>JAEEGK010001019.1_pt1 | contig 70316 bp, 51 predicted proteins | sample 8958771 | NCBI WGS metagenome assembly JAEEGK01 (sample SAMN16246547, study PRJNA631951) | gut metagenome | biome: gut microbiome; feature: rumen; material: SC-attached | host: Bos | place: Iran: Karaj | collected 2018-10
ATATTATGGCAAAGCAATTGAAAAAATGGCAAGGTTGGATACTCTTCGGAGGATCTATGGCAGTAGTCTTTATCCTGGGACTGCTTGTGTCGTCGCTGATGGAGCGCAGGGCCGAGGTGGCCAGTGTATTCAACAACAAGCGCACCGTGTTTGAGGACTCGATTGTAGCCCAGAACGAGAAGTTCAAGGCCGACTATCCGCGTGAGTACGAGACGTGGGCAATGACGGAGGACACCACGTTCAAGTCGAAGTACAACTCGTCGCAAGAGGTTGACGTGCTCGAGCAGCGTCCTGAGATGGTAGTACTCTGGGCTGGCTATGCCTTCTCGCGCCACTACAACACCCCTCGCGGACACAAGCATGCCTTAGAGGATATGCGCAAGATTCTGCGCACAGGCAATCCTGGCATTCAGATTACGCCCGACTCCATTGCCGGAGACATGCAGCCCGCTACGTGCTGGACGTGTAAGGGCCCTGACGTGCCAAGAATGATGCGTGAGCTCAGCGCCTCGAAATCGGTTATGGACCCCGCTAACTTCTACGCCAAGAAGTGGAGCGAGCTGGGTGCCGACGAGGTGAACCCCATTGGTTGTAGTGACTGCCACGATGCCCGCACGATGGACTTGCGTCCTGCCCGCCCTGCCCTCTACGAAGCTTTTGCCCGTCGTGGTCTGAATGTGAAAGATGTGTCCCATCAGGAGATGCGCTCGCTGGTGTGTGCCCAATGCCATGTGGAGTACTACTTCATCAAGCCTAACGACGAGAAGAATCCCGGCAAGGCAAACTACCTGGTGTTCCCGCACGACAAGGGGCTGACCTGCGAGGCTGCTGAGGATTATTACGACGAGATTGGTTTCTACGACTATATCCATCCGCTATCGAAGACCAAGATTCTGAAGGCCCAGCATCCTGGTTGGGAGATGTCGCAACAAGGCATACATGCCCAGCGCGGCGTGTCGTGTGCTGACTGCCACATGCCCTATAAGCAGGAGGGCGGCGTGAAGTTCTCTGACCACCAGATACAATCACCGTTGGCCAAGATTGACCGCACCTGCCAGACCTGTCACCGTCAGGATGCAGAGGTGTTGCGCCAAAATGTGTATGAGCGCCAGGAGAAGTGTAACGAGGTGCGCACCCGTGCCGAGCAAGAGCTTGCCCGTGCCCACTTCGAGACAAAGTTCATCATCGACAAGGGTGCTACCGAGGCTGAGCTGACTCCCATTCAGGCATTGCTCCGAAAGAGCCAGTGGCGTTGGGACTATGCCATCGCCTCTCATGGTGCCACATTCCATGCACCACAAGAGGTGGTGCGCCTACTCTCTCATTCGGTTGACTACGCCCAGCAGGCCCGCCTGCTTATTGCCCGCGTTGCAGCCAAGCATGGGCATACTGATGCCATCCCCGTGCCTGACTATAGCACCAAGGCAAAGGCTCAGGCTGCCATCGGCCTCGACATGAAGGCACTGAATGAGAACAAACAGCGCTTCCTACAGGAAATCGAACCCAAGTGGATTGAGGAAGCAAAGAAAAAAGGCAAATTAATTGAAATCTAAGATTTTTGTTGTACCTTTGCAGCAAATATCTTTGGATATGTGGACTAAACCTTGGAATATGAAAGAAGGCTTCCTCATTGGAGGAGGCCTTATCATTGCAGGACTGGCACTACAGTTGAGCGTCGGTCATGTAGCGTGGGATTCGTTTGCTTGGCCTGCCAACGGCATTGTATTGGTAGGGTTCCTGGCAATCATCGCCGTCCTATTTTTATTAAGAAAGCGGGTGTATGCCTTCCAGTTCGTAAGTACTTACCAGGCCGCCATACCAGCATTGGTGTATGCCGTAGTGCTGACCATCATCATGGGACTCACCCGCCAGCTGAAAGATGGCACCTGGCTGAACAATATGCTGTCGTTCTGGCCCTTCGTGCTCATCTATGTGTATATAGCGGTCATTCTGGGAGTCATCATTTTACGCCGGCTGATGCACTTGAGTTCATGGAAGCGCGACGTGCCTTTCCTACTGAATCACTTGGGCCTCTTTATAGCCCTTATTACCGCCACGCTTGGCAATGCCGACATGCAACGCGTAAAGATGATAACCACCGTTGGCGAGCCTGAATGGCGGGCGCTGACTCAGCAGGGAGTTGTCAAGGAGATGCCCATAGCCATTGAACTGAAGAAGTTTATTATGGAGACCTACGACGACGGAAGCCCCAAGCGCTTTGCCTCAGAGATTCAGATTCTGACCAAGACGGGCAAGAACATCGAGACCACGGTTGACGTGAACAAGCCCTACGAGGTGGACGGTTGGAAAATCTATCAATACGGCTACGACACACAGATGGGTGCTAAGAGTCAGATTTCAATATTAGAGCTCGTTAGCGACCCCTGGTTGCCGTTGGTATATACGGGCATCTATATGATGCTGGCGGGAGCGGTTTGTATGTTTGTAATTGGAGGGAGGAGACGCGCATGAGCTGGGAGCAATTTATTTATTTTGCAATGGCTGCAATCCTGCTTTGGGCTATAGGAGCATGGGCGGCATGGAAAGGAAAAACTGGCTTTGCCTATACGGCAACCATCGTCGGACTGGTCGTTTTCTTCTCGTTTATTCTCTCCATGTGGATTTCCCTGGAGCGTCCGCCGCTTCGTACTATGGGTGAGACACGCCTATGGTATTCGTTCTTCCTACCATTGGCGGGTTTCATTGTCTATTCGCGATGGAAATACAAATGGATACTCACGTTTTCCACGATTCTTGCCTTGGTGTTTATCAGCGTGAACCTGTTTAAGCCTGAGATTCACGACAAGACGCTGATGCCAGCCCTCCAGAGTCCTTGGTTCGCCCCTCATGTCATTGTCTATATGTTCGCATACGCCGTACTTGGTGCAGCTACGGTGATGGCCGTCTATCTGCTTTTCATCAAAAAGAAAACAACGGAAAGCACTAATCAACCCATTGCTGATGAAGAATCAGACATCACCGATAATCTCGTCTATGTAGGCCTCGCCTTCCTTACCATTGGCATGCTCTTCGGTGCTCTCTGGGCCAAGGAGGCGTGGGGGCACTACTGGTCGTGGGACCCCAAGGAGACGTGGGCGGCCATCACCTGGCTAGCCTATCTTGTCTATGTGCACTATCGTAACCTACCACACCATCGTGAGCGCCTTGCTCTCTGGATACTCATCGTCTCTTTCGTTCTCTTGCAGATGTGCTGGTGGGGCATCAATTATCTGCCCTCTGCCCAAGGCTCCAGCGTACACACCTATAGCATGAGCGAATAGGGGGAAAGAGAGACAACGGGGAACTCTCAGAAATGGGGACTCCCCGTTCAAACCAATACAATAAGATATCCTTTTATGGGGATTAACAATTTATAACCTTTACGGTGTATATCTTTCCACTCTCTTCATTTTACCGAAACATTGCCGAAACATTTTGCATTTATCAATAGTTTGAAATTATTTATAAAAATATATACGAATCTCTATCTATTAGTATATAAGGCTATTTCACATTATTATAATAGTATTGAGCATTGTTATTTAAGTTCGGCTCTGGGTACCAGGCTTCAAAGCAAAGAGTGCTGCAAGATCTTTCTTCGCAGCACTCTTTTTGCAGAAGAGAGGAACTGTCTCTTTCAAGACAGCCCCTCTCTCTCATATTCTCTAAAACACAAATGAATCCTTTTTATTTGCTCATCAGTGCGACGGCTTTGGTCTTAACCACTGAAGCGAGCGACATAACTACATAATTGAAGATAATCATAACTTAAACCCTTTCTTTAATTATAAAATTGTTATCCTAAATGTTACCTTTGTTTCTTAAATCCAGTGCAAAGGTACGACTGTGTTCGCACACAAACAAGTTTTTCAGTCCAAAACACTTATTTCGGGCCTTCTTCTTGATGTGTGTCAAACCTACACTCTTAAGCCTGGAAATGCAATCGTTTGCATCCTTCAATTCACATTATCTGAACCCATAGGATGACAACGGGCGAATATTTTTCGTAACTTTGACCCAGAAAAAGTCGACGCAGGTCAACTTGCAATTAACAATAAGCGAACGCTACCAATCAATTGTCTAACAAAAACCAATTTATAATATGAGAATCAACTTTCATCTGGAGTATCAGACCACCTTCGGCGAGGAACTGATGGTGAACATTCTGACGGACGGTAAGCCCGAAGAACACAAGATGGGTACACTCGACGGTATCCATTGGTCAACAGAGATCAACAAGGTCATGAAAAACGCTGATCACATTGATTACTACTATAGTGTGATGCGTGGTGACAAACAGGAGCGCACGGAATGGCTTGTAGAACCCCATCGCCTGGAGTTCGCAGCAGAGAAAGGCGTACGCTACACAGTCTACGACCACTGGCTCGACATCCCAGAGGATGCCTACCTCTACTCGACAGCCTTTACAGAATGTGTGGCTGCCAGGAAACTGAACATGAGTCCACAGACATCGTATGCCAAGACGGTGCGGCTGAAGGTGCGCGCCCCACAGTTGCGCAACAACGAGCGTCTGGCTATCATGGGTGCTGGTGAAGCACTGGGTAACTGGGAGGCTCTGCGCGCCATCGACATGGCAGAGCATGAGAACAACGAGTGGGCCATCAGCCTCGATGCCAGCACCCTGCCTCAGACTTTCGAATTCAAGTTTGTGGGACTCGATGACGAAGAGGACGTGACTCCCCTTTGGGAGAATGGCGAGAACCGCAAAGTCACCCTGCCGGAACTAGAACAGGGCGAGGTCGTGGTTTATGAGTTGTCGCAGGCCGTCTTCCCCATCTACCCTTGGAAGGGAGCAGGAACAGTTATCCCAGTCTTCTCGCTGCGCAGCGAGGGCAGTTTCGGCGTAGGCGACTTCGGCGACCTGAAGCAAATGGTCGACTGGTGCGCAAAGACAAAGCAGCGTGTATTGCAGGTGTTGCCCATCAACGATACGAACATGACGAAGACGTGGCAAGACTCCTATCCCTACAACAGCATCAGTATCTATGCCCTGCATCCGCAATATACCGACTTCCGACAGTTGCCTGCCATTAAGGACGAAGCCAAGCGTCAGGCCTTCGAGGCATTGCGTCAGGAACTGAACGCCCTGCCACAGATAGACTATGAACGGATGTTCGCTGCCAAGATGGACTATCTGCGAACAATCTTTGCACAGGAATGGGCAACGGTACAGCGTCGGGATAGTTATAAGAAGTTCTTCGAGCAGAACAAGGCCTGGCTGGTGCCTTATGCAGCCTTCTGCTACTATCGTGACCTCTATGGCACGGCCGAGTTCCCCACATGGCCCAAGACTGCTACCGTAGAGGCTACACAGAAACCGTCGTTCAAGGGTAAGAAGGAACTGAACTTCTGGTATTTCGTGCAGTATAACCTCGATGCCCAGATGCACGAAGCCCACGCTTACGCTCGCAAGAACCGTGTCATCCTGAAAGGCGATATCCCCATCGGCATCAGCCGTGACGGTGTGGAGGCCTGGGTAGAGCCTAAGTACTTCAACTTGAACGGACAGGCTGGAGCGCCACCTGATCCATTCTCTGCCGACGGTCAGAACTGGGGCTTCCCCACCTATAACTGGGACGAGATGCTGAAGGACGACTGCTCGTGGTGGGTGCGCCGTTTCCGTAAGATGGCGGAATATTTCGATGCCTACCGTATCGACCACGTGCTGGGTTTCTTCCGTATTTGGGAGATTCCCATGCCAGAGAAGTCAGGGCTCATGGGCCAGTTTGCCCCAGCCTTAGGCATGAGCAAGGAGGAGATCGAAGCCTACGGCGTGCCCTTCAGGGAGAATCTGTTCCTTGTTGACCACAAGCGTAATGATCGTTGGCATCCGCGCATCGCCGTACAGTATCAGGAAGGCTACAACCAATTGAATGACGGTGAGAAGTACTGTTTCAACCGTCTCTACAACGACTACTTCTATCATCGCAACAACCAGTTCTGGTACACGGAGGCTATGAAGAAACTGCCTAAGTTGACACAGGCCACCCGAATGCTCGTCTGTGCTGAAGACCTCGGCATGGTGCCCGACTGTGTGCCCTGGGTGATGAACGAACTGCGTATCCTCTCCTTGGAGATCCAGTCGATGCCCAAGGATCCGACGACACGTTTCGGCAAACTGTCGCATAACCCCTATCGCAGTGTAGACACGATCTCTACCCATGACATGTCTACCCTTCGTCAGTGGTGGGATGAGGACGAGGAGCGTTCACAGGCCTACTACAACACGACGCTGCGCCGTAGTGGGGCTGCCCCCCGTCCGTTGCCAGGCTGGCTGGCCAGAGATATCGTGAGCCGTCACCTGACGTGTCCGTCGATGCTCTGCATGATCTCCTTCCAAGACTGGATGAGTATCGACGAAAAACTGCGTCTGCCCGACGAGAATGCCGAGCGTATCAACATCCCCGCCAATCCTCGTCACTACTGGCGCTATCGCATGCACCTCACCATCGAGCAACTCCTAGCCGCCGATGACCTCAACAACGAAATCAGCACATTAATTATACAAAGCGGAAGAAAATGAGACAACGAATTGCACGAATGATCGTATTGGCCGCCTTATTACCAATGATGGCATGGGCTGGCAATGTCAAGTCGCCGAATGGCAACATTGAGTTAAAGTTTTCTGTAGATAACACAGGCCGTCCCGTCTATGAGATGACCTACAAAGGCAAGGCCGTCATCAAGCCTTCTTTCCTTGGCCTCGAACTGGCCAAGGACAAGCATGCCTCGATGGGTATGAGAGAGACAGACCTCATGGACGGCTTTGCAATCGCCAAGGAAGAGACCTCTGAGTTCGACGAGACCTGGCAGCCGGTCTGGGGCGAGACCAAGGACATCCGTAACCACTACAACGAACTGGCCGTCACTCTTCAGAAGACTTGGAACGAGCGCAGGACTACCAGGAACATGGACGTGCAACTGGAACCCCAACAACATCGCCGTGAAATCATCATCCGTTTCCGTGTCTATGACGACGGTATCGGATTCCGTTATGAGTTCCCCCAACAGAACGACCTGAACTACTTCATCATCAAGGAAGAGCGCTCAGAGTTTGCCATGGCAGGCGACCACATGGCATGGTGGCTTCCTGGCGACTACGACACCCAAGAGCAGATGACCCAGCAGACAAAACTCTCAGAGATACGCAGCCGTATGAAGGAAGCCGTCAACTGGGGCAACTCCTCTGTGGCCGTCTTCTCAGAGACAGGCGTGCAGACCTCCCTGCAGATGAAAAGTGACGACGGACTGTATATCAACATCCACGAAGCCGCCTGTCAGGACTATGCCACGATGCACCTTGAACTCGTTGATGCCGAGACCAAGCACCTCTCTGAGAAACTCCTGGGCGGCAGCAATGCCTACACCCCTGACCCCAAACCGTCAGTCTGGCCCCTGCCGAAACCTCTTACCTTCGTCAGCCATCTGACACCTGATGCCACAGGCCTGAAGGGAGCCATGCAGACGCCTTGTGAAACTCCATGGCGCACCGTCATGGTTTCTGACGATGCCCGCGACATGCTCTCCAACAATCTGATCCTCAACCTCAACGAGCCCTGTAAGATTGAAGACACATCCTGGATTCATCCCACGAAGTATTGTGGTGTATGGTGGGAGATGATTGTCGGCAAGTCGAACTGGCACTACACCAATGACTTCCCCTCAATCAAACTCGACCAGATTGACTGGAGCAGCGTAAAGCCTCACGGCCGTCACGCCGCCAACAACGAGAAGGTGAAGCGTTACATCGATTTCGCAGCCAAGAACGGTCTCGACGAAGTGCTCGTTGAAGGATGGAACGTTGGTTGGGAAGACTGGGCGAACATGTGGAAGCGCGATGTCTTCGACTTCGTGACCCCCTACCCCGACTTCGACATCAAGATGCTCAACGACTATGCCCACTCGAAAGGCGTGAAACTGCTCATGCACCACGAGACATCATCATCGACCCAGAACTACGAGCGCCATATCAAGGAGGCCTACGAACTGATGAACAAGTATGGTTATGATGCCGTGAAGACAGGTTACGTGGGTGATATCATCCCCCGTGGCGACCATCACTACTCACAGTCGATGAACAACCACTACCTCTACGTCATCAAAGAGGCCGCCAAGCATCACATCATGGTGAACTCGCATGAGGCTACCCGTCCAACAGGTCTCTGCCGCACCTGGCCGAACCTCGTGGGTGGTGAGAGTGCCCGTGGTACAGAGTACGAGGCCTTCGGAGGCTCCAACCCCGACCACACCTGCATCCTGCCGTTCACCCGTCTGCAAGGCGGTCCGATGGACTACACCCCAGGCATCTTCGTCACGAAACTGAACACCTGGAGCGACAATACCAGTTGGGCCCGTATCACCATTGCTGGTTCGCTGGCACTCTATCTGACGATGTACTCGCCTCTACAGATGGCAGCAGACCTGCCTGAGCACTACGAGCAGTTCGACGACGCCTTCCAGTTCATCCGCGACGTAGCCTGCGACTGGGACGACTCCAAGTATCTCGAGGCCGAGCCAGGTGACTACATCACCGTTGCCCGCAAAGCCAAGGGAACAGATAACTGGTTCATCGGCGGCAAGTGTGACGAGAACGGTCATAAGACAGCCATCAAACTCGACTTCCTCGATAAGGGCCGCAAGTACGACTGTACCATCTATGCCGATGCGAAGGATGCCCACTACGAGACCAATCCGCAAGCCTACACCATCACCAAGAAGGTAGTTACGGCCAAGGACGTTCTGAAACTCACAGAAGCCCCTGGTGGCGGATTCGCCGTTTCCCTGATTGCAAAATAGACCAACAGGCTTATGAGAAACTATTTATTATTTCTCTTCCTTTCGCTTACGATGGGGGCGACAGCCCAGACGGACGAGCAGGTAGACCTCAAGGCACTCTATCAGGAGATTGACGAGGCTATCAGCCAGTCGCCTCAATTCGTTGCAGAGCGAGGTCATCAGATTTCTGCATGCCAAGACAGTTTTCTGACGGCGAAGAGTACAGAAGAGCGTCTCCAGAAGGCCGAGAGGCTCTTCCTGCTCTATGAGCCCTACAAGAATGACTCCGCCCTCTATTATGCAGAGACGTGCATCAGCCTGGCCGACTCCCTCCATCGTTCAGACCTCATCGGAAAGTTCCGGTCCCGGCTGGCTTTTCAGTGCTCCAGTTCCGGCAGATACACCGAGTCGCTCGAGCAACTCCGTCTGGTCAAGAGGTCTGACCTCGACAAGAACGGGCTGTGCGACTATTACAATGCCTGGATGCATGTCTGCGGAGAGTTAGGCTTCTATACCCAGCGCCCAGATGTGCGTCAGAGATATTACGATCTGCAGAACCTCTACCGTGACTCCGTATTGGCGGTAGCAGATGATAACAGCGAGCGCTATCTCCACTTGAAAATGGATATTCTCAGTGCCCGCCGACTGTTTCAGGATGCCCTGGAACTCAGCGACGAATGGTTCAAGAAGGTTACCGACAACACCCACGAGAGTGCCTTTGCCGCCTTCTACCGTGCGATGGTATACGCCAATCTCAACAATCACGATATGACCTGCTACTGGCTGGGAAAGTCGGCACTCGACGATATCAGGTGTGCCGTGATGAACCAAGCCTCACTGCTGTTCCTGGCAGAGCGACTCGCTGATGACGGAGACATAGACCGTGCCCACCGATATGTGGAGTTCACAAAGGGTTGCAACGTAACCTTCTGCCCACTTCTTCGCAACTACCAGGTCAATTCCGTGGTCCATGTGTACGAGAAGAGCAGTCAGGCGGCTCAAAAGCGGGCGAACACGATACTTATCGTCGCCTCCGTCGTGATCGTACTGTTCCTCATTGCACTCTTCTACACCATTTTGCTGATCAGAAAGACGAAACACAACAATAACAAACAATGAAGGCCTTGATATTTGCAGGATTACTGTCTTTGCTGTTCCCCAAGAAAGTGGCAGCACAGGCATTTCAAGAAGTGAGTTACAGCCCAGAGAAGACTCTGTTTGCACTCTTTGCGCCCAACGATGCCAAGAAGGTCGTCGTGCGTATCTATGAGTCAGGCCTCGGCGGCAAAGCCGTGAAGACAGTCAAGATGTCGCGCACAGCCAACGAACAGTGGACAGCCACCGTGAAGGGAGACCTCATGGGTAAGTTCTACACCTTCGACATGGGCAACGGCGAGTGTCCTGGTGTCTTCGCCAAGGCCGTTGGTGTGAATGGCAAGCGAGGGGCCATCATCGACAGGACGAAGACCAATCCAGAACAATGGTGCAGTGACAAACACCCTATTGTTAAGTCGCCTGCCGACCTGGTGGTCTACGAGATGCACCATCGTGACTTCTCCATCGCCCGAGAGGACGCTAAGTATCCAGGCAAGTTCCTCGCTCTCACAGAGCCCTGGGCCATCGATCACCTGAAGACACTCGGCGTGAATGCCATCCATATCCTACCCAGTTACGACTATGGCTCTGTGGACGAGACACGTCTCAACGAACCACAGTATAACTGGGGCTACGACCCTGTGAACTACAATGTGCCAGAGGGTGGCTATTCCACTGACCCCTACAACCCGGAGGTGCGCATCCGTGAGTTCAAGCAGATGGTGCAGGCCCTCCATCAGGCCGGCATCAGCGTGATTCTCGACGTGGTGTATAACCATACCTACGACATCGAGCACTCAAACTTCCATCGCACCTATCCTGACTACTATTATAGGTTTACAGCAGACAAGAAGTATTCCAACGGCTCAGGCTGCGGCAACGAGACGGCTTCTGATCAGCCGATGATGCGCAAGTTCATGATCGAGAGTGTGAAGTATTGGATCAACGAATACCACATCGATGGTTTCCGTTTCGACCTGATGGGCTGTCACGACATCGAGACGATGAACGAGATCCGCAAGGCTGTCGACGAGATCGACCCCACCATATTTATATATGGCGAGGGGTGGAGTGCAGGTGCCTGTGCTATCCCCAACGAACAGCTCGGCATGAAGGCCAACATCCCGCAGATGCCTGGCATCGCCGCCTTCTCGGATGAGATTCGCGACGCATTAAGAGGTCCCTTCGATGATGACTCGAAGACTGGATGGATAGGAACAGGCACCCGTATCCTGAAGTCCTCAGAATTGGCTGTCATGAAGGAGAGCCTGAAGTTCGGCATTGCAGGAGCCATCGCACATCCACAAGTCGACATGACGAAGGTGAACTACTCGAAAGCCCCCTGGGCTTTGGAGCCCACACAGATGATGTCCTATGTGAGTTGTCACGACGATATGTGTCTTGTGGATCGTCTCAAGGCCAGTCTCCCCGGCATCAGCGAGGCAAAGCTGATACGTCTCGACCTCCTGGCACAGACGGCTGTCTTCACCTCACAGGGTGTTCCTTTTATACTGAGTGGTGAAGAACTGCTGCGCACCAAACTCGGCGTACGCAACAGCTTCGAGTCACCAGACAGCATCAATCACCTCGACTGGGGCAACAAGACGAAATATCCGCAGGTGTTCGACTACTACAAGAACCTGATTGCCCTGCGTAAGCACCATCCCGCCTTCCGTCTGGGCAATGCCGATCTCGTCAGGAAGCATCTGGAGTTCCTCGATACCCCAGACAAGGTTGTGGCCTATCGTTTGAAGAACTATGCAGGCCGTGACGACTGGCGCGACATCATCGTGATTCTCAATGCCAACAAGTCCGCAACGGAAGTCAGTATCCCTGACGGGCGATACACGATTGTCTGCCAAAATGGGGTCATCAACGAACAAGGAATGGGTGAGACAACGGGTTGCAAGGCCTCTGTAGGGCCTCAGTCTGCATTAATTATACACAATTAACACTTTATTTATGGTCGTTCGGGGAAAATTGCTTATCTTTGCAACCGCATCAATTAAGCATTACTTTCTAACAAATACACAATTATGCAAAACGTACCTGTAATTAAGATTGGTATCGTGGCCGTTAGCCGCGATTGTTTCCCCGAGTCATTGGCAGTTAACCGCCGTAAGGCCGTTATCGCCGAGTATGAAAAGAAGTTTGGCAAGGAAGGCATCTACGAGTGCCCCATCTGCATCGTTGAGAGTGAGATCCACGCTCAGCAGGCTCTGGCTGATGTCCAGAAAGCCGGCTGTAACGCCCTCTGCGTTTACCTCGGCAACTTCGGTCCTGAGATCTCAGAGACCATGATTGCTGACTGGTTCCAGGGTCCCACGATGTTCTGCGCTGCCGCTGAGGAGACACAGAAGGACCTGATCGACGGTCGTGGCGACGCTTACTGCGGTATGCTGAATGCCAGCCAGGCTCTGTCGCTCCGTAAGACCCGCGCTTACATTCCTGAGGAGCCTGTAGGCGACGCTGCCCAGTGCGCTGAGATGATCCATGAGTTCCTGCCGATTGCCCGCGCCATCGTAGGTCTGCAGAACCTGAAGATCATCAGCTTCGGTCCCCGTCCCAACAACTTCCTGGCTTGTAACGCTCCTATCCGCGCCCTGTATGACCTCGACGTGGAGATTGAGGAGAACTCAGAGCTCGACCTGCTCGAGGCCTTCCAGAAGCACCAGGGCGATCCCCGTATCGACGACGTGGTGAAGGATATGGCTGCTGAGCTCGGCACTGGCAACAAGATTCCTTCCGTACTGCCGAAGTTGGCTCAGTATGAGTTGACGCTGACAGACTGGATCGAGGGTCACAAGGGTTCTCGCCAGTTCGTGGCTATGGCCAACAAGTGCTGGCCTGCCTTCCAGACCATGTTCGGTTTCGTTCCCTGCTATGTGAACAGCCGTCTGACGGGCCGTGGCATTCCCGTGGCTTGCGAGGTTGACATCTATGGCGCTCTGTCTGAGTACATCGGAACCTGCATCAGCCAGGATGCCGTGACGCTGCTCGACATCAACAACACCGTACCTACCGACATGTACGAGGAGAGCATCAAGGGCAAGAAGTTCGCTTGCGACACCTACACCGAGAAGGAGATCTTCATGGGCTTCCACTGCGGTAACACCGCTTCTTCTAAGGTCTGCAACTGCCAGATGTGCTTCCAGCGCATTATGGCCCGCGCTCTGCCTGTAGAGGTGACCAACGGTACACTCGAGGGTGACATCCAGCCGGGTCTGGCTACGGTTTATCGTCTGCAGTCTACGGCCGACACCAAGCTCCGCGCTTACATCGCTCAGGGTGAGGTGATTCCTGTGGCTACACGCTCATTCGGTTCAATCGGTATCTTCGGTATCAAGAACATGAGCCGCTTCTATCGTCACGTCCTCATCGAGAAGCACTATCCGCACCACTGCGCCGTGATGTTCGGCCACCAGGGCAAGTATCTCTGGGAGGTGCTGAAGTACATGGGCATCCCCGTGGACGAGATCGACTACAACTTCCCGAAGGGCAACTTCTATCCCACAGAGAATCCTTTCGCATGATCCGACAGTAAAAGCTGTTTCGTATGAAGCGCTACACACTGATGATCCTCGCTGTCTGTTCGGCACTCACAATGCTCGCTCAGACAGCGAGAACTTTTACGCTCGACCTGACTGCCGACGGTCAGGCCAAAATGGTTTGTTTCCTCCCTGAAAAGCCCTGTGGCCGAGCCATCGTGGGCATTCCCGGAGGCGGATACTCCATGCTGTCGAACACCCACGAAGGCACACAGGCCTCAGGGTGGTTGAATCAGCGTGGCATCGCTTACTTCGTGGTCAACTACCGATTGCCCAACGGCGACCGTACGAGACCCATCAGCGACGTGGAGCAGGGCTTCCGTATCGTTCGCGACTCGGCTAACGTCTGGGGCATCAATCCTCGCGACGTAGGCATCATGGGCTTCTCGGCTGGCGGCCATCTGGCATCAGTCATCTCTACCCATTCGGCCTTCGACGTGCGGCCAGACTTCTCGATCCTGTTCTATCCCGTCATCTCGATGGATGAGCGCGTCAGCCACAAGTGGTCGTGCATCAACTTCCTCGGCAAGGAGGGACAGAAGGATCCGGCGCTCGTCAGAGACTTCTCGACGATGAATGCCGTGCAGCGGCACATCACGCCTCCGGCGCTGATCATCTCGGCCAGCGACGACCGCCTGGTGCCCTTCGTGACCAACGGACTGGAGTACTACAAGGCCATGCGCCTGGCTGGCAACGAGTGCGCCATGTATGTCTATCCTACGGGCGACCACGGCTTCGGATTCGGCCACTGGTTCAAGTACCACGACCAACTGCTGACGGATATCGGCAACTGGCTCGATGCGCGCCAGGCTCCCAAGACGAATGCCACACGAGTGGCCTGCCTCGGCAACAGCATCACCGACGGCTATGGCATCGACATGGCTTCGGCATACGGCTATCCCGCTCAGTTGCAGAAGAAACTCGGACAGGACTACTGGGTGAGGAACTTCGGTGTGAGTTCACGCACGATGCTCAACAAAGGTGATTTCCCCTACATGAACGAGCCTGCGTGGAGAGACGCGCTGGCGTTCAATCCCGACGTGGTCATCATCAAACTCGGCACCAACGACTCGAAGCCCGAGAACTGGCAATATGGCTCTGAGTTCAAGCAGGATCTGGAGCAGATGATCTTCACGCTCCGCCCCGACCTGAAGCAGTATGCCGACATGCCCGCGAAGAAGGTTCTGAAGGCGATGGCGAAGGCAAAAGCAAAGGCCGCCAAGGCAGGCAAGAACGCCCCCGCCAGACCTCAGATCTACCTCTGCACGCCCATCCCCGCCTTTAAGTCGACGTGGAACATCAACGACTCGGTCATTGTCAACGGCGTCATCCCCATCCAGCAGGAGGTTGCAGCGAAGTACGGCCTGAAGGTCATCGATCTGCATACGCTCTACGCTAACGATGGCGACAAGATGGTCGACGACGGCATCCATCCCAACGACAAGGGTGCTGTCCGCATGGCCGACATCATCGCCGAGGCCATGAAGGCAGAATAAAGCCTCATATATCCATCTGAGTCACACAACGAAATTTTCATGTTTTATCTGCCACCCTGCCACCAATCACTTGGAAAGCCTTTAAACAAAGCGTATCCAAGGTGGTGGCAGATAGGTGGCAGGTGGCAGCAAAAGCGAAATTTCGAGATATTCCAAGGACGATTTAATATTATTTTACTATAATTTCAGCCATTTTTCTCAATATCTTCCGAATATAGAGAACAATTGCTTCCAATGAGGGTTTACACTGTTTTCTCTTAGAGAATACATTGTTTTCCCTTAGGGAAAACATCGTTTTCTCTCTGGAAAAAGACAGAAAACGATAGGTTCTAATACCGTTTAAGTACCCATTGCTGCCACCTGCCACCCATCTGCCACCATCCTAAAACACCTTTAAACACTGGTAATTCAAGAGGTTGGTGGCAGGTGGCAGACAAAAAACACAGAAAACATTCACACGTATACATCTGTGACCAGAGAGCGTAACAGAGATTGAAAATTCCGCTTTCTTTTATTGCTCTGGAAATCAGGTTATAGCGGATACCGTCAACCAAGACTGTTTCTGCGCTTGCCAGCATGGACAGCAATGTCATAAGGGCGGAAAGCAATATCTGTTTCACATTGATAAGTTTTAATGATTGATGACAAGAATCGAAAGTGGACGTTCAAGTCTTTTCTTTAAAATGTCTTTTATTTCATTTGTTTGTTTTACGCCGCAAATATAAGCTATATTTCTGAAACTTGCAAGGTTTTTGAGGAAAATGCAATCGTTTTAGCAAGGGATTGCGAAAATTATGGCACGCAGGCATACGGCATAAGGAAATAATTCGTAACTTTGCCAACAGTTAGAGAATAAACTAAAGACTGATTATGCAAAGGATTTTATGGATGGCCGCATTCGTGCTGGCAAACGTATTGACAATGAGTGGAGCAAAGAAGACAGTGATTGACAGGATTGAGCCGACAGACTGGTACGTGGGGATGAAGAATCCTCAGGTGCAACTGATGGTCTACGGACAGGGTATCCGCGATGTGGCGGAGGTGACGACGGACTATCCGGGCGCCACCATCGACAGCCTCGTACGCCTCGACTCACCCAACTACCTGCTCGTCTACATGAACCTGAAGGGCGCCCAGCCTGGCACGATGACGCTCACTTTTAAAGGTGGAAAGGTGAAGGGCAAGAAAGGTGAAAAAGTATTGTATCAGTTGAAGCAGCGTGAGATGAGCGGCGACAAGCGTATCGGATTCACCAACGCCGACGTGCTCTACATGCTCATGCCAGACCGTTTTGCGCAGGGACCGAACCATCCTGCTCAGATAGCCGACATGCGCTCATACGTTGAAGACCGCACAAAGCCCTCGCTGAGGCATGGCGGCGACCTGAACGGCATCCGCGAGCATCTGGACTACTTCAAGGAACTCGGCGTGACCGCCCTCTGGCTGACGCCTGTGCTTGAGAACGACTCGCCAGACTCCAAGAACGGCTACTCGACCTATCACGGCTATGCCACAACCAACTACTATCGCGTGGATCCCCGCTTCGGCACCAACGAAGACTACCGCCGTCTCTGCGACGAGGCTCATCAGAAAGGGCTGAAGGTGGTGATGGACATGATCTTCAACCACAGCGGCTTTGAGCACCCCTGGACGAAGGATATGCCGACGAAAGACTGGCTGAACACCCCAGAGTGGCTCACGGAGAAGCAGAGCGGCCGCGACCCCATGACGGGCTTCACAGCCAACAGCGACGGCTCTGAGCCTGCCAAGAGTGCCTACCTGCAGACATCGTACAAACTCACGCCCGTGGTGGACCCCTACGCCTCGAAAGTAGACCTGAAGGAGACCGTCGAGGGATGGTTCGTGCCCTCGATGCCTGACCTGAACCAGCGCAACCCACATCTGATGCGCTATCTGATCCAGAACTCCATCTGGTGGATCGAGACCGTGGGCATCAACGGCATCCGCATGGACACCTATCCCTATGCATACGCCGATGCCATGGCCCAATGGATGAAGGAAATCGATGAGGAATATCCTAACTTCAACACCGTGGGCGAGACCTGGGTGACAGAGCCCGCCTATACGGCTGCCTGGCAGAAGGGTTCCAAGCTCACAGGCCACAACTCATTCCTCAAGACTGTGATGGACTTCTCGTTCTTCGACAAACTGAATCAAGCCAAGCACGAAGAGACAGACGCGTGGTGGAACGGCTTGAACCGCCTCTACAACTCGTTCGTCTATGACTACCTTTATCCCAATCCTTCGAGTGTGATGGCCTTCATCGAGAACCACGACACAGACCGATTCTTAGGCAACGGCAAGGACACGCTGGCTCTGAAACAAGCCCTCGCCCTGCTGCTTACCGTGAAGCGCATACCACAGTTATATTATGGTACAGAGGTGCTGATGAACGGTACGAAAGAAGTGACAGACGGTAACGTGCGCAAGGACTTCCCTGGCGGATTCCCAGGCGACGAGCACGACTGCTTCACCAAGGAAGGCCGCACGAAGGCCGAGCAGAGCATGTTTGCTTGGACCAGCCGCCTGCTGCACTGGCGCCAGAACAACGATGTGATCATCAAGGGCTCGCAGACGCAGTTCATCCCCTATGCCGGCATCTATGTCATTGCCCGCCAGTATAAAGGCAAGACTGCACTCACCATCCTCAACGGCACATCGAAGCCAGCCACGATGGAGGTGGAGCGCTATCAAGAGGTCATCGGCAATACCACCAAGGCCAAGGATATCCTCACTGGTAGATATGTCGACCTCTCAAAGAATCTGGAACTGAAGCCTCGCCAGAGCCTGGTCCTGGAGTTTTAGAGGTGAGAGGTAAGAGGTAAGAGGTGAGAGAAATGACTAAGGGCAGAGTCTGCGTTTGAAGTATTCTCTCACCTCTCACCTCTTACCTCTCACCTCTCACCTCTTACCTCTCACCTCTAATTAACGCTACTACGTACTCTGACTGCGTGCCGATGCGGAACTTGCCACCCCAGATGCCGATGCCAGAAGACACATAATACTGCGTATCGCCACGCTGATGGCTGCCCCACGAGCACTCATAGATTGCATCCGTAATCCAAGAAATCGGCCATACCTGTCCACGATGGGTGTGGCCGCTTAGTTGGAAGTCGACACCAGCCGCCTCGGAAAGTTCAAGGCTGTACGGCTGATGGTCGAGCAAGATCACATACTTCGACTTGTCCACCCCAGCCATCAGCGCATTGACATCCTTGCGCTTCATGTTCGTACGGTCATCACGGCCTATGACGACTATCGAACTGTCGATGACTGCAGCCTCATCGATCAGCAGACGGATACCCGCATCCTTGATGAACTGCCTGGCCCTGGGTTCGCCGCTATAGTACTCGTGGTTGCCCAGACAGGCATAGACAGGCGCCTGAAGCCTACGGAACTCCTCTGCCATATTCTCTTCAAGCAGCGGACGGATGCTGCCATCAACGATATCCCCAGCCATCAGGATGAAATCAGGTTTCTCGGCATTGATCATATCTATCCATCGTGCCAGTTCCTTACGGGGGTTATGATAACCCAGGTGCAGATCAGAAGCCATCACCACCTTGTAGTCCTTCGGCAGAGGCTTTGAAGAAGTCAGTTCGAGCGGCACACGAACCTTATTATAATAATGGATATTGCCATAGAGGAAAACGGCGAATAGCAACACAAAGATGCCCAGAGCCATCTGCCAGTTGTTGAAGAGTAGCGAGCGAGGCACCAGATGCACCAGTCTGCCGAGATCGAGCACGAGGAAGATGATGACCAGATAGAGCAGGATGAAGATAGACGAGGTGCCGACTTCATAGAGCACCTGCGCCACTGGCAGAGAATAGTTGTCCGTCTGCCGCCGCAAGCCAAAGAACAGCAGGAGGAAACAGCCCACCATCAGCATCACAATCAACGTCTTCCACAGACGCGAAACGGGAAGGATAGCCCACACGTGCCATCCTATATAAACGACTGCCAACAAGGGCAGAACCATGAAAATGAGCATCCACATAAATCGCATATTTTAAGTATTTTGGGTGCAAAAGTATAAAGAAATCGCAAAAACGAACAGATTATTCACAAATATTTCGTACCTTTGCACTCTGATTAATAACTTTTAGCGTATGAAGACATGGCGTTATAGCCTGATAGTACTGGCATTACTTATTACATCAACCGTATTAGGACAGAAAAAGGAAGTACACATCTTAGCCGTTAATGATATGCACGCCCAATTGGACGTGTTTCCACAATTAGCCGCACTCATCGACAGTCTCCGTGCCGAAGATCCTTCATTGTTGGTATTCTCCGCAGGCGACAACAGAACGGGTAACCCCGTGAACGACAAATACAGGATTCCCGCCTACCCCATGGTGGCCCTGATGAACCTGACGGGCTTCAACGGTTCCGCATTGGGCAACCATGACTTCGACGTGCACTCGCTATCGAGGCTCATAGGACTCTCCTCATTCAGATATATCTGTGCGAACATCTTCCCTGACGACACGACGAACATCAAGACCGTACCCTGTCAAGTGTTCGACGTGGAGGGTCTGAAGGTTGGTGTCATAGGAGCCATCCAACTGAGTCCCAAAGGCATTCCCAGCACGCACCCAGACAACATCAGTGGCATCCATTTCAAGCCTGCCGAAGAAGTGATCCCCCAATACGAATGGCTCAGCAAGGAGTGCGATGTCACCATCCTGCTCTCCCACCTCGGCTATCCTGACGATATCAAGATTGCCGAGACGACACCATGGCTGGACCTGATCATCGGAGGCCACACGCATACCCAACTGAAGGGCGACGAGATTAAGAATGGCGTCCTGATTACCCAGAACAAGAACAAGTTCGGCCGTGTGACCTATATCACGCTGACCGTAGACAGCGGGAAGGTCGTCAACAAGAAGGCAGAATACATCGACGTGAAGGCCTTCTCCAAGCGGAGCGGGCTTGTGGACGCCATGATTGCCCACTTCAACGACAATCCAGAATTCCGTCGTGTGCTGGCTATTGCCGAGACTCCCTTTGAGACTCGTGAAGAAATAGGCAACATGATCTGCGATGCCTTTATGGACGGCACTCATACAGAGATCGCCATAGAAAATCCAGGGGGAGTAAGAATAGAGAGTCATCCTGCGGGAGATATCTCTGTACTCGACGTCCTCGAGATGGATCCCTTTGACAACAATGCCGTTGTACTGGAACTCACAGGAGAGGAGATTGTCAGGATGATGCTTACCTACTGTCACAACACCCTTTTCAGTTTCCCGTTCGTGGGAGGCATGCAGTGCGAGATCACGCTGGATGAGACCAATCCTAAAAAGATCAAGAGCGTCAGGCTGCTGACTCCTGACGGCAAGAAGATGAACATGAAGAAGAAAAAGTATCGGGTAGCAACCAACAATTATATTACCGCTACCAGTGAGATTCCAGAAGGATCGGCACGCGTGTTGAATGTGCCAACCACAGACCTGATCATGAGATACTTGCAGAAGAAAAGAACCGTCAACTACAAAGGCTCTTCACATTTGAAAGTACTCTCGAAGTAGCACCTGCCTGACCCTTTACAAACTGTCCGGCCTTCTGCCCCTGTTCTTTCAAATAATCGGGGTCGTTGGCCAGGCGATCCATCTTGCCGGCAAAGTCATCATAGCCCGTAATCTCCAAGCCACCACCCTGCTTCATGCCCTGAGCCTCCTGGAACTTCTGGTTGTTGGGACCGAAGAATACAGGCACATCCCACACGGCTGCCTCCAGCAGATTATGGATACCAACGCCAAAGCCACCACCCACATAGGCCACATCGCCATAATGATAGATGCTGGAAAGAAGTCCGAAGCAGTTAATAATCAACACCTCGGCATCGCCAACATTCTCCGCTGATGCTTCCGTATAACGGATGACCTTACGGCCTTCGAGCAGTTTCTCTATCTGCTGCAGGTGATCTTCGCCGATAACGTGAGGAGCAATGATGAGTTTCCACTCTGGATGCAGGTTGAAGTATTTGATGAATATCTCCTCATCAGGCGGCCATGAAGAACCTGCCACAAACACAGGAACATTCTCCTCACCCTTTCCTACTTCCGCATTCCTCGAAATAAACGCCTCTACGATCGGCAGTTGCTTGGCAGCCTCTTTGATCTGAAGTACACGGTCAAAACGGGTGTCGCCCACGATAGTTACGTTCGTGATACCTATCTTAGCCAACAACTCCTTGCTCTGCTCATTCTGCACGAAGAAGTGAGTAAAGCAATTCAATACACGTCCGTACTGACTTCCGTACCACTTAAAGAATACCTGATCAGGACGGAAAATGCTCGATACGCTATAGACAGGTACACCACGATGCTTAAGGATATGCAGGTAGTTGTACCAGAACTCGTATTTGATAAAGAACGCCATCACTGGTCGTACAGAACGGAGAAAGCGCCTTGCATTGGTAATCGTATCTAACGGCAGATAACAGATGATATCAGCCCCCTCGTAGTTCTTACGTACCTCATAGCCAGAAGGAGAGAAGAACGTGAGCAGGATTTTATACTCCGGATGATCCTTTCGTAACTGCTCCATCAATGGACGTCCTTGTTCAAACTCTCCCAGCGATGCCGCATGGAACCACACATACTTGGCCTCTGGGTCTACCTTTTCTTTCAGGATGCGGAAAGCCTCACGCTCACCGCGCCACATCTTGCGCACCTTCTCGTTGAAACGGCTGTAGATTGCAACGCCCAAGAGGTAAAGATATATGCCGAGGTTATACACTTTGTTATTTACGATTTACGGATTTACGATTTACGGATTTATCATCCCAACGCTTCGATGGCCCTCTTCATGCGCCTGATGGTCTCTGCTTTACCTAAGAAGGCTGAAATGTCGAACATCCCAGGCCCTTTGCCCTCGCCTACGAGAGTCAGACGCCAGGCATTCATGATATTGCCCAGTTTGTATTCCTTCTGCTCTATCCATGCATGCACGATCTGCTCCTGATTCTCCAGAGAGAAATCGTCAATGCCCTCAAGCACGTCGATAAGTTCTGTCAGTTGCTGTGCACTATCTTCCTTCCAGCGCTTCTTCACGGTCTTCTCATCATACTCCGTAGGAGCCTCGAAGAAGAACGAGCAAAGAGGCCACAATTCTTTGACGAACGATACACGGTCCTTCATCATGGCCGTCACCTGAAGGATGCGCTCAGACGTCTCCTGTGGACAATGCTCCTTCACAATGGGTTCAAAGAGGGCAGCAATCTCCTCGTCCGACTTCTTCAGGATATACTCATGGTTAAACCAGATGCCTTTATCGTAGGCAAACTTCGCACCAGCCTTCGAACACTTCGTGATGTCGAACAGCGGCACAAGTTCGTCCAGTGAGAAAATCTCCTGTTCCGTTCCTGGGTTCCAACCCAGTAAAGCGAGGAAGTTGATAACGGCTTCAGGAAAATAGCCATCTTCCCGATAGCCACGAGAGGTCTCGCCCGTCTTGGGGTCCTTCCACTCCAAAGGGAACACAGGGAATCCCAGACGGTCGCCGTCGCGCTTTGAGAGTTTACCCTTACCATCAGGTTTCAGCAATAGCGGCAGATGAGCAAACTGCGGCATCGTATCCTCCCAACCGAAAGCCTGATATAGCAGAACATGTAACGGTGCACTCGGCAACCACTCCTCACCACGAATCACATGCGTAATCTCCATCAGATGGTCATCGACGATATTCGCCAGATGGTAAGTCGGCAACTGGTCGGCACTCTTAAAAAGTACCTTGTCGTCAAGGATATCCGTCTTCACACGAACTTCGCCGCGGATAAGATCATTGACCAGAACCTCTTGTCCACCATCGATCTTAAAGCGCACCACATACTGTTCACCATCGGCAATCAGTTGTTCCACCTCTTCTTTCGGCAGCGTCAGCGAATTACGCATCTGGTTACGGGTATGGCTGTCGTATTGGAAATTCTGGATTTCCGTACGTTTCGCTTCCAACTCCTCTGGGGTGTCGAAGGCGATATATGCCTTACCAGCATCCAACAGTTGCTGTACATATTTCTTATAGATGTCACGGCGCTCACTCTGACGATACGGTCCCTTGTCACCTCCGAAACTCACGCCCTCGTCGAAATGGATACCCAGCCACTTGAACGACTCGAGGATATATTCCTCAGCGCCTGGCACGAAACGGTTCGAGTCTGTATCCTCGATACGGAATACAAGTTGACCACCATGTTGGCGGGCAAACAGATAATTGTACAAGGCAGTACGTACACCGCCGATATGAAGGGCACCCGTCGGACTGGGTGCAAATCTTACTCTTACAGTTCTTTCTGACATTGTAATATTATTATTTGACTGCAAAGGTACGAAATAAAGTTAAAAGTGAAGAGTGAAAAATGAAAAAATTGCTGCCGCCACCTAAAAATTCTCCATTCTTCATTCTTCATTCTTCATTTTATTTGTATCTTTGCAGCGAAAATATTGTCTAACCATCCATAACAGACAGCATCAAATGAGTAGTTTTGACTTTAAGAACGAACTCACGTGGCGCGACTTTCTTATTCGCGCCGTACTCGTCATAGGTACCGTGGCCATCATAGTATGGCTGATGCCGCGATCTAACCAATTCAGTTTCAATGCTGAGAAAGGACGTCCTTGGGTGTACTCCGACCTCAGCGCCCCCTTTGACTTCCCCATCTACAAAAGCGACGAAGTCATCAACAGAGAGCGCGATAGCCTCATGAAACTCTACGAGCCCTACTATCTGATTAACAAAGATATCTCAGGCAAACAAATACGGCAGTTTTACAAAGACTATTCCAATGGCATCCCTGGCCTTGAGAACGACTACCTGAGCATCATAGCCAACCGTCTTCGCGACCTCTATGCCACTGGTATCATGAACAGTTCCGAGTACACCGAACTGCATCAGGACACTGCTCGCCTCATCCGCATTATCGACGGCAAGACAGCCAACAGTGTGCCAATTACCGAAGTTAACTCTGTCATCTCGGCCTACGAAAAGATTTTCCTTGATGAGACATTGGCCCAGCATCGCGAAATCCTGAAGAAATGTAACCTCAACGACTACCTGACCCCCAACCTCACCTACGACAAAGACAGAAGTGAGGCAAGTCTCAATGAACTCCACAACAGCATCCCTTTGGCTACAGGACTCGTTCAGCGCGGACAAAAGATCATCGACCGTGGCGATATTGTCGACGCAAAGACATATAACATCCTCATGTCGTTCAAGAAAGAGACCGAACGCAAGCATGAGAACGACCCGCAATTCAGCCTCACCATACTCGGCCAGATTCTCTATGTTGCAATCTTCATCACCTGCTTCACCATCTTCCTCACCCTCTTCCGCAAAGACTATTTCGAGAAAGTACGCTCCGCGGCGATGCTCTATGCACTTATCATGATCTTCTCCGTCACCGCCTGCATCATGGTCAGCCACAGCATCCTGCATATCTATATGCTGCCCTTCGCCATGGTGCCAATCTTTGTGAGAGTGTTCATGGAATCCCGCACCGCTTTTATGGCGCACATGACTACCATCTTCAGTTGCGCCTGTATCCTCCAGCACCCGCTGGAGTTCATTACCGTCGAGACCATAGCGGGTATGATTGCCATCTTCTCCCTACGCGAACTGTCAAGCCGCTCACAACTCTTCTGGACGGCCGTTCTTATCACTGTCGGCATGGCACTGACGAATATCTCCCTCGACTGGATGCGCAACAACGATTTCACTCGCCTGAACTACAGTGAATACAATTACATTATCATCAACGGCCTGCTATTATTCTGCTCATACCCTTTGCTCTATCTCCTTGAGAAGGCCTTCGGCTTCACATCGAACATCACCCTCATCGAACTCTCTGACATGAACAAGGAACTCCTGCGCAAGATGAGTGAAGTGGCACCAGGCACTTTCCAACACTCCATCCAAGTGGGTAACCTCGCTGCAGAGATTGCCCGCAAGATTGGTGCCAAGAGCCAACTCGTCCGCACTGGTGCACTCTACCACGATATCGGCAAGATTACTAATCCCATCTATTTTACAGAGAATCAGTCGGGGGTCAACCCTCATGAGAAGATGGGATACATCGACAGTGCCCAGATGATTATCAGCCACGTCACCGAAGGTGTGAAGATGGCGGAGAAGTACGACCTGCCAAAGGTCATCCGTGAATTCATCACCACCCATCATGGTCAGGGAAAGGCGAAGTTCTTCTATGTACAGTATAAAAATGCTCATCCCAATGATGAGGTAGACGAACTGCTCTTCACTTATCCAGGCCCCAACCCATTCACCAAGGAACAGGCCATCCTCATGATGGCCGATACGGTCGAGGCCGCCTCACGCTCTCTCCCTGACTACACGGAGAAGACCATCCGCGACCTCGTCAACCGCCTCATCGATGCGCAGGTGGCTGAAGGTTATTTCAAGGAGTGCCCTATCACATTCCGTGACATTGCCTATGCCAAGACCGTACTTATCGAAAAACTCAAGACCATTTATCACACACGTCTTTCCTATCCAGAACTCAAGAAATAGGTTTTTGTCTACAGAAAACTGCACATAATTGCACATTTGTGCATATATTTGTGCATTTTCTGTTAAACCTTGTTAACTTTGTGTACGCAAACAACACACTTTTAAACAATATATCTACCTTTGCACCCGATTTTCATAAAAGATGTTTAAGGATATGAACAAAATCACAACATGTCTCGCCGGCGCGATGCTGGCCGTAGCAACCAACGCCACAGCAGGTGGCATCTTAACCAACACGAATCAGAGTATCGATTTTCTCCGCAACCCAGCCCGCGACGCGGCTATCGGTCTCGACGGAGTCTATTCTAACCCGGCAGGCGTAGCCTTCATGCCAGAAGGTCTCCACGTCGCCTTCAACTGGCAGTACGCTCATCAGACACGTACCATACAGAGCGAGAACCCTGTCTTTGCACTCGGCCGAAAGAACCATGGACTGGCTCAGAAGACCTTCGAAGGCGTTGCAGATGCCCCTATCATTCCATCATTGCAGGCTGCCTATAATAAGGGAAACTGGAGTGTACAATTCAATTTCTCCGTCCCAGGCGGCGGCGGTAAATGTGAGTTTGCCGACGGACTCGGTTCCTTTGAGAGCGTTGTCGGAGGCATTGCCAACCAACTGCAACCCCTCGGCGCCACAGGTTATGATATGGATGGCTATATGCAGGGGCGACAATACTACTTCGGTTTCCAACTCGGTGCTGCATATAAAATTACCCCAAACCTCAGTGTCTATGGTGGCTTGCGCATGCTTTACGGTGCCGCTACCTATAAAGCCAAGATCAGTAACATTATGGTGAACACCGCTGGCGGTTATGTCGACTTCGGCAGTTTCCTCCAAGGCGCCACCTCAACCATCGACGGAAACATCTCACTGATCAATGCCGCTATAGCCCAGTATCAAGCCGCTGGTGTCGACGTTCCTACAGAACTTACGGTGCAACTCGCACAACTCGAAGGCACCATGCAGAGCCTCAACGGCCTTCAGAAGTACTCTCAGGGGGTAAACCTGCTCTGTAACCAGACTGGCATGGGCGTTGCTCCCGTCATTGGCGTCGACTATCGGCTGGGGGCCTTCAACTTCGCCGTCAAGTACGAAGCAAGGACAGAGATGCATATGGAGAATGAGTCTACCGTCAACGAGGCCAGCGAGATTCCTGCCGTCAATAAGTTCCGCGATGGCGAAAAGATTGATGAAGACTCTCCTTCCCAACTTGCTATCGGCGCTATGTGGAACATCAACGACGATGTGCGCCTAAACCTGGGCTATCACCACTTCTATGATACAAAGGCTCACTGGTATAATGACACCCAGAAACTACTCAACGGTGGTACTAACGAGTATCTCGGGGGTGCGGAGTGGGACGTCACTGACCGTCTTACCATCTCCGCTGGTGTCCAGGTAACCCGCTACCAACTCACTGATGCCTATATGAACGACATGTCGTTCGTTGTCAACTCCAGCAGCATCGGATTTGGCTTCAAGTATCGTGCCGGCGAACACGTGCAACTCGGTGCCGCCTACTTCCAGACCAACTACGAGGACTATAATCGTGTGACCTCTGCCACACCGCGCATCAGCGACTCCTTCACCCGCACCAACCGCGTACTTGGTATCAACTGCGAATTAAATTTTTAGGAGTCCATCGTAATACTTCAGACAAAGAGAGCCAGGCTTTTGCTTGACTCTCTTCTTCTATAAGCATAACCTAAACCGTTTACGAACTCCGATTAACCTACCATTTGATACAATGTCAATCGGCGAGATATTAACCGCAATTACCTTGCTTTACAAATAAAGATGGAAAAGATTTGGTGATTTGGGAAAATTTGTGTACTTTTGTAAACGAAATAGACAAACAAGAAGGATAAAGATTATGAACAAGAAACTGCTATCTCTTATTGTTTTTTTTGCACTTCCTCTTGTATTGCTGGCTGGCTCTGGCGATACAAATGGTGACAACAAGGTGAATGTGGCTGACATTGTGGAGATCATAAACTACCTCAACGGAACACCGTCAGAAAAGTTCGACGCTAACGAGGCAGATGTCAGCGGCAATGGGAAAGTGAATCTAATTGATATTAAGATTCTTGAAAAAGTCATCATGCATGGAGATTTAGACATAGAATCTGACCTAGATTATTACAACCTACTGGATCTGATAAACGATGCACAAGAGAAGATAGACGAACTGAACGACAAAATCAACCAGACGGAACCAAAGTTGCTGCACATGGAGTTCCTGGCATCCGAGAATCCCATGCAACTGGTTGAGAATGTTGAGTGCATCATCATTGGCGACAGTGCAGTTACGTGCAGGGTGCTGAATTTTATGAATGCAAAATCACTGATTCCGCGATTCGAATTTACAGGCGACCGTGTGACGATCGGTGGCCAAGAGGCCATCAGCAGCGAGACAGCATTTGACTTCAGTTCTGAACAAACCCTCGTCGTTCACAATGGAGAGAAAACCAAGGAATACATTATCAGCCTGATTGCTTATACGGGTCTTCCCACGCTGTGGGCAGAAACGATGTCCCACAAATTGAAAGAATCTAATCTGTATTATGAAGCCACTTTCAGTCTTACAGACAATGCCGTATATGGAGGTCAAAGCAGTCTCCAAAAGACTACGGGCAGAATTATGGCAGAGGGGGATCTTCGTTACCACACTAAAACGGCCGAAGTGTCTGACTGGACAGAATGGGGGAAAAATGACTACAAGTTGAGTTTCTTAAGCGCAGTTCCGATATTGGACATGCCGGCACATACAGACTGGAAGTTGATGCCCAACGTGAACGACATTACCATGTTGCACAATCAGACTGCTTTTTACCTGACCGAGATAAGCAATCTTGAGTATAAACCATGCTTCCGCTACGTGGACCTGATGTTTAACGGTCACTATTCAGGTACCTATATGTTGGGGGAGTATCTTTCTCAGCAACATCCGAGTATGGGAACTTCTGTAGACTGGTATCTGATCCATGAAATCGCAAAGAATGAAAAAGGGATGCAGACGTTATGGGATTTCGAAACAGCATTTGGCGATGCGGGACAGACAACAGCAACAGGATTCGTGCTAAAGGATGTTGGGGAGTTTAAGGAATTGTTCATGGATCCGATTTTCGTCGCCGAGGTAAAAGAGCGCTTTGACTATTTCTACAGTCGTCAGACGGATATCATCAGGAACATCAACGAAAATGCGCAGTATCTAAAATACGCCATCGTGGAAGACAACTCAAAATGGGACACTTTTACATCACACAAGTCTTCCGACGCCGACACCTGGGTATTGTATCAGGACAAGGTAAACAGCATGAAAATTTGGCTGACCCAGCGTATGCAATGGCTCAAAGAACAGTTTGATGCTATGCCAGCATCCCGCAGTAGGGAAATGGCACGATGGGATGCAGCACAAGTACAAAGGAATACAGAGCAAGACAAACTCAACGGTCAACTTCGACTGATGTGGGAGGCATTACAGCAAAGAATAGAAACCCTTGAGAGGACTCTTGAGGAACGTATGGAGCCAAAACTACTCACGATGGAATTTGTGACAGCCGACAATCAATCGCTGCGAGAAAATATCAGATGCAAGATTGTCGGTGACAGCATTGTCGAGTGTTGGTTGCCAGCAATGACTAACGAAAAAGTCCTAAAGCCCCGTTTTACCTTTGAGGGCACAATGGTGGTTATCGATGGGTTCGAAGCAGAGAGCGGTAAGACAGAGATTGATTTTACAAGACCTCGTACAGTGACTGTTGCAACTTCCAGCAAAAACAAATATTATAAAATATATGTCCATTCCTTTACTGGTCTCCCAATGATGTCTATCACTACCGACGGTCTTCAGGAGGTGACTTCAAAAGAAGACTATATCGGCGCCACCTTGTCGTTAAGGGAAGACGTTAAGACACGTGCTGCCGGTGATTATGTGGAATCGAGAGTAAATATTAAAGGACGAGGCAACTCCAGTTGGCAATTACCCAAGAAACCTTTCCGACTGAAATTTGATGAGAAGATCTCATTGTTGGATATGCCCAAGGACAAGTCGTGGGTGTTGATTCCTAATTATAGCGACAAGTCGATGCTGCGCAATAGTCTGGCTTTCTATATGAGTCGCATCAGCAACCTTGACTATACACCTGAGAGCCATTTCATCGAGTTGACTTTCAATGGGAAATACTGGGGGACCTATCTGCTATGTGACAAACTGAAAATCTCCAAACAACGCGTGAATGTTGGAGATGACGGTTTTTTGTTTGAGATAGACAGTCGGGCACCTGGTGAATCTGACTCACGTTATTTCGCTGTACCTCATTTGGAGAATGTCGTCAACATTAAGGAACCTGATCTGGAATACGGCGACGAGAACTTCCTTTATGCAAAGGATTTCGTAAACAAGGTTGACGGTATCTTGTTTGGGGATGATTTCACCAACCCGTCAACAGGCTGGCAGGCCTATATAGATATGGACTCTTTCGTCGACTGGTATCTGATTCAGGAGATTGGTAAGAATCTGGATGGCAATTTCGATACGAGTTGCTACATGCATCTTGCCCGTGGTGGGAAGTTGAAGATGGGGCCCATATGGGATATGGATGTGGCCTATGGTAATATTAACCAGGCCAACCAGACATGTTACGATCCAAAAGAATTCTATATTAAATACACCAAATGGTATGACCGCCTATTCAAGGATCCTGTTTTCGTGGCAAGGGTGAAAGAGCGTTTTAATTTCTTTTATTCTCATATGAATGACATTCTTGCTCATGTCAATGCCGATGCACAGTATCTGAAATACTCAGCCGAGGAGAATAACGACGTGTGGCATCTGCTAAATGTCAAGACCTGGTCTAATTACAACATCTGGGGAAGTTACCAAAATGAAGTTCAAGGACTGAAGGAGTGGTTTGTCGCACGCATGGAGTGGCTAAAGCCCCAGTTTGACAATATGTAGATAGTCCTAGTTACAGTGGATCTACATCGTAATAAATCTGGAGGGAGGCGTATCGCTTGTCTTGCTGCATCTGCTGCTGGGCAAGCGATAAGTATTTGCGGACGGTGGGGAGATCGAGTCCCGGCTCAACCTTGAGGAGGAGTTTGCGGATGGCAAGCGATTTGACCTTGGCGACGGCAGGACGGTCTGGACCAAGGACACGGGTGCCAAACCACTGGCGCAGGCGACTGCCAAATTCAAGGCCGGCCGTATCGACGAGACTATCGCTGCGATGTTTCAGATAGATACATACAAGACGACAACAAGGCGGATAGCGGAACTGTTGTCGCTCTGCCATGACCCCACGGAAGAAAGCAGAATAGTCGTTGTCGACAACCTGACGGATAATAGGACTATCAGGACTCTTCGTCTGCAGGATAACGAGTCCACGATGGCCTTTGCGACCTGCACGGCCACTAACCTGCGACATCATCATAAAAGCATGCTCATAAGCACGGAAATCAGGATAGTTCAGCATTGTGTCGGCATTTAGGATGCCTACGACGGAAACACGGTCGAAGTCGAGTCCTTTAGAAATCATCTGTGTGCCGATGAGAATGTTTGTACGACCAACGGAGAAATCGTTGATGATGCGTTCGTAGGCCTGGCGGGTGCGAGTGGTATCGAGGTCCATGCGGGCTATACGGGCTTCTGGGAAGATCGCGCGCACTTCGTCCTCAATCTTCTCTGTACCATAGCCTCGTGTCTGAAGTTCACGGCTACCACAGGCCGGACACTCCGTCGGCACCTGATAGGTATAGCCGCAGTAATGACAAGTCAGTTGGTTAAGGTTGCGATGAAGGGTCAGAGATACGTCGCAATGCTGGCAATGAGGGACCCAGCCACACTGCTTGCACTCAATCATGGGCGCATAACCACGACGGTTCTGGAAGAGGATGGCCTGCTCGCCACGTTCTAAAGCCTCACGGACCTTCAGCAACAACTCTGGCGAGAAGGGGCCATGCATCATCTTCCGATGCTGCAAGTCTTTGATGTCTACCACTCGTATCTCTGGTAGTTCAATGCCTTTGTAGCGCTCCGTCAGCGAAACATAGCCATACTTGCCTGTCTGAGCATTGTGGTACGTCTCGATAGAAGGAGTGGCAGTACCTAGCAATGTCTTGGCTCCACACATCTGCGCTAAGACAATAGCGGCACTGCGGGCATGGTAGCGGGGCATTGGATCCTGCTGCTTATAGGATGTCTCGTGTTCCTCGTCGATGATGACTAGCCCAAGATGCTGAAAAGGCAAGAATACGGCACTGCGGGCACCGAGTATGACATCGTAGGGATTCTTTGAAAGTTGCTTCTGCCAAATCTCTACACGCTCGGCATCGGCATACTTCGAGTGGTAGATGCCAAGCCGACTACCAAAGACCCGCTGCAAGCGCTCCATCATCTGTACGGTAAGGGCTATCTCAGGCAGGAGGTAGAGTACCTGCTGATGCCTGTCGAGAGCCTGCTGAATGAGATGGATGTAAATCTCGGTCTTACCGCTGGATGTGACACCATGAAGTAGCGTAACAGGCTTTTGGAGGAAAGCGAACTGTATCTGATTGAAGGCTTCCTGCTGGGGCAGACTGAGCGGTTTGATATGCTCTGGACGAGGTTCACCACCATGATTAAGACGTCCCACCTCTTGCTCGTAGGTTTCAAGGAGACCTCGCTTGACGAGAGCCGTGATGCTAGCAAGGGTGTGACCTTCGTTCAATAGTTCATCACGAGTAATTCCCAAGAGATAGTTTTCGGTCTCATTAAACAACGACAAATCGAGAAAATCTATGAAGGCTTTCTGCTGGGATGGTGCGCGCTGAAGCATATCAAGGGCGATATGGAGCGCCTGCTCGGAGCGGAACCTGGCAGTAAGACGGATGAAGGTCTCTGTCTTTGGGCGGTAGCCATCTTCTGCTTTCAGGCCAGCAGGGAGAGCAGCCTTATAAACCTCGCCAATGGGTGAGAGGTAATAGTCGGAAATCCAACGCCAGAGATTGAGTTGGGAGTCCAACAGGATCGGCGAGGCATCAAGGACTTGGAGAACATCCTTATAGTTTACAGTTGACGGTTTACAGTTTACAGATGATTTGCTGGCAAGCCCTTCCTCTACAGCAGAGTTATCACCTGTAAACTGTAAACCGTAAACTGTAAACAAAACTTTGGCGACAATGCCGACATAGGTCTTGTTGCGGCCGAAAGGTACGAGGACACGATAGCCAACGGCAACCTGCCGCTCCAACTCAGGCGGAACGGAATAAGTGAACACGCCGTTGAGGGGAAGCGGCAGAATGACGTCTATAAACAATTTATGATTGACTTATTTGCGATTTACCCTTTAGAAATAGTAGGCGGCTGAAATTTGCCAAGCGTTGTTGTGAGTATCGATGTCTTTTATAGATGTGAACTCACCTGACTTGCCTGCTGCGAGGTTGTAGGTGAATCCAACTTCGAGATGTCCCATGAGAGAGAGACCGGCACCGAAGTTAACGCTCAGGTTGGCATCCTTCAGACGATATTCACCGAATTCGGTCTTAAAGACCTTATCAGCGACAGGGAATCCGAACTGAGGACCTACGGCGAGGTAGATACCAGCCATACTGCTGAGGCCGATGTTATAACGGAGATTTACAGGCACCTGAATGGACTTCTGCTTGATGGTCTCATTTGACGAAGACTGTTGTTCACCAGGCAAAACGGAAAGTGAGGTACTTGAGGATTCAAGCTCAACATTGGCACTGCGCTCATCGTAGAGGGCTGCGATATCGGCTCCAAAGCCCATAGGCAGTGAGAGTTTCAGCGTGGGGCCTACAAAGAAACCTGCCTTGTTCTTAGAATCGAAGACATCCTTGCTGATCGACATTTTGGTGATGTTAAGACCACCCTTCACACCAAACTTGATTCCCTGTGCCTGTACAGTCATCGTCATAACGACTGCCAGCACGACTAACGAAATGATTCTTTTCATGATTGATTCTGTTTAAAATGAATTTGATGGTGCAAAGTTACGAAAAAAAAAGCAGATGATACAGATATTGCAGAATTATTTTATCATTTCTGCGCAATCCGCATCATCCACTAAGAAGTTCAAATGTATAAAATGGTTAGTGACGTTGTCGACGGACAGATACCCGGGCACCGCTGGAAGCAGCAGAGCCACTGCCAGAACCACTCTTTGACTTAGAGGCTTTAGTACGGCGGACACTGCTCTTCGGAGCCCTGTTACCTTTAGCCTTCGCCTTCCGGGCGGCCTTTATATTCTGAGGATTAGCATTGGCGATACTGTCTAGAGAGTCTTTCTTCTCAGGATCGCCGAAGATATTCTTACGGAAGGCTTCCAGTTCCTTCTCGATGCGCTGTTGTTCTGCTGAGAGTTTCGTGGTGTCGCCATCGCAGAGTTGCAACAATGTCTTACCTTGGGCATTATTGGTCTTATAGATCTTGCCACGGTACTTATTGAGCGTAAAGAAGTCATCCATCGTCATCGTGGCGGCATTGTTGAGGTTCGACGTCATCACCGTCTGACGGTTGAGGAAGGGTTCAAGATCACTGTACTTCACCCAGAAGAGAGGGTACTGAGTGGCCTCGCCGCCAAAGTCATCTTCACGCATCATCACCGGACAAAGAGCCACCACCTTAATATGGAAGGCAGCATTGGCCTGGTCGTAGTAAGCACTTTCCTTCAGATAGTACTTCGTCACTTCCTGCGAGGGGATATCACTATTATCGACCTTCAACTTTCCATCCTGTTCCTCATAGAAGATATGGCGGTCATCGAGCAACGTCTTCATCTCTATCTTCGTCTGGTCGTTGAACACATCGGCACCATCATTGGCGATGGAGTATTCATAGACGGGGATATAGTTATTCTGCGCCAACTTAAATATATAAGTAAATAGGTTCATCTGCTTACCCTCAGGCTGAACAGGATAGTAAAGTCCGGCATTGGCATCTTTCGTGAGATCAATCTCACGGTAAATATCACGACGCCACACCACATCCTCAGGCATATCAACAGCCGTTGGAAACGATATTTGTGCACGGATGGACATGGCGGAAGAAGGATTCTTCTTCTGCTGTTGGGATGTCTGTTGCTGACTGCGTCGCTGCTTAGGCTGGGCGACGGCAACGTCAGTCACCAATGTTATCAGTACTAAGAACAATATTCTTTTCATATCATCTATTAACTATAAACTATCAACGATCTACCCTACTTCACGATTACCTCCATAGGGTTCTGCAAAGTGCGCGTCAAGCCATCAGGGCCAACTACCGTCACACGGGAGATATAGAAACGGCGATTACGAGTCAATTTTCGGAATGTTTCCTTCTGACGAGAGGAGAACGAGGTGCCCTCGCTGACGATAGGAACAGCATTACCCATATTATCGAAGAACACGGTCTCGAACGACTGTACCCGGAAAGCGATGTCAAGGATGCCGTCGTCGATGGCTGCACCAATAGCATTGGCACCTATCAACTGTGACTTGGAAAGGCCGCCACCCTTATAGCGGGTAGGATTGCCATGCTCATCATTAATCGTAATATAAGGTGTCGGATCTGGCAGGCGGCGCACACGGAAGGTAAACTGTCCCATCTGCTGTGGGCGTCCTGTATTAGTAGAGATAACGGTTATCGTAGCATTTTCACCTATCTTAGAGGGACGGGCAATATACTTTCCTGGACCTACGGGTTGCAAGGTACCATTGGTCATCGTCGCTTGTATTTTAGTAAGCGGCACACCGGGTACACTGATGCTGATGGGATTGTTGTAACCAGCATATAGCATATTCATCAGGTCGGCACTGACGGTGGCGCTGGGATCAACGACGGTATATTTCTGAGAAAAGTCGCGACGGACTTTCTCGCCATTGCCATTGACTGTCTCGAGATATCCAGCCAGCGTGAAGTCACCTGTGGTACCACAAATACGCTCATAGAGGTTATCTTTAAGATCTACCTTCTGATTACCTATATAAATATCAGGAACCTGAGTCGTGTCAACGGCAGCCATAACGATATGGGCGGAGAACTTATCACCGCGGACGATTGTCTGGGAATTAGGGATGACGAATGCCTCGAGAGCATTGACACGGATATCCTTCACATCAATATTCTGCACCAATGTATGGAGCACCTCACCCTCTGCATAACGCACATCACTTTGCAACTTAGACAGCAGAGTAACGGCAGCAGCGGCAGGCATCGCCTCGAACATATACTCCTGCCAGTTCTTTCCCATCGCAGAGACATCGGAGGGAATGTCTGTTGAGAGGTTGGAGGCTATCATCTTCTTCTGGCGATAGGTGCCTACCATAGAGAGCATCTGCCGACGATAGGCGGCAACGGCGTCATGCAGTTCCTGCCCCCTGCCACGTCCTGGTGCGAGCATCACCTGGTTAGCGGCCTCAAGGTCTTCTTTATTGCGGATGTTCAAGACATCACCCTTCTTTCCATCAGCCTCTATGACGATGGCCTGCTTCAGGTCTGCAATCAGATTATAGAGCGAGTCACTCATCTTCTTCACCTCACGTGACTTGTCATACCATTCCTTCGTCTTTTGAGGGTTTGCCTTCATCTGCAGGGCAAATTCATCGTACAATGCCAGATTCTCCAATGTGGCGTTCTGCGTGGTGCGGTTCAAACTTTTCTCTACAATAGAGAAGCCGTTGAGCACCTCATTCGAGACGTTTAGCGCCAGCATAGCCATCAAGACGACATACATCAGATTGATCATCTTCTGGCGTGGAGAAACGGGTCTTTTCTTGATTGCCATAGTCGTTTATCCTAAGGGGGCGGCGGCCTTCATATTGACGGTCATTGCCTCTATCATACGGGTGTAAATCTGATTCAGCTCAGCAATCTGCTCAGCCATGCGACGCGTCTGGGCGTTAATGTCATCAATCGTACTGATCTGTGAACTGGCACTCTTCAACTGCAACTCATAGACCTTAGTGATGCCGGTGAGCGTACGATTGAGGTTCTCCATCTCCTCGGAGTCACGAGCCAAGCGCTCACTCTGCTCGGAAACTTTCGACAACATCTCTGTAAGACGCTTGAGTTCATCAACATAGTTGGCAGTAGCCTCTTCAAGTTCGGGGTTGACAGTGGGAAGACCGGAAACAGCGGATACACCGGTTATTCCGGATACTGTAGCTACGGATGACGAAACAGCTGCGATGGCCTCCGTATCGACCTTTGCCTGATCAGAAGCAGCGCTGGATGCTGCAGCAATATCGGGTTGGCCACCACCTCCGATAATGATGGTACCACCATTTCCACCAATGACAGTGGCAGCAGTTTGAGCACTCACTGCCTCAAGTTCTTCCTCTTCCGTCTTCATATGGTTATCTAGTTCCATGCCATCCGTTGTCTTATCGAACGGACGATCGAAGGCAGAGATAAAGAACACAAAGACCTCCGTTCCCATACCTAAGAAAAGGAAGAAGTTTGCTCCTGGCAGGTGGGTCAACTTAAAAAGTGTTCCTAAGATTACAATAGAGGCGCCCCAACTGTAAGCATAGTTGAGGAACGTCTGCCCTGGCACACTATCCATCCACTTCTGCAGACGGTATACAAAATTGTATTTGCTATATGTTGTCATTTTCTATAAACTATAAACTGAAACTATAAACAAGAGATTACTTTTTCGACTCCCTGGCCTTGTCGCTGGTAGAGTTGGCAAGACTACGCACACAACGGAACCCGATATATGACCGCGGCTGGTTCTGATATTCCGACGAACGCCAGGCTGAACGGATATAGGACTCTGGATCCTTCCAAGAACCACCACGCACGCTTTTCTTCTTCAGACGATACGGGTCTTCAATAGCGGCATTATATCTCAGTTGAGGGTTGATGTCGTTCATGGCATCAACGCCAGCCTCAGTATAGACGGTACTCGTCCACTCTGCCACATTACCTGCCATATCATAGAGACCGTTGCTGTTGGCGGAATAGATGCCCACGCGACTGGTAATCAGATTGCCATCCTTGGTATAGTTACCGTCATCAGGCTTGAAGTTGGCAAAGAAACATCCCCGGCCACTGGCCACATCCTCATTATCCCACGGGAACTCGTTCTGATCCTTACCACGGGCTGCGAACTCCCACTCGGCCTCTGTCGGCAGACGGTAGCGCTGCACGAAGCGGGCTGCCGGGCCCAGTCCCTTTAGCAGATATTCCGTACGCCAGAAGCAGAAAGCATTGGCCTGCTCCCATGTCACACCCACCACAGGATATTCATTATAAGCGGGGTTGGAGAAGTAGTAGCGCATATACATCTCATTGTCTGCATTTGGAAAGTCGTTCACCCAGCAGGTAGTGTCGGGATAGATATTTACGATATAGGTATTCAGGAAGTCCCATGGGCCAGACAACTGGCGGTTGATGGTCTCTCTGACAATCTTGCCCTCGTCATCGACATAGGCCGTATCCTTAGATATCCACACCTGCTCATTAGGATCAACGGCGATATCCGTATTCAGATGGCGCTCCTCTGGGTTCAGACGATTGCGACGCAGGGCGGCAGCGGTATAGTCAAACACTTCATAGCGATAGTTCATCTGCCGATAGTCGAGCATCTTCTCCCCGGTAACAGGATTGGTGACATAGAGGCCGTCGATGATCTCCTGCTCGTCCTCACTGGGCTTACGCGGCAGTGCCTTCTTCCAGTTCAGCACCGAACCGAGTTCATTGCCCTCGCGGTCTGTCTTAACGGTACGATAGGTCTCATCGATTTCTGCCAGTCGCTCTCTGAGGATGGAGTCTCTCACATAGTTAACGAACTGGCGGTACTTGGAGTTGGTCACCTCCGTTTCATCCATCCAGAATCCGTCGACAGAGATGTCGCGCAATGGTGTCTGACGGCCCCAAAGGCTGTCCGTTTTCTCAATACCCATCTTCAGATGGCCGCGCTTCACCAGCGTCATGCCGTATGGGGTCGGTTCCGTAAAGGCTCTGCCGCCAGTGCCAGTCACCTCACCGCCTGCAGAAGAAGCCAGTTTGCTGCCAAAACAACCTGCCAGCAAGAGGCAAGTGGTGAGAGGTAAGAGGTAAGAGAATACTCCCACCTTTACCAAACTCTCTATCTTAAGCATTTTCTTAAACATTTTTATATTTGTATTTACATTTCTGCCCATCATCATTTCTCTCACCTCTTACCTCTCACTACAAGATTCTCACACTCTTATGCAAGTTACGCCCTTTCTTAAACAGGTTCAGTTCCGTCTGATAACTCACGTAGAGTTCATGGCTTCCGTTTCCGATGCTGATAGCCGACGTGTATATCTCATAACTATATCCCAGCCGCACACCGTGCACATCGCCACCGATCTGTACCGTCACAGAATTTGTCGGGCTATACGACATCCCTGCATACAGCACTCTCTTCTCGTGTTTGTACATCAGCCGCCCGGAGACATCCGCCCTGTAAGCGACACCATCTGTACGTCCCAAGAACGAGGTTTGTATCGTAAGAAACGGATTTTTCAGCCGAATATTGTATCCGCCAGTCAAATAATATGTGGAAGAGACGGCTATTTCGTTCTTTTCGCCCAGTTCCACCTTGGGTGCGTTAAGATGGAGGACCGAAACGCCGGCATACCAGTTACGATGCTTATAATAGAGGCCGGCACTGATGTCGAAGGCGGTGCCGTTGACGGAAGACGAAGGCAGGGCACGATCACCTGTATCGATGATATCTATCTTCGAGCCGTCGAAAGTCTCACTGAGCATCGTAGCCTGTACCCCCAGGCTCAATTTGCCTCCCCAGAGTTGGGGTTGATAAGCATATTGCAGTCCAAATCGCTTGTGAGTGAAAAGACCAATGGCATCGTTCATGAACTGGATACCGACGCCATGATAACTGTTCATCGCATAGAAAGGCATGTCCGCAGCAGCATACATCGTCTTCGGATTATTCTCAAAACCTGCCAACTGCATCGCATAGGCTCCTACCACATTCAGTTTAGCCTCCTTACCGACGGCAGCAGGGTTGAACGAAGGCTCCATCGCCCAATAGTGGCTGAACGACACATCATACTGCGCCCTGACCGTCAGGGCGGCCAGAAACAGGAGCCATACTATGGAATAACGCTTCAACACCTCCTTAATAACGCAAAACGCCGGCATTTATTGCATCAGCGGCAGTCTTAATGGATTGTTGCACGACATAGGCAGTCGTCCATGCCGCCTGAAAGTTGAACCCGCCCGTAATACCGTCTATATCAAGCACCTCACCGGCGAAATAGAGCCGGGGCACGTGCCGGCTCTCAAGTGTAGTAGGGTCTACGCTCTTCAGAGAGACCCCTCCACAGGTGACGAACTCGTCTTTGAAAGGGGCTCGACCCGTCACTGGATAAGTAGCATTCACGAGGATGTTCGTCAGCCGGTTCATATCCTTACGGCTCATATCCATCCACCTGATCTGACTTCTGGGGCCTAAGGCCTCTGCCAGCAGATGATTCCATAGCCGAAGCGACAGTCCTAAAGGACACTGGGTTGTCAGTTGCTTCTGAGGCTGACGGGAGACCATCTCAGTGAGAGTAGCCTGCACGCTGGATTCGTCACGCTGTAACCAGTTAATAGAAAGCGAAGTTCTATAGTCACTGTCCGCCAGGAAGCGGGCTGCATAACTAGATAGTTTCAGGATGGCAGGTCCACTCACCCCCCAATGCGTGATCAGCAAGGGACCGTCAGCACGGAATTTCGTACCAGACAGGCGTACTGTCACATCGTTGACCACCGTCCCCATCAGTTCGCATAATCTCTCGTTTCCTATCCGCAGGCTGTACAAAGAGGGAACGGGCGGCTCCAGTTCATGCCCCAGTTGCGCGAGCCACTTCAGTCCCTCGCCTGTCGGAGATCCGCCTGTGGTGACGGCCACGAAGTCATAGTCCGACAGATCCGCCAGCGACGAAACTTTCTCCCCCTGCCGGATATCTATCCGGTGGCGGCGGGCCAAGGAGAGGAAACAGTCGATGACAGCCCTAGAGTCCTGGGTGGCCGGGAAGACGCACTCATCGTCCTGCGTCACCAATGGTACACCATGATGTTCAAACCACTGATAAACGTCGCGATAGTCGAAGGTCTTGAACAGACGTTTCATCAGTCGGTGACCACGAGGGTAAACCGCTGACAGGTCTCGCACCTCAGCAAAACTGTTCGTGCAATTGCAGCGCCCGCCCCCAGAAACAGCGACTTTCGAAAGCACACGATGACTACGCTCGAAGATGGTCACCTCCATCTCCGGCATTGCCTCCTTTAGGTTTACGGCCAAGAAGAAGCCTGCCGCCCCGCCGCCAATTACTGCGGTTTTCATCTGGCCCGCTTTCATAAACATTCCTAATATTTGCTGCAAAAATAAACAAAATAAAAGAAATATACTTAACTTTGCCTCTGATTTAAGTGATTTTTAGAAAACAATAAACAATGGTTAGAAAGGCAAACAAAACAGACATCAAGCGTATCATAGATCTGCTACATCAGGTAAATATGGTGCATTACAAGATACGTCCAGACTTGTTCAAACCCCATACGACCAAGTACAACGAGTCCGAACTCGAGGTCATGCTCGCAGATAATCAGAAGCCGATCTTCGTTTACGATGACGGCAAGATACAGGGCTACGCCTTCTGTCAGATTACCGAAATCGAAGGGCACACCCTGCTTCAGGATGTCAAGACGTTATATATTGATGATATTTGCGTCGACGAGCAGTTTCGCGGCCAGCATGTGGGCAAAGCCTTGTACGAACATGTGTACCAATACGCCCAGTCTATCGGATGCCACAACATCACCTTGAACGTCTGGGAAGGGAACAGTCCCGCCCTATGCTTTTATAAGAGCATGGAGATGAAGGTGCAGAAGACTACAATGGAGGTTATCCTGTAATCTGTCTATGTAGTCATTCTCCATCATAAACAGGTTATGGCTTGGAAACTGAAATACCGCTGCAAGAAATGCGGATACAAGGCTGAAGCGTACGAGGGCCGTGGACTCTTCCGACAAGAGATCAGACCGATATCATGCCCTGACTGCAAGAGCATCCAGAACATCGTTGTTGGCGGTATCATTGCCGACGTTGCCCCATCCTACAGAAGCGAGGTGGGCAGGCTCTGTCTGAACTGCGGTAGCGACCACATCAAGATATGGGACAAGAAGACCTGTCCAAAGTGTCAGGGCGAAATGGAAGAAACCGGCGACAAAGAGTTCTGGACTTGACCTCGCAACGATGATGGTCAGACAACATAATATTTCAAAGATGTTTCTATGAGTTCCCTCCGAGCCATAAAGGATGCATATGCTGTCTTTACCAACTCCCAGTTCCAGGTCATCAACCCTACCCCCACACATTTCTTGATCGTAGGCCATAAAGCATTGTAGTTAGTCCTCATGTAGTCCTTGATTATCTCGGCATCACTGATATCGTATGATTTCAGCAAAGCCATACTAACGATACCTGTCCTATCCTTTCCGGCTGTACAGTGAAAGAGAGTGCAGATGCCTTTTTCCGCATTTCCACGCAGAGTTGCAACGACCTTATCCAACTGCCTCCTACAGTAATCATCTGTTACGATGTCCATATAGAGAGCCTCGAAGTCTGGCACCATTTCCTTCAATTTCTCAGGATTCTTGCGCAGATTCTTGATAATGGTCATTGGGTCCGAACCTGTCTCATGGGTTATACCGACAGCAGAATCTTTCAAGATCGGAATCTGCAGATATTCCACACTTTCAGGCAATGGATCCTGGAACTCTGCCGACTCAATAGGCGTTCTAAGGTCAATGACGCTCTTGATATTGTACCGCCAACAGAGGTCAGCACACTCTTCCTTCGTGAATATACTAAGTTTGCCGCTACGCAGAAACAACCCTTTGGGAACGCCCTCAATAGCATCTCCAAGGTCTCTTAGATTCAACTCTTGTTTTTTACTCACTGACTTCCACACTTCTTAACTATCTCTTGATAGGCTCGTATGCTTAATAATGAGGTGTGAAAGTTGTCTTTCACACCTCATAGATCTCTAATAATTTATGTTAGCTTATGCCAAGAGTTTCTTTACAATCTCAGAGATGACTCGTCCATCAGCCTTTCCTGCCAACTGCTTGCTGGCCGTGCCCATTACCTTTCCCATCTCCTTCATGCTTGTGGCTCCCACTTCAGCAATAATCATCTTCACCTCTGCTTCAATCTCCTCTTGGGAAAGTTGTTTCGGCAGATAACTCTCAAGAACTTCCACTTGTGCCAATTCTGCATCAGCCAAGTCTTGACGCCCTGCTTGTGTGTAGGTCGTTGCCGTTTCCTTACCCTGCTTAGCCAGTTTTGAGATAATCTTCAATGCATCAGCATCAGCCAATGTGTCGTTGGCTCCTGGAGCAGTCTTTGCTTCCAGAAATACTTTCTTAATGTTGCGGAGTGTCTCCAGACGCACCTTGTCGCGAGCCTTCATTGCAGACTTGATGTCCTCGCTAATCTGATCGAATAATGCCATAATATCGTTATTATTATCAATCAATACGTTTTTATGCTGCAAAAATAATCATTTTCCATCTGAAAGGCTCACACTTATATAAAGTTTTAGTTTTATTTAGCGATTAAACTGTCAATATGTCTTCGCGTACTTTATTATATATTATAAGAAATCCACGTCGAAGATTACCATGTCCCATATTAGTGATTTGTGGTACTATATCATTGCATCACTGCCTTTGGAGTCCAATTCTTGAAGAAACGCAGCACTTTCTCTTGGTTGTAACCTTGTCCCTCTTCCAAGAAACTCGAATCTTGAATATGGATGACCCTACCTTCTTCATCAAGTACCACAAAAACTGGGAATCCGAAACGCGCAGGATTATTCAGTCGTTCCAGCATAGCCTTTGCCAACTGCACCTTTTCCTCTCCCTCAGATTTCCGTGGATTGTAGTTCACATGGATATAGACAAAGTTCTCGTCAATGACATTGCTTATTGTAGTGTCATTCGTTATGAAGTCAGCAAAGCGCAAGCACCAGGGACACCAGTTACCTCCCACCTGACAGATGACGAACTTTCCTTCAGACCTAGCTTTCACTAATGCCTGGTCTATCTGCTCGATGGGGTTGATGTTCTCGTTATACACCTTTTTCAGGCCATTTTGAGCGTCCATTGTCAACGCAAAGCAGAGACCTAACAATGATAGGATTAATATCTTTGTCATACGCCTGCTACTACTTCAATTTCAACTAATGCTCCTTTAGGTAAAGTTTTTACGGCAACGGCAGACCTTGCAGGGTATGGCTCTGTGAAAAACTCTGCATAAACAGCGTTCATATCCGCAAAGTCATTCATATCAGCCATGAATACCGTAGTTTTCACTACATTGCCCATTGTCAGACCAACCTCTTCTAAAATAGCCTTCACGTTGAGCAAAGACTGACGGGTTTGTTCCTTGATACCTCCCTCAACAAAACTTCCAGTAGCAGGGTCGATGGGAATCTGTCCAGAGGTATAGATAATATTTCCCACTTGGATTGCCTGACTATAAGGACCTATTGCCGAAGGTGCCTTTGTTGTACTGATTACTTTTTTCATCTTCTTATGGTGTTTTGTTTACTTGCATATTTCTTCAATGGCCTTACGCTTCTTTTCCTTCGGTTCATCGGCAGCATAGCCAATGGGAATCAGAACGGCAGCTTCCTCATTCTCACCTAGACCAAAGGACTTCTTGCACAGTTCGGCATCAAAGTTACATACCCAACATGTACCAAGTCCCTGTTCTGTAGCAGCCAGGCAAAGATGCTCTACTGCAATGGCTATGTCAATATCGCCATGATGTTTACCGTCGGAGCGTACCCATTCTTCATCATGCAGTATAGATGCAATGATAACAACAGGGGCAGTAGCAAACCATTCACGGTTGTAGCATTGGCTGATTTTCTTCCTATCTTCCTCACTGCTAATGATACGGAACATCCACGGCTGTTTATTCACAGCAGAAGGAGCAAACCGAACACACTCCATAATGTAGTCCAGCTTTTCGTTCTCAACACTCTTAGGCTTATAGTTCCTACAGCTATATCTTCTTTTTATCAATTCCAATAGTTCCATATTATCCAAGATTTATCAGAAGAATTTCACGATTTCATCAAGATTCTTTCTCTCAGGACGGTTAGGCTCTTCGGCTCGATAGCCCAAAGCAATGACAGCCATGATAGTTTCATTCTCAGGAATGGTAAAAAGTTCCCTAAGTTTGTCTGCTTCACGCATACCCATAATAAGAGTGTCAAAACCCATAGCCCTTGCCTTCAGGATCAGATAACAGTTACTAAGTCCATTGTCATAGGCACCCCATCCGTCACCAACCTCGTTGGTCTGATTGCCCTGGAAGAAACCAGACTTGCCACGTTCAAAGGTTGAAACGATAAGTACAGGGGCATTCTTGATACGCTCCTTATTGCCACCAACCATATCCTGCACAGCCGCCAATTTTTCTTCGCTGATGGCCACATAATATTTGGTAGGCTGCTGATTAGCCCATGAAGGAGACTCCTGAGCAGCTTTGATAAGATCACGAACTTCTGCCTCAGTGATTTTCTTCGAGGCATCGTAGTTGCGGACACTTCTGCGTGAGGTTAATACCTCATCAAAAGACGGTGTGGACGTTACGTTTTCGTTACTATTTCCGTTGTTGCAACTTGTCATTGATAGCAGTGCCATAAAAGCACCAAACATAATCTTTTTTGCCATAGCTTAATATTTTGTGAAGTTATACTTTGCTCTCAGTTCAGCCTTCTTATCTTCACTCTGACTGGTGAAATAACCCTTCCAGCCTGGGCAGAAATTGATATGCCAACGCCAGAACTTACCTAAGAAAGAATTGGGCTCCTTGTCGTAGTGCGCCCGAAATTTGCAGTTTTCACAATTATGTGCCATAATTCTCTTAAAGTATTGTAATGTTGGCTGCAAAGATACGAATAATAAAGGGAAAATGAGTACTTTTGCAGTGTGTTTTAATAGAATTTGTGAAATGGATTTCTTACCGAAAGACCTTGCAATACTGATTTCGAGCGTCAACATGCTTCTGAGGTATGAAGAGTTTGACAGCCAGGCAGTATCTAGCCTGAAAAATTCATAGAGGCACAAAAAAACGAGGTATGCAAAAAACAATTTGCGCACCTCGTTGATTTTCAATTACTTACGGTTACAAAAACCGATTAATACTCATCCTCGTTGAAGAGAAAATCTTCTTTGGTAGGATAATCGGGCCATATCTCCTCAATGCTCTCGTAGACATCGCCCTCATCTTCTATCTCCTGAAGGTTCTCCAGCACTTCGAGTGGTGCGCCAGAGCGGATGGCATAATCTATTAACTCGTCCTTGGTAGCGGGCCAAGGGGCATCTTCCAGTTTTGAAGCCAATTCAAGTGTCCAATACATAATAATATACGATTTACAGATTTACAATTTACTTTTTTTCTCTCGTTTTTGAATTTGGGCGCAAAAGTAATCATTTATTTCCTATCTGCAAACTTTTTCCCATATTATTTCACTGACATTTTCGTTAAAATTTATTATTTTGGCCAGAACGAAAAGATAGTCGCTTAATCTGTTCACGTACTGCTGCACTTCGGGACTCACCTGAGCCACCTCTGAGAGGGCTACAATCCGACGTTCAGCACGACGGCAGACGGTGCGACAGACATGAGCCTGGGCGGCTGCCTGAGTGCCACCCGGCAATATGAATCCTTGCCGCTCAGGCAGCAGACCCATCATCCTGTCCACCTCCTGCTCCAGCTGTTCTATCTCTCCTTCGGGAAGATGCGCGGAGTCATAGAGAGGTGTTTGGCTCTGATCTGTGGCCAGATTGGTGCAGACATTGAAGAGGTTGCGCTGAATCCGGATGATCATCGATTTGTGTTCCCCGTCAGGCAGCATCGCCGCCAACAGACCCAAGTGAGCACTGAGTTCATCGACGGTGCCATAAGCCTCCAGACGTTCTGATGATTTCTTCATACGAATACCACCCACGATACTTGTCTCTCCCTTGTCACCCGTCCGGGTGTAAACCTTTGTTATTTTCATATCTGTAAACCATAAACTATCAACTACAAACTGTAAACTAAAAATTCACGATATAGTTCCTTTTATGCCGTTTCTTGTCGAACATCACGATGCCACAGTAATAGAGGTCGAAGGTGATGCCTGTGCGTTCGTCATCGACGATCTGCCGCCATAGTCTCCTGACCTTGCTGATACCCGTGACAACGAGTACCGATCGCGGCGACACCTTATTATATATATAAGACAGACGGTCCTGACTGCAGTTCTCCAACGGCATCACCACCAATTCCGATGACTCGCCAAACACCGTCTTACGACAACCTGCCTGAAGATAATTCCTGTAGTCGCGACTCTCTACGACCGACGGCTGCAGCCAGTTGGCGAGTCTGAAACAGAGACGGCCCATCTTGCGCGTCAGCCAGTCGTCATGGCGCCCTAAGGTCTCATACTGATAGTATGGCCAGTGCTCGTTGATGACATATCGCACCATCCAATAGTCCGTAGGCGACTGGATACCAAATCCGCGACAATGCCCGATCCTGCAAAGCCATACAGCCGCAGCCTTCAACCTCACCGCAACGTTCATTCCATGATTCCCGGATTACGCATCCTCCTAGCCTTCTACGACAGGTGCATTCTTCAACTGCTCAAGCGCCCTGCAGAGTTGGTCTGGGCATGAGGTGCCTTTGGTTCCACAACGGATACCATCCAGGCGCCCTATCACGTCGTCGATTTTCTGCCCTCGCACCAGTTGGGTGATGCCTTGCAGATTACCATTACATCCACCCAGGAAGAACACCTGCTGGATGACATCATGCTCATCGGCTGTCACATCAATAAGTTGTGAACAAGTGCCGTGCGTCTGATACTGTACATGTTTTGTTTTCATATCTCCTTAATCTTTACTGTTTTATAATCTATATTTCATGCCAATGGTTTCATTTCTTCCACTGCATGGCGAGCATGGTGAGGTCGTCACTTTGCTCTGTGTCACCCACGAAATCTGCCACAGCCTGCGTCATCCGTTCGATGAGTGCACAGGGCTGCTGGGAGGCGGTCTGCATCACCTCAACAATCCGTTTCTTACCAAACAGCCGGTACCCGGCATCTTCCGCCTCATCGAGTCCGTCGGTATAGAGGAAGAGTGTGCTGTCAGGGGCAAGGTCCGTCTCCTGTGCTATGAACTCCCAGTCGGGCATGGCCCCTATGGGCAGATTGCTATGCACGGGGAGAGGCTGCCCGTTGATAAGCGGTGCAATATGTCCGGCATTACAATAGCGCAGATGTCCTGTGTCGAGGTCGAGTACACCTGCGAAGAAGGTGACGAAGATGGTCATGCTGCTATCGCGATTCATCATTTCGTTCATGCGACTGACTATACGCATCGGCTCCGATTCACTCTCTGCCAACAGGCGGAAGGCTCCGCAGACGGTGGTCATCACGAGCGCCGCAGGCACACCTTTGCCCGAAACGTCGCCAATGCAGAAGTACAGGCTGTTGTCGCGCAGGAAGAAGTCGTAGAGGTCACCACCCACGGCCTTGGCGGGGGTCAGCATAGCGTGGATCGCGAGGTCCTGGCGCTCTGGGATGTCTGTCCTCAGCATCGACATCTGAATCCTGCGGGCAATGGACAGTTCGCTCTCAATGGCCGATTTCTGGGCGGTCGTGGTCTTCAGTTCGTCAATATACTGGCTGAGCGACTGCTGCATATTGCCAAACGAGTCGCGCAGCATGCGTATCTCGTCGTCGTCGCTGATGTCGGGCAGTGGGGCATTGAAGTTGCCTTTCGCCACTTCTTCTGCCGAACGGGCGAAGCGGTGCAGAGGGGATGTGACCTTTCTGATCTGTTGTCGACAGAAGAAGTAGATGGCCGCCAGACCGATGAGCATGGCCGCCAGGATGATGATGTTCAGCATGCGCCCGTGCCGCTGTATCAGGTCTTCGGGTACCACCATCATGACGGTCCACTCCACGTATTTGACAGCACGATAGAAAACCCACGACGGCACACCGTCGATAATGGCAGATACGGTCCCCTGCTTACCCTTGAAAGTCACGTCTGCATCGAGTGTGTCTCTCAGCATGCGGTCCTTGTCAGGATGGAGAACGTAACGGCCGTGGCGGTCGATGATGCAGTTGTATGACGGATGCTCCACATTCTGTTCATAGTGCATTTTCCCCTGTCTGACTTTCTGCAGCATGTCATTTCTCATATCCTCCAGCGAGAGGTCGGAACAGAGCACGGCCACAGGCCGTCCCTCACGGTTGTGGACGGGTATGGCGTGTGTGACCAGCAGCCGCGGCGCTATATGGGGCGTCAGCAGCGGATTCTCGAAGTAGGGATCTACCCAGTCGGCACTATCGCTCTCCATCCGCTCCACATACCAGTCTTCCTCGACGTAGTCGTGATACACGCTGTCGATGCGCATCACGCTGACGACGTCGGCCGTATCGCGGGTAGCGAATGGCACGAAGAAACGGCCTTTCTCCGGATAATAGTCGGGAATGAACAGCAGTCCGCAACTGACGATGTAGGGGTTCTGCCTGACGATACGCGCCAGATGGTCGTACAACTTGTCTGGATCATCGACGTCACGCTCTATCTCATGCACGTTATTGACGTTGGCCACATATACTTCCGACAGTCGGCGCTGTACCTCCCTGTACGCCCTCGTTACCACAATCTGAAAACGCTGCTCGGCTTCGTCATCCATGTACTCCCCAACGGCGAAATACACCACACCGGCGATAGCTGACATCATGGCCAGTACCACCATCATAATACGTAGCGTAAGTCGTTGGGAAATGGATTTCATTATATGGATCGGATGAATAATATCCCAGTTACATATCCCGCGTGAAGAGAGCTCTGTAGTCTGCCGGTGTCATGCCTGTGACATCCATGATACGGCGCTGCAGGGTGCGCACATGGTTGAAGCCCGAAGCCTCGGAAATGGCAGCAATGCTGTAGTTGGGTTGGGTACGCAACAGTCGCATGGCGTTGATCGTTCGCAGGTTGTCGATATAGGCCTCTGGCGTGCGATAGATGGACTTATTGCGGAAGAGCTTGTTGAGACGTTCCTGACTGACGCCAATGAGTTCGGCCAACTGCTTGGAGTCAAAGTCGGGATCCAGGTGGGAACGCTTCTCCTCTAGCCGCAGGTCGATCAGGGCCAACAACTGACCGTCGTCCTGCAGGTCGGCATTGCGCTGCCGCTCGATATTCTCCTTCATCAATGTCCGCGCCACTTCGAAACGGCGGTGCAGTTCCACATCCACCTCTAATTGTTCGCTGAGATTGAGGTTGCGGCTGACAAGGCGTATCATCTCAGACTGCAATCGCGCATTGTCGGCTCTCAGCCGTTCTATCTCGGCCTGCATCTCCCTGATTTCTTCTTCCGTCATAACGTTTGGCGTATATCAAAAAGATTAATGAAACCGACCTCGTCGAACACTCCGTAAATCTCGTTGTTGAGCCCTACAAGCGTACACTTGCTGCCCTTGCTCTTAGCCACCTTCAGCAGATCGAGAAAGAGGCGCATGCCGCTGCTGGTGATGTATTCCAGATTGGTACAGTCGAGGATGATGTCATGGCCCTCGCAGTCGTAGAGCACCTGCATGTCGCGCTCCACCTGGAGCGACGACGGTGTGTCGAGACGACCTTCAAAGGTCATCACATAGTTCTGGTTTTCTTCTCTGAATTCAGTCTTCATCTTCCGTATCGTTTAATTGTTTTTTCTTTTCTGCAAATTCCTTGCGGGCGGCAGCCATATCTTCAAGGAAATCCTCGCTTGTATGCAGGCGGACATAACAGGCCGAGGCCAGCAGTCGCGAAGCGTCGGTGTCGCTCTGCCAGTGGTATCCGGCTATCACGCGGCTCTCGCCCCACTCGTAGCCCTTCTTGAGGAGTTGGTCCTGGGCATCAGGGTTGATCTCGCTGAGCAGCAGAGCCATGGCCCATCCGCGCAAGGTATGGCCCGAAGGGTACGACCCGGTATGGCGCAACTCGTCTTCTTCGGCAGGGATGAGCGTGGGTTCGGAGAATACCACATAGGGGCGTTTCCGTTTATAGGCATTCTTGAGGTTCGTGGCACTCAGGCGCATAGTGACCACTCCCAGGTTGAGCACCTTGAAGATGGCGGGCGTCTTCTCTTTCGAGATCTCCATGCCGAATACCGGGCTGAACTCGCGAGCCATCTCCCCGACGTCTACGACCACGTCGCGTATGGCCTGCCGGGCACGCAGCGAATCCTGGCGCCTGCTCTTGCCCCAGACGTACTGTGAAATGTCGTACAAGTACTGCGTCGACGACGAATCGGGTGGTGCCGGCAGGAACACCAGCCCGTTGGGCAACTGCGTCTTGTTGAAATACAGTTCGCTTGGAGTAGGATCCTGTGCCTGTACCGTCATACTGCACACCGTCAGGATAACGGCGAGCCAGAACCATGCAATGTTAATCTCCCTTATTCTCATACTTTGTAATCTCATATAAAACAAATATCTTTTTCAGTTGCAAAGATACAAAATAATTCCGTCTTTTCCAAAAAAAATAAGCGTTTTTCGCTATTTTTAGTTGCGGAGTGCACAAAAAAAAGCGAGCCGCAGGGCCCGCTTCTCATGTTACATGCTGTTTCTTGGTATTACCAGCCTACGGACTGGTACCACTTCAGTTGCTTGATGTCCTCGTTGTTCCGGGCGTAGTATGTCCCGTACTCCGTGCTGGGATCCTGTGGGACGTACATGCTCACCCCGTGGTATTTCTCTTCGGTCATCTCGAAGTCGCTGTAGATGTAGCGCCACGTCATGCAGGTACGCCACTCTTTGGCGAAGCGCTTCTCGACGACGGCCTCGTCCAGGGCCTGCTTCCACTGCTGGTAGTCGCTCTCCGGCAGTTGTGAGCGGAAGAAGTCACCGGCATCGTAGAAGAGGTTGTACTCCTGGTGGAACTGTATGCTCGAGCCGCTGTAGCCGTAGTGTATCAGTCCCTGCGTGTCGGCATAGCCGTCGCCGGTCTTTGCCTGCACGATGTCGAGGGCGTTGCGGGTGGCACTGGCCAACTGGCCGATGGCGCTGGTCTTCACCACTGAGAGGGGCAGAGCGCCGTTCTGGGAGCGGTGATAGATGTCGATGATGGATGTGCAGAACGTGTCCTTCTCGTACAGCGCAGGTATGATCTGCTCGTAGGGAGCGCCCTCGGCTGGAATCTCTGCCGGCGAGCCGATGATGTAGTCGGTCACGTTGCGCAGTTCATACATCGTCTCCAGGCACATGAAGTTGCAGCAGTCGGCGAAGATGAACTTCAGGTGGGGCACGCGTTCCAGCACACTGGCCATCGTCGGCACGTTGATCCATCTTTTGCTGTTATTACTATAGGCATAGCCGTCGCCATTGTCCACTCCGAAGGCACGTGTGTCGCCAGGCTCCTGTTCGATGAGCCAGCCAGTGGAGTGTCCACCCAGCACCAGGCCGTATTCGTTGGCAGGATAGTGGCTGTAGGCATACTTCAGCACCTGCTCCATCAGTTCCGGGTTGCAAGCCTGCATGTTGTTGGTGCTGATGCCCATATCGTCGAGCGACAGAGAGTCTTTCAGTTCACCGTTGCTGATACGTGCCAGCCAAGGCTGCTCACCCTGTATGTCGCGACGGACGAAGGCCAGCAGCGTGTTGTTGCCGATGCGCTTCGAGCCGGCCTTCATCTGCTCCAGGTTCGTCTGCAGCGATTTCGACAGATTGTTCTTCCCTGCCAGATACACCAGCACGGTGCGCTCTGCAGCGGCATACTGGTTGATGTCCAACGACACATTGCCCTTGGTTTCCATCAACACGTCGTCTTCGCTTGAGCAAGCGGTGAAACTCATCATTGTCCCAGCGTTCAGGATGCTCATGAGCATCGTCTTAACCAGATTCTTCATTGTTGTCATAATCGTATTTATTTTTATTGTTTCTATTATTTCTCTTTTGGCTTACGCCGCTTTCCCGATCGGCGGCAAGAGTCCAAATGTCCTTCCGACACTGCAAAATTATGAAGTATTACGTCTGGTTCCAAACAATCACCAGAATTTCGCTCCGACTTGTTGCGACACAAGGGGGTATCTTGTAACAACCAGCGGGAGCCTTTGACACAGTTGTCGCATCATGCTTTATGTATAAGCAGGAAACAGACAGCGTAAAGTACACATAGTGCCATAATGCCATAGTGCCATTAGGTGTTTCAGGTATAGGGAGGGTGGAGAGAGGAAGATTGAGAATATAGTCTATTTATTTTATATTATATATTATATTATAATATAATATATAATATATATAATAATATAAGATATTTAGAATGGATAGATAACAGCAAATGGCACTATGGCACTATGCAACTATACATGATCTCCCTACACCTTGCATATCCGTTCCGCTGCCTGCCACACATCGCTCTGATGCCTCCTATAAGTGGTTCCGGTGCCTTCTCTTATGTTGAAGGAGGCACCGGAGCGAGCCGTTCTAGGCATCAGAACAAGTTGCTACAGACATCGGAACGGATTCCAGGGGATATTCAGTAGTCTTTTACTTTTGAGATGTTTCTCTTGCCGTTGCTGATGATGATACCCTCGTAGCGTCGTCTGTACGCAGGCCAACGGCCAGATGGGGCAAAAAAAAGCGGGCCTCGCGGCTCGCTTTCTTTGTGTGAGAGGGTGCTTACTGGCTGTCCCACTTCTTCATCAGTTCTTCTCTTTCCTTCAGGATCTTCTGGAAGTTAAGAATGTTCTGTCTGAACATATTCCGCAAATCAGTAAACTCATACTTGGTAGGTGTCAGTTTACATTTATATACCAGCGTAATGTATTTGATGGCTTCGTAGGCACAATTCTCTCTGACTTCCTTGCTGTATGACCAGTATGTTTTCTCTCCATAAGCCATGAGCCAGTCGAAGGCATTCTTGTAGTCAGCCTCGTGCTCGAAATAGTAGTCCTTTCCGAAGTCCATCACCTTGGTCATGAGGTACTGCATGTCCTTCTGCTCCTGAATCTTCGGCTCGCGACCGTGGGTCTTGACGAAGTTCTTGCGGATCATGTCGAAGTCGATGCATTTGGCCCAGCCCTTCATGTTCTTGTCGTAGATGGCGTATGCCTCGCTGCCCTTGATGCTCTCAACGATGTCCTTCCAGTTGTTGTCGGCGCAGAACTGCTTGTATTTGGCCTCTATCTTGTCATAGGTTTCCTGGAAGTTGTTTGCGATAAGAGCGGAATTCTTACTGCTCTGGTATTGTGAATCCAGGGATTTCAAGATTTCGTCGACTTTTGCATCGTGATCGCCACCGAACATTTCCAGATATTTGATAACCAAGTTCTCAAGTTTCTCACCGAAATTGTCAATCATCGTTGAGAATTTCTTAATCCTGTCCTCCCTCTGCTTCTTCTGATCCTCAGCCTTCTTCTCGGCGGGAGTCTTGTGCTCGCTGCCGTCGCTGGGGAGTTTCAGGAGCGTCCAGGGGCCCACGATGTCGAACGTGGTGCTCCACTCGGCCAGTTCCCAGCCCAGGATCTCGATCTTAGCACCGGCCCAGGCCTGGACGGTCATCTTCACCTCTGCATTCCAGTCTACACCCTCAGGGCTGACGGTGACATTGGCCTCTGCACCCAGGCGGGGTCCGATGCCCAGTTCAGGACCTACCACGCCGTAGATCTTCGTCGATGCCGTCATGAACAGGCCGATGCCGGCCTCTGCGCCGAACGATACCTGGGGACGGCAGAAGGTGAACTTGTTCTCCAGTTCCTCGAACTCCTTGATGGTGCTCCAGCCACCCTGATAGCGGATGCCGGCCTTGAACTTGTTGGAGTAGTCGTAGTTGAATCCCAGCGAGGCCTTGGCGGTGACGCTGGCGTCGAGTTTCAGTTTCAGGGCGGGGTCGATGGTCACGGTCACGGGGATGACGCCTACTACGAAGGTGTAGGTGAAGCCCTTGAACTTGGCCAGCGTGATCTTGCTCTTGTCATCAGGCAGTTCGCACTTGCCCTTGAAGCCGATGGTGGCAGAGGGGTGGAAGCCGAACTCGCCGTCGACGCCCGTCTCAAATTTCTTGATGGTGGGATAAGGGATGAACCACTTCCACTTGATGCCGCCGTCGATGGTCAGGAAGTAGTTGAGTTCGAAGTCGACGGGGATCTCACCCTCGATGTTGATAGAGTCCTTGGATTCCTTGCCAAGGGGAATGTTCTTGTCGAACGAGATCTTGTTGTGGAACGAGATGAGTCGCGGATGGATCGAGCCGCGGGTGCCGCTGAGCATATCCTCGGCGGTCATGTACTGGTACTCACCGCTCTCTGCGGCGCGGGTCTGCGACTCGCTGGGCTCATCGATGCCGGGAACGTAGTAGTCCTTGTCATAGCCGTAGGGGTCGGTGAACTGCACCACTGCGGGGTGGATCAGGCCGTCGTTGTCGATGTACTTGGCGGCATACTCGGGGATGTTTTCGTCTGCGGCGCGGGTGGCTACAGAGGCCTCGTCAGTGTTCACGTACCAGTCGGTGGTCAGTTGGGCATCCTTGTCGCCGATGAGTTCAGCGGCGGTGACGCCCTTCACCTTCAGGATATAGGTGTCGCCGACGAGTTGCTGCTCCAGCGCCTTGCGGCCGTAGGCCAGGTGGCCGGGGTCGTCCCAGATGCCGAGCGGATGGTTCACGAAGTTGGTGATGCCCAGTTTGTCGGCCAGAGACTTCTTCACGGCGATCTCCGTGGTGTCGGCGTTCATAATCTTCACGTCGTCTTCACCGTCGAAATTGTGGTAGGTGAGGCCGTAAGGCTCGAAGTCGGCATAGTTGCCGATCTTGTCGGAGCCTTCCTCCGTGTTGTTGACGTTGTTTGCAAACTCGTCATCGCTGCAAGATGTGAGAGCGAATGAGAAACTGAAAATACCTGCGGTAACGATGCTCATGAGCACCTGCTTTACCAATACTGAATTTTTCTTCATAATCTTTATTTTTTTAATTGTTTATACTTATTTGTTTTTTAATTTTGTTTTTGACATAAGAACTTTTTTATTTTTAGACATAAGAACATAAGTACATAAGTTTTATTCTTTTATTTTTCTTTTGTTCTTTTGTTCTTCTGTCTAAAAAAAATATGTCCTTTTGTTCTTCTGTCTAAAAAAAATCTGTTCTTCTGTCTGGGTCGCCCGTGTTGGGGTTCAGTCGGGGCGGAGACTGATGTGTTAAGCGCTCAAGGCGCTGAGTGTCAAACCTTTATATTCTGTCTGTGTCAGTAAGTCAAAGAGCGATATCATTTCTGATTTCTGATGCAAAGTTACGGCGGCTTTCGGCTCATTCCAACTTTTTTCGTGTTTTTCGTCCGAGGTTGTTGCGACACAGGGGGGTATATTGTAACAACGAGCCGGAAACGTGACACAGTTGTCGCATGAAGGTGAATTCAGACAACAAAAAAACCCACCATGTCGATGGTGGGCTACTCTTTGATAACAAATATTTTATTGCAGGGGCGTCAACGGATAAACGATGTTGACAATGAAGATGTTGGCCGCAAGGATGATGATATTCATCAGCAGACCGATGCGCATAAAGTCGCTGAAGCGGTAGCCGCCAGGGCCGTAGACCAGCATGTGGGTGGGTGAACCGATAGGTGTGGCGAAACTACTGCTGACACTCACCATGAGGGCGACGAGGAAGGGGAACGGCTCATAGCCCAACTTCTCGGCTGCCTCATACATGATGGGGAAGAACATGGCACCAGCCGCTGTGTTCGAGATGAACTCTGTGATGAAGGTGCCAACGAAGCAGACGGCGGTCATCACCACGATGGGATTGGTGCCGCAGACGTCGAGGATGCCATTGGCCAGCCACTCGGCGATGCCCGTCTTCTGAATGGCGAGGCCGAGGACGGCACTTCCTGCGAAGACCATGAGAATATCCCAGTTGATGGCTCGCATGGCCTGATCCATGTTGCAGCAGCGGCAGATGAGCATGGCGGCGGCAGCGAGGAAGGCACACTGTAGCAGTGGCATGATGCCGAAGGCCGAGAGTGCCACCATGGCAATCATGATAGTAGTGGAGACGAGTGTGCCGCGTCCGATGTTGGGCACGTCGTCGGAGTCGAAGAAGTGGAGGCCGTCTCTCAGGGAAGAGGTCTCCGTATTGAGGTTTTTCGGACATACCAACAGCAGTGTGTCGCCAGCTTGCAGCACCACCCTTCGCGGTGCCTCGTCGATGCGTTCGCCGCGACGGGCCACAGCCGCCAGTATCACGTCGTTGTCCCTCTCAAACGAACTGCCTTCGATGGTCGTTCCTATCAGACGGCTGCCGAAGTCAATATATGCCGTACGCAATGGGCGGTTCGTGTCTACCTCACTGATGGAAAAGACATGGTGGTCTGCGCTCACCAGTTGGTGGCTGGTCGCCATCTCCAGGATATCGTCTATCTGTCCTGCATAGACTAGATGGTCACCGCCCATGATAGGCTCGTCCTCCGTGACGGGCAACGGGATATCGTCGAAATGATAAAGATGGATCAGGCTGCCGCCGTTGATGTGGAAAAGACCAGCTTCGCCCAACGTCTGGCCGATATAGGGATTGTCCGACGGAACCAGCAGCTCCACGGTGTAGTCGCCCGTCGATTCGAAGGCACTCTCAGGCGCCTTGCGGTCAGGAAGCAGACGCCGCATGGCAATGATCGACAGCACGCCGATAGCCAGACAGAACAGTCCTGGGATGGTCGTGGTCAGGATGTTCATGGCTTCGCCCGTCTTCTCCTCATAGAGTCCGCTGATGATGAGGTTAGGCGGTGTGCCGATGAGGGTACAGACGCCGCCCATGCCCGATGCATAGCTCAGTGGGATGAGCAGTTTTGAGGGCGACACGCCGAGTTTCTTGGCCCACATCTTGACGATGCCGACGAAGAGCGTCACCACCGTCGTGTTGCTGAGAAACGAACTGAGCGCAGCCACAGGCAGCATCAGTCGTGTCACCGCCTTTGAGTAACTCTTGGGCGTACCGAGCAGATTCTTCACAATCCATTGCAACACGCCAGTATGCGTCAGTCCAGCAACGACCACGAACAGCACGCCGACGGTAACGACTGACGTGCCGCTGAAGCCTGAGAAAGCTTCCTTCGCATCGAGCACACCTGTCACATAGAGCACGCCAATGGCTCCGAGGAACACCAGGTCACTGCGCCACTTGGTGAATAGTAAGATAGTGAACATGCCCAGCACCGTCACGATGGTGATCCAGGCGTCAACACCAAAACCTAAAAAAACAAATGAGTCCATATTTATTCATTTAGAAACAATTCGTCTTCTGACAATCTCTCACTTAATCGCGACCTTATTCATAGATTTCCTTGCCACGGTATTATAAAAACGCCACAAAGATACAGAATTTAAATGAAATAAGACACAGAAATCCCTTTTTTTTCATTTCTAACCGGATAAACATAGAACTAAGGCCGAAAAGTCAGCCCATATTTTCCCAATTCTCGTATATAATATGTAAATAGGTACCCCCATTGTCTGATAAGAAAACAAATTGGGGGCGCAACTGTCGCAGTTGCACCCCACCCAATTAACAAACAATTATCTTACTAACTTAATTAAATGTGCAAAAACTTGAAATCCGTATTTAGTGAATGGCGTGGTCGGCTCCTACATCCTGCCCGTTCCAGGCCTTGCGGGCTGTCCAGTCGCGGGCCGGTGAGGCCCAGAAGGGGTCGTCAGCGGGGAGTCCGAGAGGCAGGAAGGCGGCTGTACAAAGATACAGACTGCCCGTGTTGATATAGTCTTCAGACATGCGGATCTGACTACCAGTATAGCCAATGCGAAGCCAGCCATTCCGGTCGAAGGTGCGGGGCTGTGACAACTGGCGCTGGATGACGGCGGTCAGGGCACAGCGCACCTGGGCAGGACTTATGTTGGCCGGAAGGATGTGTAAATAAGCAGCATCGGCGAGGGCATGGAACGAGCCGAAACGATAGACGATAGAGCGTCCTGTAACGGGATAACTGCCCTCGGGAGAGATCATACGCTCCAATTCTGCAGCCAGCCGTCCGTGGCGCTGCTCCTGTGTCGGCAGGAAGTCGGCTCCCTCCAGATGGTGTTTCTTCAATACCCGCAGTGTCTCGGTAAACATGGGATGGATCACAAGACTGTTGTAATAGTCGAGGTGGAAGTCGGGACCGTCTCCATACCAGGCATCACCCTTATACCACTCGTTGCGGAAACGGTTCACACCATACATCAGGCGTTGCATATCACACTCACCGGTGAACTCCAGCAGAGCAGCCTCAATGATAGAGGCAAAGAGCAGCCAGTTGCACTCGAAGGGCTTGATGCCGCGAGACGTTTTCCATTCCTTGACGAGCCAGTCCTTAGTCTGCTGGTCGAGGTTGCCCCAAATCTGCTTGGGAGCACGCAGGATACCCTCGGCCAGGAAGGCTGCATCCACCAGCGGCTGTGAATGGCGGTTGTCGAACATCAGATGGTCTTTGGCCTGCGGATTCACACCGTTCTTAAATCCTTTTACCACCAGGTCGATATAATGTGCACGGAGTTTGCCTTCTTCGGTCGCATCAGGACCAAGTTCGAGCCAAGGGGCTATCCCGCAGACGGTGCGGCCCACAGCTTCCAGGTAAGACACCTCCTTGCGGAGCGGATCAGTAGAGAGCGACTCGAAAGGCATATTCTGCTTGAGGGTTCCTGCAGCCAGGTTCTCCAAGACGGGAGCAGCAATCCTCGTCAACTGTTCTACCCACACCCGACGGTTACTCTCGCCACAAGGCTTGGCCATCAGTTGCTTCATGCGCATCAGGGCCTCTACATAATAGTAGTCGCCATAGGTTAATGGTACATCGACCTCGGCTCCTGCCTGGTGGTGCCCGACACCGTGTTTGATGATAAAGCCACCGATCTCACCCTCCTTGGCCAGATATTCCGGCGACGAGAGTGTGCGCAACTGCTGCTCAGCAAGTGCGAGCCATCGGGGTGCCATCTCACTGGGGTCGAGCTGACTCAGTTCGATGAGTGCCGATGCCATGACAGCGGCAGCAGAAGCATCGCGCAAGGCCACCTTCTTGGGAGCCTTCTTGCCTTTCACGGGGATGCCTGGGGCATCGTAGTCCCAATAGGGAACCTTATCTTCTGGCAGCCGGGGATGATTCATCAGGAACTTGCCTATCTCCTGTGCCTGTTTCAGGTATTTCGGATTCAGTGTCTCACGATACATCATGGTGTAACCATAGAGGCCCCAGGCCTGGCCGCGCGACCATGAACTGCCGTCGGCATAGCCCTGTGCCGTGTTCTTGGCATGAGGCAGGCCGGTGATGGTGTCGTAACTCACCACGTGGAAGGTCGAGAAGTCTGGGCGGAAATGGTTCTTCATCGTTGTCTGGGCATGCTTCTCGGCGATGCGCTCATAACGGCGGTCAGAGAATTCGCGAGTCATGAAACAAAGCATCTCAAGGTTCATCATGTTGTCGATGATGACCGGATACTGCCAGCGCGGCCCCGACTCCCACGACTTGATGACCCCCAGTTTCTCGTTCCATCGAGTCAGCAGGCTCTGTGTGCCTTCATAGATGACATCGAGATAGTGCTTGTTACCCGTCAGGCGGTAGCCTTGCCCGAAACTGCAATAGAGCATGAAGCCCAGGTCGTGGGTATTGGTCACTTTCTTGGCTGGCTCCACACGACTAGTGTACATCTCGGCCCACTGGCGCAACTGCTGATCCTGGCACTGGGAGTTCTCATAGAGCATCCACAGCACGCCAGGGAAAAAGCCTGATACCCAGTGGTCGTAACGGATGGTCTGCAGCGACGGTTCCTTGGCGCCCTTCGACGGTTCGAAGGTGCGTGGCAGGGCATTCGGCTGGTTTTTCAACGCACTGGCCAGAATCAGCGACTGACTCTTGGCACGACTCAGTCCGCGTTCGATGACCTGTGCCATCGGCTCTTCGGCGTGCTGCGCATGCACTGCGGCAGTCGCTGAGACTGCCAACAGTGTCGCTAATAGGAATACATTTTTCTTCATCTTTTATCTTTCAATTAGAATTTGGTGCAAAGATAGGATGAAATCTTTTCGTCTGCTCAAGTTATGCCATTCAAAAGGATACAAGAATCGGTCATGAACAATTTATATACCTTTTTGAATGGTCTGTGTATGAACTATCATCGGAAATAACGAGTCATTTCGCATTTTTTTCAGTATATTTGCACCCGATAACTGAACATATGATGAGACTTATTATTCGCATACTAATCTTCATGTTCCTATCGCAGTCTGTCGCAGTGAAGGGACAACTACGTGTCACCGAACATCTGTTGATCAACAACGGACTTTCGAATAACTATATCACTGATATCGTACAGGATGACAAAGGACGTATCTGGGTAGGTACGGAATCAGGGCTCTACAGTTATGATGGCTTTGGATTCCAGAGTTACAATACGGCCAACAGCGGTCTGAACTCCAACATGATCAATGCCCTATGGTATGACAGCCAGGGCGGGAGACTGTGGGTAGGCACCAAGGGCAGCGGTGTCTGCGTCATGGACATGTCCGACAACCGCATCCGTACCATCAGCGAGGCCAACCAACACGCCAACAACATCATGCACATAGCGGGAATGGACAATGGCGACATCTGGCTTGTGAGCCCGTCGGGCATCCTCTGCTGGCGGGGAGACTCGCTCCAGACGGTGAATACCGATACTAGACAAGGCTTCTTCAGGTGTATCTTTAATGCCGGCGACGGACAACTGCTCTTGGGGCATTATCTGGGTGGAGTTAGCCTGTTTGATACGCAGACCGGGAAACTGAAAAGACTGTCGATGCCCAACTCCCGACTATACCATGAAACGGTGAACGACTTTGTGAAAGACCACAAAGACCGGGTATGGGTGGCTGCCGACTCCGGCCTGTGGTACTATGTACCCGAGACTGGGCAAATGCAGAAGTTTGAAGCCCTGCATATCGACAACATAACCGACATTGAACTGATTGACGGTGGTGAGATATGGGCATCTTCGCCAAGTGGGGTATGGATCGTGGATCTCTCAGAGTGGACTGCCAGGCGAATACCCAATCTGCGCAGTCAGGGCTCGCCGACCCACAATGTGAGGAAGATATTCCAGGACAGGTTTGGCAATGTATGGTTCGGCAGTATGGGCAATGGTATTGATTTCTTCAGCCATGAGAGCCCACAGTTTGAGCGTCTCTGCCAGCAAAGCATCTGGGGCATCTACCGCGATGAAGATGGTGTATGGGCTGGGACTACAGACCGGCTGCTCTGCTTCAGCGATACCACGCTGGTGCGCGAAATACCCCTTGGCAGGAAGGGATGGGAGGGAGGTTTCGTCCTCTCCATCAACAGCGATGACGAGGGGCACCTTATGGTATCCTATTTCGGTCATCTGCTACAGATTGACAAAAAGAACGGAACAGTCAGAGAACTGTTACTCGACAATGGGCATCCCATCTATTCACTGACATTCTATAAAGACCACGACGGCACGCTGTGGATAACGGCCCGTGACGGTATATACAGTCTGCGGCACGGGAATGTGCTGCGCGAGGAGAAACTCAACAGCGTGCTCGCCCTTCAGTCTGTACATGGTATCCGGCGCGACCGCCAGGGAAAACTGTGGGTGGCCACATACGAGAACGGCATCTATCTTTTCGATGCCCAGAAACGACTGATACGACAACTCAACAAGAAGAACGGACTCCTGTCGAACTCCATCCAGCATCTGCACATGGATCCTCATGGTGGAATATGGCTCTCCACCCCCGACGGCATGGGCTTCATCCCCGATACCAGCCGGCCGGAACAGTGCGAGACTTTCGGATATCAGCAGGGACTGAACGACTCTTACATCCGTGCCATCCAAGAGGACAGCAAAGGAAATGTGTGGGTGAGCACTAACAACGGTATCAGTCAGTTAACGTTGGGTGACAAGACATTCGTCAACTTCAACAAGTATGACGGTATCCCCACCAATAACTTTACGGGTGGCGCTGTGGAGTATCATGGGAAAATGTATTTCACATCGCTCGACGGTCTTTGTCACTTCAACCCTGAGACCCTGACTATGAGCCGCAAATTGTCTGGTATTCATATATTAAGTCTTGCAAACCAAAACCTGCCTGACAAAGACGGCACCTATCATCTGGCATACGACCAGAACACCTTCCGCATCGTCTTCGGTCTCGACGACTATGCCCAAAGCCGACAGGCAGAGTATCAGTATATCGTGAAAGGACAAGACAGTGAGTGGACCAGCCTCAAGGAGAATGTCGTCACCTTCCGCAACCTCTCGCCAGGCCGTTATACGATCGTGATTCGGGCGCGACTGAAGGGCCAGCCATGGCATGAGAAAAACGAGATAGAGGCCAGGGTGTATATCCATCCGCCCTTCTGGCGGTCGTGGTGGGCATACCTTATTTATGCCGTATGCCTGATAGCCTTAGGCTGGAGTTACTTCAGCCGGTACAAGCGCCATTTGAGACTCCAGAATGACCTTGAACTGGAACGGCAGAAGAACTTTGACGAACAAGAAAGGAATACGGAACGGCTGCAGTTCTTTACCAACATCACGCACGAACTGCGTACGCCTTTGACATTAATCTTGGGACCATTGGAAGAGTTGAATCAGGATACTGCACTACCAAGGAAAACAAAGGAGAAAATCGGTATGATCTATCGCAGTTCTGAGCAATTGAAGAATCTGATTACACAGTTGTTGGAATTCCGTAAAACAGAGACTCATAACCGTCAACTGGTGGTGATGAAACAAGACCTGAGCGAGACAGTACGAAAGGTAGGTCGCAATTTCAGTGAGTTGAACACCAACCCCCAATTACGATATATCATCAGTGTGGACGACCAGCCTCAGGAGATGTATTATGACGAGAATGTGTTGGTGACCATCCTGAACAACCTGATGAGCAATGCCGTGAAATATACACCGGAAGGAGAAATAGAACTGTCGTTGACTGTCGATGAAGAGAAAGCCTGTATCAGCGTGCGTGATACCGGCTATGGCATCGCGCAGGAAGCAATTCCCTATATCTTCGACCGTTACTATCAGGCCAAGAGCGCCCATCAGGCATCAGGAACCGGTATCGGATTGGCGTTGGTGAAGTCACTCAGTACCCTCCATGAGGCTCAAATCCAAGCGGACAGTTGTGAAGGGAAAGGAACGGTATTCACTTTGACATTGCAGAAGAAGAACACATACCCTCAGGCACTGCATCAGGAGAATGACGAGGCCGCAGTCATAGTCGAACAGCCGACTGACAATGCACTAGAGACTGACGACCAGCGTCCCATCATACTGGTTGTGGAAGACAATACCGAAATCCTGCGATACATCGCTGATTCGCTGGCAGACGACTATCAAGTCATCAAGGCGGCAGACGGTAAAAAGGGATGTGAGAAAGCCTTTGAACATATCCCGGATCTGATTATTACCGACATTATGATGCCTGTGATGAACGGTACAGAACTATGCCGTCGGCTGAAACAAGATGTCCGCACCAGCCATATCCCCATCATCATGCTGACGGCCAAGGATACCCAGACCGACCAACAGGAGGGGTATGAGGTGGGAGCAGACTCCTATCTGACAAAGCCTTTCAGCCTTTCGATGCTCCGTTCACGCATCGTTAATCTGCTGATAGCGCGCCAGCGGCTGACCGCCTGGCTGGCATCCTCGCAGGGCGACAGGCACTGCGCGCCACCAGCATCCTCACAACAAGCCAACCCCTCTGTAAGTCAACTAGACCGCCAATTCCTGGAAGATATCACCAGTTATATCAAAACAAATATATGTGAACAAAACCTGACGCTGGCAATGGTCGGAAAGAGTGTTCACATGAGTCATTCCACACTCTACCGCAAGATCAAGGCCCTGACAGGACTCTCCGGCAACGAGTTCATACGCAAGGTGCGCCTCCATCATAGCCTGCAACTCATGATCGAACATCATCGGAATGTCTCCGAGGCAGCCTACGAGAGCGGATTCAACAGCCTGCCCTACTTCCGCACCTGTTTTAAGGAGGAGTTCGGCATGTCACCCACAGAATATCTTAAAACCATATAGCATCATGAATCGTAAGACTATTTTCCTACCACTTTTTCTCTTGGCTGGCCTATGCTGCCCCATGAAGGCTGTCAGCCAGCAAGTATGCCTTAAAGTAATGAACCATACCTCTAATCAGCGACAGGAGGTGGTGGAGGCAGACCTGCATGCCATCTGCCAAGCGCTTGGCCTGAAAACCAATGATCCGCTAATCGTAAAAAATGCATTAGGTCAGCAGATGACCTATCAGACGAGTCACGACGGCAAACTGTTACTTTATGTTTCCATGCAGCCGAAAGGTGTGGCGACATACACCATCAGCAAGGGACAACCTTCGCCGTTCTTGCCGCAAGTTTGCGGACGGATCTACCCAGAACGCCTTGACGACCTTACTTGGGAGAACGACCGAGGCATCTACCGCATATACGGCCCTGCCCTCCAACGGACGGGTGAACGTTCGTTCGGTATTGACGTGTGGGTCAAGAACACCCCGGATCCTGTCGTTGAGGAGCGCTACCGCCTGCATTATTGGGGATGGCATCAGGGCGACTCCCTGAAGAAAGCCGGAAAGCGCGAAGAGGGGGAAGAATTATTCTGGAACACTTCCTTCCACCTTGATCATGGCTATGGCATGGACGTGTATTCCGTAGGAGCAAGTCTGGGCTGTGGCGCCCCTGCTCTGATGAAAGATGATCTGTTGCTCTTCCCATATTCTTTCACTGACTGCAAGATACTTGACAACGGCCCCCTTCGTTTCACCGCTGAACTGACCTACGGCACGACTACCGACGGTACGACGGGACACCGTCTAATCACACTCGACAAGGGGTCACACTATAACAAGATGACCGTTTGGTATGATGGCATACGCCAGCCAGTAACACTCGCTGCCGGCGTGGTATTACATGATGACGAGAATCTGATACAGGGCCAAGGCTACGTGCTTTACGCTGATCCTACGGACAATCCGAAAGTCCATCAGTCGCAGATATACGTAGGAACTCTCTTCCCGGAAGGAGTCGACGAGATGACCTTGTTGGATGGTCGCCCCGCCCATGCCGTCGGCCTCGTCCGTCAGTACAAGGGCGAGCCTTACACCTATTATTTCGGTTCGGCCTGGAGCAACTACGACGTCCGTACTTTGGCGCATTGGCAACTCCTCGCCGAAGACTATCTTTCCAACATCCGTCAACCACTGACCGTACAATTAGAAACCAAATAACAAACCATCAAAATGAAAAAAAATGTATTCCTAATTCTGGCCATATTGATGGCATTTACCGCTACTGCTCAACAAGAGCAAAAGAGAGTCACTGTGACTGAAAATATAGCGTACAGAACCGACGTAGGACCGAGTACCGTGCTCGACCTGGCCGAACCGCTCTTCGGACCTCAGCAAGACCGTCCTGCCATCCTCATCATCCACGGCGGTGGTTGGAGTGCAGGTTCTAAGAACGACATGGTGTATCGCGCTCTGATGGTCGACTATGCCATGAAGGGATACGTGGTCTGTAATATGAACTACCGGCTAGTACAGGAGGCTCCTATGCCTGCCTGTATCGAGGACGTACAGGCTGCAGTCAAGTGGATGAAGACCAACAGCCAGCGCCTTGGCATCGACCCAAACCGAATCGGCACCTATGGACATTCAGCAGGCGGCCACCTCTCGCTGATGGCTGGCCTGACAGCGGGGGTGGCCTGCGCCGCAGGAGGAGCACCTCCCACGGAGATCGGGCGTGTCGGTGAGTGGAACGACCATCAGGAGTGGTGGCCCATCGGACATGTCGGGATGTGCGACGTGCCCTTCCTTGTATTGCAGGGTGGCGAAGATCCCGTCGTGAAGCCCAACCTCACCGAGGACTGGGTAGTGAAAATGCAGCAGGCTGGCTCATCTGTCGATTACGTAAAGGTACATGGTAACCATGGTGTGGCCTTCGACCAGCAGTTGCAGTTCACCCGTCCTGCCATGGATGCCTTCTATGCCCGCCATCTGAAACATCAAGACCCGACGGTTTCGTTTGAGCAGATGAAAGTACCCGAGTTTGGTGGCAGCGGACCGAACAAGGCCATTGCCGTGCGCGAGAAGTCGCTGCACGACTTTGTGGTCTATCACCCCGTGGATATGGAGGCTGCAACGGCTGGCGGACGAACCTGGCTGGGATCGCTCACCTCAGAGAAACGCAGCAAACTGCCCGTGCTCGTCTTTTGCAATGGTGGTTGTATGGACACCAGCATCGGCTACGAGAACATGCTGACCGACCTTGCCTCCTACGGCTATGTCGTTGTGGCCATCGGCGAGTTGCAGATGTTTGCCCAGCATGAGAAGGATCAGCATACGCCATCGTCGATGGTGAAGAAGGCACTAGACTGGATCTGTCAGCAGGCCTCCGACCCCGTTTCACCTTATTATAATATTATTGATACGGAGAAAATGGCAGCAGCCGGACACTCCTGTGGTGGTGCTCAGGTATTAGCCAATGCTGCTGACCCACGGCTGAAGACCTATCTCATCCTGAATGCCGGTATGGGAAAGATGACGATGGCTGATGCCAGTGCTAAATCGTTGAAGAACCTGCATGGTCCTATCCTTTACCTCGTAGGTGGCAAAACGGATGTGGCCTGGCAGAATGCCCAGATAGACTATAAGGCTATCAAGAAGAATCCTGTTGTGCTGGCCGACAACACACAAAGCGGTCACGGCGGTACCTACGAGCAACCTAACGGCGGTGCCAATAGCCGCATGGTTCGTGCTTGGCTTGACTGGCAGTTGAAGGGGAAACAGGAGCCCAAGCGAATCTTCCTTGACGGAGATTTGACTGGCTATGATAACTGGACTATCCAGCATAAGAATTTCATTCAGGAAAATAAGGATTTCGTAAAGGGGGCCGACGTGGGTTTCCTGACGATGCAGGAAAAGCAGGGCATAGTATTCCACGATCGTAACGGACGGGAACGCGAATGTCTGGAACTGATGAAGAACGACTATCAGATGTCAGCCATCCGGATGCGCGTATGGGTGAATCCCCGTGGCGGCGACTGCGACAAGTTCGCACTTCTGGCGATGGCTAAACGGGTGAAGGCGCTCGGCATGGACCTGATGGTGGATTTCCATTACAGTGACTGGTGGGCTGACCCTGCCAAACAGCCGATTCCGAAGGCATGGCTTGGACATTCGTTTGAAGAGATGAAACAAGATGTGCGCAACCACACGATAGAGGTGCTTTCACTACTGAAGGAGAATGGCATTGCGCCTCGATGGGTACAGGTGGGCAACGAGACGAGCAACGGCATGCTCTGGAGCGTGAAGACCAACGAGCAAGGCTGGGAAATCAAAGACTCGCTGGGTCACACCATCATCACCCATTCGATGGGGCATATCAAGACTGAGCCGCAGCAGTATGCCGGCTTTATCCGTGCAGGTTACGATGCCGTCAAGGAGGTCTTCCCTGATGCCATCGTCATCGTGCATTTGGACCGTGGTCACGAACAGGACCTCTATGACCATAACCTCGACACCATCCTGAAATACGGTGGAAAGTTTGACATGGTTGGCATGTCACTCTATCCCTATTGGGCGATGGACGGTCATCCTGAACTGAAAGCCGATGACATCATTACCGACTGCATCAAGAACATCCGTCATGTCAGCGAGAAATATCAGTGCGACGTGATGATCGTGGAGACGGGATACGAGGTCGATGAGAGCCATCCGGAAAAGATGGAAGAGGGGCGCAGGCTGTTGACCCGCGTCATCAGGGAGTCGCGCAGCGAGACCAATGGCCACTGCCGAGGGGTGTTCTATTGGGAACCGCAGTGTCTGCCTGGCGGTTATAAGCTCGGAGCGTTCGACAGCAAAGCCGCTCCGACGGTGATTATGGATGGTTTTTTGCAATAAGTTGGCTCAGTCTGTGGATTTTCCAAAAAAATGTTGTAACTTTGCCCGCAACTAAATGACTGACAGATGAAAAGGTTGCAACAATGGCTGTGTGTCGCTTTGCTGATATGTGGCACCGGTATGGCAAAATCCCAACAGCTGGTTTTTACCCCGCAGTGGGCGGCCCAGGCTCAATTCGTGGGCTTTTATGTGGCTAGTAGTAAAGGCTTCTATAAGGAGGCCGGTCTTGATGTGGCCATCAAGCATCCGGCACTTTCCCGGCCGAGCAGTGATTATCTGCAGAAGGGTGAAAGCCAGTTTATCACGCTTAACCTGCTGACGGCGATGGCGATGATTGACCAGGGCGCCCAATTGGTGAATGTCTTCCAGGCATCTCAGCAGAACAATCTGCTGATAGTCTCGCATACACCGCTGAAAGGCATGGAGAGCCTCAGTGGCAAGAAGGTGGGCCACTGGCGTGCTGGCTTCAGTGAGCTCCCGATGGCGATGGATAAGAAATACAAGCTCGGTATCCAGTGGGTACCGTTCCTCTCGCATATCAACCTCTTCATCTCGAAGGCTATCGATGCGACCTTGGCCATGAGTTATAACGAATTCTTCCAACTGAAGTTGGCCGGGCAGCGTATCAAGGACGACCAGGTGCTGTATATGCGCGACATCGGCTATAATGTGCCCGAAGACGGGGTGTATGTGACGCTTGACTTCTATCGTAAGCATAAGGACGAGGTGCAGAAGTTTGCCGAGGCTACCCGTAAGGGCTGGGAGTGGGCTGTGGCTAATCCCGAGGAGGCACTTGACATCGTGATGGTCACCATGCGCCAGAGCGGTATCGCCGGCAACATGATCTCGCAGGAATGGATGATGAAGGAAATTCTGAAGCAATTGGCTGATAAAGACACAGGTAAACGCACCTATAAACTGGAACCGGCATCGCTGAAACTGGCCAACCGTATCATGTTGGAGAGCGGACTCATCAAGAAAGAAATCACCTATAAGCAGATAACACAGCTATGATTATATCCCGATTACAGAAAATGTCACATTCACTGCACTCCAGACTGACTGTCTGGGTGATGCTGACGGTTGCCATCGTATTCACTATCGTCACCCTTATTATTACGCATGTGACACGAAAGGCCTTCCTGAACAGTTCGGAGGAGAACGCGAAAAGCAGGATTGAGATAGCTAACCAGCGTATCAACAGTGTGCTGGTGGGTGTAGAGGTGGCTGTGGAAAATGTGGTGCCCGAAGTGTATGACCACATCAAGGAGCCCGATACGTTTTATGACGTCGTGCGACAGATTCTGGAACTCAATCCTCATATCATAGGTTCGGCCATCGCCTTTGAACCAAACTACTACCCGCAGAAGGGGGAGCACTTCTCGCCTTATGCCTACCGGACGATTGACGACTCTATCAAGGTCAAGCAACTGGGCACATCGGAATATGAGTATCACTTTATGGACTGGTATCAGATCCCCAAGTTGCTGAAGAAAAGTTACTGGAGTGAGCCTTATTACGACACGGGTGGTGGTGAACAGCTGATGACCACCTATTCGCACCCGGTGTTTGACAAGGACGGAAACCTGATAGCCATCTTTACGGCCGACGTGTCGCTGAACTGGTTGACAGAACTCGTGACGAAGAGCGATATAGAACTGAACAGCAAACTTCTGGACACAGAGGTGGATACTACAAATGTTAATCTCGACCAGGAGTTCTTATCGACGCATGCCTATTCGTTTATCATCGGGCGCGGTGCCAGCTATATCACCCACCCGATGAGTGAGCGCATCCTGAATGATACCTATTTCAACTACTCGATG
>JAEEGK010001027.1_pt1 | contig 70165 bp, 59 predicted proteins | sample 8958771 | NCBI WGS metagenome assembly JAEEGK01 (sample SAMN16246547, study PRJNA631951) | gut metagenome | biome: gut microbiome; feature: rumen; material: SC-attached | host: Bos | place: Iran: Karaj | collected 2018-10
CCCCTGCCGAGCTCCTAAAGTCAAGGGATTTCGCCGCCTGCGGGCGGCGACCAGAGGCTGCTCGCCTCTGGACTCTCGCAAGCCTTTGGAAAAGGCTTGAGCGAAATTTTAATCATAGGCTCTTTGACTTTACGGAGCTTTTTCGACAAGCTGAAGCAGGATCCGAAGATCCTGCCCGTTATCATGCATCCTCTGTGAGCACGCCTGCGCTCATTCGGAAGCGGCGGTCCGCATAGGCCGCAGCACCGATTCATGCGTCACAATCAGCACTGCCGCCCGTGCGAGAGCAACGCCTCCGCATATGCGTTATCCGGCGCAGCATCGAAGCCCTCCGGGAGATATTCAGCGGGGATATAGCTCTGATAATCAAGATCATAGCTATAATTGCAGAAGATCAGCTCGACATATGTGATCGTATTCTCCTGCCCCGGCGTCCCGATCGCGTAGACAAAGCCCTGATACGCATCTGCCGCCATCGCCAGCGGATCGCCCGCTCCCGCAAAGCCTGTGACGCCGTAATAACCGATATAATCAGAAACGCCGAGTGCAGACAGCCGCGCGGTCTCTGCGGCATAATCCTCCGGCGAATAGTGCACGGTCAGGTAACTCAGATACTGCGCATCCCACGGATCATAATAGACCATCTTGTATTCCTGCACATGCAGACCGGCAATCGGCGCAGACGGAAAAATGCGCTCATCCATGCCCCACTTGCTGCGATATTCCTCCTTTGCCTCCGCGCCCATATAATCTGCGTAATGCGCGGGGTCGGTATCCACAGAAGGCTCGCTCATGAGTCCGCCGAGCCCCAGAAGCGTCATTGCGCCGCCCATCAGCATGAGGCGCAGGAGAAAGATTCCGCAAAGTGCAGCAGCCGTGATCGCGGCGGTCCTGACCGTCAGCCTGCGCTTCTTCTTCTTTTCATACTTCGCGAATTCCTGTGCGGTATCCATACGGAACTGCACATCGGGTGTCTGCGCGGTCATCGCCTGCAATTCGGCACGGCAGCGCGCGCATTCGGCAAGATGTGTCTCCACAAAACCGCGGCTCTCTGCACTCACCAGATTCTCAGCATAGAGCGGCAGCAGATCGCGGATGACTTCACACGGCAGATTCATTCCGATCCCTCCTTCATTTCAGCCTGTATCATAGATTTTGCGCGGTGAAATGTCACGCACGCCCAATGCTCCGATTTTTCAAAGAGCTCACCGATCTCGCGGAATGAAAGCTCCCCGAAAACGCGCAGAGAAAAGACCTCCTTATAGGGCTCACGCATCGCATGCAGCACGCGGTGAATGCGCCTTGCCGCCTCTTTGTCCGCGATCATGTCCGTCAGATCCGCATCGGGTGCGGGACAGGTCTCCGGAACCTCTCCGCCTGTCAGATGCTTTTGCTTCCGGCAGTGTGTCAGCCAGAGGTTCCGTGCAATGGAGCAAAGCCAGACGCGCAGCTCCGATTCGCCGCGGTACTGCCGGATCGCTTTCATCGCACGGAAAAAGGTTTCCTGCGTGAGCTCCTCGGCAAGGCTCTCATTTGCGGTCAGACCGCGCAGATAGCGGAACACAACATCGAAGTATTTGCGGTATGCCGCTTCAAACTCGTCCATTGCTTTCCCTCCCTTCTGCTTATAAGACGCATGGCACAAAAAATAATCACAGGTTTTCTGAAAAAATTTTTTTTGCACGGGGATCGCCTGAATATGAACAGTATAACACATCGGCTGCATGAAAATCAAGTATTCCTTCGGAGCGTTGACAAATATCAGAATATGTATTATAATGTACTTTGTGAAACGGGGTGATTATTTGCATCACAAGCTGACTGCTTACCGCATACTCATGGGAATCGCAAGACCGCTCATGAGGCTGCTCTACCGCCCGCGCATCATCGGCGCGGAATATATCCCCGCTGAGGGCGGCGCCGTCATCGCGGGCAACCATAAACACGCATTCGACCCGGTGCTTGTCAACACCGCAACGAAGCGCACGGTGCGCACACTTGCAAAAAAGGAGCTGCATGACGGCAGCTTCGGTTTTTTCTTCCGTGCGATTGCGTCGATCCCGGTCGATCTGCACGCAAAGCACAACCCTGCTGCGCTGGAAGCTGCGGTCGCCGCGCTGAAAGGCGGCTCGCTGATCAATGTTTCACCGGAAGCCGGACGGAACTATACCGATGAGCTGCTGCTTCCGTTCAAATACGGCGCGGTATCCATGTCTGCAAAAACCGGCGTACCGATCATTCCCTATGCGATCTCCGGCGACTACAAGCTCTTTGCAAAGCATCGCCTGACGATTCGGTTTTCCGCCCCGCTTTATGCAAAGGGCGAGGATCTCACCGATGCAAACGCCGCGCTCTATGACCGCATCGCAGAGCTGCTCCGCAGCATCACGGACGAGGAGATCCTGCGGACAAAGCATTTCACCGAATTCAAGGATTGGAGTACAAAGCATGCACCGTCATCTTGAATACCCGGAAGGGTCACTTTATGATTATCTTGCGGAGACTGCAAGGCAGTATCCGGCTTATACCGCGCTCAATTATTTCGGGCGGAAAATCCGCTTTTCTCAGCTCGTCAAAGAGATCGGCAGAACTGCTGCCGCGCTGAAGGCTGCGGGCGTGCAGAAGGGCGACAGCGTATCCGTCTGCCTGCCGAACATTCCCGAGGCGATCTTCCTTTTTTATGCGATCAATCAGATCGGCGCAGTCGCGAACATGATTCACCCGATGTCTGCGGAAAATGAGATCATCCGCTATCTTACGCTGACCGAAAGCAAATATCTCTTTGCCGTGGATCTCATTGCGGACAAGGTGCGGGCTGTCGCAAAGCAGGTGCCGCTCAGAGCAGCAGTCGGCGTGAGTGTCGCAGAAGGCATGCCGCTCATCACAAAGCTCGGCTACCGCATCACGCAGAAGCAGAAGCCCGATCTCACCGGGCTCATGCCGTGGAAGGCGTTTCTCGCAAAGGCATCTGCCTGCACCGGGGAAACCAACACGCACGCAGCCTCCGGAGATGTTGCTGCGATCCTTTACAGCGGCGGCACCACTGGCAAGCCGAAGGGCATCATGCTCACAAATTACAATTTCAACGCGCTTGCGGTTCACAGCGTCGATGCCTGCGGCGGTCTTGCGCCCGGCGACAAGATGCTCTCCGTCATGCCGATCTTCCACGGCTTCGGGCTCGGCGTCTGCATCCATACGATTCTGACGCTCGGCGGCACAGCAGTCATTCAGCCGAAATTCTCCGTGAAGAATTATCACAAGCTGCTGTTCAAATACCGCCCGGATATCATTGCCGGCGTCCCTGCGATCTATGAAAGCATGCTCGTGAGCCGCGCCTATGACGGAAAAGATCTCGGCTTCCTGAAATGTATCATCTCAGGCGGAGATTCCCTCTCGCCGAGCACAAAGCAGAAGCTCAATGCGATGCTCGCCGCACACGGCTGCAAAACGCATGTCCGCGAGGGCTACGGTCTTACGGAATGCGTCACGGGAAGCTGCCTGATGCCCGATCACTCGGACAATGTGCTGAGCGTCGGCCTGCCCTATGCGGATACATTCTACAAGATCATCAACAGCAAGACTGACGGGGAAATGCCCCTCGGCGAGACCGGCGAGATCATCCTGCGCGGTCCCTCCGTCATGAAGGGCTACTACAAGGAGCCGGAGGAGACCGCTGCCGTTCTGCGGAAGCGCGAAGACGGTCACACATGGCTCTATACCGGTGACCTCGGCTATATGGATGCCGACGGATTTGTCTACTTCAGGCAGCGGCTGAAGCGCATGATCGTCTCCGGCGGATACAATATCTACCCGCAGAACATTGAGGAGATCATCAACCGCCACCCGCAGATCATCATGTGTGCGGTCGTCGGCGTGCCCGATCAGATTCTCGGCGAAAAGGTGCGTGCGTGCGCAGTCCCCGCAGAGGGTGCCGATACAGAAAAGCTGCATGACGAACTGATGGAGATGCTCCGCAAAGAAGTCGCTGTCTATGCGCTGCCGCGTGAGCTGCGGTTCGTGAAGGAGCTCCCGAAAACGCTGGTCGGCAAGATCGCATACAATGAGCTCAAGACGGAGGATTGACATGGGGGAGAACAGATGCTTTCTTCTTGTGCATCCCGAGATCTCGCGCACGAAATACAATTTCGCGGGCATCATCGACAATGAACCGCTGGAGCTTGAATTTCTCTGGACTGTTTTGCAGAACGCAGGCTTTGCGCCGCATATCTGGGACGGGCAGGTCGAAACACAGTCCTTTGCAGAGCGGCTCGCCGAATTGCAGCCCGCATTTGTCTATATCTGCGGCAGAACCCGGCAGGAGGGCTTCATGCTCGAATACTGCAAGGCCGCAAAGGAGCAGGGCGCCGTCACGATGCTCGGCGGGCTCCACGCACAGCACAATTTCAGGCGGCTCATGCAGCCGTATGTCGATTATATTTTCACGGGATTTGATCCCGATGCCGTGCGGCAGACTGCCTGCGGCGCATCGCCCGAGAACCTTGACGGCATCTGCTGGCAGGCGGGCGGCGAATGGGTCACCCGTGCGGGAAAGCCGTATGATATCCGCAGGCTCCCGCGTGCAGACCGCACGCAGTTTTATGCGCACACAGACCGCTACCGCTATCTGGAGCTCAGCCCCTGCGCGCATGTCCGCACGGCGTACTGCTGCCCCTATCAATGCAGCTTCTGCTCCAGAAACCGGCTGAACTGCGGCGTCTACACCGCACGCGATATCGCCGATGTGGTCGATGAGATCGCAGAGATTCAGTGTGACAACATCTATATCATCGACGACGATTTTCTATTTGACGAGAAACGCATCCGCACATTCATCCGCCTTGTGCGTGAGCGCGGGATCAAAAAGCGCTATGTCTGCTACGGCAGAGCGGATTTTGTTGCATCGCATGCAGCACTCATGCGGGAGCTCAAGGAGATCGGCTTCTACTACATTTTAACAGGTCTTGAAGCGACCGATGACGCACATCTGGACCGCTACAACAAGAAAACGGATCTTGCCGCGAATGCCGAAGCCGTGCGCATCCTGAACGAGACCGGCATTCACATCATGGGCATGTTCATCGTCGATCTGGATTTCACCGCCAAGGACTTCCGCGCCGTCGCAAAATGGATCCGCAGGCATCATGTGCGCAATGCCGCAATTTCGATCTACACGCCGGAGATGAGTTCGCCGCAGTTTGAGGAATACCGCAGCCGCCTCATCACGGAGGATCCCGCGCACTGGGATTATCTGCATGTGGTCGCACGGCCGGAGCACATGAGCGTGAAGCGGTACTATATGCACTATCACCTCCTTGTCGTGCGGCTCTTTCTGCGTGCCTGGCGGCAGGGCGTCTATGATTTTCTCGACTACGGATTTTTCATCCGCTCGATGCTGAAAAATCTGTTCAGATTCGGAGGATAACAATGGCTGAACCGTATCAGAATCCCGTCAAAAAAATGATTCCCAGCAAGCTGGAGACCGGTTTCCAGCAGTTTCTCTACAAGCATGCCGGAAAATATATCCCGAAGAATGCAACGCCGAATCAGGTGACAGCCGTCGGTGCGCTCGGCGGGTTGTTCGCCGTCATCATGACACTGCTGACGAACATCTCCCCGCTGTTTTTCATCGGCACGATCCTGGGTCTTGCGACACATCTGATCGCGGACGATCTCGACGGCTATGTCGCCAGAACGCGGCAGATGTCCTCAAAGGCAGGCGCCTATTTCGACCTCATCACCGACGTGCTGTTCTCAACCTTCCTGCTGCTTGCCTTCGGTCTCACGCCCTATGTGCATCTTGCGCCCGCCGCATTTGCCGCACCGCTCTACGGCATCATGAATGTCACGATGATGAACTACATCATCTATTTCAATGAATTCCAGTTTCCGCGGCTCGGACCGATCGAAGCGCATCTCGGATACACCGCCTGCGCACTGATCGCAATGACCGTCCGCGACAGAGTGCTGTTCACGCTGTTCGGTTTGCCGGTCTTTGCATGCGATATTCTGATGGTGCTGGCGATGCTCCCGATGTATTATGAGATGATCCGGATGGCGATTGCGCTGTTCCGCCGTCTGAAAAAGGAAATATCATGAACGAAATCTTCATCGTCCTCATCCGTGCGCATACAGGTCTCGGCAGCATTGCACGGCGCATCACAGGGTATCCCTATACGCACATCGCAGTGAGCCTCGACCGCTCCCTTACGGATTTTGTGAGCTTCTCGCGGCGGTATCACAGCTTTCCTTTCGATGCCGGATTCATGCACGAATACCGTGATTATTACGCATTCGGCGACCACAGCGATTTTGAAGCAAAGATCTTTCGTCTGCCTGTGACCGATGCGCAATTGAGGCGCATCCGCGCATTTCTCCGCAAATGCGAATCTGACCGGGAGCTGCGGTTCAATCTCTTTTCGATGGCAACGATGCCGCTGCTCGGCGGTTTCCGCATCCCGAAAGCGGAAAACTGCATGTCCTTCACAGCGCAGATCATCCGCATGAGCGGCTGCGTGCAGATGCAAAAGCACTACTGGCGGTATTCTATCAAGGATATGGACCGGCTGCTCGGCAATCACCTGTTCTTCGAGGGAAAGCTCCGGCGTCTCCCCTCTACGCAATATAAACGCTACATGCAGCCCTTCTGCATCATCAAATATCTCCGCGATGCCGCAGCGCTCAACGGAACGCTCGCCCGCAGAATGCTGACACACCGCGTATAGATGCACTATGTTAAATATATGTGAAATTATGTGAAATGCCGGGGAAAACCCGGCTTTTTTCTTGACTTTCCGGCATTTGCGCGCTATAATATTATGGTTGACCCATCATTTTCCGACCGATAACGGAGGCATAAAAAATATGAAGCATTATCTCGAAACGGCGGACGCCGTACTGACAGAGCTGCACACATCCGAGGCAGGACTCACTGCATCTGAGGCGGCAGACCGTCTTGTGAAACAGGGCCCGAACCGGCTGGATGATCCCCCGAAGCCGACGCTGCTGGCACGCTTTCTCGAACAGTTCAGGAACCCGATGATTCTTGTGCTGCTGGCGGCTGCCGTGATCTCCGGCATCACGGGCGTGATTGAAGACGGCAGGCTGGATGCAGATGTGTTTATCATCCTGTTTGTTGTGCTCGCAAATGCCGTGCTCGGAGTCTATCAGGAGAACAAGGCAGAAGCCGCGATCGAAGCGCTTCAGGCAATGAGCGCCTCGCACAGCCGCGTGAAGCGCTCCGGCGAGGTGATTGTCGTTCCGAGCGCAGAGCTTGTCCCCGGTGATGTGATTGAGCTCGAAGCCGGCGACAATGTCCCCGCAGACTGCCGCCTGCTGACCGCCGCCGCACTCAAGGCAGAGGAATCGGCGCTGACAGGCGAAAGTGTCCCTGTCGATAAGGATACCGCACAGCTCAGCGGCGGCGAGATCCCGCTCGGTGACCGCAGAAATATGCTCTATATGGGCAGCAGCATCGCCTACGGCAGAGCGGAGGCGGTTGTCACCGCAACAGGCATGCAGACTGAAATGGGAAAGATCGCAGGCGCAATCGCAAATGCGGAGGATGACGAAACGCCGCTGCAAAAGAGTCTCTCGCAGCTCAGCAAGATCCTCTCCGTTGCAGTGCTCGTGATCTGTGTGCTGATCCTCGGCATCAGTGTTTTGCAGATGATCTCCGCACAGGGCAGAATCACGATGCCCGGCTTCCTCTCGTCCTTTATGATCGCCGTGAGCCTTGCAGTCGCCGCGATCCCGGAGGGTCTAGCAGCCGTTGTGACGGTCGTGCTCTCGATCGGCGTTACGAATATGTCAAAGCGCGGTGCGATTATCCGCAGACTCACCGCAGTCGAAGCACTCGGCTGTGCGCAGGTCATTTGCAGCGACAAGACCGGCACGCTCACACAGAATAAGATGACCGTCGTGCAGGAGCGCACCGATGCACCCGCGCTGCTCGCAGAAGCTATGGCGCTTTGCTGTGATGCCGCGCTCAACACAGACGGCAGCGTCACGGGAGAACCGACCGAAGCGGCTCTGGTCGCTTACGCATATAAAAACGGGCTGAAAAAATATGAGCGCGAGGAAACCATGCCCCGCGTCGCGGAAGCACCGTTTGATTCACTCCGCAAGATGATGTCAACCGTTCATAAGAAGGACGGCGGATATGTGCAGTATACAAAGGGCGCACCGGATGAAGTGCTGCGCCGCTGCACGCAGATTCTGACAGAAAACGGCGTCCGCGAGATCACCACAGCGGACAAAGAGATCATCCTCACGCAGAATAAGGAAATGGCAGATCAGGCGCTGCGTGTGCTGATGGCAGCATACCGCACGATGGACAGCCTGCCGGAGGATACCTCACCTGCCGCACTCGAACATGATCTCATCTATATCGGCATGACCGGCATGATCGACCCGGTGCGCCCGGAGGTCAAGGATGCGATCGGTCTCTGCCGCACGGCAGGCATCCGACCTGTGATGATCACCGGCGACCACCGTGACACGGCAGTTGCAATCGCGAAGGAGCTCGGAATTCTCGGCGAAGGGCAGAAGGCACTCACCGGCGCGGAGCTCAACGAAATCTCCGATGAGGAATTCGATGCACATGTCGCGGATTACAGCGTCTATGCGCGTGTGCAGCCGGAGCATAAAGTGCGCATCGTCAATGCATGGCGCAAGCAGAACATGACAACCGCGATGACCGGCGACGGCGTCAACGATGCTCCCTCGATCAAGAGCGCCGATATCGGCGTCGGCATGGGCATCACCGGCACGGATGTCACGAAAAATGTTGCGGATATGGTGCTCACGGATGACAATTTCGCGACCATCGTCGGTGCAGTCGAGGAAGGCAGACGCATTTATGACAACATCCGCAAGGCAATCCAGTTCCTGCTCTCCAGCAACCTCAGTGAGGTGCTCTGCATCTTCATCGCAACGCTCGGGCTCGGCAGCCTCACCAACGGCGCATTCCGTATTTTCAGCCCGGTGCACCTGCTCTGGATCAATCTCATCACCGACTGCTTCCCCGCTGCCGCACTCGGCATGGAGAAAGCAGAGGACGGCATCATGAAGCGGAAGCCCCGCAGCAGCAGCGCGCATATCTTCTCGGACGGCCTCGGCATCAACCTGCTCTGGCAGGGTATGCTGATTACCGCACTGACGCTCATCTCCTATGTGATCGGCGCAAAGACCTCGCCGGAAGCCGGCACGACAATGGCATTCATCACGCTCTCCTGCTGCGAGATGCTGCACTCTTGGAATATGCGCAGTCTCAAAGGCTCCGTCTTTACGATCAAACACCGCAATCCCGCGCTGCTCGGCTCCATTATGCTTTCCGTCGCGTTGACACTGCCGGTGCTGCTGATTCCCGCACTCCGCAATATCTTCTCTCTTGTGCCGCTGACAGTTTCAGAATATCTCACTGCGGCAGGGCTTTCTGTCCTGATCCTGATTACTGTCGAGATTGTCAAGGCAATCACCCGCACAGCAAACAAACAGGCGTAACAGTTACCGCCCGGACAAAGAATTGTCCGGGCGGTGCTTTTCTGTTTATAAACTAAATTTAATCCAAAATAACTTCAAAAGGCTTTATAAAATTTTGAAAAAGGGTTGATTTTTTTGTGATTTGTGCTATAATATAAAATAACAGAGTATGCGGAAGCACATCTATCCGCATCACGCAGACAGGGGTGGTTACATGAGTCAGGGCAGGATCCGGAATATCGCTGTGATGGTCGCCGGAACAGACGAAGAGTATCAGAGCAGCATTCTGAGCGGTATCAAGGAAGCAGCAAAGCTCTGCAATTTCAATATCTCCGTGTTTGCCTGCTTCGGCGGGGTGCTCGCCAATGCAGAGTATGACAGCGGCGAATATGCGATTTATTCGCTGATCAATTATTCGCTTTTCGACGGCGCAATCCTGCTGACAAACACCATCGAGGATGCCGCATCCCGCGCACAGATTTTCAAGAATCTGCTGGATACCGGAATCCCGGCAGTCGTATTTGACAGCAGCGAATATCCGGCGTTCTATAATATCCGGATCGACAATGCAGCCGCAATGCGGCAGATCGCCGAGCATGTGATCACGGTGCACGGCGCGAAGACCATTGACTATATCTCCGGCCCGCAGGATAACCCCGAGGCAAGGGAGCGCCTGGAAGCATTCCGTGAGGTGCTCACCGCACACGGAATCCCGTTGGAGGAAACACGCATTCACTCCGGCGACTTCCGCCCGACAGGCGGCAAGCTCGCTGCTGAGCAGATTCTCACGAGCGGTCTGCCGCTCCCGGATGCCGTCATCTCCGCGAATGACGCGATGGCACTGGAAGCCGTCAGCGTTTTGACCCGGAACGGCATCCGTGTGCCGGAGGATGTGATCGTCACCGGCTTCGACAACACCTATCTCGCGCAGCATCACTATCCCGCCCTGACCACAGTCGGACGGCCGCTTGCAGAAGCAGGAAAGGCTGCCTGTGAACTGCTGAACCGTGTGTTCAGCGGCGAAAGCTGCGGGAAAACCGTCACGCTTCAAGCGTCTCCCGTCTATATGGAGAGCTGCGGCTGCAAGACAAGCGCAGACCTCGATATCAAGAGTTACAGATCTGCGGCATACAGCACGATTCAGCGGTTCCGCGCAGACACCTCCATGCTGAGCCGCACAACGCTGGCACTCGCCCTCAATGAGACCCCCGAGGACAGCATCCGCATTCTTGCGCAGTATCTGCATGAAATCGGCTGTGAGCAGTGCTGCATCTGTCTCTGCGAAAACTGGGAAAACGCTTTCTTTGACAACGGCGACGGTACGCATTCCGAAGCGGAAAACAATCAGACATACACGGAACACATGTCTGCGCCGCTGATCTGGATGGAGGGGCGCGTCCGCGATGTCCCGCAGTTCAACCGCAGCGATATGTACCCGCTCCCGCTTGAGACCGGCGGCAATATCAGCTATTTCTTCCCGATGCATTTCCGCGACAGATGCCTTGGCTACTACATCTTCACGAACACCGATTTTCCGACACAGAGCCTGCTCTGTCACATGCTGATGATCAATATCAGCCATTCCTTCGAGAACATCCGCAAGCTGATCAATCTGAATGATGCCATCCGCGAGCTCGACCGGCTCTATGTCATGGATCCGCTCTGCGGCATCTATAACCGCAACGGCTTCCTGCGGCTTGCCGATATAATCTTCAGAGAATGCTGTGAATCCGGCAAACCGCTGATGATCTCCTTCATCGACATGGACGGCCTCAAACTCATCAATGACAATTACGGACATGATGAGGGTGATTTTGCGCTGCGCAAGCTCGCCGCTACAATCTCGGAGAACTGCACCGGCAATCAGGTCTGCGCACGCTTCGGCGGTGATGAGTTCATTGTGATCGGCAGCGGCTTCACCGCAGAGGAGGCAGAGCAGTTCGAGCAGCGGTTCCTGCGCCAGCTCTCCGATATTAACGGCGTCATCCGCAAGCCCTATGAGCTCGGCGCCAGCATCGGCACCTACATCACAAAGGTCACGCCGGAGATGAAGCTCTTCCCGCTGATCTCAAAGGCGGATCAGATCATGTACGAGCAGAAAAAACGCAAGCGCACCTCGCGCTATCTCAGAAAAGTATAAGCAGCACAAAGCCCGCGGGATCTGCCGGATCCTGCGGGCTTTCCGTTCTTATTTGCAGAATGCGCGGTATTCGCTCGCCGTCATGCCGGTGCGCTCCTTGAACTGCCGCATCATGTGGAACTCATTGTGATAGCCGCTCTGCTCCGCAATCAGACGCAGCGGCAGATCCGTCGATGCAAGCAGAATCTTCGCCTTCTCCACACGCGACAGCACGATGTCGTGCGTGATATTCTCGCCGAACAGCGCCTTGTAGCTGTGCTGGAGCGAGGAGACGCTCATCGAGAGCTCTGCTGCAAGTTCACTGACGCTCCCGACCGATTCGATCTGATGGAAAATGCGCCAGCGCAGTGCGACAAGCTGATCGTGCTTGACACTCGCCTTCTGTGTGGCGCGCAGACGCGGTGCATGCACCTGCCGGCTGATCTGAATGAACAGGATCTTCATGTAAAGCTCGACAATGTCCACATGATAGAGCTTGGAATTGTGATGCTCATAGTTCATCGTGCGCACGAGCGCAGAGCATTCCGCCGCATCCGAAAGCTGAAGCGGCGTATTCAGCGGAATATCCAGCTCGCGGAAGAGCACGGTATCCATCGGCTCAACCGTAAAATGGAACCAGTCATCCATATAATGCTCCTCGCATGCCGCATAATACTGCGGTGTCCCGGCAGAATAGATCATGCAGCACCCCGCAGAAACCTGCACATTCTTCCCGCCGACGCGCACCGTCACGGGCGTGTGGAACAGCAGGAACAGCCAGCTCTGCCCGCATCCGTCTGGGCGGTCGATCGCAAAGCTGCTGTCATGGGCGTGATGATAGCCGATGCTGTGAATTTCCATTCGGATCGCCTCCTTTGTCAGGCAGGTTTTCTTAAATCTATTGTAACACATATTTGCAGATTTTGCAATATGGAATCCGCTGTGATTCAAACAAAGTTTTGGCTGATGTTTTGTTGGAATGCTACAAACAGATGCCGCATCCTTGCATTTTTATGCCCGGTTTGGTATAATAATTCTGTATAGATATGAGGGAGGAACCGGAAAGTGAAACAGAGTGATACTTTCACACTGACCGCCGCGCTGACAAAGCTGCACGGCATCTCGGGAAGAGAGCGCGCAGTCGGCGAATTTGCAGCAGAGGCGCTCAGAAAATATATTCCTGATGCGGCATTCCGTGACGGCTCCGTGTCGGCGCATCTCGGCAGCGATCCGAACAAGCAGACGCTGCTCTTTTGCGCACATCTCGATCAGGTCGGTTTTCTTGTCACAGACATCACCGATGACGGCTTTCTGCGCATCGGTGCAGTCGGCGGCATCGACCGTCGGCTGCTGCTCGGACAGCCTGTTATCATCGAAGGGAAAAAGACGCTCCGCGGCGTCATCTCCATTCTGCCGCCCCATCTGCTGAAGGGAGAGCAGGCAGTCCCCGAGGATGCACAGCTCTGCATCGACCTCGGCGTTTCCTCGAAGGATGCGCTCAGCGGGAAGGTCAGCCGCGGCGATGCTGTATATTATGCGACGGGGCCGAAGATGCTCAGCGATGAGCAGATGACGGCACCCGCACTCGACAACCGCACCGGATGTGCGGCCGTGATCCTTGCGGCAAAGGCGCTCGCCGAAGCGGGCGAGCTCCCCTGCAATGTTGTGTTTTACATGAGCGGGCAGGAGGAGCGCAGCGGCAGAGGTGCAAAGCTCTGTGCGGCGAACGAGCAGCCTGATTACGCCATTGCAGTCGATACGACCTTTGCGGTGCAGCATGATGACAGCGATGAATGCTATGAGATGGGCAAGGGCCCTGCGATCGGCATTTCCGCACTGCTTTCGCAGGAGCTCTCCGAGGCGCTGATCTCCGCTGCTGAGAAGGCCGGGATTCCTTATCAGACCGAGATCATGCCTGAGCACACCGGCACCGATGCGGACAACCTTGCACTTGCACCGGGCGGCTGTGCGGCAGGCACGGTTTCCATCCCGATCCGCTATATGCATACACCGATCGAAACGGTCGATCTCAGGGATGTCTCTGAGACCGCCAGACTGCTGGCAGAATTCGCAAAGGAGTGCGGCAAGGCATGAATCTCAATGAACTGAACAGGCTCTGCACCCTCTGCGGTACATCCGGCAGGGAGCATGCAGTGCGAAATTATATTCTCGGCGAACTGAAAAGCGCCGGCGTACCGGAAGATGCCGTCACGGTTGACAGGCTCGGCAATGTGCTTGTTCACATCACGGGGCTAAAGCGCCCTGTGCACAAAGTATTATTCACCGCGCATATGGACGAGGTCGCGCTGATGGTCACGGCGGTCAACGCTGACGGCACGCTCAGCTTTGACACGGTCGGCGGCATCCATGCAGGAGCGGTCATCGGGCGGCAGGTGCTGGTCGGCAAGGACATGCACCCCGGCGTCATCGGGACAAAGCCTGTGCATCATCTCAGCAAATCGGAGCGCACTGCTCCTGCGGAAATGTCTGCGCTTTACTGCGACATCGGCACCTGCACAAAGGAAGAATCCCTGAAAATCGTCCGCCCGGGCGACATCATCTATTTTGATACCGTGCCGCAGGTGTTCGGAGAAGATTCCTATGCGGCAAAGGCGATCGACGACCGCTTCGGCTGCCTGATTCTGCTTGATCTCATCCGCGGCATGGCAGGTCACAATGCAGAGTTTGATGCAGACTTTGCATTTGTTGTGCAGGAGGAGGTCGGACTGCGCGGCGCAGGTGTTGCGGCAGCGCAGGTTGATCCCGATATTGCTGTGATTTTTGAATCGACAACCGCTGCCGATCTGCCCGATTCGCACGGCACGGACCGTGTCTGTGAGCTCGGAAAAGGTGCTGTGATCTCGTTCATCGACGGCAGAACGATCTATGACAAGGCGCTCTACGATCATGCTGTCGCATGCTGCGAGAAAAACCGCATTCCGTGGCAGACGAAAACGAAAATTGCAGGCGGCAATGATGCCGGTGCAATCCAGAATGCCGGCAGCGGCGTGCGTGTGCTTGCTGTTTCTGTACCGTGCAGGTATCTGCATGCGCCGGTCTCGGTGATTCGCCTTTCCGATGCGGAAGCCTGCGAAAAACTTGCAGAGCTGCTCATGCTGACGCTTCGGCTGGACTTCGAGGGCTGATTATGATTACACAGGTTACAGAACCGAAGCGGCTTGATCTGCAAATGCTTGCAAAATGTCACTACGGACGCAAGATGCTCAGCAATCTCGCCGCTTACGGCACAGACTATGATTTCTGCCGCTTTTTCGCGCTGGAATCGCACGGGAAGACCGCATGGCTCATGCTCCAGAACAGCACACTGCTCATCTCCACGCAGGAGGATTTCTCCGGCGACGCGGAAGCCGCGCAGGAGCTTTCCATCTTCGCAGAGATGCATGCGCCGTTTCGCATTGAAGGGAGCGGCACACTGCTCAGGGGGCTCACACTGCGGAATTATACCGCGCTCCCCCGCTATGTCTTCGGGCTGAACCCGGCGCCCGTCTCACCGCTTTTCCGCGATGAGGAGGTCTGCCGAGACCCGAAGCTCGACGATGTGTATACCATCCTCTCGGAAGGCTTCCCGAATATCATTGCCTATGACATGTGGCTCACCGACACCTCCCATATGGTGCGGCGCGGGCTCAGGCATTGCTATACATATTTCGGCGTCACCGCCGCGACTGCGATCTACGACTACGAGAACCATGTGCTGATCGGGCAGGTCGCGACAAGGCGTGCTGCACGCGGCAAGGGCTATGCACGCGATTTTCTGCACTGGATTGCAAACGATCTCAGCGCACGCGGCAAGGACAGCATTCTCTATGCACTCGATATCCGTAAGAGCTTTTATGAGGAGATCGGCTTCTCGCTGCTCGAATCGGAATTTGTCTGGGAGCGCGTCCACGAGGGCGACCCCGACGGCGGAAAGGGTATTTTGTAATGATCAGAACCATCGAAGAAGCACAGGCAAAGGTACGGGCGGCATGGAGCAAAGAGACGCTCTATATCGTCCTCTCGGAGTCGCAGTATCATGACGGCGTGTCGATCCCGCGGATTTTCAAGATCGCGGAGGATCATCTCTCGCTGAGCATTTTCTCCGCATACAGCGATGCGGCAGCCTTCTGCAAACAGGAGGGCTATTTGGCCGGCGGCGTCCCGCTCATCGGACGCATGGAAAGCAGCGACAAGCTGCGGGATCTTTACAGCGTGCTGAATCTCGCGCTTGCACTCGGCGTCAACACAACCGATCTTGACTGCGGCACGGATGACGCGATTCATCTCGCGATCGGCGCCATGCTCGAATGGGGCGGCAGAAAGCCCGAGGATGTCTCGGTGCTGCTCTCAAAGGAAGCGCTCGCAAAAGCAAGAATCACGGGAAAGTTCCCGCTGAAATTCAATGATATGCCGGTCTGTAAGCCGGAAGAGGAAGTGTAATTTTGAAGGATGTATTTGATTTTGACCCGCGGCTGCTGAAGGCTGCTGCGGAAGCAGAAGCGGCAGCGGCGGCGCAGTTCCGTGAGATCGACATGATCTCGCAGCACGGCTCCGCAAAGGTGCTCGCTGCATTTCAGGCGGAGCATGTCTCTGCGGCATGCTTTGCAGGCGCAAACGGCTACGGCTATGACGATGTCGGGCGCGATAAGCTCGACAAGGTCTGGGCGCGTGTGTTTCACACAGAGGATGCCCTCGTGCGGCATCAGTTTGTGTCCGGCACACATGCACTCTCGACGGCGCTCTTCGGCGTTCTGCGCACAGGCGACAAGATCGTAAGCGTCACCGGTGCGCCGTATGACACGCTGGAGGAGGTCATCGGCATCCGCGGGAAGGGCAACGGCTCCCTCGCCGATTACGGCATCACCTACGGGCAGGTCGATCTGAATGCAGACGGCAGACCCGATCTTCCGGCGATTGCGGCGGGTGTCTCCGGCGCAAAGGTCGTCTATCTCCAGCGTTCACGCGGCTACTCGCTGCGCCCGGCGCTCTCTGTCGCAGACATTGCGGAGATCGTCAAGACCGTCCGCGGCGTCAACCCGGATGCTGTCATCATGGTCGATAACTGCTACGGCGAATTTGTCGATTACGATGAGCCGACCGATGCGGGCGCAGATCTCATCATCGGCTCGCTGATCAAGAATCCCGGCGGCGGCATCGCACAGACCGGCGGCTATATTGCCGGAAAGGCGGCGCTTGTCGAGCAGTGTGCCTACCGTCTCACATGCGTCGGCATGGGCAAGGAGGTCGGCTGCTCGCTGAATATGTGCCGTGAAATGTATCTCGGTCTTTTCTTTGCACCGGAAGTCGTTGCAAATGCACGCAAAACCGGCGTATTTGCAGCATCGCTGCTCGGCTCGCTCGGGTTTGAGTGTCTCCCGAAGGCGAGCGAAAAGGCAGGCGACATCATTACCGTGCTGAAGCTCCGCTCGCCCGGCGCGATGGAAGCCTTCTGCGGCGGCATTCAGGCGGGCTCCCCGGTCGATTCCTATGTCACTCCGGAAGCATGGGATATGCCCGGATACGAAAGCAAGGTCATCATGGCAGCCGGAACCTTCACCGGCGGCGCCTCGATCGAGCTCTCTGCCGACGGCCCGATGCGTGAGCCCTATGCAGTTTACTTGCAGGGCGGTCTCACCTACGGCAGCGGCAAGCTCGGCATTCTCACAGCGGCACAGCATATGCTTGACCGCGGTCTGCTCAGTTTCTGAAATCATTTGAAAGGAAGTCAAAATCATGGCAGATAAGAACGATACCCAGCAGATCTCCGCTTCTGAGGTCAATGACTACTACGAGGATGAACTCGCACGCGACAAGGAACCCAACAATCCCTTTGAAGTGAGCGAGCACAAGAGCGAGAAGCGTGAAAAGCACGAAAAGCATTCCGATGAAGAGGGCGGCAGATTCAGCGCTCTGAAAAAGTGGATCCTGATGATCATTATCATTGCGGCGATTGTCGTCATCCTCTTCCTGCTGGTCACGATCTTCCGCCGCCGTAATGACGGCGCACGCTATGCAAGGAAGCTGGCAGAGGGTCTCGGCGGACAGCTCACGACAGCACAGAGCGGCGCAGAGATTCAGCTCAAGAATGAATCTGCCTACGCCTCGATCAATCAGGTCTACCCGGAGCATGCTGCAATGGCAGAGAGCAAGAAGACCTGCAAGGTCCTCGGCGTCAAGCTGCCGCAGTGGGCGATCATCTGCCACACAGAGGGCGATATTCTGAATACAGTCACATACTATGACTACACGCGCCTTGAGAGCAATCCCTTCGGCGCAGAGAAGAAGTCGTATATCGACCCCAATGAGTTTACCGGACCGCTCTCCTCTGAGCAGATCTCCGAAAAGCTCAATATGGAGCCGTACAGCGTCACATACCAGAAGGACGGCTCTGTCCAGCGCACCTATCGCTACTGCTACAAGGACGGCGAAACCGGCGGTCTGGTCTCCTATATCATCACGGCAGATTTCGACATGGCAGGCGCACTCCGCGGCATGTCCGATGCACGCCCGAACTATGTCGCGACCCTTCTGAGCGATCAGTAACAGCAGGGTGAATGCTCTGGTGCCGCAAAGAATTACAGAATAGCTACAATTTGAAAGCAAAACGGAGTTTTCCGCGCAAAATCATTGACAACGCATGTATTTCCTGATAAAATAAATACAGTACAATGATTGCTTTTATCACCGCCTCCTAGCCTGCTGTGATCGGAGGCGCGTATTTCTGCGTATAGAACTATTACAGCTCTGACGGATAACGCAGACGGAAGGAGGAGCCAATGCGTGAACTGAATCTGTGCTACGGCTGCATGGAACCGCTCGAAGACGGCGTGACAGTCTGCCCGCACTGCAAATATGATCAGAAAACGCCCTGTCTCGCAAACTATCTGAAACCGGGCACTGTGCTGCATGAGCGCTATCTCATCGGCAAGGCGCTCGAATCGAACGGTGAAGGCGTCACCTATATCGCCTATGATATCAATACCGACTGCAAGGTGCTTGTGCGCGAATATCTGCCCGAGCAGCTTTGCAGCAGAGTCCCGGAGAGCACCCTTGTGAATGTCGCCTACGATCATCTCGCGCAGTATAAGGCGCTGATGGCAGAGTATACCGAGCTCAACAAGGCGCTCGCAAGGCTCCGCAGCCTCAGCCACCTGAATCCTGCGCTGGATCTCGTATCCGAGAACAACACCACCTATGCGATCTACGAGTATCTTGAGGGCAGAACCCTGCTCCAGTATCTGAAGGAGAACGCAGGCGAGCTGAGCTGGAATACCGTCAAGCGGATCTTCCCGCCGCTCTTTACCTCGCTGAGCCTTCTGCACAACGCCGGTGTTCTGCACCGCGGCCTCAGCCCGGAGACGATTTTCGTGACGGAAAAGGGAGAGCTCAAGCTGACAAGATTCTGCATCTCGGCAGTGCGAACCAATGACACCGAGCTCGATGCACAGCTCTTTGACGGCTATGCAGCTCCTGAGCAGTATTTCGCAGACCGGCAGCAGGGCACATGGACCGATGTTTACGGCATCTGCGCAGTGCTCTACCGCATCCTCACAGGATGCCGTGCAAGCGATGCGATCTCGCGGCAGGATTACGAAAATCTCACGCCGCCCGCCGAGGTCAACCCGCATATCCCGGAGAAGGTCTCCGATGCGATCATGAAGGGCATGGCGCTCGACTGGAATCAGCGAGTCCACACGATCACAGACCTCGTGACACTGCTCTTTGAGGAGTCCGCCGAGGAGACGCAGCCTGCAAAGCCTGCCGATCCGCCGCGCCGCGAGGAAGCAACCACCGTATTTACGGCGCCGCAGCCCGAACCGCAGAAGCCTGTGCAGCAGAAGCAGAGCAATGTGCAGCCCGTGCGGAAAACCTCCGCAGCCGGCAGCCGCGCAAGGACACAGGCAGCAGAACCTTCTGTCATGGAACGGCTCCGCGGTCCGCTGCTGATCGCATTTCTCCTGCTCGCCATCGTCGTGCTCGTGATATTCGCCTTCTCCAAAATCTTTAATACAAGGAAGCCCGATCCGCTTTCAAGCGGCGCGGAGTGGTCCTCCGAGGAAGACAATGTCGTTCCCGCACAAAATACAACCACCTCCACTGTGCATTACAACAGCATCATGCCAAATCTGGTCGGTATGAACTTCCCGATCAAGCAGCAGGAAATGGCAGGCTGGCTTGAGCTCGATCCTGAGTATATCTACGATGAGAACATCAAGAAGGATCAGATCATCTGGCAGGAGCTCCCCGAGGGCGCTGAATTCCTGAGCGGCAGCACCGTCAAGGTGCGCGTCAGCCGCGGCAGCTCCAAGATTGAGATTCCGTCCTTCAGCGGCTACACGCTGGAGACCTATCTCGCGGAGCTCGAAGAGCTCGGGTTCGTCCCCGCACATGAAGTCGTTGTGACAACAGCGCCGCGCAACACATGGCGCCGTCAGCAGACTACCGAGACGACAACCACGACCGCTGTTTCCACCTATACTGCGCAGAACGGCTCCCCGCAGTCCGTCATCTACCAGGGAACGGTCAACTGGAATTTCGCAAACGGCAATGTCTGCTCTGTCTCGCCCGATCCCGGCACGAAGATTGATGTGCTGAAGGGCTACGAAATCGTCATTTATTACGCGAACAACCCGACGCAGACCTCTGCACGCTGGACCACAACAAGCACTTCCGGCACGACCGGCTCGACAACAACCACCGCAAAGGCGGCGACAACGACCTCCGCCGCTGCAACAACAAAGGATGAGCCGGCTTCCACATCTGCACCTGATGTCACTACCGCGGCACCGCCGCCGGCTTCCACAGAGCCGCCTCCCGTATCCACGGAGGCACCGCCTCCCCCGCCGCCTGTCACTACGGCAGCCCCCGATCCGGCAGCGGAGTGATCCGATAACAGAAAAAGCCCCTGATACCGCACAAACGGAATCAGGGGCTTCGCTTATTTACACCGGTCAGCCGGGGATCTGCTGCGTGATGCAGTGGATATTGCCGCCGCCCAGCAGAATCGAACGCGCCGGAATCGGCACGACCTCTCTCCCGCGGATGCAGCCGCGAAGAATCTCAATCGCACGCGCATCGTCCGCTGCGTATTCCCCGCCGAACTGCGGCACCAGCGCGCAGTCGTTGCCGAAATAGAAGTTCACATAGGATGCGGCAAGCCGCTCGCCCGGCTCACGGGTGTCCTCACCCGCCGCAAAGGTGTAGCCTGCGCACTCCGCTTCCGTCACGCAAACGGGCTTGTGCGGCACCGGCAGCTTTGTCACGGTGAAATGCCGCCCCTTTGCGTCCGTCTCGCGCATCAGTACATCATATGCTTCATGCGACATCGCATACTGCGGGTCATTCTCATCGTCACACCATGCGAGCACGATCTCGCCGGGCGCCAGAAACGCCGCCATGTTGTCGATGTGCTCGTTGGTCTCATCGTTGTAGATCCCGTGCGGCAGCCAGATAACCTTATCTGCACCGAGATATTTGCAGAGCGTATCGGCGATCTCATCCTTCGTCATCTGCGGATTGCGCCCCGGGGACAGCAGACAGGCTTCTGTCACAAGCAGCGTGCCCTCGCCGTCGGTGTGAATCGCACCGCCCTCCAGCACAAAAGGTCTCGCGTCGATACACGGCACGCCGAGCGCCGCGCAGAATCTGTCTGCGGCTGCATCGTCATTCTCATAGTCTGTATAGAGCCCGTCGAAATCGCCGCCCCAGGCATTGAACTGCCACGAAATCCCCCGCAGCTCCCCTGCCGCATTCCGCACAAAGGTCGGCATCACATCGCGTGCCCAGGCGTCATCGGTGTCGATGCGGACAAGCTGCACCGATGCAGGCAGCATTTCCCGTGCGATCGGCTCTGTGCGTGCGCTCACAAGCATATACATCTCCTCGCACTGTGCAAGCCGCGAGGCGATCTGTGCAAATGCGTGCTGCGCTTTGAGCGGGTCATTGCCCCAGGAGCCCGGACGCTCCGGGAAGATCATCACGGTGCCGCGGTGACGGCTGAATTCCGCGGGCATCGTAAAGCTGTTTTCATTGAGATTCGGCATAAGCATCCCTCCTGAGATATACTTTATCATATTCAAAGAGAAATGTCAAGCAAAAGGCGGGCGCCGCGCACGGTACCCGCCTTCTCCTTATGTGAGAGATGCTTTGAGCAGCTTCTGCTCGATCCGCAGTGATGCCTCAAGAAAATACGCGTCCTCCGCCGCATTCAGCTTGCTTTCGTCAAGCGACGCAGCCTTCGTCGCAAAATCATTGTATTTCTGCATATATTCGAGATACTCATTCATCATCGGGAGCGGATCGTCCGCTGTGCTGTAACGCTGCATGAACGCGATATAGCTGTCGATGAACGCCTCATAGCTGTCTACCCATGCTTTGAAATCGGGGTCGATCACAGCGGGTGCCTGCGTTGTCTCAGCAGCGGTTGAGGCAGTCGCGGTGCGCGATGTTGTGCTGTTCGATGTCGTTGTTCTGACTGTGGTGGAGCGTTTTGTCGCGGAAGTTGCCGCGGTCTGTTCTGTTGTGACCGGCTGCTCCTCGGTGACAGAATCGGCCGGCTTCTCCGGTACCTGCTCCCGGCTGCCGCCGCAGCTTCGGAACACCGCCGAGATCAGTGACAGTGCCAGAATGACCAGCACCGCGATCAGACAGCCGCGCTTTTTCTTCGGTTTCTGCTGCATTTCTCCATAGATCGGATCCATGTTTCACCCTCCGTGTCCGTTGTGACAGGCGGGTATCTGCGCCTGTCAGGTCTCCGCGGAATCCTCAGATTCCGCCTGCCGTGCGCACCATGCAGCGAGTGCCTCAGAAAAATAGACTGCCGCGCCTTCGCCGTAATCGAGGTCCAGCGACGCCGCCATCGCACCGTCTGACGCATATGCACGCACAAGAATGTGAAACAGGACAGGCGGTAATTTGCCGAAGACCTCCGTGCAGACGGCGTAGAAGCCGTCGATCTGCGCAAGCACCGCATCCGAATCGGGCGGCTCCGTCCCGCGCAGCGCACAGACTGCGGCGAGATGCACCTTGATCTGCGGGATCTTCTTCGGATGTATCTGCGGGAGCATCTCCTTCACCTTCTGCATAAGACGGGGCATGTTCCATCTGCGCTCCATGATCTCCGGTTTCTCCGCTTCAGTCTCCCCGTCGTGCAGAAACTCGTCCGGCATGATGACACCTGTGAGCTGCACCATCTGCGCGATGCCCGCTAGCTGCTCCGCATGGCGGATCTTCGCCTGCTGCACCTCATACTGCCCGGCGATCAGACGTTCTGCACTGAAATCGGGGTCATCGAGCGCCGCACGGATCTCATCGACCGTGAAATCAAAATGCCGCAGCAGCAGGATATTCCGGATCCGCGCAATGTCCTCCGGGGAATACATCCGATAGCCCGCTTCTGTTCTGCGCGGCCGGATCAGCTTCTTTCGCTCGTAATACCGCAGTGCGGATTCCCGCACGCCGACCAGCTCTGCCGCCGCCTTGATCGTGATCTCCTCTGCCGGATCCTTCTTATCCATGCCGCGCTCCTTTCACATTCCATGTCTGCATTATAAGGGCTGAACCAAGTTTAAGGTCAAGGTTTCTTCTGAAAAAACGGCAGATTCACCAAATTCCGCCTGATTTCTTTGTATGGTATGACAAAGCCCCAAGGAATCCGTCGGGATGACTCGGGGCTTTTGGCTCAGATATAATTCTTCGTGCGGCGCATGTCTGTCTCCAGATCTGGATAATCCGCACGCAGGTTTTCCAGCAGCTTCGGCACCAGCGATCTGTCTGCCTTCACTGCCTGAAACTCCGCATCTGTGATGCCGACCAGCTGCAAAAACAGCAGCTCGCCGTAGATGGTCTGTCTGCCTGCAATCTCGGTGTCATTCGCAATCAGCAGCGCCGTGATTTTGCTCTCGGGGTCGCCGAGGTTGATCGACTGCGGATTCTGCGACGAACCGACATACTGCCCCGGCTCAAACCAGCGCTCGCTCTGGAAGGTGTAGCGCGCAAGATTTCCCATCATATTCATCGCCCAGACGGTGTCCGCAGGCGCAATGCCCTTCAGCTTGATCGTCATTTCATAGCCCCATTTGCTGTACTGCTTTCCGAGGCTCTCCTCGTCCGCATAGAGCTCGCTCATGCCGAAGGTCACGACATGGCTGTATCCCTTCGGAGACTGATACGCACTGTATCCGTCGAGATATTCAGGGCCGCCGAACATCGCGCGCTTGGTAATCACCGTGCCGAAATGCTGCGGCTCCTGATCGCCGTAGACTGCGCGGAATGCATCCTCGATCTCATCCCAGCCGGGTGCCCATTCCTTGTCCTGTGCCTTTTCTCTGAATTCTTCGAGTGTCATTTTCATTCCTCCTATGTTAAGTAAGAATTGCACGCAAAATCGCAAATACGATCAGACCGATCACTGCCAGCACCGCCAGCACAATCAGTCCAAGCAGCACAATCGTTGCCTTGACCCACTTCTTTTCCTTGAGCGCCAGCACCATCAGCGAGATCACATCTGCCGTGAAAACAAACTGCAAGATTCCGGCAACTATGCACAGCGCCTTATGATGAATGCCCTCTCTGCCCGCTTTCACAAGATACGCGATCGAATAGGGCGCCGCGCCTGCCATGATCAGCCAGCCTGCGACTGTGAGCACAGCCGCGAGCATCGGACCGACAAACACCATGATCACGACGGGCGTGAACATCATCAGGATTGCAAGCACAATGCAGAGCCCGCCCGCAATGAAGACCGGGATCAGCGCATATTTGATCGCCAGCGCACAGTTCAGCATCTGTTCGCGGGTCGTGCGCTTCGACAGAATGAGCACCGCAAGCAGGTTGACGATGCCGAGCACAAACGGAATCGCCAGCGGAAAGTTCACGGCAGTTTCACTGTATTCCGCCTCCGATGCCGCTGCCGCCGCGTCCTTGTTCAGCCAAAACCAGACAGGCAAAAATGCATACACGCCAATCATGTAAAGCGCTGAGAGCAGATAGAGCGGCGTAAACTTCGTTTTCTGTTCCATTATTCGTCCTCCGGGATGAACCACGGATATGCGGGGCGCGCAAAGCCGCCCTTTGCCTTGACACGAAAGCGATAGGTCACTGCATCGCCGTCCTGCTCGCCGCTCCGCAGCGGCAGACGGTTGGAGAGAATGCCGTCCATCGTCACGGCATAGATCCCGGTGACCGCGTCGTCACATTCGATCGTGACCGTTTCACCGCTGCGGATACATCTGCCGGCCTCATTGAGCGACTGAACCGGCAGCGTCGGGCGGGGGTATCCCGCAGCATCCAGCTGCACCTCATCCACGGTCTGGAAATGTGTCGGGTACATCTCTGCAATCTGCGCGGGGATAATCCAGAACGGCACCCACGCCCCGGCAAATTTCTTTTCCCGCGTCACAATGATCCGCTTCATGAGAGTCTCCCCTTGAAGTCCTCATACGAGAATTCTTTGATGATCTCGCAGTCGCCGTCTGCATGCTGCAAAACGATCGCAGGCAGCGGCATGCCGTTGAAGGTATTGTTCTTCACCATCGAATAGATCGCCATATCGCCGAAGGTCAGGCGGTCGCCGATTCTGATTTCGCGGTCAAAGCTGTAATCGCCGATGATGTCCCCCGCAAGGCAGGTGCGTGACGAAAGCCGGTATTCATACGGCTTCTCGCCCCATTCACCGCTTTCACAGAGCGGCGGACGGTACGGCATCTCCAGCACATCGGGCATGTGACATGCAGCAGAGGTATCGAGAATCAGCGTTTTGATGCCGTTCTCCACAATATCCATGACAGTCGTGTCGAGCCAGCCGGCATTCAGCGCAATCGCCTCACCGGGCTCGAGATAAACGGTCACGCCGTATTTCTGACGGATTTCAAGGATCAGCTTTTTCAGTGCATCGACATCATAGTCCTCGCGGGTGATGTGATGCCCGCCGCCGAGATTCAGCCACTTCATCTGCGGGAGGAATTCTCCGAATTTCTCCTCAAATGCACGGAATGTCGTGATGAGATCATCGGCATTCTGCTCGCAGAGCGTGTGAAAATGCAGCCCTTCGACGCCGCGGAGCTGATCGGGACGAAAGTTTGCTCTTGTGACGCCGAGACGCGAGCCGGGCGCACAGGGGTCATAGATCGCGTGGTCACCCTGTGTCGAGCACTCAGGATTGACGCGGATGCCGACACTGACATCTGCCTGCTCCCAGACAGGTCTGTGCCGCCCGAGCTGCGCAAAGGAATTGAAGATGATATGATCGCATAAATTGCAGATCTGCGTAAATTCCGTATCGGTGAACGCAGGCTCGAAAACATGTGTCTCCTTGCCGAATTCAGTTCTGCCGAGCCGCGCCTCATAGAGCCCGCTGGCAGTTGTGCCGCTTAAGTATTCCGCGATCATCGGGTAAAGCGCAAAGCAGGAAAACGCCTTCTGTGCAAGCAAAATCCGGCAGCCGGTCTCCGTCTCGACATTGTGCAAAAGCTCCAGATTGCTCCGGAGCTTTGCCTCGTCAATGATATAGCACGGAGTCGGCAGATCCTGCCGCCGCATTATTCCACCGTCTGCGGGTGCTCATCGACCACCCACGGCAGACCCCATTTGTTCAGCATATCCATAAACGAATCGGGATCGAATTCTTCAATCGTGCGCGCACCGGCATTGCGCCATGTGCCGTTTGCGACCAGTGCCGCACCGATCATCGCAGGCACGCCGGTCGTGTAGGAGATTGCCTGCGAGCCGAGCTCCTTGTAGCATTCCTGATGATCGCAGACATTGTAAATGTAGATCGTGCGCTCCTTGCCGTCCTTCACACCGGTGAAGATGCAGCCGATGTTCGTCTTGCCGACGGTGCGCGGCCCCAGAGATGCCGGATCCGGCAGCAGCGCCTTCAGGAACTGGATCGGTACGATCTCAGTGCCGTTGAAATTGATCGGCGTGGTGGAGAGCATGCCGACATTTTCCAGACACTTCATATGCGTCAGATAGCTCTGACCGAAGGTCATGAAGAAGCGAATGCGCTTGACACCCGGGATATTCTTTGCCAGCGATTCGATCTCCTCATGGTGCAGCAGATACATGTCCTTCTGCCCGACCTCGGGGAAGTCGTAAACACGCTTGATTGCCATCGGCTCGGTCTCGACCCAGTGGCCGTCCTCCCAGTAGGAACCGTTTGCGGAGACCTCGCGGAGATTGATCTCCGGGTTGAAATTCGTCGCGAACGGATAGCCGTGATCGCCGCCGTTGCAGTCGAGAATGTCGATATAATGGATCTCATCGAAATAGTGCTTGAGCGCATAAGCCGTGAAGACAGAGGTCACGCCCGGATCAAAGCCGGAGCCGCAGAGTGCGGTGAGACCCGCCTTCTCAAATTTCTCCTGATATGCCCACTGCCACGAATAATCAAAATATGCCGTGAAGCCGAGCTCCTTGCAGCGCTTCTCATAGACCGCACGCCATGCAGGATCGTCAGTATCTTCGGGCTCGTAATTTGCAGTGTCGATGTAATGCACACCGCCTTCAAGACATGCTTCCATAATCGCAAGATCCTGATACGGCAGCGCAAGATTCAGCACGGCATCCGGCTTGTAGGAGCGGATGAGGGAAAGCACCTCATCCTTCTTGTCCGCATCGACCTGCGCGGTGGTGATGACGGTCTTCGTTTTGCCCTCCGCCTCGATCTTTGCCTTCAGCGCGTCACACTTCGAGACCGTGCGGCTCGCGATGCAGATCTCGCTGAACTCCGCATCGTTCTGGCAGCATTTCTGGATTGCGACGGATGCCACACCGCCGCAGCCGATGATAAGTAATCTGCTCATGGTTCAATACCTCCTGATATGGATTCAGATTTGGATTTCTGCCGGTTACCCGATTTTCACCGCCTGCAAATAACTGACGCTGAGCTGCTCCGGCGGGAGAGGATCTCTGTGCAGCGCGGCCATTGCAATGCCGGCTGCCGACTGATTGCAGAGATGCGGCGGAGCGGAAATGAGGCAGTCGCAGCGCGCATGCAGCTTCTCATACCCGTTTCCGGCGCACATGATCTTTGCGCCGAAAGAGCAGCACTGTGCCGCGATCTCATCTGTTTTCAGCACGGCGTCTTCTGTCAGCCGCGTGACAGTCTGCCCGTCGCTGCGGAAGAAAGCGCAGTAGCAGAGATCGGCTCTTGCATAGAGCGATGCACAGATGACACCGCAGAAGGGCGACACATTCCACGCAAGCCCTTCCAGTGAGGAAATACCCGCGCACTGCTTGCCGCCCGCGTAGCTGAGCGCCTGCATCGCCGCGATGCCGATGCGCAGCCCGGTATAAGAGCCGGGGCCGTTTGCCGCCGCAAAAACATCGACCTCCTGCACGGTATGCCCTGTGTCAGCAAGCATACCCTTCACTTCCGGCAGCAGGATCTGCGAATGCGCACGCGCAGTGTAGATCATTCTCTGCCCGAGCAGCAAAGCGTCCTGCATCAGCGCACAGGATGCCGTATTGCCCGAGGTATCAACAGCCAGAATCAGCAAGCAGATCACTCCCTTCGATGCAGATATGCCGCGGTTCATCGCCGTTTCCGTCAATCGTAATGCGGACGCAGGGCTCCGGCAGCTCAGACGCGATATTCTCCGCCCACTCGATCACAAAGACCGATTCTTCCAGCGGATAATCCCAGAAGCCGGTCGTTTCGAGCGCTTCCGGCGAGGTCACGCGATACATATCAAAATGATAGACCGACACGCAGCCCGGCGCGTGGTATTCGTTCACCAGTGCAAAGGTCGGCGAGCTCACGATATCCGGGAGCCCGAGCCCTTCCGCGATGCCGCGCGTAAAGGTCGTTTTTCCGGCGCCCAAGCCTCCGAAGAAGGCAATGCAGGTGCCGGGGCGCACTGCCTTCCCGAGCCGCACCGCAAGCGCATGCGTCTCGGCGGGTGTATTTGTGATAAATTCAGCCATGTTAATCTTCCATTTGCATATATGTCAGCCGCAGAACGGCAGATTGCTCCGTTTCATTCCGCAGAACGGAGAGCACCTGCGAATCGCCGCAGTCCTCCTTCAGCAGATCATAGAGACGCGGCTTCAGAAGCTGCGCCATGCCGCAGATCTCATTGTCCCATTGCAGCGGATAGAGCCCGCATTTTTCATAGGGGATGCGCCAGATCTCCGTCGCGATCTCATCTGCGGTGAGCTTCATGCGGATCTGTGTGCGGTCCAGCGGCTTGCCGAACAGTGCGGCCGTGCGGATCTCATGCTTCCGCAGACGCCTGACGATCTCTCCTGTGAGCGCTTCGGTCTGTTCCTTCCACTCAGTCTCCAGCAGCGTACAGAATGTATAGCCGCCGTGCAGCCGCGCAAACTCCTCCGGCACCGAGATCACGGCATCGGTCTGCCGCACCGTCACGCGGGAATTCTCATCTCCCGCAGGCTGTGATTCGGACACCTGCTTCTGCGGATACTTGATCTTGAGCTCCGGGCAGCGCTCCGCGAGCTTTTTGACCTCAGCCGCAGCATCCTGTATCTGTGCAGTCGAATCAAGCATCCGTTCCTCTGTGCTGTCGCCGTTCTGCACAGTCTCCGTGCGGTACTGCCCGAGCGTCAGAGTCTCCGTGAACGCTTTGCCGTCCAGACAGCCGCGCATAATATTTGCATAGAGCTGATCTGCTTTCAGCATGCTGCCGCCTCCTCTCGGGAATGTCAAAGGGCAGGCGCCGCAGAAAGATGCAGCCCTGCCCTTTTATTATAACAGATTGCAGTCAAAAAATCAAGACAAATACACAGATTACATCACAATATGCAGCACCCAGCGAAGGAAGAATCTCCGAATTCTGCCGCTCTTCTCATAAAGCTGTGACGCAAGCCGCTCTGCCAGCGTGACGACCTGCTCTGCCTGCTCTGCGGTGATCCCGCCGCGGCTGAACACGACCTGCTGCTCCGTTTCAACGGCAAGCTGCATATCACCCTCTGCGAGCAGATCGCAGCGCTCCTCTGCGGCAAGCGCAAATTCGCCGTGCCCCAGCACGCCCTGCCGGATGCCCTGCAGCTCCAGCAGCCGGATGATAAACTGGAATGCCGCATCTGCCGCAAGGCTCGGATTTTTCCTGTGCATCTTGCGGCTGCGGCGGTCAACAGACGCCTTGTGCCACATGCGCCAGAGCATCACGAGCACCGCAATCAGAAGCAGAATCAGAAGCACGCGCAGAACCGTCTTGCCCGCTGTGCCCGCTCCGCCCTGCGGCTCTGTGGCGGCATCGCTGCTCTGCGCCGAAGACTGCGCCGTGGAAACCGTCTGATGTGCAGAAGGCTGCGTCGTCACATAGGAAATCGAAGTCTGCGCGGTCGTGGTCTCCGTCACATCCTTCTGCGGATCATTTCTGTGCCAGTCCTCCACAACGCCCTCAGTAAATTCATAGGGCATCCAGCCGTAGCTGTCCACATAGATCTCCGCCCACGCATGCGCCTGATCGTCGGGCACTTCAAAGAGGAAGCTCCCGCTGCCCATGCTGCCTTTCAGATTGCTGTTTGTCATCACATAACCCTGCACATACCGTGCGGGAATGCCGCACATCCGGCAGAGAAGCACAGCCGTTGTCGCATAATGCGCACAGAATCCGCGGCGGCTGCCGAACAGGAAGTGCTCTGCATAGTCCACGCCGCTCGGCGTCTTGCCGGGCGCTGTGTCATATTCACAGAGATCCCAGAGGAAATCACGGATGGTCTCCAGCTTCAGTTCCAGCGGAAGATTGCTGTATTGCTGTTCCGGATACTCCGAGCTGAGGTGCGTGTCAAGCCACTCGTCAAAGAGCGTTTCGATCTTCTGCATCGCTTCGGTATCGGGCACTCTGCGGTAGACATCACGCACAAATTCCTCGTATTCGCGCACATCCGCACTCTCCGAAGGATGTGCCGTTTCCGTCATTTTCTTCCAGTCTGTCCGCAGAGAATTGAAGATCCAGTAGCTGTAATTCTTCCGGCTCTTGAATCCGATCTCGGTGTCATAGCGGTATTTCGACCCAGAATCGCACACCGACTGATACGGGATATAGTTGACCGATTCGTCATAGACTGCCGAGACCTCACAGCTCATCACGGGGAATATCCCGGAAGGCAGCCGCATGCCCTCGGCATAATCGGAAATAAAGATCGTCTGCGGCATCCTGCCCGCCTTTGTCAGTCGGCGGAAGAGCGATTTGCCCGAAGCATAATCGACAGTCGGATTCGTCCAGCCGTGCCCGGTATATGCGCCGCGGACCATGCCGCGCAGATAGAGATCCTCCGGGAGCGTCTGTCCGCCGATCACGGCATCAAGTGCCGGTGCGCCGCTGAAATGCAGCCGGTCGATCTCGTCCAGCTCGATCTCCGTACCGCTGACATTGAACCCAAGCTCACTCGGAATGCGCCGGAGCACTTCAGTAAAATCACGGATCGACATATGTTCCATTGTTGTGAGAATACGGTCGCGGCGGTCATCCATCGCCTTTGTGCGGACATGATGCCGTGTAAAGAGCAGGATCCCGCCCGAGAGCAGTACGGCTATACAGACCAGATATGCTGCACTGATCTCATTGCTCGTGAAGGTCTTGCGGCGGCGCTTCTTCTCATTGTGCTTCTCACGCGCCTCGCCCTTCGGCACGCGCACGCGCACAAGTGCCAGCGAAGCAATCCAGAATACGACCAGTGCAAAAACTGCCGGCGTATAGGTCTCGATGCCGAAGAAAAGCCCGCATTCCAGAAACGGGAAGGTCACAAGAAAGCGTGTTACAAAGCCGCTGCGCCCGGAGCGTCTGCTCAGAAGCAGTACATCAGAATATTCCAGCAGTGCGGCAACGGCAAGCACCGTCAGATCAAACAGAAAGCGCAGATAATCGCCTTCGGTGATGTTTCCTGAAACAGCCGTACTCAGATCGACCGTACTCGGATCCTGATAATTCACAACGGCGTTCATCACCCGCGAAAAGGCATAGACACCGACTACCGCGGCATCCTTGTGCCGCAGAAGCATTGCGGGAATCACGGTCAGCGAGATCAGCACGCCGACAAATGCGATACGGAGCGAAATCTGCCGCAGCAGCAGCATGATCAGGGAATAACCGGCAAACACTGCCAGCATGATTTTCCAGTCGTAATGAAAGCCGAAGAAGCCCTGAAAGCACATCATGGTCGCAAAGCCGCCGAGCACGGTGATCAGCGAATGCACAAGCAGCTCCGGAAAGCGGCTGCGCTCCCGCACGGACATCGCTACGCCTTCATGGATGAGCAGCATATCGGGAGAGCCGCGTTTCTTGCGGTGTTTCACTGTTCGCCACCTCCCCCGTCCGGATCGTAGTACATTTCCGCTTCCGTCAGCACGGTCACAGGATGCTGCTGCTCAGGCGCCGACGGTGCAGGCGAAACAGGCACCGTAATCCATTCAAACGGCAGCGCCTTCATCGGCTTCTCCGATTCGTCATCCCGCACGGCAAAGACCGTCAGATGCGACGGGTCCTGCAAGGATGCCAGCGAAGCGGCTGCATCATCCGAAAGCAGCGGCGTAAAAAACAGCAGATGATCGTGCATCATCGGATCCGTGAGCATTTCCATGATCTGCGAGATACAGACAGATTCTGCCTTATCCTCGGCAGGCTCCTCGCTGAACAGCGCATAGAAATATTCGCCGACGGTCTCTGAGGCGTCGATCGTTCCTGTGCTGACAATGCCGTCACGCGGCGTCATCCGCAGCATGGAAAACGGGATCCCGCGCTCAAGCAGGAAGGACGCAGCATTGTGCATCGCGCCGAGCATCGCATCCAGACGGAGCGCTGCCTCCTGCGGATCGCCCGCCTGACGGAAATCGGGCAGCAGAAGAAGCTGTCCCGCAATCGGCAGGCTGTATTCCTTCACCAGAAGCTGATCGAGCTTTGCGCTCAGCTTCCAGTTGATGCGCGAAACGGAATCGCCCTCCCGGTAGCTGTGCATGTCAAAGATCTCAGAAGGATCATCGCCCTGCCTGTGCGGATCATAGGTATCCGAATCCTCGGAGATATGCTGGTGCAGCGCCCAGTCCTCCCCGATCTGCGGATCGGCGGCAGGCAGCACGAGCACGGAATCCGAGACATTGCTCATCACATCGCGGCGGAACAGATGCAGCGGATCATAGATCCGCAGGCGCGTGACACGGAGCGTCTGTACGCCGCATGCCGCTGCGTGAAACCGAAAGAGCACGCGCTGCGTATTGCGCGGGAGCACGGGAAGCTGCACGCGGAGCTTCTGCACACCCGAAGAAAGGCTCGTCGAATATTCCAGCACGACCGTTGCATATGCCGCAGGAAAAATGCTGCGGTTGCGGATGGCAAGCACCCATTCAAATGCCTTGCCGGTGCTGATCGGCTCCTGCGTGTGCTTCAGCGATACCGCCAATGCTCTGCGCAGTGCAAAGAGCATCAGCCAGAGCGGGATCGGGAACAGCAGTCCGAAGAGCAGAAGCTGAAAGGACAGCGTCCCCCGGTAAAGGATCCAGAAGAAGAACAGAATGACAAGCAGAACAGCATAGAGCAGCTTTGCGCGGATCATGATTCATGCTTCCTTTGCAGCTTCGGCTGCGGCACATTCTGCATGATCTCCTCGATCAGCGCATCTGCCGTGACATTTTCAATGCGGGCACGCGGCGCAAGGATCAGACGGTGCGCAAAGCATTCCCGCACGATCACGCGGATGTCATCCGGGACAACGTAATCCCTGCCGCGCACAAGCGCCGTCGCACGGGCACATGCACAGAGCGCCAGCGAGCCGCGGGGAGATACGCCCAGACGGATCATCTCATGGGAGCGGGTCGCGGCGGAAAGCTCTGCGATGTAGCGCATGACGGATTCATCCACATAGATCTGCGATGCAGCCGCCTGCATATGGAACAGCGTTTCCTTCGTAACAACGCGCTCGAGTCTGTCAAGCGGGTCGCCGTCCGCACGCGCCTGCATGATCTGCACCTCACTGTCAAGATCCGGGTAGCCCATGTGCAGACGGAGCATGAAGCGGTCAAGCTGCGATTCCGGTAGCATCTGCGTGCCGACGGAGCCCGTCGGGTTCTGCGTTGCAAGCACAATATACGGCACGGGCAGCGGGTGCGTCACACCGTCTACGGTCACTGCATTTTCTTCCATCAGCTCAAGCAGCGCAGACTGCGTTTTCGGGGAGGTACGGTTGATCTCATCCGCGAGCAGCAGATTGCAGAATGCCGCACCCTTCTTGAATTCCATCTGTGCGGTCTCCTTGTTGTAGACCGTGAAGCCGGTCACATCGCTCGGGAGCACATCCGGCGTAAACTGCACTCTGCGGTAGTCAAGATCAAGCACCTTTGCAAATGCCAGAGCCAGCGTGGTCTTACCGACGCCGGGCATGTCCTCCAGCAGCACATGTCCACCCGCCAGCACCGCCAGCAGCACCTTCAGAATGATCATATTCTTGCCGACAATGACACTCTGTACCTGCTGCAGGACCTCCTGCGCACAGGCAGATGCTTCCTCGGCGGAAATCGCGTTGTTTCGTTCCATTTCTTTTCTCCTTATCCGCATGCGTCCCGCCGGTTTCTGCACGGGCGCACAGTATTCTCAGTATGATTATTATAGCACATCCCAAAACAAATTGCAACCGAGGACAAAATGTGACAATTCTCCCGAAAATTCAGCGATGCGCACAAATTTCCCTTCCCGAGCGCGGCTGCATCAACGATTTTCCCGAAATTATCGTGAAATTGAAACCATTTTTACAGAAAAGGCGTCTATATAAACCAGGCGTCCGAAAAGCAGATTTTGTCAGCACAAAAAATCGTCGGGGTGCACAAATTTGAATGCTCGATTTTGTGTGTTTCGCCGGACTGTGCTATACGTCAGAGATTTGGCGGAATTTGTCTGTTTCATTCTTCCGCACAATCTGATATACCGGAATCAACACCGCATCGCAGGGGCAGCCCCGCCGCATGTCACGCACAGTGCAGCCGGTCAGCCCCGATGCGGTGCCGCCATATCCTGAAATCTTTGTGAATCCCCTTGCACTTTTCCGCAAATCGTGCTATACTGTAAGCAGCAATCCTCGGAAAATCTGAATGCAAAGGAGCACAATTATGCGAGAGCTTCATGTTGATACAATCCGCGATACCGTCCGCCGCCTCTGCATCGAGGCAAATGCCGTTCTCCCGGAGGCACTGGAGCAGTGCATCCGCAGCGGTGCAGACCGCGAGACCTCTCCCGCCGGAAAGAGCGTCTTTGCCGATCTCTGCGCAAATCTCGACGCCGCCAGAGAGACAGGTCTCCCGATCTGTCAGGATACCGGCATGGCAGTCGTGTTTCTGACGCTCGGACAGGATGTTCACATCGTCGGCGGAAGCCTGCGCGATGCGGTCAATGCAGGTGTCGCCGCCGGTTATATCGACGGCTATCTGCGCTGTTCCGTTGTCGGTGATCCGCTTGAGCGCGTCAACACGGGCAACAACACCCCTGCCGTGCTGCATCTGGATATTGCCGAAGGCGACAAGGTCACGATTGATGTCTGCCCCAAGGGCTTCGGCAGCGAGAATATGAGCGCACTGAAAATGTTTACCCCCGCTGCATCACAGGAAGATATCATCGGCTTCGTTGCAGATACCGTCAACAGAGCAGGCAGCAATCCCTGCCCGCCGATCGTGGTCGGTGTCGGCATCGGCGGCGACTTTGAGCAGTGTGCATTTCTTGCGAAGAAGGCGCTCTGCCGCGATGTTGCCGTTCGCAATGAAAAGCCGCTCTATGCCGGTCTCGAAGCACAGATGCTCGAAGCGGTCAACCGGCTCGGCATCGGTCCGCAGGGCTTCGGCGGCTCCGTGACTGCACTTGCGGTCAACATTGAACAGGCGCCGACCCACATCGCAGGTCTGCCTGTCGCCGTCAACATCGGCTGCCATGTCACACGGCATGCGCATGCGGAGATTTGATGAACTTATTGTGAAATATCAACAGATTGCTTGACACTATATGCAAATCGTGGTATAATATACACATGGGGAGGGGTACTTATGCGAAAATATCTGTCTGATTATATGGCATGGCTCGAAGCGCTGCTGGAATCATCGGATCCGATTGATTATGCAGAGCTGGAGGAGCGTCATCTCACGATGACACATTTCATGCAGCATGAACGGCTCATTCATTTTCTTGTCACGATGCTGTTCGCAATCTGCTTCTTCATCGTGCTTGCTGTGTATCTCACTGCCGAAATGATCATGATGCTGCCGCTGATGATCCTCATTCTCGTACTGCTGATCCCCTATATTGCACATTATTATTTCATGGAGAACTCCGTGCAGAAGCTGTATTTTCTGTACGATCAGATCCACAGCCGCCGTGTCCGGCAGCAGACCGCCGGCAAACAGAAGGAGGGAGACTGAATGGAGCTTTACCGCCCGATCTCTGCGGAGGAATATGCCGCAATCGAAGAAAAGAAATTCAAAGGATTCCCGCACCGCAGCGCGGAGCAGCCGCTCTTCACCGCACTGCTCTCGCAGGAGGGTGCAATCCAGATCGCACGCCGCCTGCGTGTGGATAAACAGACGGAAAGCGATATGGTCTATGTCGTCGGCTTCATCGCGGAGGATGCCTATATCCGGCAGTTCCCCGTGCAGCATGCTGATGATCCCGAGCGCCGCGCACTCTGGATCCCCGCAGAGGAGATTGACATTCTCAACCAGCATCTCATCGGCAAAATCCGCGTGCTCGACAGCTTTGAGATCGACCGCAGCATCGGTGATGTATTTTTCGCATGAAATGAAAGGAAGTCCTGATTCAAAATGGCAATGACAATTCTGTATCCCGTCGGGGAGCATCTCTATGTGAACCTGACAAACCACTGTCCCTGTGCGTGCACCTTCTGCATCCGGCAGAACGGCGACGGCGCATACGGCTCCGATTCGCTCTGGCTGGAGCATGATCCCGATTTCGATGAGATCCGTGCGGCATTCGCTGCATGGGATCTCAGCCGGTTCACAGAACTGGTATTCTGCGGCTACGGCGAACCGACCGAGGCGCTGGAAATGCTCTGCGCGGCGGCGGCATATGCTAAGACACTGCCCGGCTGTCCGCCGGTGAGACTGAATACAAACGGTCTCTCCGATCTCATTCACGGCAAAAAAACCGCCCATCTGCTGAAAGGTCTGGTGGACACTGTCTCCATCTCGCTGAACGCGGGCACCAAACAGGAATATCTCGCGGTCACGCGCCCGAAATGGGACACCGCTTATGAAGCCTTGCAGGCATTTGCATCCGACTGCAAGCAATATGTGCCGAAGGTGATGTTCACCGTTGTCGATGTGATCCCGCCCGAGGAGATTGCCGCGGCACAGGCTGTCGCAGATTCGCTCGGCATCCCGCTGCGCGTGCGGAAATATGATTCGTAAGGAAGGAGCAACATTCATGCTGAGACCCCTTCTCCGTAAAATGGGCGCATGTCTGCTCGCAGGCGCAATGCTCACATGCAGCCTCAGTGCATGCGGCGATGCATCCTCTGCGGAAAGCAGTGATAAAATCGAATATTCTCAGCCTGCTGAAGAATCGCTCGCTGATGTTGAGCTTGTCAAATCGGACGGCACCGCAAAGGTGACGGTCGCCGACGGGCATTTTCAGGTCGGCGGCAAACCGCTCTGGCTCTGCGGCACCAATACCCCCTGGGACAACTGGGACGATTTCGGCGGTCAGTTTGACGCCGCCTTCTGGGACGATCATTTTGCGCAGCTCCATGACGCCGGCATCAATTCCTCCCGCGTCTGGATCCTGTGCAGCGGCGACCGCGGCATTCAGTTCGGAGAGGACGGCTCTGTCACCGGCATGACCGACAAATTCTGGAACGATGTCGATCAGCTCATGTATATCGCCGCAAAGCACAAAATCTACATTATGGCGACCATGATGTCCTTTGACTGCTGCAAAACCGGCAACCGCAACAACAAAAAGTTCCGTGCGATGATTCAGGATGATGCACTCACTGACAGCTATGTGCAGAACTACATCATTCCCTTCGCGGAGCGCTATGACAGCAACGATTATCTGTTCAGCATCGACCTCTGCAATGAGCCCGACTGGATCCATGAAAACGAGGAGGAGGGCAGGATTGACTGGAAGCCGCTTGTCAAATTCTTCGCGAAATGCTCGCAGGGCATCCATCAGCACAGCGATATCCTCGTCACGACCGGCATGGGCTATATCCCGAACAATTCCGATGTACGCGGCACGAATATCGTCGGCGACTATCTGATGAAATCCTACGGTGACGAGACCGCCTGCATGGATTTCTATTCCGTGCATTTCTACGACTGGATGATTCAGTGGCACAAAAATCCGTTCCTGCTGACGCCGGAGGAATACGGGCTTGACACCTCCAAGCCGAATGTGATGGGTGAATGCTCCGCAAAGGGCTCTACAGATGACAACATCGACCTTGTGCAGGCGGCGCAGAATCTCTATGACAACGGCTGGGACGGCGTCTATCCGTGGACCTCGAACGGCTCCGACAACAACGGCGGCTTCAATGAAGTCACTGCGTATTCCAAAAATATGCTCGCGCAGATCGAAGAACTCATCTTCCCGCTCGGGAAGGACTGAACAAAAGGCAGCACAGGGATTATCCCCGTGCTGCTTTGTTTTACACACCGGATTCTGCCGCACAGACTGTCTCCGCCGTAAGCTGCCCCTCCCGCACGCAAAGCCGGATCGCGCCGCTGCAGCCGCGCAGGATCTGATCGGCGAGCAGCGGCTCTGCAAGCTGCGTGACCGCCGTGCGCACGGCTCTGGCGCCGCCGTGTGCTGTGTCCGCATGATCTTTCAGCCAGCGCACAGCACCCGCCTCCCAGGAGAGCACACAGCCCCGCGCCGCACTGCGTCCCCGGAGCGCTGCCAGCTGCATCTCCGTGATCTGCATATAGTCTGCATCGGTGAGCGTGCGGAAAACCACCGTCTCGTCAATGCGGCCGAGCAGCTCCGGGCGCATCCGCTTCCGCAGGGTATCCATCAGCCGCGTGCGCGCATCTGCATAGGCTGATGCTGCGCCGGAAAAACCGAGCCCTGTGTGCTGCATCTCCTCTGCACCGATATTCGACGTGAGGATTACCATGCACTGCGAGAAATCTGCCTTTCTCCCCTGCCCGTCGGTCAGAGTGCCGTCCTCAAGAATTTGCAGCAGCAGCGTCAGGACATCGCCGTGCGCCTTCTCCAGTTCATCAAAGAGCACCACGCTGTACGGCTGCCTCCGCACACGCTCGACCAGTGAATTGCCGTCATCATAGCCGACATATCCGGGCGGCGCACCGATCAGACGCGCAGCATTGTGCTTCTCGGTGTATTCGCTCATATCCATGCGGATGAGATGCCCGTCAAAGAGCACATCCGCGATGCACTGTGCAAGTGCCGTCTTTCCGACACCGGTTGCGCCGAGAAAGAGCAGTGAGCCGATGGGTCTGCCAGCGCCGGAAAGGCCCGCTCTGCTGCGGCGGATTGCCTGCGTGACGGCGGCTGTTGCTTCATCCTGACCGATGATCTTTTCCCGCAGAAGACGGTCAAGCCGCAGGAGCCTGTCGGTCTCCGATTCGGTCAGCGTGTCGGCAGGGATTCCTGTTTTCTCGGAAATCAGGTGCTGGATCTCCGCCGCAGAAACGGTCAGCTCCGATGCTGTTTCCGCATCGTCATGCATCGCCCGCAGACGCACCTTTGCGCACGCCTCATCAAGCAGATCAAACGCCTTATCCGGCAGAGCACGGTCATGCAGATAGCGTGCAGAATACCGCACCGCCGCATGAATCGCGTCACCGCCGATCGTGACATTATGGAAATGCTCATACTGCTGCCGCAGACCGCGGAGCATCTGCTCTGCGCCCGCTTCATCGGGCTCTGCGACATATACCGGCTGAAAACGGCGTTCCAGCGCGGCATCCTTCTCGATGCTGCGGCGGTATTCGTCATCCGTTGTCGCACCGATCAGGCGGATCTCCCCGCGTGCCAGACGGGGCTTCAGCAGGTTTGCGGCATCCATCGCACCCTCTGCCGCACCGGCTCCTGTGATCGTGTGCAGCTCGTCAATGAATAAAATCATGCGCGGATCGTCCGCGGCTTCGTCGATACAGGCTTTCAGACGCTCTTCAAAGTCTCCGCGGTACCGCGCACCGGCAAGCAGCGCGGCAAGATCAAGACTCAGCAGCACGCGGTCGCGGAGCATCTCCGGCACCTCTCCGCGCAGAATCCGCTGCGCCAGCCCCTCAACGATCGCAGTCTTCCCGACGCCCGCTCTGCCGATCAGCACGGGATTGTTCTTCGTGCGCCGCAGAAGGATCTGCATGACCTCTGCGATCTCGTGCTCTCTGCCGATGAGCGGATCCATGCGCTCTGCTGCGGCAGGATCTGTGAGATCAGCTGCGTATTTCGCGAGATTCGGGCACTGCTTTGCGTCAAAGCGCGGCTGCTCCGCCGGAACCGGGCTGCACTGCCGGCTGCATGCAGCGCGCAGGAGATTCAATGAGAGTCCCATGCTCCGGAAGAGCATCACCGCGCCGCACTGCTCCTCGTGCAGCACCGCTTCCAGCAGCCGCTCCGAGCTGACCAGCAGAGCATCGCTCCGCTTCTGCTCGGCACGGCGCAGAATCCGACGCAGGGCAGGCGTATACGCAGACGGCGTCAGACGGATCGGATCACCGCTGCCGACCTCGCGTACCAAAGCCTCCCGAAAGCGCTGCGGCGACACGCGGTTCGCACGCAGGATCGCCGCACCGACATTGTTGCCGTCATGCAGCATCGCCAGCACAAGATGCTCGCTCCCGATGAATGTGTGCCCGAGCTGCTCCGCCTGACGCAGCATCTCCTCTTTGATCCTTGCAGCCTTTTCGGTATAGTTATCCTGATACAAGCGCATCCCTCCGTTACATTGTTACCATAGTATATGCATCACGCTGCTGTCTTACCCGCTGAGTATCGGCAGTTTTTCCGCGTTCATACAGCGCACGAAAAAATCTTTCTCACACATCTGCCCCGTGCGCATATCATGAGACTAGGAAGCGGAACACGCCGCTTCCGTCCGACTTACGATAAAAGGAGATATGTGTTATGTGTGGTAACGACTGCAACTGCTGGTGGATCATCATTCTGATCGTTCTGTTCATGGTCATGTGCAACGGCTGCGGCAACAGCTGCGGCTGCGGCAGCAACGGCTGCAACAACGGCTGCGGCTGCTGATCCGGGCGCTCCTCCGAAGAATGCCAGCACCCGCACTCCGGACTTTCCGGGGCGCGGGTGCGCACTTTTTCAGTTGACAAGGTGCTGAAAGCGTGCTATAATGAAACCGGAACATACACCCGCTTCGGCGGCTTTCTTTTCGCTGTATTTCTCAACCGGAGGTTTATTAACGCAACCGCCGGTTGCTACCCTGCAAGATTTATTCCATTGCACTCAACCGCATATTGTGGTACAATCAATATCAGGAAAGGAACGCCGGAGTCCCTCACCGCGCAGGCTTCTCCCCTTCACAGCCAGCGCTCGCACTCCGGCAAAAGGGCACTGTCATGAGCAAGCAGCAAAGCTTCCATTCCAATCTCGCAAAGCGCAGAAAGGCGCTGCATCTCACGCAGGAACAGCTTGCACAGAGAATGAATGTCTCCCCGCAGGCTGTGTCGAAATGGGAAAAAAGCAGCTACCCCGACGCCGAGCAGCTCCCGAAGCTCGCCGCAGCGCTGAACACATCACTGGACACACTCTTCGGTCTCCCCGCGCAAAACGCGGAGTCCGACCCCGTGCAGAGCATCAGTGCAGCGCTGCACAGCCTGCCGCCGGAGGAACGCCCGGAGCTCATCGAGCGGCTGTTTTATGCGATTATCTGCGCCTATCAGCCAGCCGCAGAATCCTACGGCGCAAAGCTCGGCAGGAGCTTTGAGCGCGAGACCTACGCACTTCTGCATACCGATCATGAGATTGCGCTCTCGCGGCTCAATCCCGATCAGCGCTACTGCCTCTACATTGAGAAGCCGGTGCAGGGCATCGCTGCATATTTGCAGGATACCGTCGGCATCGTGCGGCTCATGCGCACACTCGGCGATGAGGATGCCATCCGCATCATCAAGTATATCGCCGGGCGCGGCAGAAACAAGCTGTTCTTTGTCTCACGGCTCGCAGAGCAGCTTCAGATTCCCGAGGAAAACGTACAGAAGGTCATGAACCGGCTCGACCGCTTCGGTCTTGTCTGGCGCATGGCTGCCGACACGGGCGATGACGCAGAGATTATCTACGGCTACACCCACAGCCCCGCACTCGCAGGCATTCTCGTGCTTGCACAGTCCATCTGCAATTATCTGCAATTCTGCGATCCGATCGTCTCTCATTTCAACTGGGGCTCGATGCAGGACCGCACAAACGGCAATCCGGACCGTGTCCCGCAGGTCTCCGGCTGGGACACCGATGAAATCTCAGAAGAAATCAGGGGGAACTCACAATGAAAATCATGAAGCAGTCCATCGCATTTCTGGCAGCGCTCGTGCTGGTCTCTTCGGCAACTCTGCCCGCACTCCCGACCGCAGCAGCCGGCAGCTATGATATGGCTGTCACGGTCGATCTCTCCGGCAGCGGCAAACCGATCAGCCCGTATATCTACGGCATCAACGAATACGGGCATCAGGAGGATCTCAAGAACCTGCGCGTCAACGCGGTCCGTCAGGGCGGCAACCGCATGACCGGCTACAACTGGGAGAACAACGCCTCCAACGCCGGCGCCGACTGGAAGCACAGCTCCGACAACAACCTCTCGAAATCCGACGCACCCGCAGACTGCGTCCAGCAGCTCTCGAAAGAAGCGGAGAAATACGGCATCGGCTACAAGATGACCACGCTCCAGCTCGCAGGCTATGTCTCCGCGGATAAGAACGGCAGTGTCTCTGAGGCGGAAGCTGCGCCCTCCGACCGCTGGAACGAAGTAAAGGTCACAAAGGGCAGCGCCTTCGCCGATGAGCCCGATCTCACCGACGGCACCGTCTACATGGATGAATATGTCAACTACATCATCAACAAGCTCGGCGATTCGCAGTCGAAGACCGGCATTCAGGGCTATTCGCTCGACAACGAACCCGCGCTCTGGAGCGGCACGCATCCCCGCATTCATCCGCAGCCTGTCGGCATGAAGGAACTCAGCGACAAGTCTATTGAGGTCGCATCGGCCGTCAAGAAGCTCGACCCGAATGCAGAGATCTTCGGACCTGCACTCTACGGCTACACCGCCTTTGATCACCTCGCAGACAATGACAGCAGCACCGAATGGGAGACGCTCAAATCTGCCGGCGGCTATCACTGGTATCTCGACTATTATCTTGATACCATGAAGCAGGCATCCGACAAAGCGGGGGTCCGTCTGCTCGATGTACTCGATATCCACTATTATTCCGAATCCTGCCGCAACGGAACAGAGGACAGACTCCAGTCCGTCCGCACGCTCTATGAAAAGGGCTTTGTCGAGAACAGCTGGATCGGACAGTGGTGCCAGACAAATATCCCGATCCTGCCGACTGTACAGAACTCGATCGACACCTATTTCCCCGGCACGAAGCTCGCGATCACGGAATACAATTTCGGCGGCGAGGATGAGCCCTCCGGCGCCATCGCGCAGGCTGAGGCCCTCGGCTGCTATGCAGATGCCAATGTCTATTTCGCATCGCTCTGGGGCGGCAGCGAATACATCCTCTCCGGCATCAATCTCTATACAAATTACGACGGCAAGGGCGGCGCATTCGGCGAAACGCTGATGCCGACAACCACCGGGGATGTCTCGAAGTCTAGCGCATACGCGGCGCAGAACAAGGATGCCTCCACCGTCACAGTCATGGTCACGAACAAGAGCCTGACAGACAGCGAAGCAGCCGTCATTTCGCTGAAGGGCGCGAAGAAATCCTACAAGAAGGCAGCAGTCTACGCCGTGACCGCAGGCTCGCCTGAGATCAAACTGATTGACACCGTTGATGTGAGCGGCGACAAGCTGACTGTCAATCTCCCGGCATACTGTGCGGCAATGGTTGTCATCTCCGACGATGCGAACGCATTTGACGGCGCACAGCAGGAGGAAAAGGTCGAGAAGACCGCTGTCTACGATGATCCGATGAGCATGATCAACGAAAACGGCTATGTCGAGATCCCGATCACCGATCCTGAACACCTCAAGAAAATCGTCATCACCGGCGATGCGACATCCCGTCTCGGCTCCTCCTGGGGCAGTGCAGGCTGCGCGGTCTGCATCAATGCTGTTGCAGAGGACGGCACAAAGTTCTGGACGAGCAAGGGCTATTCGATCAAGCTCGGCAGCGGCTCCAGCGCGACAGTGAACTTCGACGGCACCCTCACCAATAAGGAGGAGGAAGTCAGTGCGGTCGTTGCGGACGGCAAGGTCGAGCTTCAGCAGTGGTGGGATTCCTCCGAGAAAAAGCAGGAGGGCGACGAGGAATACGATATCACCGTGAAATACACGAAGGTCGAGGTCATCTATGAGTATTCCGGCACATCGCTGCGCGGAGATGTCAATAAGGACGGCAGCTTCGATCTCGCGGATCTGGTCGCGATGCAGAAATACCTGCTCGCTTCCGGCACACTCGCAGACTGGGAAGCAGGCGATTTCTTGGGCGACGGCAAGCTGAACGCAAAGGATCTGTCGATGATGAAGCGGGAACTGCTGAAATAATACGCAGAAAGTGAAACGCAGCGGAGTATCGAGGGGATACTCCGCTGCGTTTTTGTTCAGTATGTCGGCTCCGGGAGCGGCTCCTCAGGCTCCCTGCGCTGTGCGGGTTCATTCCGCCAGCCGTATTGCTCATAGAGCGCGATCAGCTCCTCACGGCATTCCAGAAAGAGCGGCGCCAGCTTCGGATCAAAATGCGTGCCCGTGTCCTTCTCAATCACTGAAAATGCGTCATCATACGCAAAGGCATCTTTGTAACAGCGTTTGCTTACCAGCGCGTCAAACACATCTGCAAGCGCCATGATGCGCGCCTCCAGCGGGATATTCTCCCCCGCAAGACGCCGCGGGTAACCGTTGCCGTCCCAGCGCTCGTGGTGATAATTCGCCACATGCACCGCAATCTCATAGAAGGCGCGGTCATCGACCTCATACAGAATCTGTGCAAGCATCACAGCGCCCTCCGCCGGATGCTTTTTCATCTGCTCATATTCCGCAGGCGTGAAGCGCCCGGGCTTGCGCAGCACCCTGTCATCGACCGCGATCTTGCCGATGTCGTGCATCGGCGCTGCCTTGATGACATGTGCCAGGAACTGATCGTCGATGCCGAATTCTGCCGCATGCTCGCTCAGCTTCTTTGCAAAGATGCGCACCACATCGCTGGTACGCTTGATATGGCCGCCGGTGCTGTTGTCGCGGCTTTCAATGACGCCTGCCATGCCCGCCACGATGGAATCCTGCACAATCTGAATATGCCTTGTCTTCTCGCGCACCTCTTCCTGCAAGCGGTCGTTGAAATTGTGCATGAAGGTCTCGTCATCGAGAATCATCGCATAACCGATCACTGTACCATGCTTTTTCAGCTCTGTGACCTTGACCTCATAGAAATGCCCGTTGTATTCCAGCTCATCGTCGCGCTCATTCTCCATCTCAAAGCGCTGACAAAGCACCTCCGGAAGCCGCTTGCCGACCTTGTAGTCTTTCAGCTCCGGGAAAATCTCCAGCGCGGCAGGATTCGCGTCAAGGAAGCCGTACATGCTGTCTGTGATGAAGTAGGCATCCTTCATCTGCGCGAAGATCTCCTGATTTGCGATGTCGGTGATGCCGAAGAAGCCGTCTGTCAGCATGCTCACGACAACAGAAAGCAGCGCGAGCGAGGAAGCCAGCGGGACAATATCGAACGGCAGGCGCTTCCAGATCATCAGGACAAGCGCTGCTGCCGTCAGAAGCTGCGCACCCGTCAGGCGTCCGCGGTTATAGCGCTCGGAATGCACCTTCGTTCGGAAGACCATCACCGCGTAATACACCATGCCGACGATCAGCAGGACAGCGAGAAAGCCGTGCCGCAGATACCAGAGCCACGAGGTATCGTTCTGCGCCGCCATGATATTGAGACGCGGGTGATTGTAAAAGCCGAAGCTGTGGAAGATTACTGCGCGCGTCCTGTCAATCCAGAAAAGCACAACATACAGAAGCTCCAGAACGCCCCACGCGATAACTGCCGGCTTCGGCACTGTGATCCGCAGATAATCGAGCAGAAAGAGCACAAAGAAGAAGAAAAACACAGCACTGCCGGCTGCCGATGCCTTGAGCCCCAGCATACCGTTTGTTGCATCGGAGGAGATCGCGACCATCAGATTGCCGCTGTTCATAATGAGGCAGCCGATGGTTGCAAGCATCAGCAGGAAGGCGCTGTCGCTGCGGTGTCTGCCCGCAACAAGCGCGAAAAGGCCTGCGAGCGGAATCAGAATGCCGATCAGCTGGACGATGGTAATAAGCATCCGAAACGCCCCTTTCATTTGAAAAAAATCATTTCTATTATATCACAGGTCCGTGCAAAATGCAAGCATTTCCGCGGTGTTTCAGCATCTTACACACGAACGCGCCGAAAAACACATTTCGGATTCTATATGAGAAAAAGCCATCATTGTAGATTCACACAAAGAGCATGCACCGAAGCCCTTTGAAATAATCGGATTTGTGAATTTTCAAAAACTTTGGAAAAACACTTGCATTCCCGGGGTACTTTATGATATAATATCTAGTTAGAAGTGAGGTGTTCGCATTATGCCAAAAAGAAATGATATTCACAAGGTTCTTATCATCGGTTCCGGCCCGATTATCATCGGGCAAGCGTGCGAATTCGACTATTCGGGCACGCAGGCGTGTAAGGCGCTCAGAAAGCTCGGATACGAAATCGTACTGGTCAACTCCAACCCGGCTACGATCATGACAGACCCGGATGTCGCGGATGTCACCTACATCGAGCCGCTGAACTGCGCCCGTCTGACGGAGATCATCAAGAAGGAGCGCCCGGACGCACTCCTGCCGAACCTCGGCGGTCAGTCCGGTCTGAACCTCTGCTCTGAGCTCGACAAGGCAGGTGTGCTCAAGGAGTACAATGTGCAGGTCATCGGTGTTCAGGTCGATGCGATCGAGCGCGGTGAGGACCGCATCGAGTTCAAGGAGACAATGGAATCCATCGGCGTGGAAATGGCGCGCTCTGAGGTCGCCTATTCCGTCGAGGAGGCTGTCGCCATCGCTGAGAAGCTCGGCTACCCGGTCGTGCTCCGTCCGGCTTACACCATGGGCGGTGCAGGCGGCGGCATGGTCTACAATGTCGAGGAACTGAAGGTCGTCTGCGCAAGAGGTCTTCAGGCATCTCTCGTCGGACAGGTTCTTGTTGAGGAATGTGTCACCGGCTGGGAGGAGCTTGAGCTTGAGGTCGTCCGCGATGCAAAGGGCAACATGATCACGGTCTGCTTCATCGAGAATATTGACCCGATGGGCGTTCACACCGGCGATTCCTTCTGCTCTGCGCCGATGCTCACCATCTCTGAGGATGTGCAGAAGCGTCTCCAGGAGCAGGCTTACCGCATCGTTGACAAGGTGCAGGTCATCGGCGGCTGCAACTGCCAGTTTGCACACGACCCGGTCTCTGACAGAATCATCGTCATCGAGATCAATCCGCGTACATCGCGTTCGTCCGCACTGGCTTCCAAGGCGACCGGCTTCCCGATCGCTCTGGTCTCTGCGATGCTCGCGACCGGCATGACGCTCGATGAGATCGAGTGCGGCAAGTACGGCACGCTCGACAAGTATGTCCCTTCCGGCGATTATGTTGTCATCAAGTTTGCACGCTGGGCTTTCGAGAAGTTCAAGGGTGCAGAGGATAAGCTCGGCACACAGATGCGTGCGGTCGGTGAGGTCATGAGCATCGGCAAGACCTACAAGGAGGCATTCCAGAAGGCAATCCGTTCTCTGGAAACCGGCAAGTACGGTCTCGGCTTCGCAAACGATTACAACGCAAAGAGCAAGGAAGAGCTGCTCTCCATGCTGGTATATCCGACCAGCAACCGTCAGTATATTATGTACGAGGCACTGCGCAAGGGCGCAACCGTCGAGGAGCTCTATAAGCTCACGAAGATCAAGCGCTGGTTCATTGAGCAGATGCAGGAGCTCGTGGACGAGGAGAACGCACTTCTCTCCGGCAAGGGCAGCGTCCCCGCTCCGGGCGTGCTCCGTCAGGCAAAGCTCGACGGCTTCTCTGACCGCTATCTCGCGAAGATCCTCGAGGTCTCCGAGGCGGATATCCGCAATGCACGCTATGCAGCAGGCATCCGTGAGGGCTGGGAAGGCGTCCATGTCTCCGGCACCAAGGACAGCGCTTACTACTACTCCTCCTATCATATCGAGAAGGACGAGAGCCCGTGCAGCACCGAGCGTCCGAAGATCATGATTCTCGGCGGCGGCCCGAACAGAATCGGTCAGGGCATCGAGTTCGACTACTGCTGCGTCCACGCGGCACTCGCCCTCAAGGATCTCGGCTTTGAGACGATCATCGTCAACTGCAACCCCGAGACCGTTTCCACTGACTACGATACCTCCGATAAGCTCTACTTCGAGCCGCTGACGCTTGAAGATGTGCTCCAGATCTACGAGAAGGAGAAACCGGTCGGCGTCATCGCTCAGTTCGGCGGTCAGACTCCGCTGAATCTCGCGGCTGACCTCAAGAAGAACGGCGTCAAGATCCTCGGCACCTCTCCTGAGACCATCGACCTTGCGGAGGACAGAGATCATTTCCGCGCCATGATGGAGAAGCTCGGCATCCCGATGCCGGAATCCGGCATGGCTGTCACTGTTGACGATGCACTGGAGATCGCGAACCGCATCGGCTACCCGGTCATGGTTCGCCCGTCCTATGTGCTCGGCGGCAGAGGCATGGAGGTCGTTCACGATGACGAGATGATGCGCGTCTATATGTCCGCAGCCGTCGGCGTCACCCCGGACAGACCGATCCTTATCGACCGCTTCCTGCATCACGCAACTGAGTGTGAAGCAGATGCGATCTCTGACGGCACACATTGCTTTGTGCCGGCTGTGATGGAGCACATCGAGCTCGCAGGCGTCCACTCCGGCGACTCCGCATGCGTGTTGCCGTCCCTGAACCTCAGCGAAAAGCATGTTGAGACCATCAAGGAATACACCCGCAAGATCGCGGTCGAGATGGGTGTCTCCGGCCTCATGAACATGCAGTATGCGATTGAGGATGACACGGTCTATGTGCTCGAAGCAAACCCGCGTGCATCGAGAACTGTTCCGCTGGTCTCCAAGGTCTGCGCGATCAACATGGTCCGCATCGCAACGCAGATCATGACCACCGAGCTGACCGGCAAGCCGTCTCCCGTTCCGGCGCTGCATGACCGCAAGATTCCGCATCACGGCGTCAAGGAAGCGGTGTTCCCGTTCAACATGTTCCCGGAGGTTGACCCGCTGCTCGGACCGGAAATGCGTTCCACCGGTGAGGTGCTCGGCATTTCCCCGAACTTCGGCGAAGCATACTACAAGGCACAGGAAGCAACCCAGACCAAGCTGCCGACCGGCGGCACTGTGCTGCTCTCTGTCTGCGATATGGATAAGCCGGAGCTGCTGCCCATCGCAAAGAAGTTCCATGAGCTCGGCTTCAAGATCCTCGCAACCGGCAAGACCTACGATCTGATCGCAGAAGCAGGCATCCCGGCTGAGAAGATCAACAAGCTCTATGAGGGCAGACCCAACATCACCGATGCGATGACGAACGGCAAGATCGACCTGATCATCAACACACCGGCAGGCGCCTCCAGCCACCACGATGACAGCTACATCCGCAAGGCTGCCATCAAGTACCGCATCCCGTACATCACGACGATGGCTGCGGCAATGGCTTCCGCAGAGGGCATCCGCGCTGTCAAGGAGCAGCAGGATAATCTCAGCGTCAAATCGCTGCAGGAATTCCACAGCGAGATCAAGGACTAATCCGATCATGAAAAGGGAGCAGCGCAGAACCACTGCTCCCTCTTCCCGATTTTTCACACACAAGGAGGTTTTTCTCATGGAGCAGGAATACAGAGAAAAAATGTCACAGCATCAGTATGACACACTGAATCAGAGACTCTCGGTTCTGAAGGGTGAGCGCCGTGAACAGGTCGCTGCCGCAATCGCAGAAGCGAGAAGCCACGGTGACCTTTCCGAAAACGCCGAATACGATGAGGCACGCAACGAGCAGGCACGTCTGGAGGCTGAGATCCAGCAGCTCGAATATACACTGGAGCATGCAGAGATCATCACTGTCATCTCCGCAGATACTGTCAGCACAGGATGTGTTGTCACGCTCTGCCGCAGCGAATTTCAGAATCAGCCGCAGAAGTATGAGCGGCTCCAGATCGTCGGCCGCTCCGAGGCTGACTATGACAAGCACAAGATCTCCGATGACTCCCCCATCGGCAAGGCTGCGATCGGCAAGAAGGTCGGTGAGTCCTTCATCGTCGAGGCGCCGGTCGGCATTCTGAACTATACCATCATCGAGATCTCGATCAACGGACTGGACGAGGAGTAATACCACATGAGTGAAAAGGAAAAGCAGAACGGGCAGGCACCTGAGCAGCAGACAGATCCCTCTGAGCAGCGCCAGGTGCGGCTTGATAAGCTGACAGACATGCAGGCAAACGGGCAGGATCCGTTTCAGATCACAAAGTTCGACGTCACCGCATCGACCGCCGACTGCCGGGAGATGTACGGCAAGGCTGAGGATGAGATGAACGCATCTCTTCCCGAAGATGCAGATGAGGATGCAAAAAAGGCTGCGAAGGAGCAGCTCGATGAGAAGTTCACTGTCACCGTCGCCGGCAGAATCATGAGCTGGCGCAAGATGGGCAAGGCGAACTTCCTCGATCTGCGCGACCGCTCCGGCAGAATCCAGGTCTATGTACGTATGAATGACATCGGCGAAGAGGCGTTTCAGGCATTCCGCAAGAACGGCGACATCGGCGACATCATGGGCGTCACGGGCAAGCTCTTCCGCACCAGAACCGGCGAGCTTTCCGTCCACGCAACCGCCGTGACGCTGCTCTCGAAGTCTCTGAAACCGCTGCCTGAGAAGTGGCACGGTCTCACCGACCGCGATGCACGCTATCGCCAGCGCTATGTCGATCTCATCATGAACGAGGATGTGCGCGATACCTTCATCAAGCGCAGCCAGATCATCGCTGAGATCCGCAGCTTCCTCAATGCACAGGGCTTCCTGGAGGTCGAGACCCCGATGCTCGTTGCAAATGCGGGCGGCGCGGCAGCAAGACCCTTTGAGACCCATTACAACGCGCTCGACGAGGATGTCAAGCTGCGTATTTCCCTGGAGCTCTATCTCAAGCGCCTGATCGTCGGCGGTCTGGAGCGCGTCTATGAGATCGGCAGAGTCTTCCGCAATGAGGGTGTCGATACCCGCCACAACCCGGAATTCACACTGATGGAGCTCTATCAGGCATATACGGACTATCACGGCATGATGGATCTCACCGAAAATATGTTCCGCCATGTTGCGCAGACTGTCTGCGGTACGACCTGCATCCCTTACGGCACCGATGAGAACGGCGATCCGGTCATGATCGACCTCGGCAAGCCTTTCGCCCGCATCACGATGATCGACGCGGTGAAGCAGTATACCGGCGTAGACTTCGATCAGATCCCGGACACCGCCGCTGCAAAGAAGATTGCCGACGAAAAGGGCGTTCACTATGAAGACCGCCACGAAAAGGGCGATATCTTAAATCTCTTCTTCGAGGAATTCGTCGAGGAGCACCTCATTCAGCCGACCTTCGTCATGGATCATCCGGTTGAGATCTCGCCGCTCACCAAGCGCAAGCCGGATAAGCCCGACTATGTTGAGCGCTTCGAGCTCTTCATCACAGCACGCGAGATGTGCAACGCATACTCCGAGCTCAACGACCCGATCGACCAGCGCAAGCGCTTTGAAGCGCAGGAGGAGCTGATCAAGAAGGGCGATGAGGAAGCAAACCACATTGACGAGGACTTCATGAATGCGCTTGAGATCGGCATGCCCCCGACCGGCGGCATCGGCTACGGCATCGACAGACTGGTCATGCTGCTGACAAACAGCGGCTCCATCCGCGATGTGCTGCTCTTCCCGACGATGAAGTCGGTGGAGTGAAAAGCGGCGTAAATAAGTGGCTTTTTATTCAACACTTGTATATTTACCACTCATTTACCAACAATTATCAGCATTTATAAATAAACTGACCTCAGCCGTACAATCTCCGTGCGGCTGAGGTTTCTTATTATCAAATATAAACAGGATGAATTGCTGCGCAACACACCAATTTGTACTTGACATAAGTCGAAAACCATGCTATAATTGACATAAGTCAGAAAGGAGATGCAAAAATGCCAAGACCACAGAAATCACGCCGTATCTGCTGTTATCCCGATTACTGGAGCTTTGCGCCCGATCAGGACAAGGCAACCGATACGCTTACAATGTCGCTTGACGAGTTTGAAACGATACGTCTGATAGATTATCAGTCAAAGACGCAGGAACAATGCGCTAAGGAGATGAACGTGGCGAGAACAACTGTCACGGCGATATATGACAGCGCAAGAAAAAAACTTGCTCAGGCTTTGGTCGAAGGCAGACGCATCGTAATTTCGGGCGGAAAATATACTCTTGATAACACGGTCTCCGAGGAGATCGCACGGAAAGGAAACGGTATTATGAGAATCGCAGTAACCTATGAAAACGGACAGATCTTTCAGCATTTCGGCAAGACCGAGCAGTTCAAGCTCTACGATGTTGCCGACGGCAAGATCATCAATGAACAGGTAGTCGGAACAATGGGCGCAGGACACGGCGCACTTGCAGGATTTCTGAAAAATGCTCAGGCAGATGTGCTGATCTGCGGAGGTATCGGCGGCGGCGCACAGATGGCTATGCAGGAGGCTGGCATAACCCTCTACGGCGGCAATTCAGGCAGTGCCGATGAAGCGGTACAGGCTTTCCTTGCGCAGTCGCTTGTACAGAACTCTAACCCCACCTGCGACCACCACCACGAACACGGCGAAGGTCATTCTTGCGGAAGCCATAGCTGTGGTAACCACTGATGAAGGTTGTCACACTTGTAGAAAATTCCTGCGGAACTGAAAATTGTATCGCAGAGCATGGACTGAGCATCTATATCGAAACGGAAAAGCATAAACTCCTGCTGGACACAGGGCAGACGGACGCAGTAGTGAAGAACGCTGAAGCATTGGAAATTGATCTGTCTGCTGTCGATACTGTGATACTGAGCCACGGTCACTACGACCATTCAGGCGGTATCTTGCCGTTTTCAATGCTGAACCATACCGCACAGATCGTAATGCAAAGATCAGCCGCCGAGCCGCATTACAATGGCGAGCGCAACATCGGCATTGATACGGATATTCTCAAATTGCCGAATGTCCGGCTGATTGACGGTGATATGCAGCTTGACGATGAGTTGTTCCTGTTCAGCGGCATCACAGGCAGGCGGTGCTATCCGCAGGGAAACAGAAAGCTGTCCTGTCTGAAAGACGGTGTAAAAACCGCGGACGATTTTATGCATGAGCAGTGCCTTGTCATCACACAAAACGGCAAACGCTGGCTTCTGTCCGGCTGCGCTCACAATGGCATACTCAATATCCTTGACAGATACAAGGAGCTGTTTGACAGCTATCCCGACTTTGTTATCACGGGATTTCACATGATGAAGCGTGAGGGAGAGCATACCGAGGAAGAAAAAGCTGTCATCATTCAGACGGCGCAGGAGCTTTCACAGCTTGATACCGTATTTTACAGCGGTCACTGCACAGGCATTCCTGCATTTGAGCTGATGAAAGAGATCATGGGTGACAAACTCATAGCCCTGCACAGCGGCGAAACTGTCATATAACATAAATTCCGTGAGCGAAAAACTCACGGAATTTTTTATCACTATAAACCAAGTGCATATCCTGCGATAATGCCGATAACAGCAGAAATACCTATGATCGCTATGGGGTGCAGCTTTTTGAACGCAAGCACAGCACCGAGGGAGAATATGCCGAGAGAGAGCCAAAAGCCTGCACCTGAGAAAACCGCAGTCTGTATGCCGTTTGGAAAGAAAACCGTCATTCCCACAGACAGAAACGCAGCCCCGATCAGACCGATCACCGCTGGACGCAGACCGTACATTACGCCGTCAACGGCACGGCTTTTTCGGAATTTCTCATAGAACTTCGCTACAATCAATATGATCACAAAGGACGGCAGGACAACGCCGAGCGTTGCACTCACAGCCCCGAACACGCCGCCGGTGCGAATGCCGACAAATGTTGCCATATTGATCGCAAGCGGCCCCGGTGTGCTTTCGCTCACAGCAATGAAGTCCACTACCTCAGCCTGTGTGAGCCAGCCGTGATGCTCGACTTCGCTTTGGATCAGAGGAAGCATTGCATAACCGCCGCCGAACGTGAACGTCCCGATCTTCAGAAAGGTCAGGAAAAGCTCGATCCATATCATAGCTTGTCCTCCTTCCTGAACAGCAGCGACCATACAAGCCCGAACACTGCACAGCCGATGATAACGAACACTGCATCTATTTTCAGAAAAGCCGTCAGCACCAGTGCCGCTGCCATGATAACATAGGAGACAGCGTGCTTTTTCGTTGCCATGAACATGGTATAGACCGCTTTGAGTATCAGGGCGAGAACGCCTGCACGGATACCCATAAATGCGTACTGTACAGCTCTTGACTCCTGAAAGGCTTTCAGGATAAAAGAAATAAGCGAGATGATCAGGAATGACGGCAGCACCACACCCAGCGTTGCACAGACAGCACCGAACGTTCCGGCAGTGCGGCTGCCAACAAACGTAGCCGCATTGATCGCCACCGGGCCCGGTGTAGACTCTGCGATCGCCACGACCTCCAGTATATCGTCCTCATTCAGCCATTTTTTATTATCACAGACCTCACGCTGTATCAGCGGTATCATCGCATATCCACCGCCGAAAGTAAATGCGCCGATCTTCATGAAGGTCAGGAACAGATCAAGTTGTTTGTTCATAGAGTCACCCTGATTATTATACCACAATGATAGATTCGTGTCAATCTTCAACTGCTTGCAAAGCAGACAGTTCTTATGCTTACTACCGCCCTCCTGATTATAGGACGAAGTCGGTGGAATAACCGAATCCATACACAAAGCGTCCTGTTCACACGGGGCGCTTTGCTTTTTGTTCAGAATGCCCGCTTCGCGCTTGCGTTTTTATGCAATATATGATATAATAAAGAGATGTTAAATTACGGAAGGAAGGATCACATGTCGGTCTATCTTGACAATGCGGCGACCACAAAGCCCTGCAAGGCATGCACAGACGCAATGCTCGCCGCCATGACCGAAAACTACGGCAACCCGTCGTCGCTGCACACGATGGGGCTGGATGCCGAACGCACAGTCGATACTGCAAGAAAACAAATCGCCGCGGCACTGCACTGCGATGCATCCGCGCTGACCTTTACCTCGGGCGCCACGGAGAGCAATCACCTTGCGCTGCGCGGGGCAGCCGCCGTTTACGGCAAACGCAAACGGCGCATTGTCGCAAGTGCGGTCGAGCACGCATGTGTCCGCGGAGCGCTCGCTCTGCTGGAAGAAGAGGGATTTGAGGTAATCCGCATCTCGCCGCGCGAAAACGGCGTCTTCGATCCCGCAGATTTCCTCGCCGCCGTCGATGACAACACATGTCTTGTCACGATGATGCTGGTCAACAACGAGACGGGTGCAATCCTGCCTGTCGGGGAGGTTTTCTCCGCAGTCAAGCGCGATCATCCGCAGGTGATTACGCACACGGATGCCGTGCAGGGATTTCTGAAAATCCCGTTCACGCCGGAGAAGCTCTGCGCCGACCTGCTGACCGTCAGCGGGCACAAGGTTCACGCATGCAAGGGTGTCGGCGCGCTGTATCACAAGAAGGGCATCCGCCTGAAACCGCTCCTCACGGGCGGCGAGCAGGAGGGCGGTCTCCGCGCCGGTACAGAATCCGTGCCGTTGATTGCGGGATTCGGCGCTGCTGCCGCATCTCTCAGCGCAACCGTTTCAGCGCGTACTGAGACCGTCCGTGCTCTGCGCACCGCCGCAATCGAACAGCTCAGCGCAGTCGGGGGCGTCACGATCCAGTCCCCGGAGGACGGCTCCCCCTATATCCTCAGCATCTCGGTGAAGGGGCTGCGCTCAGAGACCGTGCTGCACTTCCTCGCAGAACGCGGCATATTTGTCTCCAGCGGCTCGGCATGCTCCAAAGGGAAGCAGAGCGGTGTCTTACAGGAATTCGGCATCCGGCAGAATGCGGCAGACAGCACGCTGCGGCTGAGCTTCTGCGCAGAGAATACCGCCGCGGACATTGCTGCACTTGCTGCGGGCATCCGGGATGCGCAGGCAAGACTGGTACACAAAAGATAACTCACGCAGAATCGTATTTTTCAGAAAGGAAGTGATGCCCCCGTGAAACGGCTTACGCTCGGTCTCATGGCGCATGTCGACTCCGGCAAAACCACACTTGCCGAAGCGCTGCTCTACCGCACCGGCGAGATCCGGAAGCTCGGCAGAGTGGATCGCGGCGATGCGTGGCTCGACACCGAAGCAATCGAAAAATCACGCGGCATCACGATATTTGCGCATCAGGCGCAGTTTCAGGCGGGCGAAACACAGTTCACGCTGCTGGATACTCCGGGACATGTAGACTTCTCCGCTGAGACTGAGCGCATCATGCAGGTGCTCGACTGCGCCGTGCTGGTCATCAGCGGCACCGACGGCGTGCAGAGCCACACCCGCACACTCTGGCGGCTGCTCGAACGCTACGGCATCCCGGTCATCCTATTTGTCAATAAAATGGATCTTTCCGACCGCACCGAAACCGCGCTCATACAGGAATTGCAGGGAAGACTCTCTGCTTCCTGCGTGCAGTTCGACAGCAGCCGCGAAGCGCTCTGCGAAAACGCCGCAACCTGCTCCGAAGCGCTCATGAACGCCTATCTGGACGGTGCGGAGATCACCGATGACATGCTTGCGGAGGCGGTCATGCGGCGGGAAATCTTCCCCTGCTGCTTTGGCTCTGCACGCACGCTGGACGGCATCGGCAGGCTGCTTGAGATTCTGGACGCATACACCGCAGAGCCCCAGCATCCCGCAGAATTCGGTGCGCGTGTCTTCAAAATTTCCGTGGATGCAAAAGGCAGCCGTCTCACCTATCTGAAAATCTGCGGCGGCACGCTGCATAACCGCGACGAGCTCACATATACCGGCGCCGACCGCCAGCCGCACACCGAAAAGGTCACCGGCATCCGCTTTTATTCCGGCGCAAAGTTTGTCCCCGCAGATGCCGCCGAAGCAGGCGCCGTCTGTGCAGTGACAGGTCTCACTGCTGCCTATGCCGGTATGGGGCTCGGCATTACGCCGGATGCGGAGGATGCTATGCTCACGCCGGTCATGCGCTATCAGGTGCTGCTCCCGGAGGACATTGACGCGCCCGCCGCACTCGCACAGCTCCGTCAGCTCGAAGCGGAGGATCCGCAGCTCCATGTCACATGGGAAGCGCAGAGCCGCAGCATCTATGTGCAGCTCATGGGAGCCGTGCAGCTTGAGGTGCTGTCACAGCAGGTCGCCGACCGCTTCGGCTATGCGATCCGCTTTGACAGCGGCATTGTCACCTATCGCGAAACGATCCGCGAAGCCGTTGAAGGCATCGGGCACTATGAGCCCCTGCGCCACTACGCAGAGGTACATCTCATCCTGACGCCGCTCCCGCCCGGCAGCGGTCTGCAATTTGATACCAGATGCAGCGAGGATCTGCTCGACCGCAACTGGCAGCGGCTCATTCTCACGCATTTGCAGGAAAAAACACATATCGGCGCGCTGACAGGCTCTCCGATCACCGACATGAAGATCACGCTGGCGAGCGGAAAAGCGCATATCAAGCATACCGAGGGCGGCGATTTCCGGCAGGCAACCTACCGCGCCGTGCGGCAGGGGCTGCGTTCTGCGGAGAGCGTGCTGCTGGAACCCTATTACAGCTTCACACTGGAGCTCCCCGCGGATGCCGTCGGCAGGGCGATGACCGACATCACGCAGCGTGCGGGCAGCTTCCAGCCCCCGGAGATCTTCGGCGAACATGCCGTAATCACCGGCAGTGCGCCGGTCGCGACGATGAACGACTATGCTGCCGAGGTTCTGAGCTACACGAAGGGGCGCGGCAGTCTGACGCTGTCCGTCAGCGGCTATCTACCCTGCCACAACGCGGAGGAGATTATCGCGCAGATCGGCTATGACGCAGACAGTGACCTTGAAAACAGCGCAGATTCGGTTTTCTGTGCGCACGGTGCAGGCTTTCTGGTCGGCTGGCAGGAAGTGCCGATGTATATGCATCTGCCTGCCGAGCTCCCGCACCGCTATGACTTTGAGGAAGCGGTCGAAGCGCCCGCAGAGCATGTGCGCCGCGGACCCATGCCCGATGCAAGCGACGAGGAGCTTATGGCGATCTATGAGCGCACCTACGGCAGAATTGCGCGGGATGAGCGCAAGGCAATGCGCCGCAACAAGACCGCCGAATCGCTTGACAGCAGCCATGTCAAGGTTCCCGATGCGCCGAAAACAGAATATCTGCTGGTCGACGGCTACAACATCATTTTCGCCTGGGATTCCCTGAAAGCACTTGCGGCAGATTCTCTTGATCATGCACGGGAACTGCTCATGCATCTGCTGATGAACTATCAGGGCTATAAACAGTGTGAGGTCATTCTGGTGTTCGATGCCTACAAATGCAAAGGGCACGGCGAGGAGACCGAGCAGCACGGCAACATCACTGTTGTCTACACGAGGGAGGCGGAGACCGCCGATTCCTATATCGAGCGCGTATCGAAGAAGCTCATCCGCGGCAACCGTGTGCGCGTTGCGACCTCGGATGCACTCGAGCAGCTCATCATTCTCGGCAACGGTGCCATGCGCATCTCCGCACGCGAATTTGAACTGGAAATGCGCGCAGTCGAAGCAGAGATCCGGCAGCAAATCAACCGGACAGGACAATGAAGGAGGACAATCAAATGAACACATTCTGGGGATCCATGCGCCATGTGATAAGCGGCTCCGATCCCGTGCATGCGGCATGGGCAGGGGCAATTCTGATCGCATTGATCATGCTGGCAGTGCTCCATCACATATGGAGAGAAGACGCAAAGAAGCTCACGCGCTGGCGCCTGCTCTGCCTGCTCCCTCTGCTGATCTGCGGCGCACATGCCTTCTTCTATATGCCGCACACTGCCGCGCTTGATTATATCAGCAATTTTATGATGATGCTGATTCCCGCGGCGTTGGTGCTCATCCTGATCATCCTTGCAAAGCGGAAGATCGGGTACCGCATTGCGGCAGTGCTGACCGGACTTGTCTCCGTGGTCTGCCTCACATATTTCATCGTCGCTGCACCGAACTTCTGGAACGAATCCCGGAAGAGCTACACCGATTCCTTCAAGGCGCTCGCACAGCGGATGGACCGCAACTATATCCTCAAGGAGTGGAAGGAAGCCGATTTCAGCGCGCTCGAAGCGAAGTATCTGCCGATGGTGCAGGAAGCCGAGCAGGAGCAGAACCCGGTGAAATTTGCCGATGCCGTGATGATGTTCGCCAATGAACTGCACGACGGTCATATTTCTGTTGCTGCTGCCATTGACGAAGAAACGATCAAGCAATACCGTGATACATATACCTCTCCGTTTGACCGCCGTGAATACGGTATGGCAATGGTGCAGCTTGACAGCGGCGAGGTCATCGCTGTCTGCACAAAGGACGAGGTGCACGCGCTCGGCATCGTGGACGGCACTGTGATCACAAAATGGAACGGCAAGCCTGTTTTGCAGGCTGCCGCAGAGGATGTGCCCGATCACGGTTTCCCCGTCAAAGCAAACGCAGACCGCATCGCGGCAACGCAGCTCTCGGTAATCGGCGGTGATACCGTCGAAGTCACCTTCCTTGATCAGAACGGCACGGAGCAGACGGTCACACTCTCCGATCTCGGCGAGTTGAAATCGGCTCAGGAAGCGATCATTGCTCTTATCCAGTTTCCGAAGGGCGGCTATGAAACACTGATGGAGCAGAACGGCTCCTATAAGATGCTCGACGACAAATGCGGCTATCTGCGGCTCACAGCAGAGGATCCCGACCGCTACGATTCCGGCATACTCGATTATCTGAAGGGCAGCATGCCCGGCGCGAAGGAGATCTTCCGGCAGGCGCTCAGCGACATGAAGCAGCAGGGCATGGAGTATCTGGTGGTCGATCTGCGCTGCAATATGGGCGGCTTTGATGAGATCGGCTGCGCACTCTGCGAGCTGCTGACAGACAAGGACTGGTACGGGCAGGGGCTCGGCATCCGCAAAAACGGACAATACACCTGTGTCTCCGATCACGGCATTCACGGCACAGGCGAATTTGCCGATCTGAAGGTCGTTGCACTGACAAATTATGAGTGCGCCAGCGCCGGAGACGGCACCGCGCTCTATCTCTCGAAGCTGCCAAATGTCACGCTTGCGGGCATCACCGATCCCTGCGGCTGCAATCAGGAGACAGGCGGCAAATGTGTGCTGTCAGACGGTCTTGTCACGGTATATTTCCCCGTCGGTCTGGTGCTCGATGAAAACTGCGTACCGAATGTGGAAACCAAGCCCGACCGCATCAGCCGCAATCCCGTTGAGGAACGCATCCCGCTCGATTTCGATGCAGCCATGCGCATTTTCCGCGACAAAGAAGACTATGAGCTCGACTGGGCAATCAAATATCTGGAGGAACAGTAATCATGCGTGAGATCATTCTTGCAAAATACGGCGAAATGGCGCTCAAGGGTGCCAACCGCATCACCTTTGAGGACGCGCTGCTGCGCAATATCCGATTCCGCTTAAAGCATATCGGAAAATTCAGCTATGCAAAGGCGCAGTCCACCATCTATATCATCCCGGAAACAGAGAGCGACGAGGAAGCGGGCGAACTCCTTGCAGCCGCAATGCCGCGTCTCAAAAAGATCTTCGGCATCGCAGCGCTTGCCCGTGCGATCACATGCGAAAAGGATTTTGCCGACATCTCCGCACGCGCAGTCCCCTATCTGCATGATGCGCTGACTGCCGCAAAAACATTCAAGGTCGAGGCAAAGCGCGCAGACAAGGCATTTCCGATGAAGTCGCCGCAGATCTGTGCAGAGCTCGGCGGCATCCTGCTCGAAGCCTATCCGCATCTGACGGTCAATGTGACCGAGCCGGATGTGACCGTCACCGTCGAGATCCGCGACACAAATGCCTACGTACATGCCGCACGCGAAAAGGGCGCAGGCGGTCTGCCAGTCGGCACAGCGGGCAATGCCATGCTGCTGCTCTCGGGCGGCATCGACTCCCCGGTCGCGGCATACATGATGGCAAAGCGCGGTCTGCGCATCTCGGCGATCCATTTCGCCAGCCCGCCTTACACCTCTGAGCGCGCACTGATGAAGGTGCAGACGCTGGTCGAAAAGCTGACGCCCTGGTGCGGAAGCATCGCATTCTATGTCGTGCCGTTCACGGAAATCCAGGAGGTGCTTGAGAAGAACTGCCCCGAGGAATTCTTCACGATCCTCATGCGCCGCCTGATGATGGAAATTGCACAGCGCATCTCCGAACGCGATTCCTGTGCTGCGATCATCACGGGCGAGAGTCTTGGGCAGGTCGCGAGCCAGACAATCGGCGCGCTCGCCTGCACGGATGCCGTCGCGCATATGCCGGTGCTGCGTCCGCTGATCGGCATGGACAAGACGGAAATTGTCGAAATCGCACGCAAAATCGACACATTTGAGACATCTATCCTGCCCTACGAGGATTGCTGCACCGTCTTCACGCCCCGTCACCCGAAGCTGAGGCCGCGCCTGGATGAGGTCGAACAGATCCAGGCTGAGGTCGATTTTGCACCGCTCGTCGAGAAGGCGATCGAGGGCACAACCAAGAAGATCTACGCACAGCATGTTTCCGAATCTCAGACATTCTGACAGGAGAATCATCATGGATAACAAGACACAAACGGGCAGCGGTCTGTTTCGTACATTCCGGCAGCTCTTCTCGCTCCGCTGCACGACAAAGACCAATATGCTCATCTACGCGATCCGGCAGATCCCGCTGATCAAGCATCTGCTGCCCGGCGACCTCTACGCCGCAGAGGGCTTCAAGGTGATGGCGTATATCCTCGTGCTGATCTGGGAGGTTATCATGACCTTCCTCGTCAAGTTTCTCGCGTTCGGCGGCGCTGTCATGCTCCCGCTGATCCCGCTGACCGAAATCGCTAACGAAAAGAACGCCCTGCTCCTGCAAATGATTCTCTTCTATACGCTCTTCGGCGGCATTATCCGCACGAATTTCTTTATGAGCGACAACAAGGCGGAAGTCGCGATCAAGCTGCTGCGCATGGATGCGCGGGATTATACCCTTGCGACCTTCTTCTATTTCCTTCTGCGGCTCGCAGTCGGCTATCTCCCGCTCACGCTGATCTTCGGGCTGGTCGTGCATGTCCCGTGGTGGATCTGCCTGCTGCTGCCGTTTGCATTTGCAGGCACAAAGCTCGTGTTTGCCCGCCTTGAAATTGCGATGAACGAGACCGTCGGCATCACATTCAGCGACAAAAAGGCAACCTGGTTCACGCTGCCCGCGCTGGTGATCATGCTCGGCTGCGTCTATCTGCTGCCGATGTTCAAGCTCGTTCTGCCGATGTATGTCTCTGCCGGCATTCTGCTTGCGATGATCCCGCTCGGCGTGCTCTGCATAAAGCCGCTCCTCCGATACCGCGGCTACAAGGATGTCACCGTGCGGCTGATCGAGGTCACACAGAGCGTTGTCGAGCAAAACAAGAACATGCAGAAAAACGCCATGCGCAAGCAGATTTCGAAGGATGCTGCGAAAGCGACCAGCAACCGCTCCGGCTTTGAATACCTCAATGAGCTGTTCATCAAGCGGCACAAGAGCATTCTCTGGAGCGCCACGGTCAAGATCACGATCGCTGCACTGGTCGTTGCGGCACTGTGCATCATCCTCGTAATCCGTGTTCCTTCTTTCAGTGATAATATCAACGAATGGATCATGCGCGGGCTGCCCGTGCTGCCGTTCGTCCTATACGGCATCAACCGCGGCACATCCTTCACACAGGCGCTTTTCATGAACTGTGACCACAGCCTGCTGACCTATCCCTTCTTCAAAAAGCCGAAATCCATTCTTGCCCTGTTCCGCATCCGGCTCCGTGAGATCATGAAGATCAATTCCGTGCCCGCTGCGGTACTCGGCATCGGTCTGGCAGTGCTGCTTGCAATCACCGGCGGCACAGACAATCCGATCAATTATGCGGTTGTGCTGCTCTCGCCGATCGCCCTGAGCATGTTTTTCTCCGTGCATTATCTTATGCTCTACTATCTGCTCCAGCCCTACACGGCCGGCAGTGAGATGAAAAACGGTCTCTACGGCTTCATCACAGGCGCAACCTATGCAGTCTGCTATTTCATGATGCGTTTGCAGCTCCCGACGCTCGCATTCGGCATCACCTGCATCGCGTTCTGCGTAATCTACTCTGTTGTCGCATGCGTGCTGGTCTACAAATTCGCTTACAAGACCTTCAAGCTGCGTGCTGGTTAAGCACAAAATCCGAGCATAAAATGCCCCCGGTACTGTAATTGTACCGGGGGCATCGTGTTTTCTCATAGTTATGCGGGCATTGCGGGGATGGAATGTGCAGCGGCATATCCGGCTGCTTCTGCCGCCTTCAGCAGCGCGCTGCGCTCCGCAGAGGTGAGCACCGTCTGAATCAGGCAGGCATTATCCACAGCGAGCACAGACTCGTCTGCGTGCCCCATCTTCGCGAGAATATTCTGCATCGTCTCGCTCAGCTTATCAGCATCATGCAGTGCGCTGAAGCGGATGAACAGCCCCGCGCAGAGTGCATCTGCACCGGCGATGAAATCCTGATTTTCGGCAGCTTCCCAATCCTGCGAGAACACTGTCTTATGATGCTTCACAGCCTCGATCACATCGCCCATGACCGCGCTGGCAGTCGGGAACTTGCCCGCGCCTCTGCCGGTGAAATACGCACGGTCGATTGCATCGCCGACGACCTCAACGCAGTTGAAGACGCCGTCCACGCGGGAGAGCAGATTCTCGTGCGGCACAAACATCGGCATGACGAGCGGAAGGATTTTGCCGTCATCCAGTCTGCGCACGGATGCGATCAGCTTGACTGCGCCGTCCAGTGCATCGGCAGCCGCAGCGTCCTCAAGCGAGATCTCACGGATGCCCTCTGTGTGCACAGAAGCCGGATACACATGCTTTCCGAAGACCAGCGACGACAGAATGCAGATCTTGCGGCAGGCATCGTGACCGTCCACATCGGCGCTCGGCTCACGCTCAGCATAGCCAAGCTCCTGCGCCATCGAGAGCGCATCGGCAAAGGACATGTCATCCGACAGCATTTTGTCGAGGATGAAATTGGTCGTGCCGTTCAGAATGCCGTAGATCTCGGTAATATCATTGGCGGCAAGGCAGCGGTGCAGCGGGCGGATAATCGGGATCGCGCCGCCGACGCTTGCCTCAAAAAAGCAGTTGCAGGAATGCGACTTTGCAGCCGCCAGCATCTCTGCACCCTTCTGCGCAACCAGCTCCTTGTTGGAGGTGACCACGCTGATGCCGCGCTCCAGGCACTGCATCAGGTAGCTGTATGCCGGCTCAACACCGCCCATGCACTCCGCGACGACCGCAACATCCGGGTCAGCGAGGATCGTGTCAAGCTCCTTCGTGAACTTGTCCGCATAGGGAGAGCCCGGGAAGTCGCGCAGGTCAAGGATATATGCGAGCTCAAGCGGCCCGCCTGCCTTCTGCTCAATTTTGTTTTGGTTTTTGTAGAAGAGCTCGACCACGCCGGAACCGACCGTGCCAAAGCCCAGAACAGCAAATTTCTTCATGAGTTTTTCCTCCGCAGGGAGTGCGGAGCTTCCTTTCTGTATATTCTGTTATGTACCGGACAGGAGCCGGACTTCCACAACGCCCTTGCGTTCCGAGAGCGCCGTGCAGAGCGCGGAGATTCCCGCAGCCTCCTGCAAGCGGAATGTCACAGTGACGGTCGCGGCGCCGTCCACCGGGATGCTCTGATTCAGCGTCAGCACATTGGCTCCCGCATCCGAGAGCTCGTGCAGCACGCCGGAGAGCACGCCGGCTTCGTCATGCAGCAGCAGGTAAACGGTAAAGATCCGCGCCTGCATCTGTTCCTCATAGAGGAACACCGAATCGCGGTATTTATAGAACGCGCTGCGGGAGATTCCCGCTGCACGGCAGGCAGCAGACGAGCTGCGTTCCTCGCGGTTTGCCAGCATGCGCTTCACGGTCAGTGTCTTTGTGATGACCTCCGGGAGCACCGCCGCATCCACGACGACCCAGTTTTTTCCCTGCTCAGACATATGACATCGCCTCCGTTCATCCGTCCCAGACGTACAGTTGTTTTTGCAACGAAATCATTATACCACATTGCGACGAAAATGTCAAGCCCTGAAATCGCATGAAAAACCGTATTTTTTCGATACAGAAAACCGCCCCGGGAGCATTTTCCCGGAGCGGTCGTTGTATGCGTTTGTCACAGGGTATCGGAAGCGCCCGCAAGATAGCGAAGCAGCGCGGTCAGGTCGCCGGTGGAAATCCCCTCTGCGCCGTCCAGCTCCGCGTTCTGCCTTCCGGCTGCCGTAAGACCGTTCCCTGCGCCCGCAGCCGCTTTCGCCAGCAGAACGGCATCGCTGAGCCCGATCTCGCAGTCCAGGTTGACATCGCCCTTTTGCAGAAGCGCGTTCTGCCCGTAAAGCGGTGGATTCGCATTAGCCGGGCAAACATATTCTGTGCGCAGCGAGAACTGCTCATAGAGCGATGCCGCTATGCTGAACGATTCTGCCCGGCTTGCTTTTTCTGGCGCATCTACATGAAAGTAATAGTATTCAGAGTCATTCCATGTCTCCAGCTGTGTGCAGACGAGCGTATAGCCCGGTGCATTCTCATCAAGCCAGTCAGACACAGCATGCCATTTTTCATCCCATGCTGTCGGATCGGGTGAGAGGCCAAGTTCTGTGCTGTACGCAGCATCCGCTCCCCAGACCTCCTGATACCGAGCGACCTGTCCGAAGCCGTAGAATCCTTCGATCAGACCCGCTTTCGCAAGATCATGCATAAGAGCATCTGCGGTTTCCGGATCGGGATTCCCGATATTATAAAGCTCATAGGCGAGATCGTCTGCAATCATCTGCACCTGCGGGTAATACTTCCGCACGATCTCCGCTGCAAGCGCAGCGGCTTCCTCAAGGTCTCTGTCGCTTCGCAGCACAAACCGCAGCATGTTCTTCTGCGGAATCACGACATAGAGCGGATCGTGCTCAAAATGCTCCCGCACCGTATACTCTTCGCCGGTGTTCAGATACTTTGTGTCCTGAATACTATCATTCACAATGTGAAAAGTATAAACCTGATAATCGCTGTTCTCTCCGGCGACCCATTGCAGCATGCCCTTGTCATCAAGCTGATGCATCCCGCTGAATGTGCTGTTCGGCGCGGTGCCCCAGTACCACGGCACGGATGCCGGATCCGGCGGGAACATCGCTTCGACCTTTCCGTTTATCAGCACAGTAAACGGCACGCCTGCATATTTGTCAAGATACGCGAGGATCCGACCGATTTCTTCTGCGGTCATTTCCGCTGCATCATTCCCGCTCAGCCGGAGCGCAGTCTCCCAGCCCTCCTCTGATTTCTTTCTGTCAATCACGGTGAGGAAACGGATCAGATCCCGGCTTTCGGGGAGTGTCACAAAGCTGCCGAGCCGCAAGCCCTCTGCGATCATGCCGGAAAGCGGCCGCCGCACATAGTTTTCGATCGAATCATCATACGGAATACCCGTGCGGGCAGAGAGCGTACTAAGCGAATCAAAGGAAAGCTGAATGGAGAGCGTGCCGTCCTCGACCTTATATTTTTCGATTGCAGCCAGAATCTCCGCCTCCGTGACCGCGTCAAAATCTGCGCGGGAGGCAAGGAAATCCTCCGAGACGCCGCCGTGCCCTGCAACCTCATTGTGCCGCGCAGCAGGCGAGATGCCGAATTCCCTGTGGAGCTCAGCATAGAAGCTGCCGGGCACAGGAGACCCGTCTGCGGTCGTGATAATATACTGCTCGCCGAACGGATATTCCACCTCGCACAGTTCAATGCTGTACCCCGCATCCCTGACATACGGTATGACCTGCGCCTCCAGATCGGGATCATCAAAGGGTGCAAAGCCCACGATCCACGCATCATTGGCATTGCCGAACTCGGGGAAATAGACGAACCGCGTCAGTGCATCGCCGTATTTCTCGCGCAGTCCTGCGAAAAACACGCTGCATGCACGGTAAAAATCCGTGCTCTGCGTCGGATCGCAGAGAAAGAAGCTGAACGGCTCCTTGCTGCTGTCAAATACCTCTGAAATGTTCCATCCGCCCGTCGGCTGAAGCTGACATGTGAGCCCCGCCTCTGTAAAGCACGAGAGACGCTCCGTCAGTTCCGCAGTCAGCGCATCGCCGTCTGCGCCCGGCAGAAACAGCCTGAATTCCACGCCGGAGCGGCTGCCGTATTCAAAATAGCGCGCCTCCCCTGCTTCGCTGCAATAAAGCAGATCGTTCCCGTATTCGCCGATGAGCAGATACTCGCCGAGATTTTGCCGTGCTGCCGCTGCCGGGAGCGCCTGCACAGCGGTCAGCATCATCGCAGCCGATACCGCCGCCGCAATGAGTTTTCTGCGTGTCTTCATGATAATCCCTCCGTTTCTGTTGCAGTGACTGTTGTGGTGGTTTCGGTCGTTGTATGCGTTTGTCACAGGGTATCGGAAGCGCCTGCAAGATAGCGAAGCAGCGCGGTCAGGTCGCCGGCGGAAATGCCCTCTGCGCCGTCCAGCTCCGCGTTCTGCCTTCCGGCTGCCGTAAGACCGTTCCCCGCGCCCGCAGCCGCTTTCGCCAGCAGAACGGCATCGCTGAGCCCGATCTCGCAGTCCAGGTTGACATCGCCCTTTTGCAGGAGGGAGTTCTTCGCAAATGTCTGCTGAACATCATCAAAGCTGTAGATTGCCGGACGGATACCCGTTGCTTCATATATTTCAGCGACAAGTGCAAACTGCGCTTCAAAGGACAGGCTTTCATCAGGAATAATCTGATAATCGCGCCATTTCAGCTGATCGTTTTCATAATGGTTTTCTTTGAGCGAACAGTTTGGCGCATGGACTGCAAGCCAGCCTTCGACCTTTTCTTTGTCAAAGCCATCCTCAGCATAGCTTAACCATCCAAAGTATTGCTGAAAATATGCCCCTTGTCCCCATGTATAAAATTCCGAAATCAAACCGGCATCTGCAAGGTCATGCAGTATACTGTCAGACCGTTCCGCAGAACCGGCGCTGCCGGTCAGATCACGAAGCTCATACATATACGGTCCCGTGCTGCTTCCGTCATTCAAAATGTAAAACATCGGCGAAATACTTGCATTTTCATTCGGCACCCGTTGTGTGAAGGTTTCGCTGATCTCAGGATAATATTGATCCAGAATTTCAAGCATCTTCTGTTCGGCGTCGGGCAGATCCGAACGAAGCACGAACCAGATCGAATCCATGATCGGTGTAATGACATTCACGCGGCAGCTGTCATTGTAAATCCGTTCGATTTTGATTTCGCCGGTTTCAGGATCAGTCACTTCATCATCATGATAATCCGTGCAGTACTGCATATAGACCTGATAATGACTGTCCTCGCCGCTCAGATTAAATAACCCTTTGTCATCCAGCAGCTTCATATCCTTTTCCTCAGTTTCTGAGCCGACCATTGTCCAGATTTCAGCAGATACCTGATTGACAGCCATTGTACCGCAAATCATCGCTGCACCTGACAGCGCAGCAGCAAGTCTCAAACGCTTTTTCATAATGATCCCTCCGTTTCTGTTGCAGTGACCGTTGTTGTGGTTTCAGTCGTTGTGGTGGTTTCCTCCGATTCAATACTCTCCGCAGTGTCAGTTGTCGTCTCTGCACCGATTCCGCAGTTTTCTTCCTCATTGTGGAAAAACTCCCCGCTGTCAGTTGCTGCTGTCTCCCATACAACTGTCACAGGCTCCACAGGTCCCTCCGGAAAATCGGTAAGCTCTATCGTTCCGGTTGTCGCCTCAGTTGTAGAGAGGGCTGTCTTCTGCGCTTCAGAGACAGCTGTCACCGCAGCGGCCGTGACCGTTTCGCTGTGCGAGGTGACGGAAGCAGACGCCGCAGTCACGGTCGCTGTTGTCTGCCGGGTGGTTACGGTGCGCGCCGTGGTAAAAGCGGTCGTGTGCAGCGCGGTCGTGCTGCCTGCCGCTGTCACCGTGCTCTGCGCTGTCTCCGTCTGTTCGGTGCGCGATGCCGCTGTCGCTGTTGTCACAGTCTGCGTGACGGTGAGGGCGGGCTCCGTCAGCTCGGTCTGCGATGTGATTTCGGTCATGACAGCTTCGGGCGTGCTGTCAAGGCGCTCCGGGCTCTGCATGTGCAGCTTCGGATAGAGCACTGCCGCGAGCAGGACAGCCGCGCAGGCAGCAGCCGCCGGAATATAAATCCTGATCGGACGACGCTTGTAGGTCGCTGTATTCGCAGAGACAATCATCTCATCCGGCAGATCGTTCAGAAGGTCGGCAAAATCATTCGGATTCACAGTAAGCCCTCCTTTCTGAGTGCTTTGCGGAGACGGCTGCGGATGCGCGAGAGCATCACCTGCACATGGTTCTCCGTCATGTCAAAATCGCGGGCAAGGTCGGCAGCAGAGGAGAAACGCCAGTAGCGGCGGAGAAAAAGGTCGCGCTGCTTCTTGGGCAGTGTCTCCAGAAAGCGTGTGACTGCCTCCAGCATCTCCCGCCGTTCGACCTGCTGCTCGACATCTTCGCTGCCGGAGAGCATCCCGGCGAGCTCCTCGAGCGGCGCATCCTGCTGCCCGCCGCCGCGCTTCCCTCTCTGACGGCTTCTCAGCCTGTCAAGCGCGGCATTGCGGACAATTTTCAGCAGGAATGCGGGGTAATTCTCAGGCTCTGCGGGCGGGATCGAATTCCAGACGGTCAGGAGCGCATCGTTCAGGCATTCCTCTGCGTCCTGTGCATTTCCCAGAATATCGAGCGCAGCTGACCGGCAGAGCGCTCCGTACTGCTGTTCAGTCTCTCTGAGCGCCTGCTCCTCTCTGCGCTGCAATAACAAAAGAATTCCTTTGTCTGTAATGGCAATCACCGCCCTCCGTGCTTTGCCTTCATATATAAAGACGACAAAAATCGAAAAAATTTACACCCTTTTGACAATATTTTTTTCAGTATAGCATATTTACATAAAAATAGCAAGAGAAAACGCCTGTGCCGCGAAGACACAGGCGTTCTGTTTCACATTACTGCTCCAGCTTTTTGAGGAAGGCGCGGGTGCGGTCATTCGAGGGATGGTCAATGACATCCTCCGGGGCACCCTGCTCGACGATCACGCCGCCGTCCATGAAGACCACATGCCCTGATACGC
>JAEEGK010001029.1_pt1 | contig 70090 bp, 68 predicted proteins | sample 8958771 | NCBI WGS metagenome assembly JAEEGK01 (sample SAMN16246547, study PRJNA631951) | gut metagenome | biome: gut microbiome; feature: rumen; material: SC-attached | host: Bos | place: Iran: Karaj | collected 2018-10
CTCGGGAGGCGTAATCCTTACGCCGCGGTCGCCGATGACTACCCTGTCGCCCTTCTTTATCTTCGCAAGCGGGATGCAGAATGCCCGCTTTGCTTTCTCGTCGACGACGATATGACAGTCCATCTCGATATTTTCGACAGTAATCCAGTTATCGTCGTATTTTATGAACGTAGGATGATGTGTGGTTGAATAGAAGCCGTGAGGTAAAATTCTGTCGCCTTCCGCCGTTTCGAGAGTAACATTCTCGACTTCCGGAACGGAGGCACCGAGGCGGTGAAGTTCGCTTAATATATTGTCCAGTTCCGCTTCGCTTTCGGCGCTGATAATCAGCCTCGCGTAGCTCGGATCCGTCTTCTGTTTCCCTATATCGAATTGGGTTACTTCGACATTGCCGCTCATGTCATAGACCTTATCATAAACGCGGGTGATAAGACCCGAATCTATGATATGTCCCTTGAGTTCAATCTCACGTGACGCTTCCATGCCTATTATATTGACTCCGTAAACTATTATCTTTTGCCGTGAATGTTGTAAATAACCTGATTTACGTTGAATTCCGTCGAGATTTTGGGGTCGTCAGATAAGCGGTTCGGGTTCGCTGCCGAGATTCATTGGGAGTTTGTTTCCCTTTATCATGACCTGCATCTTTGTCGTCCGAATCTTTTCAAGGATTATATCCTTACCTTTCTGCGTCATGGCAAAGACGGGCACTCCGGTGCCGCCCTGAACCAGCGCCCTGCTGCCCGCGACATCGCGGATTGTCGCCGATGCGCAGGCAAATATAAGATCGCAGGTTTCCGCGAGTTTTTCGGCATTTTCCCTGCCGTGTCCCGTTGTATGAACACAGATTATGACCGCGTCCGGATATGCCGCACGAATCTTTTCGGCATCGTCGACAAGCGCAACCGTCACGGCGACCTTCCTGTAACCGAGTTCATATGCCTTACGGCATCCCCGTAAGGCATCGAGTCTGCCGTCGGAGAAGACGACATGACCGCCGTTGGCTTCAATCCTCGCAATTACCTCGGGATATGCGGTTGTCTTCACGATTCCAGATATTTTTCCGCCGATACCCTGAATCAGTCTTGGGTTTGCGGCAACGACCGTTCCGGCGCCGTCGCACGCGATAACTGCGCAGTCGATGATTCCCGCCGCCAATGCCGAGTTTAGAAGTTCCGAGGCTCCGAAAAGCACAAAGTCGTCATCCGAGAGAACTTTACGCTGCGGCGTGCACATGCCGAAATCGGCGATTCTTCTCTCGATGTTCTTTTTTATCTCATCCGCTGTCATATCCGAGACCGGATACATGAATCGCTTAGCAAGCGGGCATCCTTTTATCACGGCGTCTTCGACCGCGACTACCATGCCGTTTCTGATTGTTATTCTCGCTCTTCCGACCGCTTCTATTATGTGTTCGTCCGCAATATCTCCGTCCGCGATCCGTTCATACGCAATCCGTTCCGCACCTTCGCTCATAATAGCAGATTTGAATTAACAATATTATATAGTGTGCTTTCGGATGGTGTGCTTTCGGATGCAAATGCAATATGCAAATACGGATAAGATCCAAGATAGTGTATGCAAACCGATGCCGCTGAGATATCGCCTGCAGCCTCCCGCTACTTTGAGATAGATCTTCTCCGCGGCATTGCCATTGTCATGATGGTCTGGTTTCATCTTCTCTTTGACCTGAATTACTTTGCGATAGCGCCGGTGAACGTATCGGAGGGCTTCTGGAGGATATTCGGGTATACGACCGCGATCATCTTCGTTGCCGTCGCGGGAATTTCGGCATACATCAGCAACGAGCGGGCAAAAAAGCGCCTTTCGGAAAAAGACTGCCGGATTAAATCACTCAAACGCGGTTTTTTTATCTTTGCCGTCGGCATCGGAATATCAATAGTCACTTTCCTTATCATCGGCGACGGGTGGATAGTATTCGGCATCCTTCACCTCATCGGTCTTTCGATAATGCTGTCGCCGTTCTTCATGCGCTTCGGGTGCTATAATCTGATTATCGGCGCTGTCGTCATTGTCGCGGGTTTCCTTATCCGCGATATCCAATTCAATATATCTCAGCCGTTCTTTGCCCCGCTCCTTATTCCTCTCGGGATAACGCCGAGTTACTTCTATTCCGTCGACTACGAGCCCCTGCTCCCGTGGTTCGGCGTTTTCCTCATCGGCATCGCTATCGCCGCTTATCTATACCCGCATGGAATACGCCGCAGCGGTCGATTCCCGGAGATTGCCGGGACACTCACATTGACGCCGTCCGAAAACCCCCCATCCGATCTTCCTTCCGGCGCAGACATTTCCTCCTCCGCTTCGGTACCCCTTGCACCGCGGGTGCCGCGGAAGACTGCCGCCCTGCTCATCCGATTAGGGCAGAACTCACTGATAATCTATCTGATTCACCAGCCCGTTCTGATACTTCTCTTAAGTATCTTCGCAGGTCATCTGCTTCTCTGAGTGAGCCGCCGCAGGCGCCGCGAGTATGTAGGAACCATACCGACTCGCCCGGCATTCGGCGATTATTGGTCGAGTATCGTTTTTTTTACGGCATTTGAGACATTTCACACATTTTTACGGTATCCTCGACATTGAAATCCGACTGAAATGTTCGTATTGATTTTGCAACGGCAAGAAACTATTTTGAAACGATATTGGAGGGTGTCGGAGCGATATTGGAGCGGTATTGAAAGGGGATTGGAAAAGTGCCGAAAAGGTATCGGAACGATATTGCCGAATACCGAAAAATGCGATCGGAAAACGATCACAGCCCATCCATGTTATATAAACCAACATATGGTTTATGACGATTTTTTGCAGATTTTTTGAATCCTTGAAAATAACACCATATCAAGGTCAAAAAGACAAATAAAACGCAAATTGCCGACATAGAGATTGCCATAATTCAAAGAATTTTTGAGATTTTTTTGAAAGAAAACAGATACGGGCTGACTCACAACCGCGACATGTAACATGTAAGCTTGAGGGTCATCGGCTTCGGCGACGACACGACATTCCGACATGATAATCCGAATCATCCGAATATGCAACACTGCCGAAAGACAAAACCGCATACCGATTAACGTACCGAGCCGAAGCGGAAAAGAAGAAAATGAAGAGGGAAGATGGAGATAAGGAGGAGGAAGAGAAAGAGAGGGAAGAAGAAGGGAGAGATAGAGGCGGGAAGTAAGAGAAAATATGAGATAATACGGGATTAAACAGGATAATAAACGCGATGAGCAGCAAACTGAAAATTTGAAAAAAACAGGCATCCGTCAACCGTCAAAACATAAACCGAAATACTGTCTTCTTATCACACAGACATACGGGACAAACATACATAAACAGACATTCAGAGACATACATTACAGAGATTAAGTAAACAGTATGCTCCGACGACCTGACAATTACATCAGGAGCAATCCGCCCAAACAAAAAAGGGCATCATCGAGAGGTCAACGGACATCACGACGCGGCATCGCAAACCCCCCTCAATCCGAATCTTGAAGCACGGCAGATACCGACCGGCAAACCATTGATCAATATCCTATTAATCTTCATCCAGATCCTCCATGAGTCACTCTTTAATCAAAGATATATCAGCCATTGATATACTGCCCGGATACCTGCCAAGAATTGCCGCCCGCAGGCGAAAAAGTCACATCACACACACATGCACGCACACACGCACAGCACACAGCCACACGTCACAGATCCAATCCATCCACCCCATCTTAGCGGAAATACAAGTAGAAATCGACTTATCAGAACAATATTTCATCAGGGCAGATCACAACGACCAAAAAAAAGCAAAAAATCACGTTTTTCACATAAAATTGTTAGATGATATACGAACAAAGATGGATAAAACCATATTTTCAACACATCAATAAACCATATGTAGGTTTATAAAAACTGACTGCATAATCACAGATACGGTCAATAACCGCATATGAAAAAGGGTGCACAAGACCGACAGAAAAGTAAACAGGCAACTAACCGACTATAAATCAGGAATAAATAAAAAACGGGAATCCGAAAATTCACTCAAAGAGATTTATATCGGAAAAAGCATCGACATCAAAGAGTCCGCGTTCGGTAATCTTGAGAGACGGAATCACGGTCAGCGCCAAGAACGAAAGATGAATAATCGGGCTGTCGGTTATATCGGGCACACAGATCTTTATAAGTGCCTCATTTAAGCCGCATAATTGTTCATTCACCTTCTCATAGGAATCATATGACATGAGAGCGCCGCAGGACAGCGGAAGAACACACTCGTCATCGCCGCAGACACAGGATATGCCGCCGCGGTTCTCACGAATCAGATTCAGAGCGCGGACTATCTCCTCATCGCTGCAACCTGCGGCAATCACATTATGCGAATCGTGCGAAACCGAGACGGCAACGGCGCCTTTTGCCAGACCCAGACCCTTAACGAGCCCTACTCCGATTTTGCCGGTGCCGTATCGCCCGCAGACAACACACTTGATGATACCTTCCCGCATATCGGGAATCTGCGCCGAATCGATATTCATCCGAAGATTTTCGGTGATAATCTGCCCTTTCACGATGCCGATGACGTGCGCAGTGCCGTTTCTCTTAGGAAGCGCAATGTCGGACACGCTGATTTCCGGCATATCGAAGACCGAGTCCAAAACGGCGGGCTTTACCGGTGTATCAGCGAATTTTGCGGTATCGATACCGCGTTTGTAGGTCTTTACAACCCTGAACTTCTCCGGCGAAGACTCATCTATTATACAGAAATCGGCGAGCCTACCGGCGACAAGCGCACCGCGGTCATGGAGACCGAAATACTCCGCCGCCGATAGCGTCGCAATCCTGTAGGCAAGATCCGGAGCAAGACCGCGTGCAATCGCATTTCGTATGCAGTCGTCTATACTGCCGTCACTGCAGAGAAAATCGACATGGCGGTCATCGGTCGCAAACATGCATCGCGAAGCCGTATAGGGGTTTACAAGCGAGATCAGCCCCGAGCCGTCCTCCGCGGTGCTGTCGCGGATAAGGACGTGCATGCCGCTGTTCAACTTCTCATAACCCTCCTCATACGACGTGGACTCGTGGTCGCTCCCTATACCCTGCATTACATAGGCATTGAGGGCTTTCCCCGAAAGATGCGGGCAGTGTCCGTCGCGAATATCGCAGAGAGCCAGCTTGCGGAATACCTCTTCGTCACCGCCGATAACCCCGGGATAATTCATCATCTCGCCGAGTCCGATGATGCCGCCGCGGGATGAAGATTTCTCACCGCGGTCTGCGACATTATACGAATCATAGAGCTCCTTCAGATCATCGGCGTTCAAAACCGCGCCCGCCTTGTCAAACGCAGTAGCGGGGACGCAGGAAGGAAGCATGAAAAAGATATCCGCCGCTGTCTTCTCGGCTTCGGAGATCATATACTCTATGCCTTTTTTGCCGCAGACGTTTGCAATCTCGTGAGGATCGGCAATAACCGTTGTAACGCCGCATTTAAGAATAACACGCCCGTATTCAGCGGGTGTAAGCAACGAACTTTCGATATGAACATGCGCCTCGATAAGACCCGGAATCACTTTGGCGCCGCCGAGGTCCGTCTCCTCCTCTCCCTTATAATCGCCCTTACCGACAACAATGCCGTCTTTAACGCCGAAATCGCATAGCTCCCACGTGCACGAGAACGGATTGAAGACGTTGGCGTTCCTGAATACGATATCGCACGGCTCATCCCCCAAAGCCGCACCCAGCAGTTCCTTTCTGAGATATCCGACCATAATTCACCGAAAATAGAGAGTAATTTTTTCTTTTTTAATATCCGCTTTGAATATACCTATACCGTGCCCGTATTGTCTGCACCGGTATTGTCTGCGGCGATATTATCTGCACGGCTATTGTCTGCACCGGCTTTTATGCCGTTGTTAACCGAGATATCCCTTATCTGCGCGCTGTGTCTTCTGCCGTTCTCGAGGACATATAAATAAAGCTTGTACCTGCCGTCTTTCAACTTAACGGGCAGAGAAAACTCGTTGATGCCGTTTCTTAACACAACGGTCGAGACAAGAGTGTCATACTCAACCTGCCTGAAATTATCCAGACTGTAGATTGTAATCTGAACGGACGCATTCTTTTCGGCACCGGCATTCTCCAAGATTACAATCAGATTTGAACCGTCATATACGGGATTTCCGAAAGTACAGTCGGTTATGCAGCCGGCGGTACAGACTGCCGCAGCCGCGGCGGCAATCAGCAGAACCGCATATACAGTCTTTAATCCCAAAGAATCCGAAGACATTTGAAAGAATGTCAGTCTTTGAGGATTTATAATATTCGATTAATAAGTCGGCGCAGTCAGTATGTTCTGGCAACGATTGCGGGTTTTGCGGGCTTGCCGCAGATGATACATCTGCCTTCCTTATCCGCGATATGCTCGGATCTGACCTCGCTTCCGAGAACGCTTACGTCAAGACCCTGCTCTATGGCATCGGCACACTCCTTGCAGCCGCACCACTGAACAACAGCGACACCCTTCTCGACGGCAGCCTTTGCCTCCTCGATGGTCGATGCGGTATTGATCTGCGAGACCGCCTTTGTCATTGCTCTCGCCTTCATCTCCGCTTTGAAAGCCTCCAGAAGCGATTTTATTCCGGCAACAGCCTCGGATCTCTTGACCGCGGTCTTGACGCCGTAGCGGTCAACCGCCATAACCGTGCCGCCGTCGATATCCCTCTGACCGATCTCGATGCGCAGCGGAACGCCCCTCATCTCCCAGTGATAGTATTTGGCGCCCGGGCGCAGTTCTCTCGCATCGATCTTTACGCGAAGACCCGCCGCTTTAATCTCCTTCTCAAGCTCTTTTGCCGCCGCAATCACGGTATCGGCATTCTTCTTCATGATAATCGGGACGATGACGACCTGAACGGGCGCAACTTCGGGTGGCAGGACTAGACCCTTATCGTCGCCGTGGATACTTATCATCGCCGCAATGCACCTCTCCGAGATACCGTAACAGGTCTGATGGGCAAGTTTCCTCTCGCCGTTCTCGTCCTCGTAGCTTAAATCGAAGGTCTTAGAGAAGTTATCTCCGAGATGGTGGCAGGTGCCGACCTGAAGCGTCCTGCCGTCCGGCATTATCGCATCGGCGGCCATGGTGTAGTCGGCGCCGGGGAACTTATCCCAGTCGGGACGCTTCGAGAAGATGATGGGGACGCAGATTCTGTCGTAGAACTCGCTGTAAAGCGAGATTGCGGTCTCGACCTGCTCCTTTGCCTCCTCCCACGTCGCATGAACGGTGTGGGCCTCCTTGAACGAGGTAATCTCGCGCAGACGAATCAGCGGTCTCGTGTGCTTGGTCTCGTAGCGGAATGTATTGACAATCTGATAGAGCTTTAAAGGCAGATCGGCATGCGAACGCACCCAGAGGGCATACATCGGATAGATTGCCGTCTCGCTCGTCGGTCGCAGTGCAAGCTTTACGTCCAGCGGCGTCAGACCGCCGTGCGTGACCCAGTAGACCTCCTCTTCGAACCCTTTAATATGCTCCGCCTCTTTCATGAACTGATCTTCGGGAATAAGAAGCGGGAAGAGAGTCTCCTCATGCTCTCTGTCCATCAGTTCGCGAAGAATCGCATATGTCGAGCGGCGCAGTGAAAATCCGTGCGGATACCAGACATAAAGTCCCTTTACCGGGTATCTTACATCCATTATCTCCGCACGCCAAAGAACGTCGTTATACCATTCGCTGAAATTTTCCTTTGCCGGAAGTGCCGTAACCGTGCTCTCGTCTGCCATTAAAAACTCCTGTTATTCCAAAATATCCGTACCGAAATGTCTGTGGATTGGTCTCTCGGATTTCTCTATCTGATTTGGTTTCCACAAAAATATAATTACGTTTTTCATCCCCCGACCGAACACGGTCACAACCGAACACGGTCACGGCGATTAACACAGCGATTCCCGCAGCGATTATCACATCGCCTGCCGCAGATATTACCGCAGAACTTACCGAAGCGATTGCCTAATCGCATACATAACCGCTTACATGACCGCTTACATGACCATATTCATCAGAACGGGCGTTATGAAAGACTCGACGAATGCGGCTAAAAAGAGCAGCGGGATAACTATCGTCACAAACTTCATGCCCAGCCCTTTTGCGGTATCCGCGGCATCCCCTCTGCCGTAATACTCGCGGTAAACCGACTCCGCGAGCATAAAACCCATTGCCGAAGCGATAAAGAACGCCGAAAGCTCAAAGATGCCGTGCGGCACTATCGAGACCAGCGAGAGCGTAATACCCCTGAGATTTGTCATGTATCCCATGACAAGACCGATAACGAAGCCGTTTGTCAGGAGCACATAACCCGTCACAACGCCCAGGACGGCGCCGCCGAGAAATAGGAACAGGGCGGCGGTAAGGTTATTCAGAAATATCTGAATCATCAGCACCATGGGGTCATCGCTCATCGAGAGTGCACCCATCTCGTTCTGGATGGCAGCAATTAAGGGCTGCGCCATCTCATCGTTCGGCGCCACAACAAACCATCCGATGAGGAAAAACGCGATGAAGATTGCCAGTGACAGGGCAACCGAATTTCCGTAACTCTTCTCAAACATAGAGCACCATCCGCACCATGTCGCGTATTCCGGGAGCCAGACCCACGACTATCATGGCAAAGAGGATCATGTGCCAGAGCGCCTGATTGCCTCCGTCGCGGCGATACATCTCCAGAATATAGATTCCGGGTATCAGGACCAGCAGCTTTAAGAGATACATCGAGAATGCCGTTCCCGTGGCATCGATGAGAGCGCCGCCGACAACATGCTGCTCCACATACTTCATCTCGTGAAGTTCGAGACCGAAGCTGGTCGCGCTTGCATCGAAGAGCTGACCGAAGATGAGCAGTTTATAGAGGATTTCGTCGACAAACTCCCATTTGAAGACATACCGCATCACAGCCCAGAGAGCCGCGGATGTCGCAAGACCCATGGCGCAGATTGCAAAGAAAACGAAGAGATTTATCTGCGTCTGCGTGATTCCTACCCAGACAAGGGGGATGAGCGAGACGGCAACGCCCGCAACTCCGATGCTGCACATGAGCTTATGGTAACTGTCCACATAGCCCGCGTCCTGAAGCTTTCGCGAGATAAGGAGCGCAAATATCGTGTAAAAGAATATTACGAAGTATATGAGCGGCGTTATGAACAGGACATTATAGGGGAAAGGGATGAAACCCGTATCCTCGACCACACGCGATGTGGCGCCGAGGACTACAAAGGGCAGCAGAGCCAATATGAAATCCCCGTTAATCTCGATTTTACTGCGGACAAGCCAGCGATAGACGAGATATACGGCAATAATAAGAATCGTCGCATACGTCAGCGTGTCGACGGGGTTGTATGCGCCGCCGTTGAGAATAGGATCAACATAATATTTGTATAGAAAATCCCTTAACATTTATTGATAAAAGAATGAGCGCAGATAGTATAAAAGTACTTAGAAAACCCGAGTTCGATAAATCCAGATGGATGCAGATGCCGCGAGACGTTCTGATAGGGCACGGCGTTCTGGATCAACTGCCGAAAGTCTGCGATGACCTTTATTTAGGGAAATCTGCGTTCATTATCTCGGGCGAACATACCATGAAGACCGCGGGGGAGCACGCATGCGAGATCCTCTCGAAAGAGCGCGATGTCAGTGTCTTCACCGCAAAGAGCATATCTCCCGACGTCATAGAGGAGGCGGAGCGTGCCGCAACCGGGAACAAAGCGGACTTTATCTTAGGAATCGGCGGGGGAAAAGTCATAGATCTCGCAAAGATCGTCTCATATAACCTCGAATGCGAATTCATAAGCGTGCCGACCGCCGCTTCACACGACGGCATTGCCTCGTCACGCGCATCGGTCATGACGGATGAGGGGAGCGTCTCCCTCAATGCGCATCCGCCGCATGCGATAGTCGCCGATACCGGGATAATCGCAAAAGCGCCGCACAGGCTCATGGCGTCGGGCTGTGCGGATATAATCTCGAACTACACGGCGATTCTCGACTGGGAACTCTCCCACAGGATTAAGGGCGAGGCAATCAGCGAGTATGCCGCAACGCTCTCGAAGATGGCGGCGGAGATTCTTCTCAAGAGCGCCAACCTCATAAGCCCGGGCTCCGAGGAGGGTGCATGGATTGCAATTAAAGCGCTTGTCTCCTCGGGAGTTGCGATGAGCATTGCGGGATCCTCGCGCCCCGCATCCGGCGCCGAGCACAAATTCAGCCATGCGCTCGATAAGATCTGCCCGAATACGGGAATGCACGGGGAGCAGTGCGGCATCGGCTCAATCATGACGATGTATCTGCACGGCGGCGACTGGCGCTGGATAAGAGGGGCACTCAAGAGCATAGGTGCGCCGACGACTCCGAAGCAGATAGGCATTACCGACGAACAGGCGGTAAAGGCGCTCATGATGGCAAAGACCATACGACCCGAACGTTTCACGGTTCTCGACATGGGGCTTGAAGAGGGCTGCGCCGAGAAACTCGTAAGAATGCTGTATAAGGAGTGAAATAATATAAGGAGTGAAATGATACAAGGGGTGAAATGACGGATACCGCAAAGAATAACCCGAAGATAACTCTCATAGGAAGAGATCTCGCAAAACCCGATACTGAGTTCATCTACAACGGCGATATCGGCGAGTGTGCGGACTGCCGGCTGCATAAGGTCTGCCACAATCTGATTCCGGGGCGTCGTTACAGGGTTTTGGGACTCAAGAACGGCTCGGTGCATACCTGCCCGGTTCACAACGGCGGTGTCTGTGCCGTGGAAGTCGTGCCTGCGCCCGTGCCCGTTCTGATTGACAGAAAACTTGCCATTCAGAACTCAAAGATAACCTACGAGAACGACTGCACGGAGAGGCATTGCAGAAATCATCATCTCTGCTTCCCCGACGGTCTGACCGTCAACGGGAAGTATCTGATAACCGACGTCGGCGACGATACCGTCACGGACTGCCTCAGGAACAAAATAATGAAAGAGGTCAGGTTAATCGACGAATAACCGCCTCAATACACTCAATACACCCGATACACACAATAAACTCAATACACTCAATAAACTCGATACACACAATACAAATTCTCTTTTCATACCGCGGCACTCATTCCGTTGCCGCCTTCGCAAGAGCAAACGCGGCTTTCTCTATCCTTTCGCGCTCGAGAAGTCCCGCAACCAGATCTTTTGGTATGCTCTCAAGACCCCAGTAAGCGCCGCCGAGCGCACCGCAGACTGCTCCAACCGTATCGGCATCGCCGCCCATGTTGACGGCGGTCACTATCATCTCCTCAAACGAGGATGCGTCCATAAAGACCGATACCGCCGCATGGGTCGTGAGCAGGGCATCCATATCGGGATTTATCGGATACCTTTCGCGGTTTTCAAGCATCTCCCGAACCTCTTCGTCCCCGCACTGCATGAGGGCGCCATCGAATGCGGCACGCTTTTCTTCGCCGCGAACCATGCGGCTTATCATCTGATTGACAAAAGCCGTGCATTCACAGGCAATCGGATGCCGGTGCGTAATCCTCGAGGATTCCAGGCTGACTTCCCTGACAGTCGCCGGCGGATAAAATATCCCCGCAGGTGCGCCCCTCATGACACTTCCGTTGCTTCGACCCCCGTTGCCCGACCTTCCGCCGCGGGATTCGTAAAGTTCTTTTGCAGGGTCTTTTTGCGAAACGGCAGTATTTTTACGGAGTTCGGCTTCGAAAACAAAACGCGATGTCGGTCCGTAAAATTTCGGAGCGCACAGATACTCGTCGATCATCCGTCTCAAAAAATCATCGCGGGAATAGCCGCGATTGTAAATCAGTGACTCGGCAAACGCCAGAGCAAGATACGTGTCGTCCGTAGCACTCCCTGCCGGAAGTCCGTGAACGCCTCCGGAAATAAATCGCTTAACAGGCACGGATTGCGGAGATAAGCATTCCAAGGGCGCGCCCAGAGCATCTCCGACAGCCAGTCCGATCAGGCATCCCGCTGCACGCAAATAATATAATATAAAGATCACCAATAAAATATATGTTCTTAGGATAGTTACTTATTTTTAAGGAATGGTGAAAAATTGCAGAAAGAGGAACTACTACATCTACACATGCTTTTGTTGCAGGTAAAGAAGTACTATGAAACAATAGACAACGAAGAAATTACGACTGCAAAATACGACAAATTAAAAATCTCTCCTGTACACATACACAAAAATAAAATCTGTCACAAGGAAGCCATTTTAGCACTGGGCGAAGAACTTGTGAACTATATACACCAATCACATTCTCAGACCGTGGAATACTCTGCCGGCAGTGCATCCGAAGAGGTTGCCGTTGAAAACTGACGGGACAGACTACAACACTATTTTAAGGGAATTAATAACCCTGCTTTTATCTGCCGCGAATACTCCTGCGGATGTCCAGAAACTGAAGGCGCAGGTCTGCAAAAAATACGCACTCGATACCTTCCCGCGAAATTCCGAGATATTTGCGGCGGCAAAGGATGATGAGAAGGAGAGACTGCGTTCGCTTATTCAGGTGAAACCCTCCAGAACCATATCCGGTGTTGCACCTGTCGCGGTGATGACGTCGCCGCATAAATGCCCGCACGGTATCTGCCTTCCGTGCCCGGGCGGTCCCGAAAATCCGCTCTTCAACTCTCCGCAGAGCTACACGGGTGAAGAGCCTGCGGCACTCAGGGCAAGACAGCTCGAATACAACCCCTACGTTCAGGTGCAGGCGCGACTGAGGCAGTTCGAGGAACTGGGTCACCACATAGACAAAGCCGAACTTATTGTCATGGGCGGCACCATGACGGCAAGGGATCCCGAATACCAGGAATGGTTCATGCGGGAGTGCATCCGCGCCATGAACGAGTACGGCGGCGAGGACAGGGGCGACATCTTTACTTTCGAGGAACTCTGCAAAGAGAACGAGTCCGCACGCGTAAGGTGCATCGCCGTCACGTTCGAGACCAGACCCGACTGGTGTCTGCCCGAGCATATCGACAGGATGCTCTCGCTGGGCGTCACAAAGGTGGAACTAGGCGTTCAGCAGCTCAACGACCGAATCCTCGAGTTCAACAGACGCGGACATACCGTCGCCGATTCGGTCTATGCGAACAAGTGCCTCCGCGATGCCGGCATAAAGGTCGGTTTCCATGTCATGCCCAATCTGCCTTCAGCCACGATGGAAGACGACAGAAAGATGTTCGACACGCTCTTTACGGATGAGCGGTTCTGCCCCGATTTCATCAAGATTTACCCGACTCTGGTGACGCCGGGCTCCGAGATCGAGCAACTGTGGCGCAGGGGGGAATACAGCGTCTATCCCGAGGAAGAACTCGTCGACCTTATCGCCTACGGCAAATCCAGACTTGCCGAATACACAAGGCTTCAGCGTGTTCAGAGGGATATCCCCGCAAAACTCATCCTCGCGGGCTCACACTACAGCAATTTCCGGCAGCTTGCCAAGGACAGACTCACGGAGCAGGGCGGCGAATGCCGCTGCATAAGATGCCGCGAGGCGGGCAGGCACATCACGGACGAGGAGCCGCATACGAAGATCATCGAATACAAGTGCTGCGGCGGAACGGAATTTTTTATTCAGTTCACGGCAAACGAGGCACTGATAGGCTTTGTAAGGCTCAGACTCCCCGACAGCCCGTGGCGCAGCGAACTTCTCGGCGAAATCGGTGAAAACAGCGGAAAAGACGGCGGAAAGGAAAACGGAAACGGACAAAAAGGCAAGCCCGCGGCGCTTGTTCGCGAGCTTCACGTCTACGGTTCCGTCGTTCCGATCTCGGAAAAAGGTGCGGGGAACAGGTGGCAGCATCGTAATTTCGGGGATCGTCTTTTAAAGACAGCCGAGAATATTTCAAGAGAGAGAGGTTACACGCGGGTGGCGGTCATGAGCGGCATAGGGGTAAGACCCTACTACAATAAACGCGGCTATATAAGATGCGGACCATACATGATTAAAGAACTTGAATAACCGTCCGAACGGAATTATACGAAATTATCCGAGGTTATCGGGAAATAAAAAGGGGGACAAACGGGATGAATGCGGCTACAAACGAATATCTGAGGCAGAAATTCGGCGGCTATTACGGCAGCCCCGCGTTTTTATCCGCACTCGAGATACCGAAGAATCTCGAGCAGCGCGAATGGGGATTCATCTTCTTCGATAACGCCGACAAAAAAGGCATGAAGAGGCATACCTCTTTCTCTTCGAAGGATGAGGTCGCAAACTACATAAAAAGCATGAATCCGCGTCATGTCTACTATTCCACGGCATACTATTCTCTTCCGTCGGCGGGAACCATGCAGGAGAAGGGCTGGCTCGGCGCCGAACTCATCTTCGACCTTGATGCCGACCACATAGTCCGCACCGCATACGACGAGATGTTAAGGCGCGTCAAGGAAGAGACCTTCAAGATAATCGATATGCTGACCTGCGAACTCGGATTCACGCAGGACGACATTCACCTTGTATTCTCGGGCGGCAGAGGATACCACGTCCATATCGAGATGCCCGAAGTCAGGGGCTGGGGAAGCAGCGAGCGCCGCGAACTCGTGGACTACGTCTGCGGCATAGGACTTGACCCCGAGATTATGCTTCGGGGCAGAGGGGGCACGGAGAAGGGCAAAGGCGCCACTGCAAACCGCGGCGCCGCAAAGAGTCCGAATACGCCGCCGGAGAACATCCACAGCTGGCATTACAGATACAGGCTCGCACTCCTCGAGTATCTCACGGCACTTAAGCAGATGAAACAGGAAGATGCGGTCGCAAAGCTTGCGGCAATTAAGGGAATCAGCAAGGATTCCGCAAAGGAATTCATCGAAAAGTCGCTGTCGCCGACAATAACCCGTCTGAAAAAGCCCGAAAACACGATAATGCTGAGCAAGTCCAACCGCGTCCTAAAGACCATTCTTACGGGCGAAGACTCGGATTTCCCGAACGTGCTGCGCGAAAAGGCGGCTCTTACCGACGAGCCCGTGACGACGGACGTAAAGCGCCTCATAAGAGCGCCCGGGTCGCTTCACGGCGGCAGCGGATTTAAGGTCGTCAGCGTCGACGTAAAGGCGCTTGACAGGTTCGATCCGCTCATAGACCCCGTGTATTTCGGAACCGCGGAGACCAAGATCGATCTCATGTTCCCGCTCAATATGCCGCTCCTCGGAAATAACTATTCACTTGTAAAGGGAATAAATACTGTACCGGAAGCGATGGCGGTTTTCCTCTGCGCCCGCGGTATCGCGGAGTATGTCGGAGGAAAATAACGGGAAAACACAGGCGTATTGAACAGGCGCATTGAACATATTCGGAAAAAACGGAGGGATAAAGGTGGACTTTGACTATTTAAGACTCATCTCGCTCGATGAGCGCGACAACGGCAAACTTACCTCCATCTCGTCCGACACCTTCGATATGGCGCGGGAATATATCGCCGAACTCTGCGAGGAAGCCAAGTCCGGCGACAATTTCATGACGAAACGCGGGACCGAGCTTATCGAGGAGATTGAAAGTGTTCAGTCCGTCCTTCAGAGCATCATAGACCTGCGGGTAAAGAAGATCATCAATCTTGCCGAAGATCTCTCAAAGACGGGCAGAAGCGATAAGGAACAGATTAAACGCATGACACCTGCCGAGAAGCAGATGTATGACGAGATACTTGCGGCAATATCCCGCTGCCGCGATGCATTAAATGCCGTCATTCCCGCAGGAACGGCATCGCCGCAGACAAAGACCGCGACAACCGCTCCATCCGCGTCATATGCGCCGTCCGCGACGAATGAGCCGGATACGGAGACTTTGTCCGGCGGCACCGCCGCAGCCGCGGAACAGACGCCGTCGGTCACCGGATATGCGGATTCGCCATATTCTGAAAACGCGGATAATTCGGGCGCCGCAAATCCGGTAAACGCGGCAGGCGGAGAAATCGGCGCGCAGACTTTGTCCGACGGAACTGCCGCCGCAGATGCGGGCACGGGCGGCGTATCCGGTGCCGCGGAATCCCCGGAGAGCGCGGTTTATGCCGATCCGCTCGACAGCGAGGATGCGGATATCTGGGACGATGCCGATTTCCGCGACTTTGCAGCGCAGGGAACTCGGGGAGCACAGGGACCGCAAAGCACGCAGAGCACGGCTGAAACGCAGACCGCCGCAACCGCATCATCCGATGCAGAAAAGACCGCGGGAAATGTTCCTGCGGCAGGCAATGCGGCAACAGGTGCGGACAACACGCCGATTGAGTACGAACTGCTCTGCGTTAAAAGGGATATTGACTCTTTTATGGGAATCGACAACAAAATCTATACCATATCCGCGGGTGACATTCTGACGCTGCCCGTCGATAACGCGAGAGTTCTTCGGGATCGTAACATAGCATTAAATATCAAGGTCAGCAAATAAATATGAGATTTATTGTGAAGACCCGTGCCCGCGACAAAGACGGGCGGGGGTCTTTATGACACCCGAAAACCGCGGTGTCATATCCAAAATCTGAAAGGGGCTACACGTTTTATGAAGATGCCAACAAAGTTCAAGACATACTGTCCATACTGCAGAAAGCACGAGATACACGAAGTTGAGAAAGTAAAGAAAGGCCGCGACCTTCACCTTCACTGGATCGACCGCCAGAAGGCACGCAGAAGCAAGGTCGGAAACATGGGTAAATTCTCAAAGGTGCCGGGCGGAGACAAGCCGACCAAGAGAATTAACGTCAGATACCGCTGCACCGCATGCGGAAAAGCACACCTCAGAAGCGGCGTCAAAGCAGGTAAATTTGAACTTACGGAGTGATTAAAATGGTTCGCGTAAACAGAGAGAACAGATCGAAATTCTATACGGTAAAATGCCCGGACTGCGAGCATGAGCAGAAGATCTTCCAGAAGGCAAGCACAACGGTAGAGTGCCTTGTCTGCGGCAAAGTTCTTGCAGTTCCCAAAGGCGGAAACGCAGAGATTAAAGCAGAAATCATTGCTCAGAACGAGTAAATAAGATAAACAACTACAATGCCGGAAAGAGAATGGCCGGAAGTAGGCGAACTGGTAGTATGCACGGTCACCGAAGTCAGGGACTTTACTGCCGTCGTCTCTCTGGACGAATATAACGAACACGAAGGTCTTATTCCCATTGCCGAGATAGCGCGCGGGTGGATAAAGCATATCCGCGACTACGTACGCGAGGGGCAGAAGGTAGTCTGCAAAGTGTTGAGCGTCAACACGAGCCGCGGGCATATAGATCTCTCACTCAAGGATGTCAACGAGCACCAGCACAAAGACAAGATTCACGAGTGGAAGAACGAGCAGAAGGCGCAGAAATGGATCGGCTTCGTTGCCGAACAGTCCGGATGTTCTGCCGAAGACCTGACAAAGAAGTTATATCGGGAATACGGCGACGACCTATATCCTGTCTTCGAGGACGTCATGGTGGACGAGGAAGCCACCCTCAAGAAACTCGGTCTGGATTCCAAGGTCGCAAAAGCGCTGGTCACGGTTGCATCCGAGAATGTAAAGCTCCCCAAGGTTACAATCTCGGGAACGCTTATTTTAACATCCAACAAGCCCGACGGCGTTAATATCATCAGAAGAGCGCTCAGAAGCGCACAGCCGGCAATCGATGATGTCGAGATTGAACTGGTCTATGTCGGCGCTCCCAAATACCGCATCAAAGTTACCGCCCCCGATTACAAGTCGGCGGAGAAAGCGATAAACAAAGCCGCAAATGCCGCAATCGGCGTGGTCGAGCGTGCCGACGGCAAAGGCAGTTTCATCAGAAAACAGAAAACCGGCGCGAAATAAGCCGATTGACATCCCAACATTCGATGAGCAGAAAAATCCGCTGCTGTCCTAAAGACGGCAGATATACTCTTTCTTACGTCTGTCCCGTATGCGGAGAGAATACGGTCTGCGCACACCCGCCTCGGTATTCGCCGCAGGACAGATACGGCGAACTTCGCCGCAAAGTCAGACTTCAGGCGGAGAACTGAAAGATTTAGCACGGTTTAACGCAGTTTAATGCAATTTAACGTAATTTAACGGGATTTAACGGAACAAAGTATATACGGGACGGAATACTGCCCGTGTCATAATCAGTTTTTATTTACATTTTTGAATTCAAAGTATTTTCATATAGTTTCAAAGTAAATCACTAAAGGAGTTTTTCAAATGCACGACATCAATGTAGATTTTTTTGAGACGGCGGAGGACTGTCCCTGCGATATTCTGATTGAGGGACTCCCCGGGGTGGGACTGGTCGGAAAGCTTGCGACCGAGCATATGATAGAGGAACTCGGTGCCGAGAAGATTGCGGAGATTACGTCGATTTACTTCCCGCCGCAGGTCATTCTGGAGGATTGCGGAGTGGCGCGCCTTCCCAACAACGAACTCTACAGATACGAGGACAAGAAGAAGAAACTGCGTGTCATGTTCCTCATCGGCGACTTCCAGAGCGCCACACCCGAAGGTCACTACTTCCTTACCGAGACTTATCTCGATATTGCGAAGAAATTCGGCGTCAAAAGAGTCTACACTCTCGGAGGTTACGGGGTCGGTCACCTGACGGATAAGGCAAGGGTGATTGCGGCTGTAAACGACGAGAAACTCAAACCGGAGGTCGAGAAGGCGGGCGCGGAGTTCACGGAGAGCGAGCCGGGCGGCGGCATCATCGGGGCTGCGGGGCTGCTTCTCGGAATCGGCAAACGCATGGATATGGAGGGCATCTGTATCATGGGCGAGACCTCGGGATACCTCGTAGACCCGCGCAGTGCCACCTGCGTGCTCTCGGTTCTCTCGAAGCTGACAGGCATAAAGGTCGACACCACAAAACTTCAGGAGCGTGCCGTCGAGATGGAAGCCTTCGTCAACAGGGTCAAAGGCGCCGAAAAAACCGGCTCCGAAGAGGAACTGAACTACATAGGATAGACCGTATAGAACCGAAGAAATACCGACCGCCCGATGCCCGACCGGGACCCAAAGAAAAATCTATTTTTATAACCCTAATCAAGATTTATTTATGATTCTGACCGCGGATTTTCATATTCATTCGCCCTTTTCGATGGCGGCGTCAAAGAACACCACGCCCGCAATGCTTACGGCGGCGTGCCGGATTAAAGGTCTGGATATACTGGGCTCGGGGGATGCTTTTCAGCCGCAATGGCGAAAGGCATGGACTGATTTCGGTGAGAATCCCGACGGAGTCACCGTCCTGCCGACATCGGAGGTCGACGGCAAAGGAAAGGTGCACCACCTCATCCTCATGACCGATTTTTCGCAGGCTGAGGAGATTGCCGACCGCCTGCGCCCCTACAGCGCGAATATCGACAAAGGGGGACGCCCCAACGTATCACTCTCGGGCGAGAAGATACTGAAGATTGTCCACGACTGCGGGGCATATTGCGGTCCCGCACATGCTTTTACCCCGTGGACGGGCATGTACGGGCGTGTCGAGTCACTCCGCGACTGCTACGGCGACGAAAAACCCGATTTTCTTGAGTTGGGTCTCTCCGCGGATACGACCTACGGCGAGAATATACCCGAACTCGGCGGGCTGCCGTTTCTCTCCAACTCCGATGCCCACAGCGCACAGCTCAATAAACTCGGACGCGAGTTCAATAAGATAGACACCGATTCGCGAAAAGCCGAAGATATCATACGTGCCGTCCTCGACAACAGAATCGTTCTTAACGCCGGTTTCTTCCCCGAAGAAGGAAAATACAACCGCACGGCATGCACGAAATGCTACCGGCAGTTCACGCAGGAAGAGGCCGAAAAGTGCGGCGGCAGGTGCGAATGCGGCGGCAAAATCAAGATCGGCGTCCGCGACCGTGCCTTATCAAAGAGCGTCCCCGCGGAATCCTTCGACGGCAAAAGGCTCAGCCGCCCGCCGTATCTGCATATAATCCCGCTTGCCGAGATTATCGCCGGAGTTCTGAATGCGGCATCGCCGAATACGAAGCAGTGCAAAACTCTCTACTCGGCGCTAGTATCGGAGTTCGGAACGGAGATTGACGTGCTTACGTCGGTGCCGACCGAAAATATGGCACAGGTAAGCGCACCCGTTGCCGATGCCGTGAAAAGGTTCCGCGAAGGCAGGATTACACTGCACCCCGGCGGCGGCGGAATGTACGGCACGTTCGAGATCTGAAGACCTTTCGAAGTCCTTTCTCTCCCGCGCAAACGGACGCATGCATAAATATTAAAGTGCGTATCCGCCAAATATATAAAGAATGATCAAAGTTCGCAGAGAGGTATGCGGGTATTGCGGAGCATGTGTTTCGGTATGCCCCGAAGGAGCAATCGAACTCATTGACGCTTACCTGTCAATAGATGATGAAATCTGCAAAAACTGCAAGATTTGCGTGAAAGTATGCCCGTTGGGATCTCTGGAGGCAATTAAAGAATGAAGAGCGAATACGATGTCCTGGTCATCGGCGGCGGACCGGGCGGTGCGCTCGCGGGCAAGACTGCGGCGGAGAAGGGACTCTCGGTCTGTATCGTCGAGAAGCGCCCGCAGATTGGGGCACCCGTCCGCTGTGCCGAAGGTATCGGCGAGGAACTCATCAACGAATTCTTCACCGAACTGGATCCAAAGTGGGTGGCATCCAAGATAAAGGGCGCAAAGATTGTTGCGCCCAACGGCAACTCCTTCTATCTCAACCCTGCCATGGCGGGCAACGAGGTAGGTTACGTCCTCAACCGAAAGGTCTTCGACCGCGACCTTATCTGGCAGGCACTCGAGGCGGGCGCGGAATGCTACGTCAAGGCACGTGCGGTTGACGCAATCATGGATAACGGCGTCTGCAAAGGCGCTAAGATCGAATACATGGGCAGCGTTCACGAGGTCCGTGCAAAGGTCGTCATCGCCGCCGACGGCGTTGAATCCAAGTTCGGACGCTACTGCGGAGTCGACACGACGGTGCCGCTGAGCGAGCTTGAGACCTGCGCACAGTATCTGATGGCGGATATCGATATCGAGCCCGAGATTAATGCCTTCTATGTCGGAAGAGAGGCATGCCCCGGCGGTTATATCTGGATATTCCCCAAGGGCGACAGGACCGCAAACGTAGGTATCGGTATCGCCGGAAACGAATCCAAAAACGGCAAGCGTGCAAAGGATTACCTCGACAAATTTGTGAAGAAGAACTTCCCCGACGGCAAGATCACCGAGATTATCGTAGGCGGCGTCTCAATCTGCCCGCCCCTTAAGTCCACGGTCGAGGACGGTCTGATGTTTGTGGGCGATGCGGCACGCCTCAGCGACCCGATCACGGGCGGCGGTATCTACAACGCCATGTATTCCGGAAAGCTTGCGGCGGAAGTCGCGGCGGAATGCATCAGAAACGGCGATGTCTCAAAGGCGGCGCTCATGAAATACGACACGACATGGCGTGCCTCGAAGATGGGTAAGGCTCTCGAGAGAAACTATCAGATTAAAGAGATCTTTGTCAAACTCGATGACGAACAGCTCAATTCAATCTTAAACTCGGTCAGCAACCTCGTCATGAAGGAATTCTCGACACTGACGCTGATGAAAGAAATAATCAAGATGAATCCGAAGATGATTGCCGAACTTGCACCCTTAAGAAAATACCTGAAATAAGCAAAGTTCGGAGATATTATCTTCAAACAAAAATCAGATAAATTTTTTTCAGATTTTTCCAGATTTTTCCGGATTTTTCAGACTATTACAGACAATTAGAGATTTTTGCCGTTATCGTTGCCGTAATTACAGCACGTAATTACAGCATATCGATGAAATTTTCGAGGATCTTAAGTCCTACCGCGCCGCTTTTCTCGGGATGGAACTGCGTTCCGTAGGCATTGCCGTTCTGAATCGCGGATGCGTAGCGCAGGATATAGTCCGTTGAGGTCAGGGTATACTCGCGTCCCGTATCCGCATAGTATGAGTGGACGAAGTAGACGTAACTGCCGTCGGGGATTCCCTTGAACAGCGGCGAATCCTTCTTCTCGATTGTGAGGTTGTTCCAGCCCATATGCGGAATCTTGAAGCCGTCGCGGTCGGGAAAGCGCTTTACCGACCCGGGAACCAGCCCCAGACCCTCGTGGATGCCGTATTCCTCGCCGATCTCGAGGAGCATCTGCATCCCGAGACATATTCCGAGAATCGGGCGTTCTTTCACGTAATCGTAAAGAGCGTTCTTCATCGCCGAAAGCTTCTCCATACCCTCGGAGAAGGCACCGACGCCCGGGAGAAGGACGCCGTCGGCGTCCGCCATGACGTCGAGATCCGAGGTAATTACCGTATCCGCGCCCGCTTTCTCAAGTCCTTTCTTCACGCTTCTGAGATTTCCCAGACCGTAATCAAGTATAACTACTCGTGTCATCTTCACCGCCTCTCTGTCGCCACATGGCATTCGTCCGCCATTCTTCCGGCAGATTGTTCTTCTCCATCCAGTGTCCGAGTTTCTCCTGCCACATCGCCCAGAGGTCGGGATAATCCCTCTTTATTATCTCAAAGGTGGCATGATCGCTTGACGGACACATGAAACAGCCGATTCTGTCGATTTTTCTCTCGTAGAGCACGTTGTAGGGCGCTTTCTCCCTGAAGAGATAGAGGAAAACATGCAAAGCCGTCCAGTGCTGAATCGGCGCCGCGGAAAGCTGGACCTTAACCTTATAATTGCGCCAGACACGCGGGCTCTTGAGCCTCGCAAGCGATTCGTATTTCCTCTGTCCGATAAAGGAGAGGCATTCGCCCCATCTCTCCTCGATGAGCTTCTTTACCGGCATCAGCTTGCAGACGCTGCAGCACCAGCGGCAGTCGACCGCGGGCGGACCTTCGACCTCGAAATTCTCCCAGAAGGTGTCTCCGGCGCCGGTTCGGATTATCTCCAGATCGTATTTCTTTACGACATCGGCAACGTTCTGATATGTCTCGGGGAACTCGAGCGTGGTATCCGAGAAGACAATCGGAGTTTTTCCGAGCGCTTTTTGGACGATGAGCAGGGTTGCCAGACTGTCCTTGCCGCCGGAATACGAGACGTTCACCGGCAGATTCGGGTTCTTCGCAACCACGGATTTCACAAAGGCAATAGATTCGGACTCGACATTGTCGAGAATCACGGAGTTGGAACGGATTGCATCGTCCCACGATGCCTCCCCCTTGACAAAGACGGTCGGTTTCGGTTTTCTTGTCTTTATTACGGCGCCGTTTGTCATCTTCCTTGCATCTTCGGCACTGACGCGTGCCCTTCCGACACCTATGCATTCGCCGCTTTTTGAGAGGATGAAGACCTCGTCGTCGGCTCTCACGCTGTCCTCAATCTCGACAAGTCCGGGTGCGAGCAGGCTTGAACCCCCCTTAATCGACTCGACTGCGCCGTCGTCGACGACAACATACTTCCTCCGCGGCTTTGCATACTCGAAAGCATGAATACGCGGCAAAAGTTCCCATCTCTTCTCTGCGGGGATATAGCGGTATGCGCATACGACCGAACCACCCATGATGACCTCCTCCATCCTGTCGGCATCGGGGATCTTGTTCAGGATTACTATATGACCATCGGGGATTAGTTTTTCCCCGAACTGCGCTTCATAAAGGCTGTTTATATGATCGATATCCGACCTGAAGGCGGGGCGGATGTCCCCCGGCGGCGTTACCGATACGGGTCTCGTCTCGGCGCCGCACGAGCACTTCTTGCCGAGAACGGGTGTGTGGCAGTTGTCGCACCAGCTGAGAACCAGTTTGCCGAGTAATATTCTTGCCATTTCTGAATATCCGTAAATTGTAGATATCCGTTGGACTGCAATTGATAAATATTTGATTAAGAATATCGGCAATAATCAGCAATAGATTACTTATCGTTCATTCATCATTCAGAGCGGGTCATTACTGCCGCCATCTTCCATATTTATAAAAAGTGACGACAAAAGAATTAGAAAATATACGGATCACAATCATGGATCCGACCGATACAATATGACCCGCGTTCGCCCCGTTATCATCGCAACCGTCCTGATTGCCGCCATACTCGCGCTCTCCGCGGGATGTGCCGATCTCTTTGACGATGCGGAAATATATCCCAAGATCGAGACCTACGACACCGGCGAATACGTCCCCGTATCTTATTCGTTCAATTTTCAGGACAGGATTGTAAAATTGACGGTGCCCGTCGACAAAGCGGTCTATACTGCCGCATATGACGCCGACAAACAGGCATACCTCTATCAGGAGACGATATCCGACGATACATGGACCGATCCGTATTATCGCTCCTTCATCGACGACGAGTCACTTCCGCCGCTCTATGACGCAATCCTTACGGAGATGCGGAAGATAAAGTCGGAACTCTCTCTCGACGCCGACAGCTACGCGGAACTTATTATTGCCTATGTCCAGTCAATGCCCTACTACACGAACGAGGTGCGCTCGGAACCGAAGTTTCCCATAGAGACCGTATACGAAGGAAAAGGCGACTGCGACGACAAAAGCCTTCTTGCCGCGGCTCTGCTCTCAAGAGAAGGATACGATGTCGCACTCCTGCTCTTTGACGATGAATCGCATATGGCGCTCGGCATCGGACTGCCGCCGGAAAAGTCACATCTCTCATACGCAGATACGGGCTATGCCTATGTGGAAACCACAGTCGGACACTATGTCGGCTGGCCCGATATAACACTCGATGACGATACGGAGATAACATCGGTTCCGCATCTTACAAAGATCGGAAACGGCACCCTTGCCTACGGGAGCATGAACGAGATTGAGAGCATCTATGCCGCGTATAAAAAATGCGATGCCGTTACCGAGACTCTTCTGCCGCGTATAGAAGCGAAGGAGAAAGAACTTGACGGTCTGGAGAGCCGCCTGAAGTCCATGGAGGCGACGGCAAGGCGGCTTAAGAGTCAGAACGTTGCGGAATACAACCGCCTCGTGCCGGAATACAATGCGCTTGTAAACCGCTACAATGCCGTAAGCACCGAACTCGACGGCTATATTTCACGCTACAATTATGCCGTAGAATTATCGGAATATATCGCGAACCACACCTATGACAGGCACAGGGTATATGAAACCGTGAGAAATTACGGGAAATAAAGACTTTTTTTTACAGTATTCGTTATACCTCGTTATACTATGTTATACCCCATTATACCTCGTTATACTATGCTATACCCATTATACCTCGTTATGCTCGGCTATACAAGGTTATACCTTTCTATACCCATTATATCCAATTATACCCAATTATACTCAGTTATACTCCATTATACCCAAATCATTAAGATACAGTGAGTATAATGAGTATAATTAATAGAGACAATAAAGATTGAAGGAGGTGTTTCCGACGAAAGGTGATGACATATATACTCAAATCGCTGAAATCGAGCGTGAAATCGCGATTTTGCCCGCAGGGAGCATTACAAAGAAGAAAATTAAGGATAAAGACTACTATTATCACCGGATAACCCGCGGCGGGAAGAGAATCGAGAATTATGTGGCATTCGAAGAAGTTCCGGCGCTGAAAGCGAAGATTGAGAGAAGAAAAGCTCTGGAAAAGGAGTTAAAAGAGCTTAAACTCTCAGTTCCGAAAGCCGAACGCGTTTATGACAGCGGGGAAACGGGATACCTTCGATTCAAGACCGCGGTAAGAGTCGGAAAGCAGCTTGAGTCGCAGATAGCGCTTACTAAAAAATATAAAAGAAGAGAGCCGATTAGGGTGCTTCGTGACTACATCTTCGGACCGCCGCAGGATAAGGTTCTGATAATCTACGGTCTGAGAAGAACAGGCAAAACGACCATGATCAGGCAGATTCTTACGGAACTCTCGTCCGAAGAATTTGAGAAGGCGGCATTTATTCAGGTGACTTCCGCCGATACGCTTGCGGATGTGGATGCGGATCTGAAACTGCTGGAGAAATACGGTTTCAGATATGTGTTTATCGACGAAGTTACCCTTATGGAGGACTTTATCGAGGGGGCAGCATTATTCTCGGATATCTATGCCGGCAGCGGCATGAAGATCGTTTTATCGGGAACCGATTCCCTCGGATTTGCGTTTACGCGGGAAGAACAGCTTTATGACAGGTGCATAATGCTTCACACCACGTTTATACCGTATCGCGAGTTTGAAGAAGTGCTGGGAATCCGCGGTATCGACGAATACATCCGATACGGCGGGACAATGAGTCTTGGCGGAATAAACTACAACTCCGAAACCCACAACTCCGATAACTGCAACCCCCATACCTGCAACTCCGAAGCCACAAAAATTTATAACCCGAATACGCCGTTTGCGGATTCAAAACACGCGGAAGAATACATAGACACGGCGATAGCGAAAAACATTCAGCATTCCCTGAAAGCATATCAATACGGCGGTCATTTCCGTCTGCTGCGGGAGTTATACGAGCACGGAGAACTGACCAATGTCATAAATCGGGTTGTGGAAAACATCAATCACAGTTTCACGAAACAGGTTATCGAAAGAACGTTCAGGTCGCATGACATAGCGGTGACGGCGGCAAATCTGCTTAGGGACAGAGAGAATCCGATTAACATCCTGAATCACATGAATGCCGGGGAAGTAAATTCCGGAATTATGAAGATGCTTGATATTCTGAATAAAGAGGAGCAGACCGTCGGGATTGAAGAAGACCACATGATTCAGATTAAGGAATATCTGATACTGCTGGATCTGGTTATGGAGATCGATCTGGAGTCACTGCCGGAGGTAAGCCGAAAAGGAAAGATCACGGTCATAAGCCAGCCGGGACTGCGATACGCGCAGGCGCAGGCCATTGTCGAAAACATGCTCCTTGACGCTGAATTCCGCGAACTTTCGGCAAGAGAGAGGCAGCGGATACTGGAGAGGCTGCTCTCGGAGATACGCGGCAGAATGATGGAGGATATCGTTCTTCTGGAGACGCGGCTGGCATTTCCCGACAAAAAGGTCTTCAAGGTTCAGTTTCCGGTCGGCGAGTTTGACATGGTCGTATGCGACACAAAGGAACTCACATGCAGGATCTACGAGGTCAAGTACAGCCGCGAACAGATACCGGAGCAGTACCGTCATCTGAATAATGAGGAGAAATGCGGCATGACAAGCCACAGATACGGCGATATCGTCGGCAAATATGTAATCTATCGCGGAGAGAACGCAAAATGCGGCGATATTCAATACCTGAATGTCGAAGAGTATCTCAAGTCTCTCGGCAATCAAAATTAAAAAGATAAATTCGGGTGAAAACTTCACCCGTTAAACCCGTTGTGCTTATTTGAGCCTGTTCATTTGACGGTGCTTCTGACGCACTCACTCGCTGTCGTGTGTAAGATACCAGTCATTGGCATGCATGAGGTCTTTGGGGGTGCCCACGTCTATGTGAATGCCGTCTATCTTATTGTAAAGAACTTTCTTCTTATCCTCAATCTGAAGTTTTATGGCGTCTGTGAGCTGAATCTCGCCTTTATATCCGGGTTTGGTATTCCTTATGGCATCGAAGATGTCGGGCGTAAACACATATGCTCCGAGCGCACCGAGATTGCTCTTTGCCTCGGATACCGGCGGCTTTTCCACCATATCGATTATGCGGTTGCCCGACGGCGTTATTATGCCGTGCCTTGTCACGTCTTCGACCTCGGCAACGCCGATTGTGGAATCAGCCTTCTCTCTGACGTGGAAATCGATTAAATCCTTAAGGAAGGTCTTGGGCGAGAAGAAGTTGTCGCCGAGAACCACGGTGAAGGTCTCGTCGAGGACGTGCTCGCCGGCAAGAACGGCATCGCCAAGTCCCTTTCTCTCATCCTGCACCACATAGGTGGCATCTATGCCGAAACGCTTTCCCGAGCCGAAATAGTCGGAAAGTCCGTGTTTATGCGGACTTACGACGAATACAACCTCTTCTATGCCTGCAAGTTTCATCGCGGCAACCACATGCTCGATTACGGCTTTGTCGCCGACCGGCAGCAGCTCCTTTGGTATGGCATTTGTGAACGGTCCGAGCCTTGTTCCCGAGCCTGCCGCGGGTATGAGTCCTTTTCTTACCAGCATATTCCCTCTTTATCTTTAACTGACAATATACGTCTTCCTTCTATAATTACCCTCGACCTCATGCCGTCGAACTCGGCGTCAAGCTTCGTAAACTCGGGCCATTCGGTCATAACAAGGCAGGCGTCGGCATCCCTGAGCGCATCCTTCGCGCTTGCGCAGTATTTTACCTTGCCGTCATCAAAGAGCGTTTTCATGGACACGGTCGCCATGGGATCGTATGCGGTTATCTTCGCGCCCTCCTTGATCAGTTCGGCAAGAACGGGGATGGAGCGCGAATCGCGGATATCGTCGGTGTCGTTCTTGAAGGCAAGACCGAGGACGGCGATATGCTTCCCCGAGATATCTCCGATACGCTTCTCAAGAAGTTCAATCATTCTGAGCGGCTGAGCATCGTTGACGCCGAGGACGGACTTTAAGAGAACGGGGTCGATGCCGGAGGATTCCGCAAGGGACACGAGCGCGGATACGTCCTTGGGGAAGCAGCTTCCGCCGAATCCTGCGCCGGCATTGAGGAAGAACGGGGAGATTCTGTGATCCATGCCGACGCCCTTCATGACCTCATAGACGTCGATACCGAGTTGCTTGCAGATATTTCCAATCTCGTTGGAGAAGGATATCTTCGTCGCCAGAAAAGCATTTGAGGTGTATTTTATCATCTCGGCAGCGGTGATGCCGCAGTAAAGGCGTTCCGTTCCGATTCCCTCATACATGGCGGTGACCGCATCCTTTGCCTTCCCGCCGCCGCTGCCGATGACTATCCTGTCGGGATTGAGGAAGTCCTCGACCGCAAGACCTTCGCGGAGGAACTCGGGGTTCATTGCAAAGCCGATATCTATGCTTAACTCATCCGCGGTTGCACAGCTCCCCACGCCTTTCATAACCGCGGGAAATACGATTTTTTCCGTGGTGCCCGGGGGAACCGTGCTCTTTACGACGACGGTGCGGAACCTGTGCACCCCGCGGCTCTCAGCCTTTCCGATCTCCATGCCGATTGACTCCGCCGCCGATTCGATATACTCCAGATTTGCGGAACCGTCGGGACGCGGCGGTGTTCCCACGCATATGAGCGCGATATCGGATTCGGCAACGCTGTCATAGTTCAGCGAAGCGCAAAGGTTCCTGCCGACACAGGATTTCAGTATCTCTTCAAGTCCCTTCTCGTAAATGGGCGGTCTGCCCGAGTTTATCATATCGACTTTCTGCGGAATCGTATCGATTATCGTGACATCGTGACCCGTTTTCGCAAGGCATGCGCCGGAAACGAGACCGACGTAGCCTCCGCCGACAACTGTTATCTTCATATCTGTTATCTTTCCCCGATATTCGCGGCAGATGAGCGGTGCCGCATTAACAGAATATATTTGAATCTTTTAGATTGTATAGTTTTTAGTATGGTCTTTCCGCGGATGTCCGCTTCGGGAACGATCGGACAGAGTTTTGCCGCCGTGACATTCGATTAACCGAACGAATGCGGAATAATAACAGGAATAATGACCGAAATAATAACCAAAAAAATAACCGAAAATAATAACCGAAATAACCGAAAAAAATACAATCATTTATTTATATTATCCCTCATAATAACAATTACAAAGACGGTTACTGCGAAAAGTGCTGAAATATATCAGTCTTTCAGGTACTTGCCGCATTAAAAGGTAATATATATGACGCTCGAAGAGATTGTGGAAATATCGTATCCCCAGCAACCTCACTGTCCGACCGTTCTTCTCCTCGACATTTCAGGGTCGATGATCGTCGGCGACAAGATAGGACAGCTGAATGATGGAATCAGGGCATTCAAGGAAGAGATCGAGAAGGACGAGCTCGCACGAAAACGTGTCGATCTCGCCGTAGTGACATTCGGTCAGAAAGTCGATGTGGCACATGATTTCTCGTCGATTGAGGATTTCGAACCGCCGACACTCGAGGCCGACGGTCTGACGCCGCTGGGAGGCGCAATCAAAAAGGCATCCGAGTTAATCGAGAAGAGGAAGGACGAATACAAGAAAGAGGGTATAGATTACTACCGCCCGTGGATCTTCCTCATCACCGACGGCGAGCCGACCGACATGAACGAAGGCGACGAGCTCTGGAACGAGGTCGTTACATTGATTCACGACGGAGAAAAGAGCGGTAAATTCCTGTTCTTTGCGGTCGGCGTCGACGAAGCGGATATGGATACGCTTGCAAAGATATCGCCGCAGCACAGGACGCCCATAAAACTGAAAGAGAATCACTTCAACGAGATGTTCCTCTGGCTTTCGAGAAGTCAGACCAAGGTTTCGGCGTCAAAACCCGGAGAAACCGTGGTATTGGAGGATCCCTTCGGACTCATGGGCTGGGGCGAGATTCCTTCGATATAAACAAAACGTCAATATAAACAAAATACTTCAAAACAGCATATTACTTACCGTAATTTTTTTTTAATCAGTGTGACTTCCGCATATAATTCCGAATATTATGGTTTTTTATTCTTCAAAATAAGAAAAAATGTAAGAGCAATGAAAGGATCACCGATATCTGTTTACTGCGCATCGGTTCGCGGGCAGTCACATATCAAGTCGGGCAAACCCTGTCAGGACAGATGTTACTTTGAGATTTTCGGGTGCGGCAAAGGAAAAGGAGATGCCGCGGTCATCGCCGTCGCCGACGGGCTTGGCAGTGCGTCACACTCGGAGATCGGGGCGGATATCGCGGTTCACGCCGCCGCTGCCGAGATTAAACGTTATCTCACTACGGATTTCGATGACGGTCTTACACTTGCGGAGATTACATCCGACGAGACCATACTCCTCGACGCTTTCACAGCGGCGGCGGATGCCGTTGAAGAATATGCCGAAGATGCCGCAAACGGCGTCGTAAAAAAGGATCTTGCCTGCACTCTTGCCCTGCTCTTTTACTTCGGCGGGAAGGCTGCCGCCGCACAGGTAGGAGACGGCGCCGTTGTCGGCGCTTTTTCCGACGGCAGAATGGAGATAATCGTAAAACCCGTCGATTCCGAATACATCAACGAAGTTACGCCGATTACATCCCCCGACTGGAAATCGCGGATGAACATGACCGCAGGTGCCTCCGCACCCGAGGGGCTTGTCAATGCCGCAGTCTTCACTGACGGCTGCATAGGTGCGGTTACGGTCAAGAAAGACGGCAATATAGAGCCGTTTGAAGGATTTTTCAGACCGCTGTTCGATTATTTTAACTCGAAGAACCGTGAGAACGGTGAAATGGGTGATAGTGAAGACTCCGAAAACGGAGAAAACGGCGACAACAACGGTAACGACGGGAACAGCGACATTGCGGGGCTTTTATCGTCGGAGAAGATGTGCAGCGTATCCGACGACGACAAGACACTTGCCGTTGCATGTTTTAATGAAGAATAACGATATCGGGGAAAGACTTTCGGAAATATGGCGGAGATAACGGTATATTCACGAACGCCGCGGACTGCGGGCGGTTTCGAATGCGGCGGTCAGCGCATTACCCTCTCGGGTCCGATTAAAAGCGGCGGCGAAGGCATGATTTACGCCGTGAAATACAGTGACGGCATCTGCGCAAAGGTCTACCACAAAAACAAAATCAACGCCGAACTCCGCGATAAGGTAAAGGCGATGATCAACAACCCTCCGGGCGATAACCTCACCGGCGAACCGGACAGTTCGCATTCAAGCCTGATTTCTTGGGCGATATCGGCGCTGTATGACTCAAACCTTCCGGATGCGCACTTCCTCGGCTTTACTATGCCGCTCATCGACACCTCGATGTTCCGCGAGGCTCACCGCTACTACGACCCCGACGACAGGATAAAATATATGGGCGGCACTTTTACGTGGCTGTATCTGCTGACGGCGGCGTTCAACATAGCCTCGGTCGTAAGCGCAATTCACCTGAAAGGGCACAGAATCGGGGATATGAGCGCATCCAACATCCTCGTCGCGAGGACTGCCGCGGTATCCTTCATTGACTGCGATTCGTTCCAGATTACCGATGCCGCGTCAAAGAAGACCTACTATACCAAGGTGGCGACCGGCGACTTCCTGCCGCCCGAACTTATGGGCGTTAACTTCAGGACGGACAATATCGACCGCTACTATTCCGACCTGTTTGCGCTCGGAGTCATGATCTTCAGATTCCTCATGAACGGTTTTCATCCCTATCAGGCACGCGGTGCGGGTGTGGACGGGCTGCCGACAATAGAGGCGAAGATTAAGCAGGGCAAATTTGCGTATGAGGGGACGTTTCCGGACGTAAGACCGCCGAAGAACGCACCGCCGTATGCGATGATCTCGCCGGAACTTCGAGGTCTGTTTCACCGCTGTTTTGTCACGGGGCATTCCGAGAAGGAGAAGCGGCCCGCGGCTTCGGAGTGGGCGGCGGCGCTGAAGAACGAGATAGCAAATATCCAGAAGTGCGACCGCAACGACAATCATTACTTCTCGGGCGGTCTCAGGAAATGCCCGTGGTGTGCCGTCATGGCGGCAAATCCGGGTCGGAAAGATCCGTTCCCCGCCGGCAGGATGGGCAAAGGGACCGATGCGCAAAAGACCGCGACCGCAAAACCCCCCGCCGGCGAGAGAGAAGAGAGAGTGCGGACAGGAGTCGGGACCGGAGTAGGGACAGGATTCGGATTCGGAGCGGGATTCGGGTTTTCGAAGCCTGCAAAAGCACAGCCCGTAAAGACGCCGCCGGCAACGCCGGTAAGCACTCAAACGGCAAAACCTCAAACGACTAAGCCTAAAAATGCAACTCCTCAAGCGGTAAAGCCTCAACCTGCAAAATCTCAACAGGCAGCGCCGACGCAGCAACCCGCAAAGGCTGCACCGGTAAAGACCAATCCGCCAAATCCGCCGATGCTCTCGGTCACACCCGACAGCGTAGAGATGAAGGTGATGAGGAACGGCGATGCCGAATTCGTCATAAAGGTCGAAAACAAGGGTGAGGGCACGCTCATCGGCACTCTCGAATCGGATTGCGACTGGCTCACTTTCAGAGGCACGGGAAGAAAAGATATCGATTTCTCCGCCGCGAAAGTGTTCGAAACCGCGGCGGTTATCGACGGCTCAAAGCTGCCGGACGGCGCCGGCTCCGATGCTGAGGACGCCCAATTCCCCGGCAGGATAACGGTCGCGTCAAACGGCGGAAGGTCAGAGATACCCGTTAAAGTTGCGCTTGCAAAAGACCCGAAACTTGAGACCGACCGCAGAAAGATAATCATCAAAGACGCGGATATCGCGTCAGATGCGACTGTCATCAGAAGCGAATTTACGGTCACAAACGGCGGTGACGGCATACTAACGGGCACGGTCACCCCGAACAGGGACTGGATACGTGCCGTTCCCGAAACGATAAGCACGGCAGACAGCGTTACCGTCGCCGTTGAGATAGATACCGCAAAAGCGCCGAATATCCCCCTTCTCTTCGGAAAGATAAATGTCGAGACAAACGGCGGCAGTGCGGAGATTACGGTCGGCGTTACGATACAGAAATAATAATGATTCATCCGCTTTTTTGCTCATGGGGATATAAATTTCCGGAGTGTGAATACTTTTATATGCTGATGGGATTACTCTCTAAATAACAAATAAAAACGGAGGTATTATGAAAAGCAACACAAAACTCAGACTGCCATTAGCAATACTGCTCATCGTATCACTTGCGGCAGCGGCAATGCCTGCGTCGGCACTGACGATTACCTCATACACTGCCGAGATTCAGGATGACGGCAATGCAATACTGACTTTCAACTACGATATGACCTTTGTGGAATACGTGGGATACTACCTCAATATTGCCAACCCGGGCAAACTGATCAAGGAAGAATACGATAAACATGCCAACATGCCGGGCGACGTCCTCTCATCCGACTCAAAGGGGACAAGCTTCAAGGTTTACGGATATGCAGCCGTGTCAGACGATGTTAACGGAAAAACGATAACAACACCCTCTCAGTCCTTCCAGAAGGCTGAAGCAATATTAATGGAGCACCCGGTAGCAAAACTTACCACCTTTGATCTCTCGCCGGACATTACGAGAGTCACATTCCCTGACGGATACGTCGAGACCTTCTATAATGAACTGTCAATACCGTCAATCACCCATACAGTAAGACGCTGAACTGACCTTAATCTGACCGAAACAAACGGAACCAACCACAAACCAAAACAACCGCTGAACAGACACAACCACAGACACAACCCACACCTACTCACCAAACAAATCAAACCAAGCAAGACCGCATAAACTCAACAAACAAAACAGGCAAAACAAACAGACCCAAACAGGCAAACAGGCAAAAACAAACACAAACTCAAACTCAACACGCAACGAAGAAGGAAAACAGAACAGGCAACAAACATAAAAGAGGACCAAACGAAGAAAAAAACAATGCTGAAGATGACTACAATACAAAACCGATACCGCAAACTTCACTGAATCCATAATTAATCACCTCAAATATTCAATATCACCAAATATAACCCAAATTCAACCAATCTTTTCAACCACTCCTTTCAACCACTCCTTATCTTTTTTAGGCATACGCAATTCCACGAATTACGGATATATTTACATTATCGGCGTCAAATAATTCTATGAATCATAAAATATCACGGCATATAACGCATGCCATTGCATATCATGACATATAAAGGTGGTACCGTAAGAGGCGCGGCACAGCGAGCGTCACAGTTAGTGCCACAGGCAGCGACAGAAAAAGAAGGCTGATAACATCTCGGTAAACTCAATTAAAGACATCGAATCCGCGATTAACGCTATTGACGAAGAGATATCCTCGCTTGAGGCATATCCGCGTGCGGAACTTGAAAAGATAATCAGGGAAGTCGGATTCAGATGCACGCTCTGCGGCAGGTGCTGCACGAAGGAATACAACGACCACGTCTTTCTTCTCGTAAAAGACTGCCGCCGCGCAAAGGAAAAATATCCCGACATGATTGTGCCGGCGCCGTATTTCGAGATCTGCGATAATGAGGGGCATTTTTATGTCTCTGGATACGCGCTTAAAGTGAAGGAGAACGGCGACTGCGCATTCCTGAACAAAGATCGCCGGTGCGAAATATACGGCGACCGCTTCGAGATCTGCCGCATCTATCCGTATATGCTCCATCGGGAAGCGGACGAATACGGCAATGTCGACTGGAGACAGATCTCGGGTCTGAACGATCACGGGGAATACAATGCCGAAATCTCCGACGAAGAATGCAGAAAGACCGCGGAGATGACGGCGGCGTATGAAAAAGACTTTTTAGTTCAGGAACGCGATTTTTATAAACGAGTCCTGGAGCATCTCGGCGAAAACGGACTGAAGCCCGTGCGAAGGATATACGACGAGAAGATGAGAGCCTTCGGGCGCGGCGAGCCGATAACGGTTTTCGTCTACAACGGCGACGGTTTCGACGAGAGGGTTCTCGTATCCGGCGATTACGTGATTACGCGTTGAAATCCGGGTTCGGACGGACCGTAAGACAGGGAGAACCGTAAGACAGATAGACTGAATACGGAAAGACAGGAACTGAGAAACAGAATACCGGGAAACAGGATAAACGGAAACGGGATACGGAGAAGAATACATGGCAAGAAAAGGACGTAAACGAAAGAATGACAATACAAAGCTGCTTTATCTCGCAATTATCATAGTCGTGATTATTGCGGCGGGATACACACAGAAGGATACCATAATGTCGTCCGTATCGAACGCGGACGTAAAAGACAATCAGCACAATTCCGATCTGCTGAAGGTCGGCTCATTCAATATTCAGGTATTCGGGCAGTCAAAGAGCGCAAAAGCCGATGTCATGAATGTGCTCTCCGACATTATACGGACATACGACATCATCGCCGTTCAGGAGATACGGGACAGTTCGGGAACGGCGTTGGACAACCTTATAAAGCAGGTAAACTCCGACGGTTCTTCCTACGCGTATCTGGTAAGCGAGAGACTGGGACGCACCTCAAGCAAGGAGCAGTATGCCTATGTCTACAATACAAGGACGGTCTCGCCGGTAGGCACGGCGTTTACCTATCCGCAGACGAGCGATATCTTCCACAGAACGCCTTACATAGCGTCTTTCAAGTCGAACGAAGGCATCTTCAACGCCACTTTCGCGGTAATCCATACCGACCCCGATGATGCCGCAAACGAGATCAAATCCCTCTACGAGGTCGCCGAATACGCAAAAGGCGTCCTGCCCGCCGATGAGCCTGTCATAGTGATGGGCGACTACAACGCCGACGGCAGATACTTCGACGAGACCTCCTACGTGCCGCTGAAATCCGAGAACTATATCTGGATCATCGGTAACGAGGTCGATACTACGGTTGCCTCCGGCGACAATACCTATGACAGAATCGTCTCCACGAAACCGAATATCTTCTACACGGGAGATGCGGGCGCATTCAGATTCGACGAAGTGTATAACCTCACTCACGAGTTTGCCGCCGAAGTCTCGGATCACTATCCCGTCTATGTATTCTTCAAAAAGGACGCCTGAATAACGGATAAAATGGATAACGGATAAAGGACAGAAAATAAAGGATAATCAATTACAATATAAAATTCAGACTCACTTCTTTTTCTTTTCGGCAGCCTCTTTCTTCGCGGCTTCTATCTTATCGAGATACGGCTGAGTGTGATCGCGGACGAATTTCTCAACCGCGTCATAGTTGTCCGGGTTGCAGAATATGGCAAGCGGCGCAAAGAGACCCGTCTTTACGTAGATATAACGACGTTTCGGGTTGTAAGTCACCGAAGTCACATCCTTCCACTTCATCTCCTCCTTAAGTCTGGACGCGGCAAGAGCGGACGAACCCGCAAGAGTGTAATTCCCCTGCGACATGCCTCCGAAGAAACCGACGGCGCAGAGCAGTTTCATCAGCCGCGTCTGGCTCCTCTGGGTCTCGCAGACGAAACTCTTCTCACCGAGCGTGTTGTGAACGAGATAGTATCCTCCCATGACCGCCATGGCAACGAATGCGAGCAGGCAGATGAAGAGAAAGAGCAGGAGCAGACCGAATAAGAACGGGATCATCTCGGGGTCAAAGCCCGTGGCGAGCAGGAGAATGAGATAGACTATAAGAAAACTCGCGCCGAGAGCGCCGAAGAGCTGCTTCAGTATCAGCGGATTCGTATACATCAGGACTTTGCTGTCCCATTCCATTACAGGTTCGTTAACTTTACTGTCGGATTTCATATTATCCCTCTATCTTACCGATAACTTCGGCGGTCTTTGCCGCAAGCTTCTCTTTTCCCTCTATCGTCGAGACATCCTTTACGGCTTCGAGTAGATGAACCGACTCTTCGAGATAGCTTAAGATGTCGGTGGGGAAGAGGTCGATTCCGTATTCGTCCAAAAGGAACTCGGAGATCTCGCGGTGGTTCATTCCGCTCATTCGCAGTTCGAGGATTTCGGCGGCAAACTTCCTCTCGGCGCATCCGCACAGAGGATTTGTTTTGCAGCGGCAGTTAAGGAACGCCTTGAAGAAGTTCGTGAGCTGGGTCTTCAGGCGCTTATCCATGCGGTTATAGTCCACGGTGGCACAGACAGCCTCAAGGAACTGCCCCTTGAACGCGAATTCGGGAACGCGATATCCCACGATATTTTCGAGTTTTTTTGCGCCTTTAAACCTTGCTTTCTGTGCTATCGACATGATACAAAAAAGATGATTGTGTTTTCGGGTTATATTGTCAGTCGTTTTATTGTCAATCGTTTTATTGTCAATATCGGATTTATCCGATTTCGCTATGGCTTTTCAGACGTGCATTTCAGACGTCGATGCCGAACTCTTCGTCGAACTTCTTGAGCGAAGCAAGCGCCTCGCCGAGGTCGTCTATCTCGCCGAGCCACTCGTCGAACATGATAGGTTCGTCGTCGGAGTCGTCCTTGAGATATTTCGAGCAGCATTTCTCGCCGTTGATGACCTTGGCGCCGATTGTTGCCGCAATGTCGAGCACCTTCTCCATGTCGTCCTCGGGGAGTTTTCTGCCGGCTTTTACGAGATCCTTGATCTCGCCCTCGCCGATATTGCCCTCAATATATCTCTTGCAGGAGATGAAGAGAACAAGGAAGCGCATCTGAAGACCCTGGACGATATCGGCGATATCGCTGTCGGGGACTTCGCCCATGATGATGGCTTCAACCTCGTCGAGTTTTGCCAGCGCCGTCTTGGCATCGTAACTGCCGTTCTGGAAGACCTTGACTATCTTCATCACCGAGACATTGACGTCTTTGGTGAAGTTGTCCAGCGATGAGAGACCCTCGGGCATCTCGTCGGAGTTTTCGTCGCCTTCGAAATCGGCTTCGGCGAGGACTTTGAGCCAGTTATCCCATCGCTCCTGCGTATAGTAATAATATAAGACCGAGGTCGGCTCCGGTTTGTCGTCTTTTTTCTTTGCCATATTATGAAAGATAATTTCTAATCTCACTTAAAAAGAAGTTTCGATTTTTACGGGAATACAATATATGAATCTTTTGAAATTGCAGCGGCAGAGAGTAAAAAGAGTATTATCTGAAGATTTCAATAAATCTTCCAGGCAATCTTTTGCAATCTTTTCCGATCATTTGCAATATTTTGCAATATTTTGCAATCTTTCAAAGGTTTACGGTCAGTCTTCGTCGCCGTCTTTGAACTCGTGCGCCTTTACATTGCTTAAGGTAAGTTCTCCGTTTACCGCCCTGTATTTTACGGTGCTTTTAAGGCAGAGTTCGCAAAGTCCGTCCAGATCGAGTTCTTTCTCGTCAGCAATCACCTCGGAAAGATCTGCCGAGATTGCCGGGTGTTTGGGAACGACCCTGCATCCCACATCGCCGACATTGTCCCTGAAAGTTCCTATGCGCCTTCCGATGCGGACGGTCTCCTCCTTGTCATATGTAAGGAGCGGCTGAAGGAGCGGAATTCCGGAGGGGACGGCGGCGCCGATAACACCCATATTGACTATGGTCTGGGATGCCACCTGACCGAGATTGTTTCCCATGAGTATGCCGTCATAGCCGTAGCGGCGGACAATCTCGCAGGAACAGCGCAGCATGAACCTTTTACAGATGATGCAGCGGTTTTTGACGTTCTTGAGTTTAATCAGTTCGTCATAGAAGGGTGCGAGATTCACCTCGTACATGTCGTGGTTGTGCCCGCTCGTCCATCTCGAGAGAGCGCACAGGTTGGCAAGCGCTCCTTTACGTGTGTCGGCGCCCATGTGTTCGCCGCCGTTGAAGTGAATATGCGTTACGACGGTGCCGCGTTTCATGATGAGCCATGCCGCAACGGGTGAGTCTATGCCTGCGGAGAGAAGAGATACGACCCTTCCCTGAGTGCCGAGCGGCAGTCCGCCGGGACCCTCGATAACTTCGTCGTAGACAAGTCCGCCCTCACGACGCGCCTCTACAAAGACCTCGTAATCGGGGTTTGTGAGATCGACTCTCAGACCCTCCGCGGTATCGTAGACTCTGTCACCGACGGCGGCGCCGAGTTCCTGACTCGTGAACTCTTTGATGTTGGAGCGTCTGGCGCGGACGGCAAAACTCATGCCGCTCTTAAGTTTCCCTTTCGAGAGTTCGGAGGCGGCGTTGCCGAGCGATTCAAGGTCGTTTCCCGTCATCTCGGCGACGGAAAGACCGACAATGCCGTAAACCCTTGAGACTGCCGCGGCTATCGCATTTACATCGTCGCCTTTTGCGCTGTCGCCTATGAGGATTCTGCCGCGATGGAGGACTATCCCGGCATCGATTCCTTCCGCGTCAAGTATGCCGCGAATGTTCTTCGTCAGCAGTTTGGTATAAAAGCGCTGTACGGACTCGCTCTTTAAGAAGAGTTCTCCGTATTTTGCCATCACAGTCTTTGACATGATTATATCCCGTATTATGCAGATAAACGACGGGTCTGAAATACCCTGACTTTTAATTTATTTTTAATTTCCGAATAAAAGAAGAAAATACCAAAGGGGAAGATACCTGTGGAGTCTCCTCCTTTTTTCTTTGTTTTTTTGCGCGTATAAACGCGGATCAGTTCGAGACCGGAAGACCGTTCTCCTCGGCAACCGCCTTGAAGGATTCGGCAAGGTAGTTTGTCTGGCGGTCGGTAAGTCCGTAGACGTTATACTTCCAGATACGTGTGGTTCCGGGGATGATTCCGCAGATACCGCGCTTTCTGAGTGCCGCGGCGAAGTAGTATCCTTTCTTCTTGTGTGTCTCGGCGACCTTGTCGAACGAGTTCTTTGTGTCGACTCTTGTAAGGGTGTGCTGGCGCGGGTTGTCGCTTAAACAGACGGTACCGTCGATGTCGGTGAGAGCGTCGATGACAATCTGACTGTGCTTAACCTCGGTGTCCCAGTTCTCGACACGCTTCCTGACCGCGGGGAACGAGGCGACAAGACCCGCCATGGTTGCACCCATGAGCGAACATCCGATTATCTGAATCTCTTTTATTCCGAACTTTCTTCCGGTGACATCACCCGAGACCTTTGTGGTGTTGAATATCTTATCGGCATACTCGTCCGTGACCGCGACGACTCCCGAAGGTGCGGGTGCCGCCATGCTCTTGTGTCCCGAGCCGACTATGAAGTCGACGCCGAGCTTCTTGCCGTCAATCGGCATCGTGCCGACGGTATATGCGCCGTTTAAGAGAACGGGCACGTCGTATTTGTGAGCCGCCTTTGCAATGCCTTCGATGTCGTGAAGGTTTCCGAACTGATAGTCGACGTGGTCGATATACATCAGGGGCGGGGTCTTCTTGTATTTTGCGATGACCTCTTCGATCTTTGCCGCGGTGTTCTCTGCCGTGATGTGATTCTTTTCGTTTTTGGGGATCTCGCAGGGAATGCCGCCCGCCTGCTCAATCGAGACATACTCGGTGTAGTGCGCAAGCGACGAGAGGATTACGGGGTCGCCCTTCTCGACAAGCGAGTTTGCTATTGCCTGGAAACCGCGTCTGGCTCCGGGGACCACTCTTGCAATACCCATATTGAGCCATTCCGCGACTTCAACGTGGAAATCGGCAAGTGCGGGTTTCTTGATGTAGTCCAGTCTGAAGGGTCTGACACAGTTATCACAGACGGAATAACCGTCGGAATATGACAGAACCGCCTTCTGCGCCTCGGGAGTGAGTCTGCCGCCCGCCTGTGTGGGGCTGACGTTGATAAACAGTTCCTCAATCTCTCGGGCTTCCATATTTCCTATGTTCGGCATCAGAGCACCTCCTTTTCAAGAATGGCTATCTGCTTTTTAAGACCTTCTATGATCTTTTCCGCCTTCTCTTTGTCTTCTCCCTCGAAATCGTGGAAAGGAGCATTCTGTCTGAACAGCTCCCTCATATCCGTAAGCAAAAACATTGCCTGGAATACTGCGTCTACTCCTATCTGTGACATTGTTTCCTCCAATTTTTAATACATGTTAACCCTTCTACATTATTAAATAATGTATTCACAGGCGGAATTTTTTAATTTAGTCAATTATATTAAAGATTTAAGATAATTTCATCAATCGAAATTCACAATTGTTAATCGACGTTGCGCGGTCGGATTGATTATGACGATCGAAAGCCTGCAGCACAGCCTGCAAAAAGCGCGCCGAAACAATCCATGACACGGCAGGCAAAGTACCGGACAGTAATCGACAATAATCGATAATACACGGGAAAGTACTCGCAAAAAATCCAAAAAAACATAGCGCCCAGCTCGGAATTCGAATCCGAGTCGCAACCGTGACAGGGTTGCATGATAGGCCTCTACACTAGCTGGGCAATGCAGGACATCAACGATGTCAGCATACTATATTGCACTTAGGGGTTTTTTAATCTATTCAATCTGCTTCGGTCGCAACAGAGCATCCGCTCCGAGGGTTAATTTCAAAGAACAAACGAAAAACAGAACAAAAAGCAAAAAAAAACAAAAAACAAACAAAAAAACAAAATTCAAGACGCACAAGAACACAAAAGAACGAAAAACAAAGCGCCCAGCTCGGAATTCGAATCCGAGTCGCAACCGTGACAGGGTTGCATGATAGGCCTCTACACTAGCTGGGCAGTTCAACACACCAGACCCACGCGATTTACAGATCCCGCCTCCCGGATTCGAACCGGGGACATCGCGGTAGCCGCGCAGTTGCTCGACATCGTATCGGGCAAACCAAACTACAGCCGCGCACTCTACCAGTCTGAGTTAAGGCGGGGCTGGTGCGCTATATATGTTAAACTGATAAGGCTTTAAACGTTTTCTTTTGTAACTGCGCTGCCGAAGGATTTTCGCGCGAAGTCACAAAAAACAGCACGGCGCGCAGATAAATGCGGGGATAAACATGCGCAGAAATGTATGAATAATGTGTGAATTCGTGCGTGAATTAATCTGTGAATCAATGTGCGAATCAATGTGTGAATCAATGTGTGAATCAATGTGTGAATCAATGTGGGAAATAATGCGCCAAAAAGCGTTGTAAAAAGTATTGAAAAAGGGATCAGTTGGCAGACGGCGGCGTACCTGCGCCTGCGCCGGCAGTGCCCTGTACGGCGCTCTGAATCTGCTGCTGAAGCTGCTCGAACTTCGTCTGAAGAGCCTTTTCCTGCTTCTCGAGTGACTTGACGCGAAGCTCAAGAGTCTCGACCTTATCGTTTAAGTCCGCCTCGACCGAAGCCTTGTCCTTCTGCATCATGACCGAACCGATTGTAGTGTATACAACCGCATCTTCCTTTGCCGAGGAAAGCTCTTCGATGGCTTTTCTGGCTTCCTTTGCCGCCATCTCGAAACTTGCCTTCTGCTGAAGAATTGTCTGAAGCTGCTGCTGTACCTGCTGGAGCATAGCCAGCTGATTCTGAACCTTTGGTGGTATATTATTCATCTCTTATTGCCTCCTGCATCTCTTCGGAGATCTGAATTAATCGTAGCCATGTATTAAGTGCCGCACGAAGTGCCGATATATCGTCAGCCTCGACGGTCAGAACAATCGCCCGCACATCACCCTCCTCGCAGAGCGTGACTTTCGAGGACGAACGCCCCATATCCTCGTCCTCCGGCAGAACAGCCTGCCAGACGGTCCTTGCATACGGCGTCTCGAAACGAAAGACCGCTTTATTCTTCTTTGGGTTGCCTGAGTCTGAGGACATAACGCCTTCTCTGTGCGCCGTCAAAGATAAGCACATCCTGATTATCTTCTGTTTTACAAACTTTGATATATGAACTCAGTTTATCATAAATAATTTGGTTGCCCGTAACCAGACCTCTTATGAGTTCACCTTCGCGATTCTCCACGGAATACGAGGTGAACATGAAACCGAATACGGGTTCTTCATCGTGAAAAACTTCAATCAAAAAATATCTGCCTGATTTTGAGACAATCAGAAGATCGTCGTCGATGCCTGTAATGTCGCCAAGTCCTGCCTTTCCCCGCGGCGAATAGTGTCCGCCGAGGGAAAATGCAAGATCCTTTGAAAATGTTCTAAGGGGCGGTGCAGGTTTGCGCGAAGTGGTAACTTCCATTTATCGGGCTTTTACAGTCTTGATACCTGCGCCACGCTCTTTGAAAAGAATGCGGTGACCGCAGTAGGGACAGCGGACATTGATATCAATCTCCACTTTTTGTTTGCACCTTGCACACTTATAACCTGACATAAATTAAGACCTCATTTACTCTTTAATTAATGAACGCTCAATTGTACGGAGTGCAACCTTAAGGTTAGGCGTCTGCGGGACATATGCTCCGCCGGCATACTTGTATCCGCACTTCTTGCATTCCCAGATGCCCGTTCCCTTTCTGGTAACGGCTTCGGTTGCGCAGTTCGGACATACGTGTTTTGCCTTTGCAATTTTCTCGACTTCGTTGACGCGTTTTCTCAGGAATCTGCCGTATCTGGGACCGAATCTGCCCGATGTTCCGACAACCCTTCCTTTTGCTCTCTGATTACTTGATTTTGCCATTGTTTCTTAGCCCCGAATTTAGGTCTGTATATATTGGATTTGTAACCTTATTAATTATGACTGGTTTGTTCTTTAATATTTCTTATATGATCCACCTAAAAGGCACCTTCGCATGCCGCGGCGGAGGGGGTGCGGAGGATCTTCTCAGTCCTGACTGAGAAGCTTTACCTCGCCGTCACCCTTGGTGAGACGGTTGACGAGGTCGAAGAATTCGCCCTGAATTCCGGCGGGAATCTTGCATATGCATATCCATGAGCCGTCTTTCTGCCACTCGTCCTTCTCGAGTGTCGTCGCCGCCGCAAGCTCGCCGTATGCCTTGGGCGCAAAGTCCGCGGGTATCTTTACGGCATAGCGCGCTTCCGCAAATTTAATCGGAATCAGCGGTCTGAGGGCTTTCATAACGTCTTTTACCTGTTCGTCGACATGCTTGAACGGGTCGATGCTGACTCTTGCCTCCTCCATTGCCATCTCGATGCGCTTTGGCGGGTGCGGAAGTTTGGTCTGCGGGTTTATCGCGTTGCGCGAGATGAAGGTGATTATCTGGTTGCGCTTCATCTCGACCATCTGTTTTCTCTGTTCCGCGGTCAGGTGAATCTCGCCTTTCGTGATGATACGCTGGGCTATTGTCTCGAAATCGGTCGTTCCGAAGACTTTCTTAAGGGATTCGTCCGAAGCTTTGTCGGTCTTGGATGCGTTCTCGAATACGAACAGTGCCGCAACCGCATCCTCGATATTGATCTTTTCGCCCTGACGTATGCGCGCCGCTTCATCGGGATCCACGAGGATCTCAAACTTCTCCCCGTGGCTCTCGAGCCTTGCCACTACTGCCTGCTCAAGAGATATCAATTTTACACCTCACTCTTTCTTATCGGTCTTTGATTTCTTTGCCGCCGCGTCGTCTTTCGTCCCGGATTTCTCCGCGGTCTTTGCCTTCGCGGCTTTTTCGGCTTTCTTCTCTTCCTTCTTTACGGCTGCCTCGAATTTGTCGACGCAGACCTTGACCTCTTCCTTGGTCATCTTCTTGAATGACGCGGTCTTCAGGTCGACGATGCCAATCTCGACAGTGTTGACGTCGAATTTGCCTTCGGTCGCGGCATGAAGGGCTTTGAGTCCCATTGGGATTGCGTCCGAAATAGCCATTTTGTCTTTGTAGTCTTCCTCAAAGACCTTCATGACGGCGGCTCTTCCGGTTCCGATTGCGGTTGCCTTGTATTCGAGAAGGGTTCCCGACGGGTCGGTCTCGAAGAGGCGCGGCAGGTCGTCGCTTACGCCCGCAATTAGGAGCGCGGTGCCGTATGGTCTGCCGCCGCCGAACTGCGTCAGTGTCTGCATGTGGTCGCAGAGTTTCTTCGAGAGTGTCTCGACGTCGATGGCTTCGTTGTATGAAACGTGGTTTATCTGTGCCTCGACTCTGGCGCGGTCGACGAGTGCCCTTGCATCTCCGACAAGTCCGGAGGATGCGACCGCGATGTGCTCGTCGATCTTGAAGATCTTCTCGATTGATGACTGTTCGAGAAGTCTTGAACTTACGCGTTTGTCGACGATTAAGACGACGCCGTCCCTGCATTTGATTCCGAGTGCCGTTGTTCCGCGCTTTACCGCTTCTCTGGCGTATTCAACCTGATATAAGCGTCCGTCAGGGCTGAAAACCGTTATTGCCCTGTCGTATCCTCCCATTTGAGCGTTCATTGGTTGCATTGTAACTCCTCAATATCTTTTATTGTGTAATACAAAGAATCTTGGCTTTTTATTCCCTCTTTATATAAATCAATCTTTTCCCGCGATACTCTCACGGGACGATAGGGAATATCTTTTATGATTATGTCCTTTTTTGCATATAGCAGATTTGTTTCTGCACATTCCGCAGATACCGCACTGTCCTCACAGTTCTCACAGCCCTCGCCGTCCGCACGGCTCTCAGCGGCGCGAATCTTCTCTTTAAGCGTGAGTATAGTTCCCGACGTGAGGACGGGTCGGATTGCGCACGGCATATCGCCGATTGAGCAGACGGTCGAGATTGCCGCCTGAAGTTTCTTCTCGGTTCCCCGCGTGCAGCGGATTATTGCCCAGTTTCCTTCGGTGTGGACGACGCTCATGCCGATCTCGGCGGCGCCGTTATCGCCGAAGAGGGAGGAGATCGCGTCGTAGACGGCATAATAGACCGCTTTTCCGTCCGCATCAATGCCGTGCGGGACGATTCTGCACAGGACATAGCGTTTATTGATCCTCAGTGTCGGCGGCAGCGCTTTCATGATATCTCCTCCGCGTTTCCGATGTTCTCCTCGCATTCCTCAGATTCGTCTGGTTCGTTGTATTCGGCACATTCGGCGCACTCGGAGCAGTCGCCGGATTCTTCGCAGGCGGTGCTTTTGTCGAACGGGCTGCCGCTCTCCGAGGGCACACCGAAATTCCGCGGATTTACCGTTACGGCATTCTGCGGATTCAAAAGTGCCGATACGGAGTTCAACGCCGCGATGGTCTCTTCGTCGGTCATGCCGAAAAGAGAGCAGAGATTGGAAATCTCGCGAACGCCGCGAAGCCGTGTGTAAGTACGCGCTCCCGAGGATATCGTGAGCATAAATCCGTATTTTCTGTGGAATTTCAGGATATCGGCGTATGCCGCGAGCGCCTTCTGCCTTGCGATACCGCGTTTCCCGATTATCGGTGTGAGATCGATATCGACGGCAACGGACTTTTCAAGGGCGTTTACCGCGCAGACATCGTCGAAGGCGTTTTTGGGAGCATTATCCATGCCTTTCAGGATATTGATTCTGCCCGACGAGAGCAAGCTGCGGTTGAAGGCGTTCTCACCCGCATTGACCGCGACAATCGGCACGGATTCGTATTTTTTGACCTGATTCTGAAAGTCCCTGAAGTTTTCGGCTTTTATGACCGCTCCGCGCACAATCTCGACGCCGTATACGCTGAAGACCGTCCTGCCCGCGAACTCTTTCGGAATCGCGGCTTTAAAATCCGCGTTCGAGCAGACGAGTCGTGAGAATCCGAGATATTTTGCTTCGAGAGCCATTCGGCGCAGCGACGAACTGCCGAGCGGATACGCAAAGACACAGGCGTCTGATACTGTCATTGTAATATAGTTATTGAAAAAGAGCAATGAATCTTTGTTTCGGGCAGGATTTTCCTGCCCGAATACGGTTAAGAGATGATATGACCGAATTCGCAAAAGGGTATCGGAGATTTTCCGATACCTTCGCGGAATCGGTTTTACTTTCCTCTGTTCTGGTTGGAACGGATGCTCGGGCGGGTGTGCTCGGTTCCCGTGCCTCTCTTGCGCATTCCGCGTCCTTTCATGCCGGCGCTTGTGCGTCCGCGCTCTGCACGTCCGGTGTTCTTGTTGGACGAGAACCATGAGAGGTGAGCGTCCGATTTGATTGCCGGGTGGTTGCCGTCGACGAGGATGACTTCATACCATTTGGATCTTCCGTCTTCTCCGACCCAGTAGGAGTTGAGAACTTCGAGGTTGGTGTATCTGCGTGATGCACGCTCTTCCGCCATTCTCTGAATGCTCTTTCCCATTGTGTTGCGGCGCATTCCCATGCGTGCCGTGCGGCGACCGCGGATGTATCTCGACTTCCTGCGTCCGCCGCGGCGAATCTTTACACGCACTACGATGATTCCCTGCTTTGCGCGGTATCCGAGGCTGCGTGCTCTGTCGATCCTTGTCGGTCTCTCGACACGGATAACGCTGCCTTCTTTACGCCAGTCCTGCATTCTGCTCCAGAGCAGGCCTTTTACTTCGGTTTTGTCCGGGCGCTTCCATGCGTCGCGGACGTAGCCATACATTGATTTTGCCATTGGTATTTCACCTTAAAGGTTCAGCCGATCTTTATTCGGGCCACATTCCTTTGTTAACCGTTCTTCGGGTATTCCGCACGGATGCGGAGGTTACCCTCAAAGGTTCTTTACATATTGGTTATCGTATGCAAAAAAGGTTTGGTATATTAGGATATTGATTAAGAGAGATTTTGCGGGAATTATTCCCGCCGCTCAGTTTTCAGTTTTCAGTTTTCAGTTTTTCTCTTTTCTGACGACGTGGATGTCCTCGATGCCGGTTACGGGGTACTGACCGTGTTCGTCCTTTTCGGCGGATTTTACCATGTCCCAGATTGTGAGGAGGGCTATGGAAACTCCCGTGAGGGCTTCCATCTCGACGCCGGTCTTGCCGTAGGTCTTGACCGTGCAGGTTGCTTCGATGCAGTTTTCGTCGGCGATGTCCTCAAAGTCGACGGATACGCCGCCGATGGGCAGCGGGTGACACATGGGGATGAGGTCGGATGTTCTCTTTACGCCCTGTATCGCGGCAACGCGTGCGGTTGCGAGGACGTTTCCTTTTACGACCGTTCCTTCGCGGATTGCCTTCATTGTCTCTTCGCGCAGGTAGATTTTGCCCGCCGCTACCGCAAGTCTGTTTACGTCGGTCTTTTGGGTGACGTCGACCATGTAAGCCTTGTCGTCTTTTATGTGTGTGAATTCTGCCATGATATTGATACTCCGATTTTGTATGTTTCCGATTTTGTCTGTTATTTGTGTTTATGCGGGATATATCTAATAATGTCTCATTTATCCGGCATAATCCTCATGCATCACTCCGATTCTTTCATCACCCGTGCAATCTCGTGAAGGAGGTCGGAGGCGAGGAGACCGTCGCCGTATTTCTCCGCGACTGCCTCGCCGCACTTTCCGAGGATGTATGCCGCCGCGGATGCCGCATCGAAGGCGGGCATTCTGCACAGCAATGCTCCGCAGAGACCGGCAAGAAGGTCGCCGGTGCCGCCTTTTGTCATGGCGGGCGTTCCCGTGCGGTTGAATCGGACGCTTTCTCCGTCGGAGATTACGTCAACGGCGCCTTTCCGGAGAATTACGGCGTTCAGCGTTCCCCCATCTGCCGCGGTGCCGGTTTCTGTGTCGGTGTCGGCGGCGGCGTTTGCCGCTTTGTTGACCGCGGCGATGAAATCCCTTGCGGCGGCTGCCCGCTCACGGAGAGTGTCGGCGGCGCTAATCTCCGTTCCCGAAATTCTTCTGAATTCTCCGAGGTGCGGGGTGAAGATTACCTCCCGCGGTTTTCCCGCGCCGTTTGACTGCGAAAGAGGCGATCCGCAGGGAGTGGACTGTGGCAGAGGAAGGGGATGGGGGAGGGGGAGTCTGAGTGCATCGGCGTCGATGACGGCTTTCTTTGCGCATGCCGCAAGTCTCCGCACGGTCTCATGACTGCGGGTGCCGAGCCCGCATCCGATTACGACCGAATCGGCAAGACCGATGAGCTGTTTCAGCCGCTCTTCGTGAATCGGCGAGAGGTATCCGCCGATATCGGGGTCATAGGGCAGATTTTCGACGATGAGGTCCGGATACCGCATCATAAATTCGGATGCGGGCGGCGTGAAAGTCGCGACCTGAACGATATCGGCACCGGCTCTCAGCGCCGCAAGTGCGGCAAGATAAGGCGCGCCCTGATACTCCTGGCACCCGCCGATGACGAGGACTCTTCCGCCGGCGCCTTTGTGCGCCGCATTTTCTTTCTTGGGGATTACCGCAATGTCCCCGGGACCGGTGAAGAGTTCCGCCGCAGCAGGTATCCCGATATCGCAGACCATGATCTTCCCCGGCGAAAACGGCGTATCGGAAGCGGTTGAAGCGGTTGAAGCATATGAAGCGATTACCTTCTCCCTGTGAAACGCCGCAGTGAAGTCCGACCGCAGATACGGAGTGGGAATATCGGCGCTGACGACAAAAGCGGCGGACGCATTCGCGGATTCAACCATCCGATTCAGCGGCTCGCGAAGTTTTCTCCCCGCGCCTGCGCCGGTTCCGAGGATGCAGTCGGCGATTAATGTCGCCTCATCGAATAGGCGGGAGAGTTCCCTTACGTCGGCGTCCTTTTCCGCGGCGTAAACGCCGATATTCGGGATTTCAAGAATCCTGTCCAGATTTTTACGGCTTTCGGGAGTGTATCTTTCCGCGGCAGACTTCGGGTAGATAACCGATACTTTTGCGGCGGCATCGCTTTCGGCAAGAGCAAGAATACGTGCGCAGACAAAACCGTCGCCGCCGTTGTTCCCGCCGCCGCAGAGCACCAGAATCTTCGGGGGGTTTACTGCGGCAGAGGCGGAATCGGCTGCACGTGCGGCGCTGTTCTCACGGATTTCACGGATTTTATCGCGGATGCACTCCGCAAGTGCCCTGCCCGCATTCTCCATGAGAATCTCCGCGGATATGCCGAGCGCCATGGCATTTCTGTCAATCGCCCTCATTCTCAGCGGAGACACTCCGCCCTTATGCATGAATCCCGACAATTCGCCGATATCGATGCCGATATCGATCTCTGCGGACTTGCATTGCTTTTCGGGAGTGTCTGTCTTCATGGATAATATTCCAAAAACGGTTTTTCAAACCGCGATTTTCGCTTATTTCTCGGTTATGAGAGAACATCGACGAATTGATCTCTCTGTGAATTTTTCAGAATCTCAATATTATATTCATTACATATCGACTCGAAATCACGCCCGATCTTCTTCTCGTCATTGACGATGATATACGCTTTTATGCTGTCGCCCCTTACCTGACTGATGTCGTATAACTGGAACGCATAGTTTGCGGCATCGGCTTTCCGCGGATTATTGCAGACATTCAGATACCTGTCGGGAGCATCCTTTGAATGCGGGATGACAAAGTCAAACGCATGGTCGACTCCGGATTTGCCGGCGATCTTAACGTTCGGAAGGTATCTTATATCGGCGGATTTCAGCCATCTCTCAACATCCTCAAAGAAAAGATTTCTGACGGTCGGAAATGAGGTATATACGACATCTCCTATTGCAAGAACCGCCTGAATAAGATCGTTCTTCTTCTGTGCGAAATTATCCCGTTGAGCAACCGCGGTCAACTCCGTGCCCACGCGCTGAATGCCGAACCGCATCAGAGTGTAATCAATGATCTTTGACCGCGTCGGCGTTGTCACGTCGCATCCCGACATCTTCAGTCCCTGTAAGGTTTCACCGCCGTCGGTGAGACTTATTGTGCCGTCGTCATTCTGCCGGACGTAAATCTGAATGCAATCGTTATCGATATCCAGAAAAGGCGTTGTTATCTCCGACCATCCGTTTTCCATAGGATATGCCGAGAGATCCTTCTTCAGCCACGCCATATATGACTGTATGAAATCGGGTTGAACTGCGGTCATTTTATCACCAATTTAGTCTGAATATCGAGTTTGTGCTTGATATTACAATATGTCAAAAAATCATATAGAGTTTGTGACGGATTTTTGAGGTCGGAGAACTTATCTGCGGGAACGGGATATGCCCATGCCGAAGTTCCGTCCCTGTAGATGTGAAGGTGCGGACCCGTTATTGCTTCGCCGTCGGGGTTGACATGCCTCGCCCGCGGGTAAGTGTCAAGCCGAATCAACGGGTGTGTCACTCTTTTTGATCGGAGTTGCTCCTTTATCTTGAACTCAACAAACCCGCATCCCAAATCCAATACGAAACGTTCCGTGCCGTCTTCCGATATCAGATCATACTCCGCTTCCAGATTACACGCGGGAACGGTAATTGAATGGAGTTCACTGTCCAGAAATCGTTTCTCCATCCCGATAAGTTCCCCCGCTTCCTCATCCGTGATATTAGCCTCATTGTCTGCCATATCTACCCCGATTTTGATTCATACAACAGACTCCGCGTTTTACATAAATATCGATCTCCCGTGCGGCGCGAAAGTGATCTCTAAAAAAGCGGTTCTGAGAATTGTTTTCATCTTGTAAAACAGATCATTAATAATGAGTTTCACACAGGAGATCGCGGATGCCGCTGAAACCATAAAAAATGCCGATTCGGTCACAATAATTTCGCATATAGACGCGGACGGCATCACGAGCGAAGCCGTGCTTCGTCAGGCGATCACGCGACGCAATATTAACCTGGAATCCGTCTTCGTAAGACAGCTCGAACCGATGACGATGAAGCATGTTCCCGACAACGACAGCCTCAAGGTCTTCATCGATCTCGGCGCCGGTCAGCAGAACCTGCTGGAAGAACGCGGTCTGAAAGAGAGCGAGGTCCTCATCATAGATCATCACGTAAGTCAGGATACGGATACGCCGTATCAGCAGGTTAACGGTCTGAAATACGGATACGAGAAGCTTTCGGCGGCGGGAGCGGGTTACTTCGTAGCAAGAGATATCGAGGACTCGAATATAGATCTGGCGAAGCTTGCCGTCATAGGCAATGTCGGCGACATGATGGCGCGTGAGAGCCGCGGACTTATCGGACCCGCAAAAGAGATAGCCGACGACGGGGTCAAAGCCGGCAACGTGAAGATTATCGACGGAGATCTGAACAGCTACGGGATATCCACGCGCCCGCTTCACTTCTTCCTCTCGTATTCCAACGATCCCTTCGTGCCCGGCATCACCAACGACGCCGAAGGCGCACAGCGCCTTGTCGAGGAATACGCAAAGATTCCGCTGCGCAAGGATAACGGCAAATTCAGGGTCTGGGAGGACCTTAAATCCGATGAGAAAGACCGCATCATCAAACTGATGAAATACCACCTCATCGACTCGGACGAGCCCGTAGCCCCCGAGAGACTTATCGCACAGCATTATGTCTTCCCCGACGAGCCGCGATATACGCCGCTTAGGAACGCATCGGAGTATGCGACAATGCTCAATGCCTGCGGGCGCTGGGTGAAACCCAAGGTGGGGAGCACGGTCTGCTGCGGCAATAAAAAGAGCAGGGAATACACGGAGGCATGCAGCGAAGCCGCGGATATGCTCAGACATCACCGCTCGGTTATCCGCGAGATGATGGAGTATATCCTCGATACGGGCGTAAAAGAGTTGTCGCATCTGCAATACCTTCACGTTGGCGACAGATTCCCCGACACCATAGTGGGTATCGGCGCCGGAATGGCGCTTTCGAAGCTGAACTGGCGGCTTCCGATAATGATCCTCTGCTATCTTCCCGACGACCCCGAACTCGTCAAGATTTCGATGAGAACGAACGAGACCATGGTCTCAAAGGGCGTCGATCTTCAGGCGGCGCTTCTGGAAGCGTCGGAGGCGGTCGGAGGCGCAGGCGGAGGTCATAAGATAGCTGCGGGCGCATATATATCCAGAAGCAGGGAGGCAGGCTTTGCCGAGAGAGTAAACGAGATACTGAAGAGGCAGCTGAGTTAAAGGCGGCTTAAATGTATCTGAGTTAAAAAAGAGATTTCGGGAGTAATCAGGAGCAGACAATGTCAGATATGAATAAGGTCAATAAATTCGAAGGAAACAGACGCGACCGTGGCGAAAATCGCGGAAACAACGGGAATAGGGACAATCGAGAGAGACGTGAAAAACGCGATTTTACAAGGGAAGCGCCGTATGCTAAGGATTCCTACTTAAGCCGCGTCCGCGTCATCGCCGATTACCAGTTCGGAAAGGGTGCGGGTGCGGGGCTTTTCCCCGACGACTGCGAGTTTAAGCTTTCGGCGACAAAGCGCGTGCGCTACATCCTCCTGGGTAAAGAGCGACTGGCAACCCTGCGCGCAAACGACGGCAGGCTCACCCTCAGTCAGACGGGCGCAAAGAGACTCTGCGAGACCCTGCCCGCACCGGCATACCGCGTTATCGTAAAGGACGAGGTCGGCGAGTTTGTCGCGGCAGGCAAGAACGCGATGGCAAAGCACGTTACTTTTGCCGATCCGCAGATTCGCGGCGATGACGAGGTTTTGGTCTGCAACGAAAAGGGCGAGTTTCTTGCAACCGGCACTGCGGTTCTGAGCGCAAAAGAGATGGCGGAGTTCAACTACGGCGTCGCGGTCATGGTCAGAAAAGGAAACTGATTCAATCGCGGATTGCACAATTTATTACACATTCGCTGCATATTATAAGAAAAGATAAGGAGAGAAAATATGATTCCGGGAGTCAACCCAAAACAGATGAAAGCGATGATGAAAAAGCTCGGCATGAAGATGGAACAGTTGGAGGATGTCGAGCGCGTCGTAGTATACACGAAGAAAGGAAACTACATCTTTGAGAATGCCGAGGTCGTCTCGACGACAATGCAGGGCGCAACCACCTACCAGCTCTCGGGCGAGATGAGATTCGAGGAAGCCGAGACGGTCATACCCGAGGAAGACGTTGCCATGGTCGCGGAGCAGGCTTCGGTCTCGAAGGAAGCCGCACTTGCCGCGTTAAAAGAGACAAACGGCGATATCGCCGAGGCAATTCTTAAGCTTTCGGAGTAATCGGGCTGTTCGCACGGGCAGGACAGGCAGGCGACTGTTACATGCCTGCGAACAATCCGAATTACGACAACGGACAACAACGACACAACAGACACAGAAGACATACAACTGAAAACAGACATAATCCATTTTTATGATTCGGGAAAACGACAGAGTGCTTTTGTCGGACGGAAAGCGCGAATTTTATGTGAGAGCGGTTGAAAAGGACTTTTCGACCGACAAGGGCATATTAAAACTCGGAGACCTCATCGGGATGGAGTCGGGAGGGACAATATATTCCCATCTCGATAAGCCGTTCAAAGTTATGGTGCCCAGACCGACCGATTTCTTCAATCATGCCAGAAGGACGGGCGCACCCATGCTCCCCAAGGATATCGGCATGGTGATTGCCTATACGGGCATGAACCGTAAAGACAATGTCCTCGACGCGGGCTGCGGAAGCGGAGTTGCGGCAATCTACTTCGGCGGCGTCGCGGGGCATGTGACCTCATACGAGAAGCGCCCCGAGTTTGCCGGGATATGCCGTGCGAATATCCTCGAGGCGGGGCTGGATAACGTCGAAGTCATCGCGGGGGACATGCTCGACGCCGAAGGCGAAGCTGTCTTCGATGTCGTTCATCTGGATATGCAGATTGAGAAGGAGCATATAGAACATGCTTACGCACTTCTGAAAAACGGCGGCTATCTGGCGACTTACACGCCGTTTCTGGAGCATACCTTTACAGTTATGGACGCGGCAATTCCGCTCTTTTCCGAGGTCGTCTGCCATGAGCTTATTGCGCGTGAACTCACAAGGACAGAGCGCGGAACACGCCCGTCCACAAGGGTAGCACATACGGGATACATAACGGTATGCAGGAAATAACCTGTATAACCCGATTATCAAAACACGGCGTGTATCATCACTTTAAATTGCAAAAAACCGCACACTATGCCAAGAACTATATATTCAGAATTGTAAGTAATAAGTAATGACAGGTGGTATTTGTCCCAAATGCGGACTACCAAAAGAATTGTGCATTTGCGAAGAAGTAGCAAAAGAGCAGCAACAGATTAGCGTGAAGATCAACAAGAGACGATATGGCAAGGAAGTAACTGTCATAGAAGGTCTCGATCCGATGGATATTGATCTCGATGAACTTCATAAATTCCTGAAAAGCAAACTCGCCTGCGGCGGCACCATTAAGGATAATATAATAGAGCTTCAGGGCAACCACCGCGAGAGAGTCAAAAAGCTCCTTCAGGACAAAGGGTATAAACTTGACAATATAAACTGATTCGCCGATATAGCAAAAGTCCCGCGGGACGGCTGCGACCGGCGAATTAAGCATAATGCCCGTATCCTTTTAAGGATCAACCTTTTTTACGACGCCGAATTACAAAGGGAGCGAAGGCTTTCTTTACGCGGTTTTATACAGTTTTGCGCGGTTTAACACGATTTTACAAAAAAATACAGCGCAAAAAAACAGCGCCGTTCAGATAAAGAATCTGAACGCAATCCAGGCGATTGCAAGCATTATCAGCGAATATTTGAGTCCAGCCTTCGCATTGCCTTCGCCCATCTGTCCCGCGACAAGTCCGGAGAAGAACGCCTGAATCATTGCCGCGTGCGAGAAGAGACGGCGGTATAAGTCCATGTCCTGACCGCCGCCGACGGACATGCCGCCGAATGCCGAGGCAGCCGCAGTGCCCGCACCTGCGTCGACCGTGTCTTCAGCCCCTCCCGAATAAAGGGCTGAGCCTGCGTCCGCCATTGTCTGAAGGAAGGTTGCCGACATTATGCCGATGATGAAGAGGAATACCAGAAACGAGATTATGACGATGATAACGTAGATGAGCATGTTGTTGCGGCGTTCGTCGGCGAGATTGACAAACTCGCGGGAGTCGTCGGCAGCGGCTTTAAGGACCTCGCTTACGTTGCCGCCAGCAATGCTTGCTTTGGCTACGAGGTCGACACTGCGTTTTGCAAGCGGCGCTCCCAGAGAGTCGCCGAATCTCACGATTGCGTCGATAAACGGCATGTTCCACGAGATATCGCAGTCCATCTTCTTTATGTAACGCGTCAGTTTTCCGTAGTCGCCGTCCGAGACCGTGTGAACGGCGTTGGGAAGCGTCATTCCGCTCTCGTTCATGCCCGCGAGGTCGCGGAAGAAGTTGGGAAGGGCGACCTCTATGCTTCTTATCCGCATGCTCTCCCGCGTAAAAAGGACGGCATAGGGCGTAAGCGCGATAAAAAGCGCGAGCACGACGAGATCGTCGACGCATGCCGATGCAATGGTCTCCGCGATGCCGCATTCAGCGACCGACCGCACCATGCCCGCGATGAAGACGGTCAACGCGAGCGGAACCGAGATTATGAGGACGTTTTCGGGTTTTTCGGTCAGCATATCGACGGGGTGAGCAAACAGCCCCCCCATGCCTTCCCCGGATTTCTTCTTCAGCGCTATCCTGCGGAGGATCTCTTCCTGCATACCGTCATCCGTGAGTTCGGGATCGGCAGCGGCGGCGGTTATTTTCTGCATCTTTCTGTCCTCCTCATCTCAGATCTCCGGCGTCATCGAGTCTATGAGCAGCACAAAGAGCAGACTGCCGAGCGGGATTATGACGTAGATAACGACGTATAAAAAGACGGGGTCGTCACTGCCGCTTATCGAGGACATAATCGACTGAAGGATTATCAGAAAGAGCGTTCCGGCAACAAGAGCGGTTACATAGGACTCCGAGATAAGTCCGAGCGTCTCGAGGAAGGTCTTCTGCTTCATCCTGTTTTCGCGGGCATACTGCTCCGATTTGTTCCTGAAATAACCCGTGAGGTTGCTTCCCGAGGATATGCTTGCGACCGCGCCCTGAAGGAAGTCCCTCATGCGGGGGCTGGGGGTGTACTGGCCGACGGTTACGAGCGCTTCAAGGAGGTCTTTGCCGAAGATATAGACTTCGCGCGTGATATATCGGGCTTCGACGGCGCTCTCGCCGTAGATCTCGCTCTCACCGAGAAGTCTGAAGACCCCTGCGGGCGGGATTCCCGCAGCCGACATCGCGGTTATGTAGTTTATCGCATACGGCAGTGTCGCATCGATATTGCGGCGGCGTTCGCCGGCACGTATGCGGGGATAGAGCATGAATCCGAGCCATGTGACGGCGGAGAAGAGGAGAAAGGCGACGGCTGCCGCGATGACCGCGCCGATGAACAGGCTGTATTCGCTCAGCAGATAGAATATCTCAGGCAGACTTCCGAGGCTGTATACGATGAGCGGCAGCCGCAGGAGATATGTGACCGTGCCTGCGAAGAGCGCCGCAATCAGACCGACCGCGACGGCGCTTATGTATGCCGTTGCCAGATACGCCTCGAAGGAGATTCTCATGCGGGCGCTGAGCATTCCGTTTATCAGCGCGGAATCGGCTTCCCGCTTCGTCTTTATCCTCGCTTTTATCCTCTCGCCGAGAAGGTTGAAGCAGAAGCGTTCATACACGTTCATTCAGATCGCCTCTTACGAGTTCGGTTACGGCGTCGGGGTCGCGGTAATAGGACATGAGGACTTTTCCGACGTCACGGTAGTTTCTGAGTTTTTTGAGCCGCATCCATTCGAGGATCTCCTGACGGCGTTTGAGTTCTTCGAGCATTCGCGCCTCGTCCCAGCCGTGCGTCTCCATTATCTCCTCGAGGATGTAGGATTTGCCCGAGTAGCGTATCTCGTCCGAGGACTGATGCCATCTGAAGACTTCGTTCGTGATAAGCTCGTTTGTTCTCGGGTCTATGTCAAGAATCTCGATTATCTGCCTGTTTCTGCGCACCCGCTGACCGCCCGCCTTTGCCTGCACCTGAATGCACATGAGGTTGAGGGAACTGAGCATGTTTCGCGGGACGTTCATCGGCGGATTCTCGATTCTGTGGACTGCGCCCGCGACGGAATCGGCGTGCATGGTCGAGTACGTGACATGCCCCGTGCTCATTGCCTGAAAGAGCGTCTGCATCTCGGTGCCCCTGACTTCGCCGACGAGGATGTATTCGGGGCGCTGGCGGAGTGAGGCACGCAGGAGTTCGTACATGTCGATGGAGCCTTTTCCTTCCCTGTCGAAGGATTCGCGGGTCACGGCGGGTATCCAGTTTCGATGCGGCAGCCGCAGTTCGCGGGTATCTTCAAGGGTTATTATCTTGGCAAGCGGCGGTATGAAGAGCGAGACGGCGTTGAGCGAGGTGGTCTTTCCCGAGGCGGTGCCGCCCGCGAATATGCAGGATTTTCCGGCTTCGACCGCCATCCAGATATATGCTATCGAGAGCGGGGAGAAGGTTCCCCATTCGATGAGGTCGGTCGGCGTTATCGGTTCGTCCTTGAATTTGCGGATTGTAAACGTGGATCCGTGCGCCGTTACCTCGGTGCCGAGCGTCATCTGTATGCGCGAGCCGTCGGTCATTGTGGCATCCAGCATCGGCTCGGATATGGATACGTATTTCCCCGCTTTCTGCGCCATTTTTATGACGAATGAGTCGAGTGCGGCGGCGCTTTTGTAGACGACGCCGGTCTGCACGGATTCGTATCGGGTGTGGAAGACGAAGATGGGGATATTGAGTCCGTCGCAGGATACGTCCTCGATGTATTTGTCGTGCATTATCGCGTCTATGAGACCTTCGCCCAGGAAATCGCGGACTATGTGATAGATTATTTTTTCGCGGTCGGCGACGGGCATCTTGAGTCCGTAGTCCTCGATGATGTCGCAGATTTCGTCGCGGAGGATCTTCTGCGCCTTCTCTTTGGTGAGGTCTTTCGTGCTTACGTTGAGGGTCTCGAAGAGCCTCTGCACGATTTCCTGCCTGAGTTTTTCCTGCGCCGGGTTGAGAGTCGGCTCGAGGACGTTGTAGGCGTACTCGTTCGTGTTCCTGTCGAAGGTGATTCTTACGTAGGCGTAAGGGGGATTGACGCCGTAGAGCTCGACTTCCTCTATGCCGTCGCCGCCGTCGAAACTCAGATCGACGAGGGCTCCGTGAATCGCGGGGTCGTACTCTTCTCGCTTTCTTTCGACGAGGGCTTTTGCGAATCCGAAGAGCCCTTTCTTCTCCGTCCGCGCTTCTTCTTTTGCGGAGGTGTCGCTGTCGCTCCGGCGTTCGTCCATCCGTTCATCCTTGGGGTCTTCCTTCGATGCGGAATATGCCGAGTATATCTTTTCGATTGCCGAGATTGTCCGTTCATGCTCGGCGGGCCCGGGTTCTTCCGCGGCATCGCCGCCGCGAATCCTGAGTTCTTCGATCTCGAAGGTGGTTGCGCCCTTAAGGGTAAGTTCGGAGATGTCGGCTTCGTCGACCGAGATTATGCCCGCATTCCCCGTGCCGATACCGCCTTTCCTATCCGTGTCGGGTTTCGGATTGCCGTCCGCATCCGTCCGTCCCCGCGTATACGCGTCGATGCAGACTCCGTCCTCACGCATTGCCGTGTCGTGAATTGTCGTACTGTGCATTGCCGCGTCATGCCTTATCGCGTCATGCTTTGCCGCATCATCCGCGGTACCGCCGTGCATTTTGCCGTCATGTATTCTGCCTTCATAAATTGTGCCGTCACGCTTTGCCCCGTCGCGGCTGTCTTCGGTTTCGTCTGTATGAGATGCGTTCGGTTTCGGCAGCTGCGGAATCGGCTCGGGGTTTGGCAGGGACTTGGTATCGATCGGTAAGAGCGTATCCCCGTTTAACCCGCCGCCCCTGTTTTTCTTTCCGAACAGTCCGAATCTTTTCCTTATGCCTTCAGTATCCTTCAATGAAAATCCCCCGTTTCCACGGCGAAGACCGCCCCGCCGCATGAGAGTTAACGCCGTTAACGGATTGACATTGTCAACAATTAACAGTGTTAACAAGTTAACAGCGTTAACAAATCACACCGTTAATCTAAATCAACAAAATTCTGTTGCCATAAAAATTATACTCTTCTAAATGAACGGGCGATGCGGGAATGCGGGAAAGAAGGGACGAAGGACAAAGATAACTAATATATTGCCGCGGACCGATCTTTATACATTTATGGAAATACTCTCAATACCTTTGGTAATCTCATCAATAGCAATAATAATCACGCTTTTGTATGCTTCATACCGCGATTATATTGAACGCCTTGTGGCGTTTAAGACATGGTATCCCATGCTCGTCATAGGCGTGCCCGTTGCCCTGTATACCTATGCGACGCTGATTCTGAGTGAACCGCGGGCGGCGGTCGGCTACATCTTCCTTGTCGCGATCTTCTGTGCGATGTTCTATTTCTCGTCGGCATACCTGCACATATTCGGCGGGGCGGATGCCTGGGCATTCATCTTCATCACATTCCTTGTGCCGCTCTATCCGATACTGCCGCTCACGGGATACCCGGCAATCGCTTTCTTCCCGCTGACCGTTCTGATAAATGCCGTGATACTGAATCTTGTCGTGCCGATAGCGCTTCTGATATACAATCTCGCAAAGAGGAACAGGGCGCCGCTATTCTGCCTCCTCACATGCTACCCGGTCGCGAGCGAGAAACTTACGGATTCGTTCGGATTTATCATGGAAGAGTTCGAGGAATGCCCCAAGAGCGCCGAGTCGCCCGAAGGCTTCAGGCGGAGATTCCTCACCTTCGGCGCCTCGATTAAGAGGATGGTCGGGGGGACGCGCAGGATGTATACCGGCGATCTCAGGAGGAATCCGCAGGAGTATAAGAAAGAGCTTGCCCTCTACAAGAAAGCGGGACATGTCTGGATATCCTACGGCGTTCCGTTCATCATCCCGATTACGGCGGGTTTCATTGCGGCGCTGCTCTTCGGGGACATACTGTATGTGATAATCCGCTTCATTACGGGGGCAATGTAAATGGAAGGCAACTCTGAATGCGACAAATGCGGTAGCTTTAAGGAACTGCCGCTGCTGTCGGAGATAAAATACGATAAGAACGGGCTTGTGACCGTCGTCGTTCAGGACGCGGGAACAAAAGAGGTTCTCATGACGGCATGGTCGGACGAGGCCGCCGTCCTTGAGACGATTCGGACGGGCTGTGCGCACTTCTACTCGCGCAGCCGCCGGAAGATGTGGAAGAAGGGCGAGGAGAGCGGGCATATTCAGGAGATAGTCCGCATCCTTGTCGACTGCGACTGCGACACGCTCCTCTATCAGGTAAGGCAGAAGGGCGGCGCATGCCACACGGGTCACATGAGCTGTTTTTACAGAACGCTCGAAGGAGAGGATGTCGGAGAGAAGGTTTTCGATCCGGCAAAAGTATACGGAGATTCCAATTAGGGATCGATCTAATTAGGGATTGAATACATTATATAAAAGGGAGGTTTTGTATGAAACTTATACCAGATACCAGCGTCATAATAGACGGACGCATCACCTCGATGATACAGGAGTCGGGTGAATATAAAGGGGCCACAATAATTGTTCCGGAGGCCGTAATAGCAGAACTTGAAGCACAGGCCAACCAGGGACGTGAAATAGGATTCAGCGGCCTTATCGAGCTTCAGGAACTTTCAAAGCTCGCAGAAGAAGGAATAATAGAACTCAAATATCAGGGCGAAAGACCCAGTCTCGACCAGGTCAAACTTGCCAGCGGCGGCGAGATCGACGCACTCATAAGGAAGGTCGCGCTTCAGTGCGATGACGCAAAGTTCATCACCAGCGACTTCGTGCAGTCCGAGGTCGCAAAAGCGAAAGGGCTTGACGTATTATACTTAAAACCGCAGACGGAGAACTTTTCACCGCTTACAATAGAGAAATATTTCGATGAAAACACCCTCTGCGTATGGCTGAAAGAGCGCGCGAAGCCTTACGCAAGGAAAGGCACGCCGAATAACAACAGCCTTGTCAGTCTTTCCGAGAATGTTCTCTCCGAATATGAGTTAAAGCGCATCGCACAGGAGATTCTCGAACGCGCCAGACGCAGTCCCGACGGATTTATCGAGATTGAGAAGCGCGGCGTCACCGTTGTGCAGATCGGCGCCATGAGGGTATCCATATGCAGAAGACCGTTCTCGGACGGCATGGAGATCATCGCGGCAAGACCGAACCGCGACTGCTCCTTAAGCGACTACAGGAAATGCGCCGCTGTAAAGAAACTTCTCGACGGCGGCAGAAAGGGTATCCTCGTAGTCGGCAAGCCGGGCACGGGAAAGACGAGCGTTGCGCAGAGCATCGCGGTCTACCTTGCCGATAAGGGCTGCTCGGTCAAGACTATGGAGTCCTCGAGAGATCTCTTCGTTCCCGATAAGATAACGCAGTACGGCGAGCTTGACGGCAGTATGGAGAACACATCCGAGATTCTTCTCATGATGCGTCCCGACCATGTCATCTTCGACGAACTGAGAAAATGCTCGGATTTCAATGTTTACTCCGAGCTTCGCCTTGCGGGTGTCGGCGTCGTGGGTGTCGTCCACGCGGGCAGTGCACACGATGCTCTCTTCAGATTCATGTCGAAGACGGAGTTCGGCGTGCTTTCGCAGGTGATTGATACGATTATCGCCGTCAAAGACGGAGATATCGCCAATATCTATGACCTGAAGTTCGAGTTCAGGGTGCCGGACAGCCTTCCCGACGACAACGACGAACTGCCGGCAAGACCGGTTATCTCGGTCATAAATACCGAGACGGGTCAGGCGGAGTCCGAGATATTCAGATACGACGGCGAGTCGATTGTCGTCAGGTTCACGGAGGATGAAGAGCCTGCCTCTCAGCCGATGCAGTCACAGTCAATGTCAATGCAGTCGCAGTCCGTGACCGTGCAGAGCCGGGAGGACAGTTCCCAGCAGTCGCTGCCGATTGAGGAAGACGAAGAGGATATCTCGATGAAACTCGTCGAACGCGACATTCAGAGGGAGATCGGAAGATTCACGAACGGCTCCGTAGACGTGAAGATGCAGAACGAGAACAAGGCGGTTGTCTACATAGACGACAAGGATGTCCCCGCCGCCATCGGAAAGGGCGGAAAGAATGTCGCGGCAATCGTGAACAAACTCAGTATCGGCATCGATATCCGCCCGAGAAGCGAGCTTGCGAGGTCGGCGCCTTCGGTATCGAACGACTACGACCTCTCGCCCTCAATCGATCTTGACGGCACTGCGGGCGGCGTCACGGAAAACGGCGTCGAGATAAAGATTGACAAGAAGAATCTCATGATTACCGCAAGAGAATACAGAGGCAAGATTGTGGATGTCTTCGGCGGCAAGGAGTATCTCTTTACCGCGACGGTCAACGACATGGGCGAGATTCACATGTCGAAGAACAACAGTATAGCGATGGAGATGATTCGCCGTTACAATGACGGTGAAGAGATCAGACTCAGACCCGTATGATCAGTCATTCGGGGTCATTGATCCGATTAATCATATATTTTTAAAGATCCAAAATAAATATCCGAGATTTACATCATCACCGGAAGTGAATTATGAGTAAATTTGAGATGAAAGAGTACGAAGAAAAATACTGTCGGGAATGGAAACATGCCTTCGAGGCTGATCCCAAGGACGGCGCCGATAAATTCTATATCAACGTCGCTTATCCTTATCCCAGCGGCGCTATGCACGTCGGTCACGGAAGGACATATATTGCTCCCGACGTAATCGCGAGATACAGGAGAATGCAGGGTCGTCATGTCCTCTTCCCGATGGCTTTCCACGTTACGGGTTCGCCGGTTATCGGTATCTCCAAGAGGATTGCCAGAGGCGACGAGAAGACAATCAAGCTCTACCGCGACTTATATCGCGTTCCGCAGGATGTGCTCAACAGATTTGTCGAGCCGACCGAGATTGTGAAGTATTTCAGCGACGAATACGAGCGCGTGATGAGCAGCTGCGGTCTTTCAATCGATTGGAGACGCAGGTTTACAACGGTTTACCCGCAGTACAGCAAGTTCATCGAGTGGCAGTACAAGCACCTCTACGAGCAGAACCGCGTCAGAAAGGGTGCGCACCCCGTCAAGTTCTGCCCGCAGTGCGACAACCCCGTAGGCGACCACGATCTCCTCGAGGGTGAGAAGGCGGAGATTGTCAAATATACGCTGGTTATGTTCACATGGGGAGAATACAAGGTGCCCTGCGCAACCCTGCGCCCCGAGACGACATACGGTGTGACAAATCTATGGGTTAACCCCAAAGTTACCTACAAGAAGGTGCTCCTCGACGGCGAGAAGTGGATTTTATCGCCGGAGGCGGCGCACAAGCTTTCGCTTCAGGAGCACGAGGTTAAGGAAGAGGGCGAGATTAAGGGCAGCGAACTCATCGACCAGAAGATGAGCCACCACATGTGCGGCAGTGTGCCCGTTCTCCCCGCAGAGTTCGTCGACCCCGACATGGCGACGGGTATCGTGATGAGCGTTCCCGCCCATGCGCCGTTTGACTACATCGCACTCCGTGACCTTCAGAAGCAGGGCAAATACACCGATATTCAGCCGATTGCGCTTATCACGGTTCCGGGATTCGGCCAGTTCCCCGCAAAGGATGCGGTCGAGCGCTCGGGTATCGCCGACCAGAACGACCCGGGAATGGAGACGCTGACACAGGAAGTTTACAGCGCGGAGTTCTCGAGCGGAAAGATGTTCCCGCAGTACGGCGGCAAGCCGGTCAAGATTGCACGCGAAGAGTATGCGGAGCTTATGCGCGAGAAGTACGGCTCAATCATAATGTATGATTTCGACAACCACAATGTGATGTGCCGCTGCGGAAGCCGCGTCTTCGTCAAGATTCTCAAGGATCAGTGGTTCCTGCAGTACAGCGACGAGGCCTGGAAGAAGCAGATTCACGAGCAGCTCAACAAGGTCGAGCTTGTTCCGCCCGAAGTCAGGACGGAGTTCGAGAGGACAATCGACTGGCTTAAGGACTGGGCATGTTCGAGGAGAATCGGTCTGGGAACGAGGATGCCGTTCGACAAGAACTGGCTCGTCGAGCCGCTCTCGGATTCGACCATCTACATGGCGTTCTACACCATCGCACACAAGCTGCTTCAGATTGAGCCGGAGAAGCTCACGCCCGAGGTCTTCGATTATGTCTACCGCGGCGAAGGCAGCCCCGACAATCTGCCGATTCCGAAGGAGACGGCGGAGGATCTGAGGAAGGAGTTCCTGTACTGGTATCCGTACGATTTCAGATTCTCGGCAAAGGATCTTATCTCGAATCACCTGACCTTCCAGCTCTTCCACCACAAGGCTCTCTTCCCCGAGAACCTTCAGCCCAAGGGTATGGTCGTCTTCGGCATGGGTCTGCTCGAGGGCGCAAAGATGTCCTCGTCGAAGGGCAATGTCTTCCTGCTCGAAGATGCGGTCCGCGATCTCGGTGCGGATACGGTGAGGATGTTCCTTGTCGGCAGTGCCGAGCCGTGGCAGGATTTCGACTGGAGAAAGGAGCTTGTTACGGCGACGAAGAAGCAGATCGAGAGATTCTACACCACGGTGACCGAGGGCAACGATGCGAGCGGCAGCTGCGATATCGACAAGTGGCTCATCTCGAGGCTTCAGGAGAGGGTCAGGAAGACGGATGAGGCTTTACAGCTCTTCCAGACCCGTCAGGCACTTCAGGAGGCTTACTTCGGCATCGATTCCGATCTCAAGTGGTACCGCCGCCGCCTCCCCGAAGGCGTTACGGGTTCCGCGGTCTTAAAGGAGGTCAACAGCGTCTGGATAAGGCTTCTTGCGCCGTTTATCCCGTTCACCTGTCAGAACCTCTGGGAGTTCACCGGCAACAAAGGAAACATCGCGTTTGCACAGTGGCCGACGGCGGATGCGTCCAAGGTCGATGAGCCTGTCGAGCTTGCCGAGGAGCTTCTCATAAGGACGACGGAGGATATCGAGTCGATCATCAAGCTCATCGAGATCGAGAAGGCTTCGTCGATTACGCTCTTTGTAGCGCCGGAGTGGAAATACGGTCTCTTCAGGAAGATTGCGAATGCCGAGGACAGAAACAATGTCATCGGTCTTATCATGAAGGACGAAGAGATGAAGAAGCGCGGCAAGGAAGCGACGGATGCGACAAAGCAGATTACGACGCTGATTCACCGCCTGCCGCCCGACCTTGTCGGACTTATCGAGAAGAACGATGTCAGCGAGGCTAAGGTCTTCGAGTCGGCGGTCGGCTTCCTCGAGCGCGAATACGGTCTTAAGGTCAAGATTGTGAAGTCGGACGAGTCCTCTCATCCGAAAGCGCGTCAGGCACTGCCCTTCAAGCCGGCAATACTGATTGAGTGACGGATTTTCCGTCCGAATCTCAAATTTACTCTTTTATATTTTTCAGAAACCGGTTTTAAAAAATTGAAAAAAGAAAATTGAAATTTTTATGTTCAGTCTGCGCCTTTCACGGCGTCGGTTGCCTTCTTCTTTCTCTCTTTGGTGTTGTAGCCAGTGACGTATTCGAGATATCCTCTGAATCTCTTGTTTGTGTCGAGAACTATTTTGTCGGCTTCCTCTTCGCTGTGGGTCTCGTAGAGTTTGGCGTCCGAGACGGTGTCGACGACGAACATGTTGCCTTTGTCGTTGATCCATGCTTCAAGGAGGGTGAACGAGCCGAAACTGATTGAGAAGTGACCGCCTTTGACCTCAGGCTCGGTGTCAAAATATTTTACGAGCCCGTCTTTTGCTCTGTCCGCAAGTCCGTCCTTGAATCCTCGTTTGATCGAATATTCCTGCATATGTATTAATTTACGGGCTTTACTTTAATGTTTTTTGTATTGAACGGCGTTTGAGGGGAGGGGGGTGCAAAGCCGCGGGCACGTAACGACAGCAATATATAAATTATAATCGAATTGGTAGTTACCTAAAGATTGGAGGCAGAAATATGGATGATGATATACGAATTATCTCGGAAGCGCCGGCTTCGGAGGATATTACCGTCTTCTTCGGTTTTCCCGGGAGCGGACTTGTCGGCAGCATCGCCGTTCAGTTCCTCGTCGATTCACTGAAATACAAGTATCTCGGAGGTATTACGGGACGGATGTTTCCGCCGGTCGCGATGATGGTTGACGGCGTTATCGCATCGCCGCTTCGAATCTACGGGAAGGATAACTGCGTTGCGGTAGTCTCGGAGATTCCGATTCCGCCGGAGGACTGCTATGACCTTACTCAGGCGCTCCTTGACTGGTTTTCGCAGTATAAGATAAAGGATGTGACGGTTGTCGCGGGTATGGTGACTAATTCGGGAGAGAAACGGGTCTTCGGCGTCGGCAGCGACGATAAGAGCATAGCGGCGATACGGGATCTCGTGAATGTCCTGCCGATGGGGAGCATCTCGGGAATGGCGGGAAGCATCCTTCTGGAGTGCCGTGCGAGGGGTATTCCGGCGATAGGTCTTCTCGGGGAGACCGTGAATATTCCCGATCCGCGTTCCGCAGTCTCCGTTCTGGAGATCGTTAACGGCACATACGATTTCGATATTCCGGTCGACAGACTTCTTGCCGAGGCGGAGAATATCGAGGAGTCGATGCAGAGGATTGCCGAGCAGGTCAGCGGTAAGGAAGAGGAGAACGAAGCGCCGAAGATTGAGCATCTTCCGATGTACGGGTGAGATAGATGAAGATTAATGCATTGACGGGTATCTCGGCGGCGGTTATCGCCGAGCTTAAAAAAGGCAAGCCGCGGACGATTGAGCTTCAGAGCGCACACAATATCATTACGCTTATCGATGTGCTCCCCGGGGATCATATCTTTATGACGGAGATCAACGAGGATGATCTCTCGGTCGGCGACCCGGGTATCGTGGTGAACGTTATCAGCGTTTCAATCGGGATGAAGAGGATGACGGAGTATGCGCCGCTGCACTACTGCGAGGAGAAGGAGCGCATGACAGCCCGCGTCAAGGTGCAGTATGTCGATAAGACTTCGGCTAAGTGCGTGGAAGGCTGCGATTGGGAAAAGCCCACGATTGTGGATGTAATACGTTCCTCGGTATACCACGCGGGATAACCGAAAGGGCAGAAAGGGCGAAAGGGCAAAAAGGGATCTGAAAAGCGTATCGAAAGAGCGTGTCAAAAGAGCGTGTCAAAGGCATGCGGGCGTTCGGATGCCGCGTCGGAGGGGCACGGTGCGGGATAATCGATACCGTTATGCCGCATAATGCCGCCTGATGCCTTATAATGCCTTCCGCTTTTTTTATCCGAAATTACGATGTGACAAGTTTAATATGCGATAATCCCCAATATAGTAAGGCAAGACTTGAGGCAACTTCGGTCATGCGCTATGGATCTGTGGCTTAGCCTGGATATAGCGCCGGGCTTCTAACCCGGATGCCAGGGGTTCGAATCCCCTCAGATCCGCTGTTTTTCGTGATTTTACGATTTTCAAAAGTTTTTCAAAAGTTTTTCAAAGTTCGTAACAGTTCTTCAAAATTCAAAAAAAAGATTATGCCTTTTCCCTGCATTCCGCAAGCCTTTCACACAGCGGAAGAAGTTCCTCAATCTTGGCAACGATGCGGCGCTGTTCAGCGAGGGGGGGCAATGATACTGGAATGGAGTTCATTTTTTCTTGATTCATTTTGGGTTGTGCAGTTCCAGTGACATAAGGTGCAAGAGAGATAGCGTTAATGAAATACATGATATATTCTATGCAAATTAAATCTCTATTACAGTCTAATACATGAGCATGGTTATTTACCCAATATTTTCCTTCTGCCAAAAATGCTATTGGAGTGCTTCGAGAAAGTAAATTTGCACCGTCTTCGCCAATTAATAACAATTTTTTATCAAACAAATAATTATCAACTTTATCAATAACTCCAGATGCACCATAATAATCATAGATTTTTTTTAATTTCTCCCGTTCAGATACGGAAAGAGGGATTCTTTCAGCATCGCGATTAATCATTATCTGACCGAACTTTACCCATTTCCAACTCTCAGGAATGTCAAACGGAATCTCTTTCTCAGAAATCTCAGGCAAGGGCTTTTCTTTCTTAATTTTGCCTTCCTTAATCAGTTTTTGCTTCTCAGACTGAATCTGTTTATAGAGTTCTTCCGCCGTGCCTTCTTCGGCTCTCTGTTCCACGAGTCTGCCCTCTATGGCATACTGAAGTATGGACTTCTTCATCTCTTCGGGGAACTTGGCATTGAACTCCTCCAGCCTCTCATACGCCTCGGCATAACGATCAACGTAGGGAAGAAGTTCCTCGATCTTGGCGACGATGCGGCGCTGTTCGGCGAGTGGGGGGAGCGGGAACATTAATTCTCTAACAGAATTTCTATCAATGCCGGGGATCATGCTTTTGGCTTTGCTTTGCAAATTTGAAATGCTAATTTCAATAAAGTATCGCAAATACCCAATATCGCCCAGAATATATGTAATAGCCATAATCTGTCGTGCGATATGGGCTTCATCTATGTCTAAGACATAAGTTTTCCCGACAGTACCTTTGCATGTCAGAAGTAAACTTCCTTTTTTAGCTACGGATGTGGGTGAAGTAGTCCATCTATTTATAATGAGATTCCCAGAATTGTCTATATTGCTTGCGCCTGTTAAATATACAATTCCCTCATTTTTTTCACCATATCGATTTGAGGGTAAATCCTGACCAGACAATAAGTCAATGCAATCACCAAGCCTACATAGTTTCCAACTCTTAGGAATATCAAAGTGAATTTCATCATCCTTAATCTCAGGCAAGGGCTTTTCCTTCTTGATTTTGCCTTCTTTGACAAGTTTTTGCTTTTCTGCCTGTATCTGCTTATAGAGTTCTTCCGCCGTGCCTTCTTCGGCTCTCTGCTCGACGAGTCTGCCTTCTATGGCATATTGAAGGATGCTTGCTTTCAGTTCTTCGGGCTTAATTTTCGGCACCGCCCGTGAGTCGTGATTCAAGTTCTTCAAGAACGGCATCAATCTCGGCATTGAGCGCGGCTCTCTTATCCTGATAGTTCTTTATCGTCTCCATGGGTGAGAGAACTTCTTCCTCTTCGTGCGGA
>JAEEGK010001031.1_pt1 | contig 69907 bp, 55 predicted proteins | sample 8958771 | NCBI WGS metagenome assembly JAEEGK01 (sample SAMN16246547, study PRJNA631951) | gut metagenome | biome: gut microbiome; feature: rumen; material: SC-attached | host: Bos | place: Iran: Karaj | collected 2018-10
AAACTGTGATATTATTCATTTAGTGACCTCCTTTTGTATGCGGTAACTCCTGTTACATTGACTCAACATCTTTAGTATACAGGTAAATCCACGTTGCTACAAAATGGAGGTCATTACATATTGTCTAGTAGGGGGAGTTTGGGTTGCTAATGTTAATGCTTATCTTAGGCGCTCAGGGCTTCATACGGAAATTCGTAGTTCTCGTATGAGCAAGTCAAAGCATGAAACGATAAAAGCAAGAACCTGCTGACTGTTATGAGTAAAGTCGAAAGGAAGCAGGTTCTTGCTTTTGAGTTTACATGATTTGCTGCGCAGACGAACACAAGAATTTCCGAATGATACCCTAGCGCCAAGCAAGAAAACTTCCTTTATAGCCGAACAGTAGCCTCTCACTGTTTGGCCGAAGCAACAAGCTCGCCATCTTTGACGTCGAATTCTATGGTGTCGTGGGGTTTTACTCTGTCTTCGAGGATGAGCTTTGCGGACAGGGTTTCTACGTGCTTTTGTACATATCTCTTGAGAGGTCTTGCGCCGTAGATCGGATCGTATGCTTCGTCGATTATGTAATTCTGTGCCGCGTCGGTCAGGCGTATCGAGATTTCTCTCTCAGAAAGCCTGCTGTTCAGGTCATCAACTATAAGCTTGATGATTCCGCCAATGTTATCTTTTGTCAGAGGCTTAAACATGATTATCTCATCAAGCCTGTTGAGGAACTCAGGTCTGAAGTGGTTTCTTAAATCCTCCATCGTCTCTTTTTGCGCTTCTTCGCTTATGTTTCCGGCGCCGTCTATTCCGTCAAGAAGATACTGTGCACCGATATTTGAAGTCATGATAAGAATCGTATTCTTAAAGTCTACCGTTCTTCCCTGGGAATCAGTGATTCTTCCGTCATCCAGAACCTGAAGCAGGATATTGAACACATCGGGATGTGCTTTTTCAATCTCATCAAAAAGAACTACCGCATAAGGTTTTCTTCTCACCGCTTCCGTCAGCTGACCACCTTCCTCGTATCCGACATATCCGGGAGGCGCACCGATAAGACGTGACACGCTGTACTTCTCCATGTATTCACTCATATCGATACGTACCATGTTATTCTCGTCGTCAAAAAGTGCCTGTGCAAGGCTCTTTGCAAGTTCTGTCTTGCCGACACCCGTAGGTCCGAGGAAAAGGAATGATCCAATAGGTTTTCCCGGATCTTTTATTCCTGCTTTGGATCTCATGATTGCTTCAGAAACAAGTGTTACCGCATCATCCTGTCCGATAACCCTCTGATGGAGTTCATCCGCAAGATGAAGTGTCTTGTTTCTTTCGCTCTCGGTCAGTTTATTTACAGGAATTCCCGTCCATCTGCTGATGATTCCGGCAATCTCCTCATCGGAAACTCTCTCATGAACAAGCGTTGTATCAGCTTCTTTTTGATGAGCAAGTTCCTCAGCCTCTTCAAGTTCTTTCTTAAGCGCGGGAAGTTTGCCGTACTGAAGCTCTCCGGCTTTCTCATAATCTCCGTTTCTCTGAGCTATCGCTATCTCTGAATTGATCGTATCTATCTGCTCACGCATGGCGGCAAGTTTATCAACCGCCTGCTTTTCGTTCTCCCACTGCGCCTTTCTGGTATCAAAATCTTCCCTGAGGTCCGCAAGCTCTTTTTGCAAGTTGGAAAGTCTCTCCGCACTCAGAGAATCGTCCTCTTTCTTAAGAGCCGCCTCCTCAATCTGCATCTGCATTATCTTACGATTGAGCTCATCAAGCTCTGCAGGCATCGAATCCATCTCAGTCTTGATCAAAGCACATGCTTCATCCACAAGGTCGATTGCCTTGTCGGGAAGGAAACGGTCGGAAATATATCTGTTTGAAAGAACTGCCGCACTTACAAGCGCGCTGTCCATGATCTTTACGCCGTGGAAAACTTCATATCTCTCTTTCAATCCGCGGAGAATACTGATTGTATCCTCAACAGTCGGCTCTTCTACCATAACAGGCTGGAAACGTCTCTCAAGAGCCGCATCTTTTTCGATATACTGTCTGTATTCATTGAGCGTTGTCGCACCGATGCAGTGAAGCTCACCTCTGGCAAGCATAGGTTTGAGCATGTTTCCGGCATCCATCGCGCCATCGGTCTTTCCTGCTCCCACTATCAGGTGAAGCTCATCGATGAAAAGAATTATCTCACCGTCAGAACCTTTTACATCCTCAAGAACGGCCTTAAGTCTCTCTTCGAACTCACCTCTGTACTTGGCTCCCGCAACAAGAGCTCCCATATCAAGTGAAAAGATCTTTTTATCCTTAAGAGCAGACGGCACATCACCGCTTGCAATTCTCTGCGCAAGAGCCTCAACAACTGCAGTCTTACCAACGCCCGGTTCACCGATGAGAACAGGATTGTTCTTGCTCTTTCTTGAAAGAATCCTTATAACATTTCTGATCTCAGTATCACGTCCGATAACAGGATCGAGCTTCTGCTGCTTAGCCTTGGCAACCAGCTCTGTTCCGTATTTACTGAGCGTGTCATAGGTCGCCTCAGGGTTATCCGTCGTGACATTCCTGTTGCCCCTCACCTCAGAAAGAACCTGCAAAAATCTGTTCCTATCGATTCCGAACTGGGCAAAAATCTCTTTTACCTCTTTATTGGGATGCTTTAAAAGCGCAAGAAAAATATGCTCGACAGAAACATACGAATCTCCGAGCGCCTTGGCCTCGTCCTCAGCGGATAAAAGAGCTTTATTAAGCTGGGCTCCTATATACGGCTGGCCACCCTGAACCTTGGTCCTCTTGCCTATTCCCTGTTCAATTCTTGTGACAAAAGAAGCCGTATCAACGCCCATCTTCTCCACAAGTTTTGAGATCAGACTATCTTCTATTGTCATAAGAGCATAGAGAAGATGCTCCTGCTCTATCTCCTGATTGCCGTATTCAACCGCAATCTTCTCGCATCCGCTCACAGCCTCTATGGACTTTTGTGTAAACTTCTGGATATTCATAATTCCCTCCTCATAATCAAAAGGATGTTCCTCTCTTACTCTAGTACAGCGTTGCCGAAATATCTGGACTAAATTTCGTAGGCAATTTGAATATATGCTAGGCGAAGGATTGAGTCGTAGCGGGCTACGACGATTGACGACAACGACGCATATATTCAAATTGATAGAAATAGTCCAGTTTATTTCAAAACGCTGTACTAGTGCTACTGTCACCAAATAAGTCGAGTTATTTGATGCCATCAGCACTAGTAACTAGCTGGCTTTTAATTATTTCACTTCGCAATTGATCAAAAGTCAGCAAGACATCACACTGACCAGTCTCCATAACTGAAATCACAAATCAATCGTCTTTTTCATATTCTAGTTGTTATACTACAACTATAACACGTTATTTTCTATTGTCAACTCCCGTGAAACCGAAGCCCGAATTTAGGAGATATTCTACGGGTATAGAATCTAAAAATCTTTCTGTACACGTAGAGGCAAGTGAATTTAGGAGATGTTCTACGGGTATAGAATCCAAAAATCTTTCTGTACACGTAGAGGCAAGTGAATTTAGGAGATGTTCTACGGATACAGAACCTCAAAATCTATCTGTACACGTAGAGGCAAGTGAATTTAGGAGATATTCTACGGGTATAGAATCCAAAAATCTATCTGTACACGTAGAGGCAAGTGAATTTAGGAAATGTTCTACGGGTATAGAATCCAAAAATCTTTCTGTACACGTAGAGGCAAGTGAATTTAGGAAATGTTCTACGGGTATAGAATCCAAAATTCTTTCTGTACACGTAGAGGCAAGCGAATTTAGGAGATATTCTACGGGTATAGAATCCAAAAATCCATCTGTACACGTAGAGGCAAGTGAATTTAGGAGCTGTTCTACGGGCACAGAATCCTGAAAACCGGCTTGTACACGTAGAAGCAAGTGACTACAGGGCGTGAATGCAGGAATAGATTTTATGGGCATAAAGTTTGCAATTGAATCCGAGTACCGTAGGATGAGATCAAGTTTTACAAAAGCATAAACGGAAAGCATAAACACACCTATCAGTGTAGTGTCTCACTGACATTTGACTAATTACTTGCAAAATAATTCATAAACAAGGCGGAGAATTGAGTCGATGCGGGCATCGACCATCGACGACAACGCAGTACATGGATTATTTCACAAGTAATTTATCAAATTGTCAACAAAACATCACACTAGACTCAACAAAATTTCTTAGCGTAGAAACAACGCTCGCAATATATCGTGCAATTTTATGGCTATTGACCTTTTCATAGACAGCCCGGCCGCAAAGGGATACATTAGGAAATGCGCAGTCTTCGGACGAGCAAGATGATTTTCAAATTTTACAAAAAACGGGAATACCGACTTCTCTGAGCAACGTCGAAAGGAGGTATTCCCGTTTTTTGTAAAATTATGAAAATCACTGCGCAGACGAAAAACAAGCATTTCCTAATATATCCCTTTGCGCCCGGGCGTCCTGATTGCCAATATCCCTCAATGCTCCCCAAGCCAGTCTTCGAGAATGCTCCGGGTCTCTGAGAGAGCATTCTTTGCGCTCTCATTCTTAGTCGGGAACTCGAACATCTTGAATAGATAGCCCTGCTCTTTGGCAAGCTCGCGGCTCTTTTCGTAAACAAGCTCAAATGTAAGCGCTATGTGCCCGATAAGGTGCTCGGCCGGCGAATTCATGATATCGCGGTTGATTGCATGATGCTCTCTGACCTGCTCCATAACCTTCTCTGATACTCCGGAAGAAAAAAGAACATCACTCGACACATTATAGATTTCCTCCATCGGCGTCTCAACATTTACCCTAAAGATATCAACCTTATCCGCATCACGCAGTATATTACAAAATACAAGCGTCTTTCCGGAGATTGCCGCGTCCATCCTGTACTTGTTGTGCTGTCTTATAACAATTTCCAGCATCGGATCCCACGATCTGTCATCGATGTAATCGCCGATAAATCCATTTTCTCCAAAAAGAAGATCCGCTCCAAACTCCGCATGATCAACCGATTGTGAATCAATGAAAGTGTTATATCTTTTCACCTGTTCAAATCTTCCGATATCATGGAGCATGCCTGACAGCCACGCAAATTCACCCTCATCGTCCGGAAGTCCTATCGACTTTGCAATCTGTTCGCAGTTGTCCGCAACTCTGTATGTATGCGCGATCTTAAGCGCTATCTTGGTATCTTCGGGATCGTATCCCCTTGTATATGAAGCAAACTGCTCCTTCACTCTCTGTCTGTCAATTCTCATATCTCATCCAGTACATCGTTCGCCAAAAATCAAACCAGCCCTTCCAGATCACTGTTATAACCAAAAGCTGCATACCCCTTCGCCAAACGTATCAGTACTCTATCCCTTCTCTTGCCTCTATTCCCTTGTCATACGGATGGCGGACCTTTTCCATATAAGTAATATAATCCGCTCTGTCTGCAAGAAGTTCATCCGCATTCCTTCCCGTCATGACAATCTCCATGCCTGACGGCTTACTGTCTATAAGTTCTTCAAGTTTCTTTTTATCAATCACACCGTAATTGTACGGATAAGTGATCTCGTCCATTATAAGAACGTCGCATTCTCCCGCCTGAATAAGTTCAGAGATTTTATCAAGAATCTCATTATGAACGACGCGGAAAGCCTCACACTGCTCTTCATCATCGCGGTGTAGCCATCCCAGTTCCTTATCGCTTCTAACAATCGTAATTCCGGGGATAAGCGACAAACTACTCAGTTCCGAAGTCTGTCTTCCTTTCATGAATTGTGAAAAGACAACCTTCCTGCCCGCACCTGCTGCCCGCACGGCAAGCCCTATAGCCGCAGTAGTCTTTCCTTTTCCCTCTCCGGTATAAAGATGAACAAGCCCTTTTTTGCGCGTTGTTCCATGCTTTGACACACTCTTTTTCTTCTGCGGCTCTTTCCTCATAGGACAGCTCACCGCACTGCAACTTGCGCAGTCGGAATGCTTATCGGTTCTCTCCTTATGAAGTTTTGCCGAAAATACAACACTCTTTTTCGGAACAAGGACAAAAGCCTCATTGCATTTTACAATCTTCTGCCCAAGCTTAGCCATAACTGCAGCAAGCTCTTCAAGCGGCATCTTGTCACTTCCCGCAAAGACATAACTTCCGACATAGAACCCTGTCTTTTCATATATCTTTTTATCAACTTCTTCATAAGCAAGTGAGAGCATTTCGGTGCCGAGACAGTCTATTATGAAAGCCTTCTGTATCTCGCCTTTTTGCAAAAAGCTGTCCTGAAAGCTGTCAAACGCATCTCCGAGCGTCACAACAACATAGACGGTATCACCCTCGATCACATGATGAAAACTTGCATGTACTCTGGGATGAAGCTGTCTATAGAGCATCACGATATCTTTTTTCTCACTTGTTTTAAAATGATAGCGCTTGATAAAGCCCTTAATTCCATTCTCATCAAGCTCTACCGATAAAGGTTCAAATGTCATATTTCTCCATTACGATATTTTCAGATTTACTATAGTTTTACAACTGTTTACAGCTTTTTACAACCATATACGAAAACGATGTCTGTTCACACAGACGCGCGCAAGCATAAGCCTGCGCGCGCCGATCATATATTTTGCCATTTACTTATCATCATCGCTGTCGTCATAGAAGATCTGCTCTTTGCCCTCAATTCTCTTAGAAAGCTTTCTTGCGATACGTCTGAATATCTTCGGTGCCTTCTTGCCTCCGCGTATAGCTGCCAAAATAAACAATGTGATAAGTACCATTCCTATCACGATTGCCGTGATGACCATATACTTGTACTTAGATACCGCAAGTCCGGCTTTGGGGAATCTGACTTTCAAGGTAAACTCATTGCCTTCAATATCATAAGTACTGTACTCACCCATATCGCCTGTCTTTGTCAGAAGCTGCTCCTCATCCCCTTTTACAAGATAAACCTCATACTTTCCGAGTGCTTCACTTATCTTGGCCGCAGGTTTATATCTGACCTTGTGGACAGACTCTCCGTCATCGGGAACAGTCACCTTTAAAGTCGTGTAATTTTTCAAAGTATCCGCAACATAGTCCTTGGCCGAAGTGAATTTTTTTACATCAAAAGAATCTTCTCTCTCGACAACAAGCTTATCACCTGACTTAAATCTGCCATCAACCAGAAGTTCACTCTGATATACTTCATCCTCCGCATACTCTTTGGGATCTTCTGCAAGAGTTGTCCTGTATCTTTGATATGTCGCGGTTATGATCTGATCTGTATCGACGGAATCCACAGACTTGGCATCCCAGGAAACATAGAAACCTTCCTTTTCTTCAACCTTCGGATAATTCTTTTCTTCAAGCTTATCCCCCGTTTTCTTGCGCTCTTTCCTGATCATCGACTTGCCATCGTCAAGTTCGTCGTCTTCAAGCACGTATGTGACGGTAAGCTCATCAAAATCATACGGAAGTTCCTTACTGCCAGCCGGGACCGGTTCTGCCTTTAATGAATGGCTAACCCTGTCGATTCCCGCAAGTTTATCGCTTACAAAGTAATTTCCCCTTACTTCTCCCGCATCGCTCACATGCCCAGCGATCGCGCCGTACCAGCTATCGGCACCTTTTATGTCAACCAAAGCTTTGCAATCCCTTATATTGGTTCCGTCTCCGACAATACCTCCGACATAGGACTCTCCGTCAAGTATTCCCTTTGAACTTGAACTTACGATGTAGGACAAAGAGCTTCCGCAGACGCCGCCTACATACTCACCGGAATTGGACTTCATATTCCCGTAGTTTGCGCAGTTGATTATGGTACCCATCTCCTGAAGTCCGCAGATACCGCCTATATAGCTCTTTTCACCTTCCGCTTCATTATAGTTCTTATTATCCCTGAGAACACATTTTGAGATAAAAGAGGTATTGAGCTTGGCATCCTTAATTCCCGTGATATCGCTCTCTGCATCAAAATCATATTCTATAGCCATAGTTCCGGCGATTCCCGATGTATCGATATCACCGTAAGTCACGCCGTAATTTACGCACCCGTCTATAGTTGCATCCGTGCAGATAAGGGCCTCTTCCAAAGATACATCCTCAAATGTATTCGAATAATCTTTTTCCAAAACACCGTCGATTGCATCCGCATACAGATTCATTATCACATTGAACTGATCCGCAATTCCCTGAAGATCGTCAACGATAACTCCCGTCGCATTGTTCATCTCGTTATTGAGTAGTCCGAAGTTATCATTCATATTCTGCATATTGTCGGCAAGTGATGTCGTATGTTCCTTATATGCCGAACTGAACCTGGGAAAAGAAATTGCTCCTCTGCCCGCAATATTCCTGACTATTCCTTTTGCCTGGTCACCTGCTTCTTCAAGATTATCCGTTGCATCTTCCAGAGAACTCATGGCATCAAGTGCATCGCCCCTTGCCTCTTCCGCCATAAGTTTGAGATAATACTTTGTCAAACTTTCGACTTGCGCCGTTGCGTCCGCAAGATCTCTTTCGTAGAAGAAAGTTCCCTCCTCGCCGTCCACACCGCTCTGATAATGCCTCTTGGCATATCCATCGGCTTGCGTCTTTGCATAACTTGCCGCATCCTTACTTAAGTTTACATCATTCTCATCCTCTGTATCCGGAAACGCCCTTCCATCAGATGAATGCGTCCAATCCCCGGGAACATTGTAAGCTTCAACAAGTGTAGTATCCGAATCTGTAGAACTGTCATATGTTCCAAACGTCCCGCCAAAAATAAGATCCGAAGCATTCGGATAACTAAGCGCGTGCGTAATCGGATCAGTCTTAGTCTTTGCATCTTCGATATATTTATTGTAATAAGCTTTATAAGCAGCTTTACTTAAGATTTCATACTGACTCGAAATACTCTCAAGTGTTTCCTTGGCTGTTTCATATTTCTTTTTATCCTCTTCCGTCATATACTGCTCATAATTAAGATCTTTAACCGTCTCTTTCAAACTTGATACAGCATCGGAAGTATGCTCTATCGCATCATCGGCATTGTCAAGAAGCCCTTCATCTTTGGAAGACTCTTCGATAATATACTGAACTCTTGAAAAAGCTTCGGAAGTTGAGCCTGACACTCCGTTTGCAAAATCAGTGGTCTCATTTGCAATAAATCTCGCATCCTCTATTGCCCCTGCCGTGTACTGCTGTATCACATTTAATCTGTTTGTGATAGTACCGGACTGATTCTTTACATCCTTAAGCGTTGAGGTCACTCTGTCATGGAGTTCACTTATAGCCTCGCTTAGCTGGTATGCAACATCTCTGCTAAGATCCACAGTTACATACGGCTCGGCCTGTCCGACGATTCCGCCGACGTCTTTTCTTCCGCGCACAACTGCGTTATTGGTGCAGTTAAGTACATAGCCCGACTGTCTTCCAACCACTCCGCCGATATTGTATCCGACATGTTTATATCCGACCTGCCCTTTGTTTATGCAGCTTGATATGATACCGATTGAAAGTCCTGCGATTCCGCCCACATCCACTGTTGTCGTATCAGCGCTTGCTTCATCAGTGGTCTTCTCGCCGCTTTTTATCATATTAAGGACTTTATTAAGCGTGTTCATACTGTCGATTGTGATCTGTGCGTCAACATTCGTTGTATTTACCGCACTCTCATTGACACACTTGGTTATGTTTCCCATGTTTTCACCGGCTATGCCGCCGCTGAAATGAATGCCTTTGATATACCCTTTTACCATGCAGTCTTTTATATTGCCGGTAAGCTCATTGATTCCGACAATTCCGCCGACATAGTCGCCACCTGAGACCACTCCTTCAAATGTCAGATTGCTCAAAAGCCCGTGGTTATCCGCAACTATTCCGCCGACAATAACCTGCTTTCCTGACGGCATGACCGTCCCTTTCACATTGAGATCAGCAATGATCCCCGTCTCCTGCACATTGGAAAAAAGTGCGACATATGACATATCATCTTTTATCGAAAGCGCGCTTATAGTATGTCCGCAGCCGTCGAACACGCCTCCGAATGTGGGAATTCCGTTAAATTGTATTCCCAAAAGAGATATATCTTTTGCAAGGACAACTTTTTTATTTACAGACCAGGTGTCGAGCTTACAGTTTTCTGCAAACTTAAGAAAATCCTCCGCACTGCTGATGGTTATCTCCTCTATATTTTTCGGGATCAGCGCATCTATGTCATCCTTTATATCCGCGTCTACATCTTTTTGTTCTTCTATGGCACCGGTCTGAGTGCCGGTCGTAATAGTTTCTTGGGTGTTATCCCCCTCTTTTGCCCAAACAAAGGTAAAAGACTCCGTAAACAGCACCATTCCCAGAAGAAGTACGCACAGTCTTTTTTTCATATCATATGTCCTCCCCTTCCGTGTAATAGAATTCACTGTTTTCGGCATCTATCGGCTCCTCTTCCTCCTGCGTGATGTCACCGTTTTCTATGTACGCACTTACATTGCCTTTTACAACCGCATGAATGACACCTGTCACATTTCCTTCAATGCGACCGCGAATAAATCCGTCAATTCGCATAGTTCCGGTTCTTTGCTTCAGTCGCAGCGGCATATTCATGACAAATGCCGTAAGTTCGATGACTCTGTCGCCCACAAGAAGTATCTGCGGAAGTACAAACATCGTGACCAAAATGGAAATGATAGTTCCTCTTCCAAGGCACTTCCCGATTCCGTAGATAGCGCAGTCAGATGTCATATTTCCTATAAGCGTGCCCGCAACGGCAAGCATCGTTCCGGATGTAATGATTGTAGGGAACGAGAGATTCATTGTATCGATTATGGCATCTTTTTTGCCCATGCTCTCTCTAAGCTCCGTATATCTTCCGGCAATAACGATCGCGTAATCGATATTTGCGCCCATCTGAATGGAACTTACTATTAAGTATCCCAGGAAAAAGAGATTGTCGTGGCGGATGGCCGGAATCGAGAAGTTTATCCAGATACATCCCTGAATTACCGCGATCAAAAGAACCGGCATACCCGCTGATTTGAATGTAAAAAGAAGTACCACAAGAACTGCCAGTATCGATATAACTCCCGTAACGGTGTTATCTCTGGCAAAGCACTTTTTAAGATCGTACTGACTGACAGACTCGCCGACCACATAGATTTTGTCCTCCTGATAGTATTTTTCCGTAATCTTATGGAGTTTTTCTATAAACTCGAAAGTTTTCTGCGATTCCTGCGGAAGATCGACATAGATTAGGATTCTTGAATATTCATCGCTCTCAAGCTGTTTCTTGGCAAAGTTCATCATCCTGTTCGCATCTTCAAGCTTTTCCATCAGCTCATCGTCGAGTGTGACATATCCCTCTTTTACCTCTTTGTAGACGAACATGAACATGTCTATGAGAGGCACCCTGTAATTGGCAAGGCCGTTCACCGCCTTGGCGTAGTCTTCGTCATTTACCGCATAAGCCGCATAGATAAGCTCGGCAACTTCATAATCAATATTTAAAAGCTCGGAAAACTGCCTGGGCGTAAGCTTTTCTGTAAGTGTATAGCCGTTAAGAGCCTCGGTATTGGCAAGGCCCGTTATGGATGTAACATCATCTTCCGACATGATCTCATCTATAAGTTCCTTTTCCCTGTCATAATCTCCCGAAGGGAAAACAAGCGCCATCATATTATCCGATGCAAAATTCTCATCCTGAATATTCTGCGCCCTCTGAACCGCATTGGTAAGAGGCGGCGTGATCTGCGAATATCCGTATACATACGGAGTTCCGGCAGAGAGTCTGTTAGCAACGATTATCGCAACAACAAACAACGGCGCGATGATATACCTTGTCTTGTAAGCAAATCTTCCGACAAACGGAATCTGCGGAATGAAGTTTTTATGTTTGGTTTTCTCAAGAAGCCCCGAGAATACCATGATGATTCCCGGCATCAGAAGGAATACGGACAAAAGACTCAGCAAAATAGCCTTAATGAGAACAATTCCCATATCGGCGCCAATACCGAACTGCATGAACAACATGGCAACAAGGCCACCAATCGTGGTAAGCGAGCTTCCCGTTATCTCGGGAATAGATTTAGACAGCGCCACAATGCAGGCTTCGCGCGGTTCAAGCGAGATATGCTCTTCTTTGTATCTGTTTAGGAAAATGACCGCATAGTCGACAGAAAGTGCAAGCTGCAGAACTATCGTGACCGAATTTGAGACAAAAGATATTGTTCCAAGAAGGAAGTTCGTTCCCATCTGAACAAGCGCCGCGCTTCCGAATGTCAAAAGAAGTATCGGCACTTCGGCATATGCCTGGGAAGTAAGCACAAGAACCAGCACAACGACAATTACAACTATCACCGATATGACATTCATCTCCTGGTCGATCAGCTCAGACTGAGTATCACCAAGGCTTGTAGTCAGGTAATAGTCATATTTATCAAAATATTCTTTTACCTTATCCAAAAGTTCAAGGCATATATCGTTGGTCTCATCATAATCAAAAGTGATATTAAAAAGCGCCGATCCGTTGGCGTAATGGTCCTCGGAATCATCGATATCGACAGAAAAAACGCCATCCATATTCTCAACGTCTTTCTGTATCAAAAGCGCCTGATCATAAGATATATTGGCAACCATCACCTTAGCGGAGCCATAAGTCGTAAACTGCTCCTCCATAAGTTCAAGTCCCTGATATGTTTCCGAAGTCTTTGGAAGATATTTGGGAAGCCGGTTCTCAACACCAACCCAGCCCCTTGCGATCACAGAGAATATACACACAATTGCATATATCAAGAAAAAAAGATTTCGCTTATCCACAATAAACTTGCAGATTTTAAGCATAAAACTGTTACCGGCCTTTTCATTACTACTCATTTTCGCCCCCTCAAAATTTTTTCATAATGAATACCAAATGGTGCTACGTGTTTACATAAATTTGTATACTATATATTGTACACTCTAAAAAGCATATTGACATAGTACGACTGACGTAGTATAAATACTATTACAGGCGTACTACGTTTGTCGTGGTATTGCTGGCAAATTAAATGACATGAAGGGATTTATCTGAGAATGAAGACAAAAAAATTTATCTATGGAATACTTTCAACCTTTTTATTATTCTTTTTATTTATGGCGTCGGAAATATTGGAAAGTATTTTTGTTCAGGATGAAACATTAAAAGATACTTTGCAAGCGGCTTCGCGCTATCTGGTTGCTATATTGGGATTATTTTTGGCAAACAAATTATACGGAACTGACTTTAGATTCAGAAGTAAAGGATTTGCAAAAGGAGTTTTTTGTACGGGAATAACACTTATGGCACTGGTTGTTCTCAATCTTCATTATGACTTTTCGCAGCCTGAAATTTCTTTTGCTAAGGCACTTCCAAGACTTATATTTGCATTTATTTGTAATATGGGAACAGGAATGTTTGAAGAATCTATGCTTAGAGGTACCCTTTTTAACTCCTTCAGATATCGTTTTGGCGAAAGCAGAAAAGGTATATTAAAAGCAGTACTTATCTCGTCGACTGTATTTGGACTTTTGCACTTTTCAAATCTTACCTCTTCACCTACAAGGGTTATCGCGACTACTTCACAAGTTATCTATGCAATTGCAATCGGATGCTGTCTGGCTTGCGTGTACTACATTACGGATAGCATATGGGTTGTTTCTGTTTTACACGGACTCATTGACTTTACATCCGATTTCTGGGATTGTTTCATTAACTCGAATACCGGACTTGCGGTACAAAAAGCAACAGAGGATATAACACTTTCCGAAGGAATATGTGCTGTTTCTGTAACGATTGTTTGTGCCATAATAGCTTTTATACAGCTCCACAAAGAGTTTGGCAAAAGAAAAGCGGAATAATCCGATCACGCTCTAATAAATGTAAATACCCCAAGAAAAAACGGAGATGCCGACTTTTCTTAGCAACATCGAAAAGAGGCATCTCCGGTTTTTTATTAAATTATGATAATCACTGCGCAGCCGAACACAAGCATGTGCCCGAGCAAACGAAAGATTTAGCTTTGAGCATTACTTCTGAAGGAAGTCTTCCCAGCCGGAATCTCCTTTTACGCTGATGGTATCGGTTTCAGCGTTGTACTTGTACTCAAAACTCACATCACCGACAGTTATCTTGGTATCATCCCATGTCATGGGTACTACATCCTGAATATCAGCAGTTCCTGTTCCGTCTTCCTTAAATGTATAAGAATAAGTTACAGTTACGTCTTCTCCACCGATTTCCTCAGTAAAGCTTCTTGAATATGTACCGTTGGGCTTCTTAGCCACATTGCTGCCGCTTTCTTCAGCTTTTGAGCTATCTGTAGTCGCAGCCTTGCTATCCTCTTTGGATGCACTGTCAGTCGAACTCTTTGTGTCAATATTTGCGGAAGTGTCTATTGCTTCAGAACTGTCTGCATCCTCTTCAAGTAAACTCTCAAGAGATTCGTCTGTCTCTGCTTCTTGGCCGGGAAGATTAAAGGAACATCCTGTCATTACCAATGCAAGCGCCATAATACTAATAATTCTCTTTTTCATCTCCTCATTTCCTTTCTTTTTTGCCCTGTTAAATTTTATATAACAAATTATACCCCTTCATAATAAACAAAACAATACATGCGCCTTATTCGGAATAGTTTTAATTAATTCCGAAATCATCTGCGACACTTGAATTCCCTGTGCTGTTATTCAAGGAATCGCTGTCTTCCGAAACAGTGCTCGCGCCGCCTGTTCTCAGGCATTCGAGAGCTTCCTCTTTCTCAGACTTAGACTCAGCACTTTGGGAACCGCACCCTGTTACCACTAACATGAGCGCTAAAATGCTTATTATTCTTTTTTTCATATCATCGTCCTTTTTGCAAACTAATTTTAAGTATACCCCATAATACCCCATCAAAATATTTACGACAATACAAATTATTAGCATTTTTTTAACATTCTTTTTTCCGTAAATTTTATTTCCAAAAACAATGTTTTATTCCATGTAATTCATGATGCCTGTTCTTCCAGATAATAAACTGCATCCATTACTCCGCCGTCATTTTTTATAACTCTTATGTACACCGTATCTTTCAAAAAATCATCCCCGACATCTTTCTCATCTATTACCCCTTTAGGGTAGATAATATATTCAAAGCTTTCCATATTGGGCTGCTGCCTGTATTCACACCTATATGATCCGTCATCATTTCGCGTGATCTTCTCAGGTTCTTCTGAAGGATAAAAATTCACCTCGTTTAAAGGTCCTCCTCCGATCAGATTACCGCCTGCCCCAAGTTCAAGGAGAGTAAGCGGCTCTTCTCCGCCATATGCTGAATTTGCCGCATCCGTCGCCTGATATGTTCCGGCAAATTCCGAAAAATCCCCGTTTGATACATAATCTCCTTCTTTCTTAATATATGCAGCCCATTCATTTTCGTCCTCTTTTACTTTCAGAACATCCCCTTCAAGCTCATATTCTTTGGTCGCTCCGCCAAAGTCCATCTCCTTATCGTTCCACGTAAACGGCACTACATCCTGAAAACTTGCAATACCTGTTCCGTCTTCTTTAAAAGAATAGAAATACTCTACATGTATTTCGTTTCCATCCATTTCATATGAAAAATTCACAGCATAAACACCGTTTGGCTTTTCTGATGCTTCCTCATCTTTATTATCTTTATTATCTTTCTTGTCTTCTTCATCTTCAGAATCCTCATCTGATTCTTTTGACCCAAATGTCTCATCTAACTGAGATGCCAGATCCGATGCCAGGTCCGATGCTGTACTTTGAATATCTTCTACTGTCCCCTCCAGATCGATATCACTATATGAACATCCCGTCATCATCATCAATGAAAGGATTAAAAAAACAACAACCTGTTTTTTCATGATTCCACCTCCTTCCCGCATGGTAATCATTTGTTAATTGTTATATAACATATTATAGCTTAAAGCTTTCAAAATTCCAAATCATCATGCATTCTTGAACATGATGTTCAAGAATGCATCAACCAAGCCAATTTGAATCGACTTCGTCGATAGGGCTTGGCTGACTCCTGATTCATGTTCTCACGAAATCCGCAGCAGGTGCGGATTTCTATAATTTCATTTAAGATGTCATACTATTTTTTGCCTGATTGTTTTAGATAGTGTAGAATAAACGGGAACATAAACAGAAAAAACTATGGAGACAATACAATGGTAATAAAGAACGTAAATCTCGAAACAGTCTGCGGTATCACAAGCACTCTTCCCGATAATCCATACCCTGAATTTGCCTTTGCGGGTAAGAGTAATGTCGGAAAGAGCTCTCTTATAAACGGCATCATGAACAGAAAGAATTATGCGAGAACTTCGCAGGAACCGGGCAAAACCCAGACAATAAACTACTACAACATAAACAATGAATTCTATCTCGTAGACCTTCCGGGATACGGCTTTGCGCGTGTTCCCGAAAAAGTAAAGGAGCAGTGGGGAAAGATGGTAGAAAACTATCTCCATACTTCCAAACAGCTCCTTCGAGTTTTTCTTTTAATTGATATAAGGCATGAACCTTCAGCAAATGATGTACAGATGTACAAATGGATCGTGCATCAGGGATTCCAGCCTGTTATCATTGCGACCAAATCTGACAAGATCAAAAAGAGCCAGCACGAAAAGCATCTGAATATGCTTAGAAACGGCCTCGGTCTTCCTGACGATGTAAGGATTTTCCCTTACTCAGCCCTTAGCAAAGACGGTCGCGACGACATCTATGATTTCATGGATACTCTTTTAGCCGAGGCAAAAGAGTCATCACTTTAATCTGACGATTCCAAAGCTCTGTGCCTTAAGCACAAGCTTTTCACCGCTGCGCTCTATCCTGCCGATAGAATAGACTTCTTCATAGTCTCCGCTCTTGATCGCAGGGTAGTCCGCGGTATATTCAATATCTTTTTCTCCGGGATTTACCATCATGATAAGATCCCCTCTTTTATAAACAAAAGGCTTATCCTTGCCGCTGCAAAGGACTTCAAACGGTTCATCGGCGCAAAGTGCCTTCTCTTTTCCCCTAATCGCAAGAACATCTTTTACAACATTATATAAAGAATCTTTATCCTGCTCCTGCTTATTGACAGCGGGGCCTTCTTCATCGACCGGAAGATACAGTTTATCCTTGGGCGCATTGGAAAATCCCATGTTTGCCTTATCCGAATCCCACTGCATCGGTGTCCTGCTGCCCGTTCTTGTATAACCACCCTCCTTGGTCGGAAGATTTTCTATATATCTCATGCCTATCTCATCGCCGTAATATATATACGGAACTCCCGGCAATGTGAATATTGTGGCATATGCAATCTTAAGCTCTGTTGTGCCAAGAGTTCTTGCAGGCCTCGGAGTATCATGATTACAGGTCATAAAGCAGATATAACCTGCATCCTTTGTCTTTTCATATTTTGGAATATAGTCACTTAAGAAAGACGAAGCATCACTGTCACCGTCTTTTTTAAAATAGCTTCTGTCCTTACCGACAGTGTTCTTCCTATCCTCAGCTATCGGGAATACATGATATTTCTCAAGTGTCTCATAATCACGAAACAGCCTGTTATATCCATTTCCCGCATGGTCAAGATAGAAATCCATATGGAAACCTGCATTATTCAGGGACTGTTCGGGATTGGACCATTCCGAGACAATAGCCGCGTCGGGATATTCTCTGTCAAGCATCGCTCTTACTTTTTTCCATAGAGAGCAAGTACATGACTTTCTTTCATCATCATCTTTTACCAGAGAATCCGCCATGTCAACTCTGAAGCCGTCACATCCCATATCAAGCCAGTATCTCATCACGTCCATCATGAGTTCAAGAGTTTTCTGCGGTTCGGGATCTTTATAAGACATTTGCCAGCTCTCTGTAGGGCTCGCAAAACCATAATTAAGAGCGGGCTGTGATTTGAAGAAATTGAGCATATACACTCCGTTTCTCTCACACTCCCCGCTTATATAGGGATGGCCGCCAATGCCTGACAGCCAGTATTCTGTCCAGATATATCTGTCGGAATGCTCGTTTTTTTGAGGCACTCCGCTCACAACAGGAATAGCCTTGCCACTTTCTTTGAACCACTCATGTTCTTCAGATGTATGGCCCGGAACAAGATCAAGTATTATATGGATTCCTTTGCTGTGCGCAGTCTCAAAAAGCCGCTTTGCATCACCGTTTGTACCATATCTTGAAGCAACTTTTTTATAGTCTCTTACATCATAGCCCGCGTCCTTAAAAGGAGAATCGTACCACGGATTGATCCAGATCGCGTTCGCGCCCAGCTCCCTGATATAATCAAGTTTCTCGATAATACCCTGAATGTCACCTATTCCGTCATCATTAGTATCATTAAAGCTCTGCGGATAGATTTCGTAAAATACTGCATTTTTAAGCCAATCCGGCATGCTAGATCCTACCTTTCCGTCTCCTTCTCTTATCCTCGTACATAAGTGTGTCCGCTTTACTTATATATTCATCAAGATGTACCTCGCCCTGACCTTCGGTAACAACATATCCAAAACTCATGGACAGGTCGACGGGAAGCTTTATCTCTCTAGATCCGTCTATCAACATTTTCCTGATCTCGGCAATTATACTGGTTACTGCCTCATCACCCATGAATCTGTCTATGATAAGGAATTCATCACCGCCAAGTCTAAAGCACATTCCATCGGGAGTTACATGTTCCTTCAATCCTTTGGAAGCACAGATTATGGCTTCATCTCCGATCTCGTGACCATATGTGTCATTCAGATATTTGAGCATATCCAGATCGGAATACAGAATAAGCATCTGTCTTCCCTCTTTATGCGCTTTGGCAATCATCTTCTTAGCATATTCTCCAAATCCAAGTCTGTTGTAGAGTCCTGTCAGAGCATCTTTTACAGACAGATCCGAGAGCTTTTCATTTGCTCTTGCAAGACATTCCTTTTGATAAAGGATCTCCATTCCGGAAAGGAAGGTATTGATAAGATCAAAAAGGAACTGCTGCTCCATCAGGAATATAGGATTTTTCATGGCAAGATAACCGGCACTCTTTTCCCTGAAATGAATAGGGATAAAAAGATAACAGTCTCCGCTCGTACTGCTCTCAAAAGTCGGGAATATGTGCTGTATACAGTCTTCGTTAATATATGCCGTATCAAATATCCACTCTTCTTCCTGAGCCTCAAATTCCGACCAGAACTTGGGATCAAGAACCATTATGATGTCTTCACACCTGGACACAACGACAACATCACGTATAACATCGACCATTTCTTTGATACTGTCAGCATGAGTAATTCTCGATGAAAGCTTCAACAGATCGCTTTCAAATTCTCCTCTGGTATCATTCCAAAGGATGCTGCCCTTAAGCTGAGCGCGCTCATCTACAACAATATCAGACTCACAATCACAACTATCCCAGTATATAGGGAATGCATTGATGTAATTGTCATAGGAAACTTTTTTCCCATTCCAAATATCCGTAAAGAGCTTTACAGCCATCTCGCCTGCATCTTCTCTTCTATAGCTGATCGTTGATATTCTGGGATCATAGAATCTCGCCTTATCAAGATCGTCAAAACCTGTTATATAAAAATCTCTCGGGCATTCAAGTCCTACTTTTTCCATCTCTGACAAAATACCGACAGCAAGATTATCATTCGCACAGATAATAACATCCGGAACTTCATGCTTTCCATATAATCTTCCGAATGCATCTCTTCCGTCTTTTATCTTGAAACCGCTGTAATCAAGTACATAATCAATATTTTTCTTAAGTTTCTTTTTCTTGGCAAAATCAAGGAGTGCCTTGGTTCTCTGACCATTCTCATAGTTCTCCTCAGGTCCCATAACAAACCAGAAACTTCTGCATTCTTTCTCCTCATAAAGGAAGCGGATGTTATCATACATAACTGCATAATTATCCACGCCAACAGAATAAAAACCGTCTTCTTTTGCATTTATCATAATGCAAGGCGTGCCTGACTCTCTGATCTTCTCGAGCACTTCATCCCTTACAGGCTTTGCTTCTGTATTATTAAGCTCACAGATCACGCCATCAAAATCACAAAAATCAGGGAGAAAAAATATTGCATGTTCTCCCTGATTATAACGCTCATCTGTGCTCCAGTTGGCATATGCATTAAATACATATAAATTTATGTCTGCATTTTCTTCTTTAATCTTGGCGAGGACACCATTTATCCATGCGTTGGTAATATATCGTCCCCAACCTTCAAGTAGCAGAGCGACCTTCTTCATAAGACTTTGTTCTCCTAAATACGGCGCAACACTTCGTAAACAAATAAACTTTATGCCGATATGTTTAGTATACCACACATGGACAGTATTTAAAAATAGGGCATTTGTAATTCTTTTCACACTTTAAAAGAAAATTTTTATAAAATATTACCTATATTTATGAACAAAGAGTCGCCAACAAAGTGTTCAGAAAAAAACGCGGGTTTTCTCACCCCTTTGTAGCACCGCCTGATACTCCTTCAATATAGAACTTCTGCATAAGTACAAACAGGATTGATATCGGGATAGAAACCAGCAATCCGCCTGCGCAGAAAATCGAGAAGTATTTGTTGATAAGCGACTTATCAAGCATATTATAAAGTCCTATAGCTATTGTCCAGTCCTTAGAAAGTCCTGAATTGAGCATAAGTTTGGCAAGTACGAAGTCTCCCCACGGAACCAGGAATGAACTGATTACCTGATAAACAATAATGGGCTTACAGATAGGAATTATTATACTCAACATGATCTGAAGCTCATTTGCTCCCTCAAGTCGTGCGGATTCACGAAGTGATATCGGAATAGTATCCATAAATCCCTTAACTATAAGATATCCAAGTCCCGAACCGGCCGAGTAAACTATGATCATACCTATATGGCTGTTTGTAAGTCCGAGAGACTTAAGTACAAAGTACACGGCAATCATTGACAATACGCCGGGAAACATGTTCAGAACAACACAAAATACCATTAATTGCTTACGTCCACTGAATCTCATACAGCTGAACGCATATCCTACCATGAAAATAAACACCGTAGATATGATGCAGGTAAAGATTGCAATTATAAATGTATTCTTAAACCACGTCACGTACTGCACAACCGAATCCGGCTTGAACAAAATGGTGCCGAAGTTCTTGAGTGACCATGTCTCCGGAAAGAAATGCGAAATATCTATTCCCTTATATCCGCTGAAAGCTGTAACTACAAGCCAGATAATAGGTATTATCCATATAAATGTAATGACTGCCAACAATAAATGAAGGAGAATCGATAAGATAAGCTTTTTAGGTTTCATCACATGAATACCTCCTCCCTTTCTCCTGCTACAATTCTGCTAAATGAAAGAATTGTAAACACCGAACATATTGAAAATACGATAACACCGATTACCGATGCCATCTTATAATCATAGTACTCGTTCGTCAGTCTGAATAACCACGTAACAAGAAGGTCAACTTCTTTACCATGTGAATTTGCCAAAGCCTGATCTGTCGTAACATATACATCCTGAGTCAACAGGTAGATAATATTGAAATTATTGATATTTCTAACAAAGTCAGTGACAAGTGTCGGTCCCTCAACGAACATAACATAAGGCATAGTCACGTTCTTAAATATCTGATAAGGAGACGCTCTGTCTATCATGGCCGCCTCTATCTGATCCCTTGGTATATTTAAAAGAATACCTGTAGATATCAGTATCTGATATGGAATACCTACCCATATATTAATAAGGACTATCATAAATTTAGCCCATCCCGGACTTGTGAGGAACGGGATATATGAGATATTCTTGCTTACAAGTCCAACATTCTGTAAAAATGCCGTCAAACCGATGTTTGAACATATCGAATTGAAAAGTCCGGAATCTGCAAAGAAATTCCTTACAAGAAGAAGTGTTACAAACTGTGGCACCGCGATCGTAACTATAAACAAAGTTCTCCAAAATCTTTTTATCTTAATAATCTTAGAATTGATCAACAGTGCAATAAGATGACCGAGAATAAAGTTCGAAACTGTTGCAAAAAAAGCCCACAAAAAAGTCCATTCAAGAATCTTCCTGAACGCATATCCGAAAGAAGAAGTTGTTGTCTGAGTAAACAGTTTTACAAAATTACGGAATCCAACCCATGTAAATAACTCACTTGGAGGTAGATGGTTCTGATCGTAATTGGTAAATGCCACTGCCACAAGAATGAGTATAGGTATAATATTCATCAATATTACACCGATAACAGGAAATGTAAGCAGGGTAACATGGAATTTATTACCCAGGATTTCCTTGAAATCCTCTCTAAATGTGTTGACATGTTTCCTTGATTCTATAAGTTTCTGAGTCTCGTACATGCTCTTAATATTCGATGCCCAGAATAAAAAGAACAAAAATGTAATAAACAACGCACAAACCGAACCAAGAAGTATAGTAAATGAATTATCATAATCATTTACTGTGTTCTGCATTGTAATCGGATCAAATATCGCTTCTCTCTTAACAGTACCGAGAGTACTGAATTTCGCTAAATTCGGTGCAGCTCCGAATATCATATACACTATATATAATGCTTGAACTCCAAATACAAGCAATCCTTTTATAAACTGACAATTATATATATGTCCCAAGCCCATGAAAACTGTAGAAAGCTTTATAAATAAGCTTCCATTTGACAAGCACTCTCCGAGCTCCTTAAAAAAAGCCACAATCGGGTTCACCCTCGGCTCTTTGGGAATCTTAGGCGCCTTGGGAGAATATGAAAGTTTGCGCCTTTGCTTTTTAGGTTTGTGTTTGTGCTGATAATACCTGTAATTAACCAATTATCTCAACTCCTTTCTCTGAGTCGCAAATAGGCTTTACATGTTTTGACAAATATAACCCCATACCTCATTCGATATGGGGCTATATTGTTTACCGAAAACCTTTTCTATAAATTACTATTCTTATTCTGAAACCGGAGCGTTGATACCTTCAACTGCTGTATCAAGAAGCTTCTGAAGATCGGTATTATCAGGATTTCCGCTTGCAAGAATCTGTCCGAGAGTCTCAGCAGGGCTCCAATAATTTCCGCCGATAACCTGAGGCGTTGAGTAAGGTGCCTGCGCTGCAAGCGCTGAAATAGCCTTGTCATTTTTAACTGCATCAGATGCAGCCGCATTTATATTTGAAGGTCCAAGGTTTCTTGCTTCAAATCTTTCTGTCTGAACTTCCTCAGAAGTAAGATATTCAGCGAGAAGCATTGACCATCCCATGTTCTTTGTATGAGGATTTACACCGACAAGCTTAAATCCTGAATATGATGAAAGCTGGCAGTCTTTGTCACCGATATGCATTGTAGGAAGCTTTGCAGCCTGATAGTTCTCACCCCAAGCATCTGCCGCAACCTGTGCATTCCAAATACCGTTAACAGCCGCACATACTGTGCCATCCTTAATTCCCGTAACTGTAGTACCGTCATCCATATTTACTACGGCACCTGTTGCAACCGCATCAAGGATTGCCTGACATACATCAGTACCACCCGCTTCATTCCATGTGCAGGTATTTGTCTTTCCGTCATCATTAAGAGTTGCTTCCAGACCAACTGCCTTAAAGAAGCTGTACAGATACCATCCGTTGTTGAACTGTATCGCAATCTTCTTTCCTGCTGCCTTTGCATCCTCTATCATAGCCTCAAGATTTGAAGGATCTTTGATTACAGAACTGTCATAGAACATGAAATAACCGTTATCGGCAGTCATCGGATAAGCATAAAGCTTCCCACCAACCGATGCAGCCTCTACGGAAGTTTCAACATTAGCCGTTGCTACATCATATGTATATGTAGCCTGCACTTCCTGAAGTGCTCCGGCATTAACAAGATCATTGATCTGATCGTGAGCAAATGTATATACATCAGCAGCAGCCTCTACGTCTGAAAGAACAGTGTCCTTCGCAGTAGACTCTGACTCTGCACCAAGCGTGATATTAAAAGTCACATCCGGATACAGTGCCTTAAAATCTTCAAGAACTCCCTGTGTGAATTCCTGGTCTTCTTCTGAAGCCCATACTGTAAGGTCTACAGGATCCGTAGTAGCATTGATCAGGTTCTGAACCGCATCCGCTGCCGCATTGGTATCTGCAGCCTCACCTCCGGAATTGTCAGATGCTGGTGCCTCCGTCACCGGTGTGTCATTGGCAACTTCAGGATTACCACAACCTGTTATTGCTGCGGTTACCATCATTGATACCAAAGCGATCGATAAAAACCTCTTTTTCATAATTCTTTACCCTCCTAAGAATTGTATGACATCTTAAATGAAATTACAGAAATCCGCACCAGCTGCGGATTTCGTGAGAACATGATTCAGGAGTCAGCCAAGCCCTATCGACGAAGTCGATTTAAATTGGCTTGGTTGATGCATTCTTGAACTTCATGTTCAAGAATGTATGCTTTGCCACAAAGTCCTCCGTCCGTGCGGCATTGTGTCAAAATCATGTACAAACAGCTGTTCGCACGCTTATATTTTACCATTTTTGCGGGATTATATCAATGTTTTATTGATAAAAGAGGTGACCACTTGTATTTTATCTCGTAGATTCTTTTATCAAAACTTCGTAACCCATAAGGTTCTTATCCGGGATATTTTCGCCGTTTATAAGCTTAAGAAGTATATTGCATGCCATGTTTCCGAGCTTCTGCGGATCATACTTAAGCGCTGTCACTTGCGGCTGGTTACCTGCAAGAAGATCGCTATCGTAAAAAGACGCTATACCGATATCTTCAGGAATGCATATTCCGTCCCGTCTTAATTTCAAAATCACATCAAGGCATATGCTGTCATCCATGCATACAATACATTCCGCGCCCGCCTTTATCGCTTTGTCTGCAGCTTCTTCCACATCTTCGGTTGTCTCATTGCCCAAAAATAACATGTTCTCATCCGGCTCTATCCCTGCTGTTTTAAGTCCCAGCTCAAAGCCCTTTTGCCTTGTAACATTAACCATATGATTCAAAGATCCTCCGATAAGAACAAGCTTTTTGTAGCCTCTTTCAATGAGTCTTTCGGTCAAATCTTTGCATGCATTTTCATGATCGTTGTCTATCTGGATAACATCCTCTTCCTTTGAACTTCCGATCGTCACAAACGGAATATTCCTGCTCTTTAAATATCTGACTGCAATATCGTCGACCAAGGTCCGTCCGAGGATAACGCCGTCAACTTTTTTTTTCTCAACTATTCTTTCCAAATGGGAAATATTATCTTCATATACCAGAGAAATAAGGATGTCATAATCGGTCGCCATCGTAACTTCGCAGACTCCCGCCATGCATTTCTGAAAAAAAGGAAGGGCATATACATTGGAATCGCCCGGAATAGCCCAGCAGATATTGTACTTTCTCTGATCCGCAAGCCCCTTTGCCATTGGATTGGGTCTGTAATTGTTTACTTCTATATAATCGAGGACTCTCTGCCTTGTCGCATCTCCTATTCTTCCTTTTCCGGAAATCGCACGGGAAACAGTTGTTTTCGAAACCCCAAGAGCCTTTGCCACGTCCCCTATGGTAATGTTTTTATTTTCGTTCATACGGAATATCCTCTTTTTAGCCAAATATTAAAAATAATACTTTGCAATTTCGTATCTCTATGTTATACTTTGCGCAATTGGTTGTCTTGTTTGAAATTTAGCACTTTATCAATATTCCGTCAACTGTGATCACAGCCTGATTTTTCGCTTTTGACCGCTAAATGCTACCATTTTTTATACATGTTTTTTATTATTTATACGAATATTTTCTCTCATTTTTTTGACATATATGTAGGATTTTTTATAGAATTATATATATACTTTTGTTTTTCTTTAGAGGTGACGTTATGAAATCAACTTATTTTGGTGTTGCATATTATGCTGAATATATGCCTTATGACCGGATAGATACAGACTTCCAGCTCATAAAGGATGCCGGCATGAATGTTATCAGAATTGCCGAATCAACATGGAGCACTTGGGAGCCGTCTGACAACGTATTCGATTTTACATATTTACATAAGGTACTTGATGCCGCTGCAAAATATGACATATCTGTCATCGTAGGCACGCCCACATATGCAATCCCTTCATGGCTTGCCAAAAAATATCCCGATATCATGGCACTGACTCCCGAAGGTCAGAACATATACGGGCACAGGCAATTACATGACATCACAAATCCGAATTTTCTTTTCCATGCAGAGCGAATTATCAGAAAGCTGATGGAAGAAGTTGCGAACAATCCTCAGGTTATCGGTTTTCAGATTGATAACGAAACTCGCTCCGGAAACGGATACTCTCCTGACAATCAGAAGATGTTCATTGAGGAGATGAAGAAAAAGTATCCCGATATTAAGGATTTTAACGCTGAATTCGGACTCAATTACTGGAGTAACAGCATAGCATCATGGGATGACATGCCCGATATCCGTGGAACCGTAAACGGCAGTCTTTCAGCAGCATACAAAGCATTCCTGAGAGACAAAGTCACCGAATATCATAAATGGCAGGCAGATATCATAAATGAATACAAAAGAGACGACCAGTTCATCACCCATAATTATGACTTTTCATGGGATGGATTCTCTTTTGGTATCCACCCTCTCGTAAATCAGCGAGATGCTGCGGAAGCCACAGATATAGCAGGAGTTGATATCTATCACCCTACTCAAAACAAATTTGACGGTGCAACCATAAGTTTTGGCGGAGCAATCGGAAGATCTCTTAAGAAAAACAATTACCTCGTACTTGAGACACAGTCTCAGGGAAGACTCGATTGGCTTGCATATCCCGGTCAGCTCAGACAGGCTTATTACAGCCATCTGGCAAGCGGCGCAAACGGAGTTCTGTACTGGAACTGGCATTCAATTCACAATTCCTGTGAATCCTATTGGAAAGGAATCATCAGCCACGATCTTATTCCGGGAGAAACATACAAAGAACTCGCTTTCGCAAGATCGGAAGAATTGAAGATTGACGAGCATTTAAAAGACCTGACCAAGAATTGTTCGGCTGCCATTCTCGCCGACAACAGAAGCCTTGTCGGTCTTGACGAATTCCCCCTCGACGATGTGTCCGATGAAAGTGTCGGTCAGGATGACTGGAGTCCCAAAAAGCTCACTTACAATCACATACTTCGCTGGATGTACAATGCCTGCTACAAAATGAATCTTGAAACAGATATCGTTTACAAAGAAGATGTCATATTAACGGATCCGGAAGCTATGGCAAAAAAATATCCTTTGCTGATAGTACCGGCACTCTACTCCGCTACAAAGGAATTGATAGATTCACTCAGAAAGTACATTGAAAAAGGCGGAAATCTGGTACTTGGCTTCAAGAGCCTTGTATCCGACGAAGAACTAAAGATTTATCCGGATGTCCTTCCTTACAATATGACTGACATTATAGGCGGTACATACGATCAATTCACAAGACCTGTTGATACCACGATAAAGATTGACGGCAGAGAATTCAATGTTTCTCATTGGATGGAGCTTCTAAGACCTCAGGGCACAGGTGAAGAAGTCTGGGGAACATACGTCCATCCATGTTGGGACAAATATGCCGCAGTACTTCACAATAAACTTCCATTCTCAGGAAGCGTGACCTATATCGGATGCTACATGCAGTGTGAAGGTCTGACTGTTATATTAAAAAAACTTATCAGAAGGATAGGCCTTTCTTTACCGGAGGAATCATTCCCCATCATCGTAAAGTCAGGAACCAACACACTTGGCGAAAAAATAACCTATTACTTCAACTTCTCATCTAAGATTGAACTTATTTCGATATACAAAGACTGCACCGAACTGATCAGTTCAAGCGAATATCACCGCGGAGACAAGATCAGCATAGGTTCATGGAGCGTTAAGATATTTGTCAACAAATGAGGTTTAAAGTATGAAAACACAGGATTTGATCAAGTATATTGAAGATGGCAAGTTAAATGATACTCTTCTTGACATCTACCTTGATGAAAAAAAGCTTGCTTACCAGACCGACAGGTATATTCAGGCAATAAAAAGTTATGAAAAATTATACAGATCCTCTGCAAACTATAACGACGATGTAATAATAATAAATGCTCCCGGCCGTACCGAAGTCGGTGGAAATCATACCGACCATCAACACGGTCACGTCCTGACAGCATCTATAAATTTGGATACCATCGCAATCGTAGCGCCAAATCCTTCTACGGTCAATGTACAGTCTGAAGGATATAAAATGATAAGCTTCGGTATCGATGATATTTCCCGTGATTCTTCGCAAAAAGGAACTACACTCTCTTTAGTAAAGGGTGTAATTGCCGGAGCGCAGATGCGGGGATTTGAAATAGGCGGTTTTGATGCTTATATCACAAGTGAGGTGCTCGGAGGTTCCGGCCTGTCTTCATCTGCCGCCTTCGAAACCGTAATAGGAAACATAATCTCTTCACTTTACAATGAAGATAAGATTGATGACATCACTATTGCTACAATCGGCCAATATGCTGAAAATATATATTTCGGTAAGCCTTGCGGACTTATGGATCAGATGGCATGTTCAATCGGAAGCCTGTGTCATATTGATTTCAAGATTGCCGGTACACCAAAGATTGAAAAGCTTGACCTTGATATAAATGCAGCAGGCTACAGCCTTTGCATCACAGATACAAAAGGAAGCCATTCCGGATTAACTTCCGAATATGCGGCCGTTCCCAAAGAAATGATGGCTGTTGCGGCAGAATTCAGAAAAGCTGCTCTTGCAGACGTTCCGGAATCCCAGGTTATAAAAGCTATTCCTTCACTTCGCCAAAAACTCGGTGACAGAGCCGTTCTCCGCGCTCTGCACTTCTATGAAGAAAACAAAAGAGTCATCAAAGAAGTGGACGCCCTCAAGAGTAATGACTTTACAACATTCTTAGAAACAATAAAAGCATCCGGCGATTCATCATTCAAGTTCCTTCAGAATGTATATACCGGCCAGGATATTCAGCACCAGAACATTTCCATAGCACTTTGCATAAGTGAAATAGTTCTCGGCTCAGACGGCGGTGCATGCAGAGTCCACGGCGGCGGATTTGCCGGAACAATACAGGCATTTGTCAGAAATGATAAAGTCGAAGAATATAAAAAAGCCCTCGATAACGTATTTGGTGAGGGCGCTTGCGTCGTTCTTAAGATAAGAAAATACGGCGGCATGAAAATTGATATTTAAACATTTTCTGTTTTAAATATATACTCCACTAATAATAAAGAGCCATGACTTTTTAGTCATGGCTCTAAACCTATCATTTTTACTTGTGATCTGCTATTACTTGGCAGGTTTGAGCAGCTTCCCCTGTTCCTTGTGAACAATAAGCGGTTCACTTGTTCCGTCAACGGAATTGTTAGTGATAACACACTCACTGATACTGTCATCTGAAGGAATCTCGTACATTACATTCATCATAGTCTTCTCCATGATAGAACGAAGTCCGCGGGCACCTGTCTCTCTCTCATACGCCATCTGTGCAATCTTATCTACAGCATCATCCTCAAATGTAAGCTTTACATCATCGAAATCAAAGAGTTTCTGATACTGCTTAACAAGGGCATTTCTGGGCTCTGTAAGAATTCTTACAAGTGCTTCCTTTGAAAGTCCCTCGAGTGTAACAGTAATCGGCACACGTCCGACAAACTCAGGGATAAGACCAAATTTAACAAGATCCTGAGGAGTAACTTCTTTTAATACATCTCCAATCTCTCTTTCAGTCTTGTCTGCAATCTCTGCATTGAATCCGATTGAATTACGATCGAGTCTAGCCTCTACGATCTTGTCAAGACCGTCAAAAGCTCCGCCGCAGATAAACAATATATTACTTGTATCAATCTGGATAAGTTCCTGATGAGGATGCTTTCTTCCTCCCTGAGGAGGAACGCTTGCAACAGTACCTTCTATAATCTTAAGAAGTGCCTGCTGAACACCTTCACCCGATACATCTCTTGTTATAGAAACATTTTCGCTCTTCTTGGTGATCTTATCAATCTCATCGATATATACAATGCCATATTGAGCTCTCTCGATATCATAATCGGCATTCTGGATAAGCTTAAGCAAAATATTCTCAACGTCTTCTCCGACGTATCCTGCCTCGGTAAGCGTGGTTGCATCTGCGATTGCAAAGGGTACGTTGATTATCTTGGCAAGTGTCTGTGCAAGATATGTCTTACCCGATCCGGTAGGACCTACCATTATAATATTGCTCTTCTGAAGCTCTACTTCTGATTTATCCTCACTTTTTGGGGCCAATACCCTCTTGTAGTGGTTATAAACAGAAACTGCAAGAACTTTCTTTGCCTCTTCCTGTCCGATAACATACTCATCCAAAAAGTTTCGGATCTCAACAGGCTTCAAAAGATTTATCTGCTCGTCTCTATCAGGCATTTCAGGTTCATCGTCAAATTCCTCCGCGATGATATCCGAGCATATCTCTACGCACTCGTCGCAGATATATACGCCTGCAGGACCCGCTATTAATTTTTTTACCTGATCTTGTGTCTTATTACAAAAAGAGCACTTGATCTCTCCCGGTATCTTTGCCATTATTTATTTTCCTCTTTCTTAGGACGGTTCTCAACTATAGAATCAATAAGACCGTATTCCAAGGCCTCCTGAGCAGTCATCCAGTTATCTCTTTCTGTATCTGCTGCGACCTGTTCAAACGGTTTTCCTGTATTCTCGGCAAGCATCCTGTTCATTTTCTCTTTTGTTCTTATGATATGCTTTGCAGCAATCTCAATCTCAGTTGCCTGACCTTGTGTTCCACCCAAAGGCTGATGAATCATAACTTCTGCATTTGGAAGAGCCATTCTCTTACCCTTTGCTCCGCCTGCAAGAAGAAATGCTCCCATACTTGCAGCCATTCCTATACATATTGTACTAACATCACACTTAATGTAGTGCATTGTATCATATATAGCCATTCCGGATGTAATTTCTCCCCCGGGACTGTTAATATACATGTGAATGTCCTTATTGGGATCTTCAGCTTCAAGGAACAGGAGCTGAGCTACAACTGTACTGGCTGATGCGGCATTAACTTCTTCTCCGAGAAATATAATCCTCTCCTTCAAAAGTCTGGAGTAAATATCATATGATCTCTCACCGCGACTTGTCTGTTCAATGACATAAGGTATTAAACTCATTTTTTCTTCCTTTCTAGCCTTAATAAAATCTCACTTTTTATTATACCAATAATTTTATAAAAATAGCATAAAAAATTTCCCGTAAAACGATATTTACGGGAAATTTTTCATTTTTATCCACCTAAAACCTAATGATTATTCTTCAGTCTTCTTTTTTCTTGTTGTCTTCTTAGGCTTTTCTTCCTTGTCTGCATCATCTTTCTTAGCTGTTGTCTTCTTTGCAGCTGTCTTCTTTGCAGGCTTCTCTTCCTTATCGTCAGCCTTCTCAGCTGTCTTCTTTGTTGTTGTCTTCTTTGCAGCCTTCTTAGCAGCACCTTCCTTAACGTTCTCTACAAGGAAATCAGCAGCCTTCTGAACTGCAAGATCACTCTTCATAATCTCTTTCTCAGAATCTGACATAAGCTCTTTGAGCTTAGAAAGTTCCATTCTATACTGCTCAGCCATCTTCTCAAGTTCTTTCTCGAACTCTTCGTCAGATACTGTGATGTTCTCCTTCTCAGCAACAGCCTCAAGAACAAGTCTTGACTTGATTCTCTCGATAGCCTGAGGCTTAACCTGCTCAAGCATCTTGTCTACAGTATTACCTGTGTACTGAAGATACTGATCCATGTTCATGCCCTGCATCTGAAGTCTCTGAGCGAAATCGTTAACGATCTGTCTCTGCTGTGTCTCGATCATAGCCTCAGGAAGTTCCATATCTGAATCTTCGATAACTGCCTTAACTACAGCATCCTCTCTCTTAGCCTTCTCTTCGTTTGTCTTCTTCTCAACAAGCTTCTTCTTAACATCTTCCTTGTACTCAGCAAGTGTATCGAACTCTGATACATCACTTGCGAACTCATCATTGAGTTCAGGAAGTTCCTTAGCCTTGATAGCCTTAACCGTGCACTTGAAAGTAGCATCTTTACCTGCGAGCTCAGCTGCCTGATACTCTTCAGGGAACTTAACATTTACATCGCCTTCTTTGCCAATCTCAAATCCGATGAGCTGCTCTTCGAATCCGGGAATGAATGCACCTGAACCGATTGTAAGAGGATAATCTGTTCCCTTTCCGCCCGGGAATGCAACTCCGTCTACAAATCCTTCGAAATCAAGAGTAACGATATCGTTATTCTGAACTGCTCTGTCTGTTACATCCACAGTTCTTGCATTTGTGCTTCTCTGCTTATCGATCTCAGCATCAACGTCAGCATCAGTAACATCGATATCCATCTTTTCTACTTCGATGCCCTTATATTTTCCAAGCTTAACCGGAGGCTTAAGAGCTACTTCAGCTGTAAAGATGAAGTCCTTTCCTGCCTCAAGCTGCTCAACATCAATCTTGGGAGAAGATACAACGTTCTCTCCGCACTCCTCTACAGCCTTGGGATACTCTTCCTCAATAAGAGCATTTGCAGCATCCTCGTAGAATACTCCCTTACCGTACATCTGCTCGATCATCTTACGAGGAGCCTTACCCTTACGGAAACCGGGTAACTGAATCTTATTCTTGTTCTTCTCATAGGCCTTCTGAATTGCCTTCTCGAGCTGCTCTGCAGATACTTCAATCTTAAGCTTAGCCATGCTCTTTTCAAGCTTCTCAACTGTTACGCTCATTTTATCTGTAATTCCTCCTAAAAGTATTTATAATAAAGAGCCGAAAAACACAGTTTCAAGCCCTTTTGCCTACCTGTAGGCACAATCGTTTCAAATTATATCATAAGTACATATTTTTTTCCATGTTTTTTTCACTCCAATATCCGTTAATTTCCTATATGTAAAAAGTTGCTATTTTTTATGTTAAGTATAATTAAGCACCACAATATAGCCGATAACCTAAAAAGCTTAACGCGGAAAAACATAAAAACTATATAAAATTTTCCTATTTTTAGTCACTTTTTAACTGCTAAATAGTATTATTTTAGTATAAAATTACATTAATTTTTTAATGTATTTTAATGCGTTACAGCACTATCCACTTAAATTAGTACGGAGGCATTTTAAATGGCAAAGGATTCCAAACCAAAGAAAAAAAATACCAATTTTGCGAACAGCATAAAGCCCAGGATGATCGCTATAATGCTCTTGGTAGCAGCAATTCCGCTTATTATTTCATTAATAGTAAGCTATGCGACTTCTACTTCAAAAGCTGTCAGCGATGCTGAAAACACTCTGAATTGGCAGGCAAATTATATTTCATCGGAATTTGAAGGTCTGATGGAAAAGAATATAATGAGTTTACAGACTTTAGCTAAATCACCTGCAACAACAAGATTCATGGAAAATCCGTTCAACGTTTCATTCCAGGAAGAAGCTGCAAAGTATCTCGAAGAGATAGATACAATGCTTGGTGACGGAAACATTACCATTCTTACAAGTAAAGACGGAAAAGAAATTCTCAAAAATACAGGTGAACTTGAGGATGTAAGCGGAAGTGAATTTTTCCAGGAAGCAATGAACGGAAATGTTTTTGTTTCCAATGTAATCGTTTCAGAATCGTCAGGCATACGTCAGATAACAGTCGCAGCTCCGGTTATCAACTCAAAAGGCGAAACAATCGGTATTGCCCAGCGCGAACTTGACCTGAACAAATTTCATTCATTCCTCGCTGAAAAATCAAGTGACGCTTTCTTCGTAGACAGAAACGGCCTTGTTGCCGCACATTCTCAGTATGAGATCACATCAGCAAACGAAGATGACAGAAGCAAATCACAGTTCGTAACTTCCGGTCTCGACAGCGGAGTTTACCAGGTTGATACCGGTAAGGGGTACCATGCGTTGGTTTCATATGTAAAATCACCCAGCACAGGATTTGTTGTCGTTGCTGCAACAGACACTAAGATAATAACTGCCGAAACAAGATCTGCTGCACTGATCGTTGTCCTTGTAGGATTGGTTCTTTTAGTTGTAACAGCGGTTATCTCAGTAAAGATGGCTCTTTCCTTTACAGATCCCATCAACGAGGTTAACAACTCTCTCGCTATGCTTGCAGACGGAAGATTTGCATTGGTTGAAAAGCATACAAAGAGAAAAGATGAATTCGGAGCTATCATAAATAATACAAACACTGTAATAAATGAGCTCCAGGCCATTGTTTCCAATATCAAGTCATCGGCTAACACAATCGGTGAGTCATCCGAAGAATTGTCAGATATGGCAAACCAGATCTCACATACCGCAGAAGACGTATCAAATGCGGTTCAGGATATTGCATCAGGTGCAACCCAGCAGGCTGATGAGATCCAGAAGGCATCTGAAAACGTTACACAGATCGGTAATGCCGTTTCGGATGTTCAGGGATCCACAGATAGTCTTGAGTCACTTGCAACAAGAATGAAAGATGCTTCGGAAGCTTCTTCACAGTCGCTTTCAGCTCTTCAGGAATCAAGCACAAACATGACATCCAAGATTGATGATATCTCTAAGACCATTTCGGCAACACAGGATGCCGTTTCAAGTATCAATGAGAAGGTTGAAGGAATTGCAAGCATAGCTACCCAGACCAACCTCCTTTCACTTAACGCTTCTATCGAGGCCGCAAGAGCCGGTGAAGCAGGAAAAGGATTTGCGGTTGTTGCGGAAGAAATCGGTAAACTTGCCGACGATTCAAAGGCAATGGCTGATGATATCAGAAAGCAGATGGATATACTTCTCGAACAGAGTAAAGCTGCCGTTGTAGCTTCAGATGAAGTTAAGAAAGGTAACCTCGACCAGCAGGATGCTTTGGGCGAAACTCTCATTTCCGTAAATGAAATGCTCGCCGATATCAGAGAAACCGTTAACGGTGTAAAAAGCATCTCATCCGGTGCAGAGACTTGTGTATCTTCCAAGAATGTTGTATCAGATTCAATGAATTCGCTCTCTGCTATTTCACAGCAGAACGCAGCTTCATCAGAGGAGACAGGTGCTTCCATGGAAGAACTCTCCGCTACGGTTACATCACTTGCAGGATCGGCCACAAACCTCAAAGGTGTTGCCAACAAGCTTAACGAAGATATCCAGTTCTTTAAAACCTGATAGGGGTACGCTGTAAATATATAGGCAGATATATATAATTTTAGCTCAGATTGTGCCGGACATATAAATGAGCCCAAAGAGTTGGTCTCATTTATATGGCACAAATTCGCAAAAATTATATATATCTGCCTTATTTTTTTGCGTAAGGTTCTATCTTCCTTAATTAGGTCAACTTCTGGTGTCCCCAAAGTCACGCTGTATATACGATTGCTTGTGCCATCTGCTCTGCTGCTTCTTTTCCATTGAAGTGCTCTAAGATTGCAAGTGCAAATGGAATTGCTGTTCCCATGCCTCGGGATGTGATGAAGTTTCCGTCTTTTGAAACCTCGTCGGTAGATACATTTGCTCCGATAAGGTCGCCTTCGCATCCGGGATAGCAACAAGCTTTTTTGCCCTTAAGAAGTCCCATCTTGCCGTATACGGTAGGTGCCGCGCAGATTGCCGCAAGCATCTTGCCTTCGTTATTAAACTCTTCTATCTTGGCCTTAAGAGGTGCACAGGCATCAAGATTCTTGGTTCCGGGCATTCCACCTGGGAGAATTATCATGTCAACTCCGTCAAAATCAAAGTTCTCAATTGTATCATCTGCCTCAAGCCTTATTCCGTGAGAGCCTTCAACAGCCTTTGATCCTGTTATTGAGACCATTGTGATATCGATCTTAGCCCTTATTAATATGTCCACTACGGTAAGTCCCTCTATCTCTTCAAAACCATTTGCCAGAAATATTGCTGTCTTTGCCATATTCGTCCTCCGTTTATTTTTATCAATTTGCTATGCTCTTATATTATAATAAATTATATTATCCAACAGCATAAAATAATATCTATATTACACAGAAAGGTAAGATTCATGGGAATTGAAATTGAAAAGAAATTTACGATCAAAGAACTTCCGGATGATTTAAGCACATTTCCGCACCATATAATAGAACAAGGCTATCTGAACGTATCTCCCGCTGTTCGCGTTCGAAGAGAGGATGACAACTATTACATGACCTACAAGGGCTCCGGTCCCGCAAAGGACGGCGGTATCGGAAAAGTAGAATACAACATGCCGCTTGATGCAGAGAGCTACGCTAATCTTGTAAAAAAATGCGACGGCAATATAATAAAGAAAACCCGCTATCTCCTACCTCTTAATGAAGACGCATTTGACAGCGAGTTTCTATCAGCCAATCCGACAATCGGTCCGGCAATAAAAACCGGCGATATCAAGATAGAACTTGACGTATTCGACGCCCCCTTCTCCGGGCGTTATCTCGCCGAAGTGGAGTTTCCAAACGAAGAATCCGCAAGCGCTTACCATGCCGCATCATGGTTTCTTAAAGATGTAACAGGTGATTACCACTACAGCAATTCCTACATGAGCACGGAATCACTGTAAACTTATTTGGCGGTGCAGAACCTTAAATCTGCACCGCCAATTTTTTATATCATAGGAAATTGCTTTCCTATGATATAAAAATGCTCCGCAGGATGCGCAGCTCGCGGAAAGGTAATTTATTGCTTCGCAATACCGCTCGCGCGCGAAAGAGTCGCGAGCGACTCTTTGTTCTTTTCACTCACTTTACAAGTCTTCCGTATATTTTGGCATAGCCATACATTCTGCTGCAGAGCTCATCCGTAAGCTCATCGCCTTCCATCTTCCACTGCCAGTTTCCGCCAAGCGTGGACGGAATATTTATCCTTGCACTCTCGTCAAGTTCAAGATAGTCCTGCATTGGGATTATAGCCGTATCGGCAACACTTGAGAATGCTGCGCGTATAAGCGCACTCACAACCTGCTTTCCACCGCTAACGCCAAGATAGTCTCTTGTAAATTTCTTGTCATCTCTTTTTAATGTCTTGTACCAACCTCTTGTCGTATCATTGTCGTGAGTACCTGTATAAACAACGCAGTTGCTGCTGTAATTGTGAGGAAGATACTCACTGTCTCCTTTCGCATCAAAAGCAAACTGAAGTACCTTCATTCCGGGATATCCCGTCTTTTTAACAAGCTTTAAAACCGAAGGGGTAAGAAATCCCAGATCTTCCGCGATGACCTTCACATCTCCGAATTCTTTTTTCACCGCATCAAAAAGAGCATATCCGGGGCCTTTTCTCCACTTTCCAATCTCAGCCGTGGGGTTTCCGTACGGGATGGCATAAAACTCGTCAAATCCGCGGAAATGATCGATTCTGAGTACATCATAGAGCTTGTAACAGTGCCCTATTCTCTCAAGCCACCACTTGTAGCCTGTCTGCTTGTGGTAGTCCCATCTGTAGAGCGGATTTCCCCAAAGCTGACCTGTTTTACTGAACGCATCGGGCGGACATCCCGCAACCTCTATGGGAACATTATCTTTATCAAGAAGGAAAAGTTCGGGATTAGCCCACGTATCCGAGCTGTCAAAAGCGACATATATCGGTATGTCGCCGATAATCTCTATCCCGTTCTTATTCGCATAATTTTTGAGCGTATTCCACTGCACATAGAATATAAACTGAACAAAGCAGTAAAAATCAATCTCTCCGGAAAGTTTCTCACGGTACAGCACCATTGCACTTTTTTTCCTTAGTCTTATATCTTCATCCCAAGTATTCCAAGACCTTCCGCCATACATGTCTTTAAGCGCCATAAACAGCGCGTAGTCAAAGAGCCACTTCTTTCCGTTGAACTTCTTGAACTTCTCAAACTCATCCTGCACCTTCGATGCTTCCGGTATTTTTTCGATATTTCCGAATGCCTTTCGAATTAGTTCATATTTATGCGCTTCTATCATCTTATAATCGACTTTGTCAAAAGGCTCGTCGCTCTTTAATACCTCAAGATCTTCCTTTTCCAAAAGACCTTTTTCCACAAAAAACTCAGGATCTATCAGGTAAGGATTTCCTGCAAATGTAGAAAATGACTGATAAGGCGAATCTCCATAACCTGTCGGTCCAAGAGGAAGTATCTGCCAGTATTTCTGCCCGGCCTTCTTTAGGAAATCAACGAAAGCATACGCCTCTTTTGAAAACGCCCCAATCCCATAGTCCGACGGCAGGGAAAAAACAGGAAGCAGAACTCCACACGCTCTTTTCGGTACATTATCACTCTTTTTCATATAAATCCCCTTATCGTAATCCGCTGCTAGTGCGGATTTCTGTAATTTCATTTAAGACGTCATGCATTCTTGAACATAAAGTTCAAGAATGCATCAACCAAGCCAATTTTCATCAGAATTTTTTATCCGTGATTCCCCAGATCAGATTTCTCCACTGTTCAAGCTGATCTGTAGTCATGAAACCATTCGATGTTCCCATATATCCGATCTTGTAAGATGCAAACAAAAGAGCATTCTTTATGGCATTTACGCTGTCTCCCGTTTCCAGATAATAATGGAGGAAACAGGCAAAAAGCGCATTACCGGCACCGATGGTATTAACAACCTCGTTTGTCTTCACGGTATTATAGTGAATCCTGAGATTTTGAGACTTATCATAAAGCATAAGTCCCTCACTGCCCTGTCCGAGGATTATTATCTCGGTTCCGTATGTATTTGCCATTCTGTCTATGAAATCATAAGGATCTTCCGTCAAAGTATCATCACTGAAATACAGGATTTTGGCGGAGTCTAGAAAGTCTGCGTTATATTTTTCTTTTTCTTTGTTGTAATATCTGATATTAACCGCGATAGGCTTATTGTGCTCCTGTGCAACCTTAACAAACGGCCTGCAGAAATTTGCATTGGCCAGAACGATCATGTCGCAGCTCTCCGCGATCGGCGGAACCATGGACATGTCATATGCATTATCACGAAGATCTTTTATATCTTCAAAGATCTGCTGCCTTCTCTCTTTGTCATACAAAACGACTTCAGTAGGCGTATCATTCATCTGTGGGATAATATATTCAGTGGACAGCGTTATCTTCCTGTCGGGAGGATTGATCATCTCAAGGTCCTGATTTCGTCCGACGATCGACATGAAAATAACATCATCGCCGAGCCACTTAAGGGCAAGCGACTCATTGTATGCATCTCCGCCCATAGCGGTATAGATCGAATCTATAGCGCTTGTCATAGGCGCAAAACTTACAGGAATCTTATCAACTCTGACGATAGTCTCAATCTGTGTTACACCAGCCACTAAAAATTTACCCATTTTTTAGCCTCCTTATTATGTAAGCACCATCTTTTGAATCATATCAACATATTCAGTAGCTTCAGCCATAAACAAGTCCGCTCTGAAGCTTCCGTTCCTGATATTTCTCTCAAGTAATCCTTCTACCGTAAAATCAAGCACATCCCATAATTTATTATAATCCGTTCCTCCGGAAAAAATCGTAATGTCCGTCTTTTCCTTCAGAGCCTGCATTATTCTTGCATACTTATCTCTGCGTTCATGTATCTCTTCCACGGCCGATTCATCCTTTTCCTCATCAGCTTTTTTCAAAAAAGCAAAAAGATACGGAAAACGCACTACAGATGCTCCCTTTGCGGCAAGAATCTGCTTGTACATCTCAAAATAGCCGTTCTCGTTCTTATCAATATGTGTCGATAACTCCAGCGTCACCACTTTAGTGGCGTAATCATACAAAAAACCGTAAAGTCCTATCTTGTTCGAGAAATAATGAAACAAGAGGCCTTTACTGATATTTGCAGTCTTCACGATCTCATCGGTACTCGAATGATAGTAGCCATGCTCAGCAAATACCTTGAGTGCAGCGTTTATCACCCTTTCCTGCTTCTCTTTTTTCAGTCCAAAAAATCGCTCATTCATAGTTATTCTCCGACACTGATTGACCACCTTAGTCTGATTCAAATATATCATTTTAATAAAATGAATTCAAACGTTTTACCGTTATTTATTAATTTTTAATACAACGGACTTTTATTTATCTCAAAATTGTTATAAAATTAATTCAACGTTTGGATAGGAGGATGTATGATTATGTCCAAGGGAAATGGATTCGGAAAGTTTATTTTATTCTGCGCTGCTGTTGGTGCAGCCGCTGCCGGTGTATATTATTACTTAAGTAAGAGAGACGCTGAACTTGCCGACAGTTTTGATGACGAAGATTTTGAAGAGTTCGAGGATTTCGACGAGGATTTGGATGATACAACCGAGTCCAGATTCGGTTCCAGAAAATATGTAGACATCAAGACCGCCGAAGATGCTGCAAAGCCCACTGCCTCTACTGCGACTGATGCTACCGGAACTACCGAAAAGACTGATTCCGATACAGCGGATGAGTTCTTTGGTGAAGAAGACGATAAATGATAATTAGCCCCACGGATATCTGCTATCCATGGGGTTTTATTATGCGACCATAATAATCCATAAGGACGATTGGTCCTGTAGGCTCTATGCAATCAATCTGGCTATGGAAGATTAATGCTATTCATATAGAATTTGGATTCACATGCTGTCAAGGATACAAGTAAAACAATTATACTCGGAATAATTAAATATATTCTCTTATTCATTTCATACCACATTTACGATTACTGTATCTTTTCCAGATGTTCTTCCTTTTCGTCTCCAAGCACTACACTATACACTTCAACATCAGGTAAATATTTTTTTATCTTCTCATACACTTCAGCTTTATCATAGTTTATTAGATTATTTTTATCATTTCTATATTCAAGTATTATTTTTTGAGCATTCTTATATTCTGTCAAAAACTCGTAATAACTGTCTGCAGGCGGACATTCACCCGTATACTCCAATTTAATTACTGACATATCCAATCTTATGCTATCATTTTCTATAAGCTCAGTAGAAGCATCATTTAAAACTATTGACGTATACTGCAACTTTGCATTTTCAGGTATTCCAAGTTCACCGCAATATCGACTTTCATCACGATTATAAAATGTAGATATCCCATACTCACTAAACTCCATATTAGTGAAACATATATCTATATCACTAGGAAAATAATCAGGATTCTTATCCACAAATTTATTGTGAGCAGTTATTATTTCGCACAATTCTTCATATCCACTCATGCCATTTTCATACACTATATTCAATTCTATTCTGCTATTTTTTTCATTGTAACGTAATACTTTTATATTCTTATGCGAAAAAAGCCCAATTTCCTTAATCCACTCTTTATATGATGTTTTTATATTAAATCTATTCACATACGTCATTGGGCCACCACATGCAGTAAATGAAATAAGTAATATAAACAAAGCAAAAATAATATGCGTTCTTCTAATACTTTTTTTCTCCATCAATTTGTCACCTCAGTATTCATGACACTAGAAAAAAGTTCATTATCACGATTTTTTGACACTACATCGATATACTGATCATAATCGACATAATACTTAGTTCCCCAAGATGATATTTCTATCATTCTTCTTAATTTCCCTTTATCATCAACATCTTCATATATACCGGTTGCAATTACATAATGGCTTGCAGCTCCATTAGCTGGGGCATTGGGATTATGATAGTATTCCCCCTTCGCTTCATCATATTTATGAAATGGGATTTCAATTCCATCAAAATCATGTACCGCCCAAATAGCCGGAACACCATTTTCTAATTGTTTTTTCATATTCTCATAATCAGTTTCATAGTCATGTCCATAATCCCAACTTGAATTAACAACAACCCCTTCTCGATAGCACATAGACTGAATATATGACGACATTTGTGTCGGCAAAGCTCCATGAATCAAAAAATTAATCGGCAGTCGTCTCCATATTGCATTACTAACTTTTATTTCTAACGAATAATGATCATCTGCATTCAAAAAGCCATAAGCTAACTTCTTATATTCTTCATATGTTATTGTTGTCTGACCAGTAAGATAAAGATACTGGTTTACAGCAGCAATTATTCCACATCCATTATTAGGATAATTTTTGTTCCCATTAAAATCTTTAAGCCATTCTTGAGCTCCGCCAAATGTTGTTTTATATCCGGTAATAACACCATTTTTATCAATTACGGGAACTCCTGTAACCGTAATAAATGTGTCGCTTACTTTACCTAATCTTACCCTCTTGGAATCATCAACTTTAATATAATCGTCTGTGCTACTGCCTTGAAGCGTAAACGCTCTGCACAATGCAGCTTTTTCTTTCTCATCCGTAACATAGGAATAATCATACTTTCTCTCATATTGATAAATAAGATCATTTTCTGTTTCCCAGATCTTTTTAAATTTTTTTGATTTGCTTTCGTTAAATTGATTTACTCCGTTTACATATTCAGCAAATGCATCATAAAGGGCAATAAGTCTGCTTTTTTTGGCACATTCGTCATCTATCGCGCTATGTTCCTCATTAATGCTGAGTCCCTCTGTTTCAATGCTGTCGATTATACCTTTAAGTTCATTATTAGCATCGGATATTTCTCCGAATTTCGCATTAGCTTCATCGGTATATATCCCCATCTTACCAATTCCTCCACCATAATAGGCGGGATTATAGAAAAGAATCGGTGTCATAGGTAATATAGAAGATGAGCTAAAATAGTAGTCACCTACAGTCGTAACAGCTCGTGAACATTGCGCATATGATCCACCTCCCAACAGAATTTCGTAGAAATCCTCACATCTCAAAAGAAGTGTTTTGGCTTCACTCGATGCTTCTTCTAATGTCGGAACTGCATTTCTCATATCGACCAGCATATCATAAAAGCAAAGATGATCAAAATCGATATGCTCATTCCAAAAAGCTGTAGTTGCCTTACCGCTTGAATTCTTCAATATATCGTCCTTATTTTTTTCAAAACGATTATGCCAATCCTCCATTACCCCTTTTAGTGTTACATATTCATTTATTATCCTCTCGAGAACATCTCGATTCAAGTAAATTACAACTTCAGATTTCGCTGCACTTGCACTTGCTATTCTTGTAATATTATTACTTTGTGTATTTGCCATAATTCCTAACTCTTTTTACTTTCTAAAATAAATCTAATTCAGTTAATAGTAATCTTCGGTGCATTCTTAAGCTCCTGGTCTATATCTTCAAATGTAAGTTTATAATCTCCAAGTAGTCCCTTAGTCACCTCAAAAAAAGCAAGTGTATGCTCCATATATCCCGCTATTTTATTTGCCGCATATAGAAATCCGTCTCCGGATGGTCCCATCCAGTTATCTGCCATCGTAATATTATTATCAATAAATTGCTTATGCTTTTCTGTTGAATCCACACTTAAACTCTCATTTTCATCTATTACTTTCTGTATGTAATCAGAATTCATATATTTTTGTCCTGAAGTTGTATTGTTACTATTACTCATAAAATATACCTCTCTATTCTCAACCACTTGTACTGTTGTCATTTGCAGCAGCCTGCTCTGCTTCCCATTGTCTCTGCTCTTCTTCATATCTTCTAAGCTTATCGAGCAATTTTTCAGTAAATGCTGCCAGTTTTTCATTTATTGTCACCAATGAAGGATCTACATTATGATTAAGCTCCAGCATCTTCATCTTAAAATCATCTTGCGGAATATTAGCCGAAAATACATATTCATCTCCGAGTTCATTCAGATCTTCCGACAACTTTTTATTTGTCCCAAACATATTGCTAACCACAGATTCTGCTTCTGAAATCCTGCTAAGATCCCTTTTAACTCTGGCAATATCCCCACTTCTATCTCTTGCCATATTCTCTCCTTTTCTACTCAATTACTTCTAAACTCACAAATCTCAAGAAATCTTTTTTATGTATATACAAGCAGTCATATTTTCCCCTAAATATTTGTGCGTCAAACTGTATAGTTAGACACCTTAAGAATACAATATATGTTGCAAAAAAACAATAAAGTTTCAGCTTGACCTCAGAAGGATGAAATAAATTATCTTTCGTCATGATAATTCCATAGACCGGTTGGCGCATATAGCCTATAGGACTGATTTTCGCAGTGTTTGAGTATTTTGCTACAATCATGAGTATAAAAAAAGAAGGACATTTATTCCGCTTTCACTCCATCTGTTTGAGCCCGTTCACGGGCGAGTTTATGGAGCGAGGAATAAATATCCCTCTTTTTTTATACCATGATTGTCAAAATATGAAATCGCTGCCAAAATCAGTCCTATAGGCTATATGCACCAACCGGTCTATGGAAGCTTCTGCGAAGGCATTTCTTAGCCCTGCTTTTTAGCAGCAACAAGATCTTTGAGTGCTCTTGCCTTGTCCTTAATGCGGCTATTTGCAGTTCTTGAGGTGAGAAGCTCTGAGATCATCTTAGTTGCAATATCGAACTGGTCGGTCTCGTATGCGAGTGCTGCGATAAGATAATCAAGAGTTGTGGAGTCCATTCCGGCGATGGGGAAGTCTTCAGACTGTCTGGCCATAACAAAGCCGTTCAGTGCATTTTTGAGGAGCTCCTGTTCCTGCTCGTCGTTCTCTTTTTTCTTCTTATCATAATCAGCTTCGCTCTGATCAAGCCTCTGGGTCTCACCTCTGATAACCCAGGCTGTCTTAAGACAGATATAAGCCTTCTCGCTGTTCTTTGCTTTCTTTACAACCGCATTGGCAAGTGCAAGCTGATAGAGACTTCTTGCATGCTCATAGGTGTATGTAGGCTCATTGTATTTCTGCTTCTTGTAATTCATGCAGATTTTGTTTCTGATATCATCAATCTGATATTTATTAAGCGATGTATAATATCTTCCCAATGCCGCATATCCGCATTCGGGACAAGCTATTATGTCATACTTCGTAAGATCCACTTCCGAATAATCAGGTCTTAAATCCACATCCACGGATTTCATTCTTACCTTACCCGTGCGGACTGTCTTTGACTCAAAGTCTGAATCGCAGATTGGACATTTATACTTCTTGTCAAATAGATAATCTTCTTCATTGACAAGTGTAAGCTTTTTCTGAGGCTCTACTTTCTTGACAGCGGCTTCCTTCTTATTGGGATCCTCAAAAAGATTTCCTCCGTCAATATTTCCGAGTCCAAGCTTCTCCAGTCCTGAAAAAATACCAGCCATTTCTAATACCTCTTTTCTGAAAACACTGAATGCTTCAGTATTTTTTTAGTTATTCTTAGGCAAAACGAAAGAACTCTTAAGTGAAACTATCCTGTTAAATACAGGTGCTCCCGGCTTCGAATCCTTGCTGTCAACGCAAAAGAATCCGTTTCTGACAAACTGGAATTTATCATAGCTTACAGCATTTGCAAGTTCAGGCTCCAGCTTTGCGTCTTTGATAACTGTAATGGAGTTGGGATTGAGGTTGAGTGAACCATCTTCGTTATAAACGCCCTTCTCCTCATCGATTATATTCTCATAAAGACGAACTTCTGCATTTACCGCTTCTTTTGCAGCAACCCAGTGGATTGTTCCCTTAACTTTTCTTGCGTTAAATCCGCTTCCTGACTTAGTCTCGGGATCGTATGTGCAGTGTACGGCAATAACATTACCGTTCTCATCTTTATCACAGCCCGTGCATGTTACAAAGTAAGCATTCATAAGTCTTACTTCGTTTCCGGGGAAAAGACGGAAATACTTCTTAGGAGGTTCCTCCATGAAGTCTTCTCTCTCAATGTAGAGCTCTTTTCCAAAAGGAATCTTTCTTGTTCCCATCTCAGGAACTTCCTTGTTATTCTCAATCTCAAGATACTCTGTCTCATTCTCCGGATAGTTGTCGATTATAAGCTTAACCGGATTAAGAACTGCGAGCATTCTCTTAGCCTTGAGCTTAAGGTCTTCTCTTATGCAATACTCAAGCATTGCATACTCGGCTGTTGACTGTGCCTTACTGATTCCGCACATATCAACAAACATCTTGATAGACTCGGGAGTAAATCCTCTTCTTCTTAAGGCAGCGATAGTAACAAGTCTGGGATCGTCCCATCCGTCTACTATTCCGTCTTCAACAAGTCTCTTGATATATCTTTTTCCTGTAACCACGTTGTTGAGATAGAGCTTGGCAAACTCAATCTGACGCGGAGGATTCTTGTAGCCACACTCTTCTTTTACCCAATCATAAAGAGGTCTGTGGTCCTCAAATTCCAATGTGCAAAGAGAATGTGTTATTCCCTCGATAGCATCCTCAATGGGATGAGCATAGTCATACATAGGATAAATGCACCATTTATCCTGAGTACGTGCATGTGTCATATGAGCAACCCTGTAAATAATGGGATCTCTCATATTTATATTAGGTGAAGACATATCGATCTTAGCTCTGAGAGTCATGGCTCCGTCCGCTACCTTACCATTCTTCATGTCTTCGAAAAGTCTTAAGTTATCTTCTACACTTCTGTTTCTGTTAGGATCGTCCTTACCGGGTTCTGTGAGAGTTCCTCTGTACTCACGCATTTCCTCAGCGGTAAGCTCAGAAACATATGCCTTGCCCTTCTTAATAAGCTTTACGGCATTCTCATACATCTCATCAAAGTAATCGGAAGCATGAAAAAGACGGTCTTCATAATCCGCGCCAAGCCACTTTACATCCTCAATGATAGAGTCCATAAATTCAGACCTTTCCTTGGTGGGATTGGTATCGTCAAATCTCATGTTGAACTTGCCGTTGTACTCTTTTGCCATTCCGTAATTAAGAAGAATACTCTTGGCATGTCCTATATGCAGGAATCCGTTAGGCTCGGGAGGAAATCTTGTGCATACGTGATCGTAAACACCCTCTGCAAGATCCTTATCAATAGCCTGCTCTATAAAATGTCTGGAAGGTGTATTTTCCACCTCAGCATTTTCGCTTGTATTTGTAATTACTTCTGCCATTTTTTAATCCTAACCTTTATTTTTTATTGCACTATAATATTATGATATACGTCGTAAAGTCAAAATGCTTAACATGCAAGCATGTACGCATTTTCGACTTTCGACGCCTATATCATAATAACACATTTTTAATTATAAACGTACTTTTCCTCGAAGGCCACTCTGCGCATGGGTTTGTCGTAATAGTAGCCCTGAACGTACTTAACTCCCATTCCTTTAAGCGCATCAAGCTGTGCCTGAGTCTCTATACCTTCTACGCAGATCTCCGCATTTATCGCTTTTCCAAGCTCTGCCATCATGCGGATAAATGCCTGCGAATAATCATCCTCCGCAAGATCTTTTGCAAAGTTCTGATCAACCTTGATTATGTCGAAAGGAAGCGCCCTGATACTGCTGAGCGCAGAATATCCCGTTCCGAAATCATCAAGAGCCAGCCTTACTCCAAGCGCTTTGATATCTAGGAGTGTCTGCTTAGTCCTGGCAAGATCGTTTATAGCAAGTCTCTCTGTAAGCTCAAGTACCAGATTATGAGGATTGATATGATTCTCTTCTATGTTCTTCCTGATAACATCAACAATATCATTCTGCATTATCTGCACAACGGAAAGATTTACCGATACCGCATATTCGCCCGTACCGGATTCATTCCACTGTCTGCAGCACTCACATGCTTTCCTGAGTACATGATTACCGATAGGAGTAATAAGTCCCAAGTATTCTGCAAGAGGAACAAATTCATCAGGGCTCAGGAAGCCAAGCTTTGAGCTGTTCCATCTTACAAGAGCCTCCGCTCCCACATGCTTATACTGCTTACTTCCGCTCTTATTGTCTATAGGTTCGCTTATAACAGGCTGGAAATAAACTTCAAACTCGCTGCAGCTCTTGGTAATAGCATCATACATATTCTTCTCAAGATCGAGTCTGTGTATCGATGAAGAATCTATATTGTCGGAATACTCGGCAATCCTGTTTTTACCGGATTTCTTTGCTTCATACATGGCAACGTCGGACTTTCTTATAAGCTCCGATACATTGTCTCCGTGATCGGGATATCTTACAACACCCATACTCATAGTGCAGTAATAATCGCTGTCTTTCAGATACCACGGTGTAGCAAAAGTATTCTTGATCTCCTCTATGATCTTGGGAAGTCTCTCAAAACTTTCAGGAGGAACGATTATGACAAACTCATCTCCGCCCATTCTGTAACAGGAATTGGTTATTCCCTCAATCCTGCTTATAGCTTTGGATATATCTCGCAGCAGTACATCTCCGTACTGATGTCCCAAGCTGTCATTGATATGCTTAAAGTCATCGAGATCGAGGTACATAAGCGCACCGTGAGTACGCTTTGTCCTGGCTTCATCAATATATCTGGCCAGATCTTTCTCACAGCACATTCTGTTGTACAATCCCGTCAGGAAATCCGTGTAAGCCTGCTGCTCGATTCTCTTTTGATAAAGTTTCTTCTCGGTTATGTCATATATTGCACACAAAGAAACAGGACGTCCGTCCACCCACTTAATCCTCGTGTAGTAGACATCGTACCACTTCTCCCTGTCTTTGTGATGTACTTCATAATTGCCGCTTCTGCTCTTTGCGGGGATATTCGACTCAAAAAGATCTACAAGTGCATTCTCCGTAAGTTCCTTGCTGAAGTTCTTCTTAAAGCTTCTGTTTGCAAAAAGAAGTACTCCCGTTCCGATATCCCTTACATATATCGCACTTCCCACGTTATCAAGCACCGCTTCAAGCGAAGCAAAAGAGCTTGCCAGGGAATTCTTTTGTAATCTCTTTGTGATTATGGTCTGAAGAACACGTATCGCATCATTGATGAACTTTACATCATCGATCGACCATATCCTGTTCTCTCTGTTTTCCGTAAGGCACGCATAGAAAAGCGCCGAACCGTTGATAATTACCGGCATTGCAACAAGCGCCTTAATGCCCAGATTGTCTATCTGTTCACGCTCACCGGCATTCATTGCCGAATCGCTCGATATAACAACAGCCTTTTCGCCACCAAGGAACCAGCAAAGTTCCCTGTCCGTAGTCTCAGGGAAAATCTTTTCAACGCCGGTCACCGTCCACTGAACAACGATATCCATAAGACTGTTGTGATGAACTTTGCAGGTAAAGCCATTACTGATCTGGAGATATGTACAGAGTTTATTAAGTATATCCGCCATTATCTCTTCAATCGTATCGTCACTGTCGAGGAGAGATACTATCTCTGTCATGGTCTCAGCACGCCTGAAAGAATTGGTCATTTCAAGCTCCTGCTGCCTGCTTTCCTCACTTACCGCAACAGCTTTAGACCTGGATGCTTCCAGGTTGATAAGGATATCCAGCGTCGTCCGCAGTATATCCAGAGTCTTATAAAATTTGCTCTCTGAAGTTTTGTAGCCAAAAGAATCTATCGGCTCCAGATGAAAATACTCGGAGTCATATTCAAAATCGGTGAATACGCCACATACAATCCATACAGCAGTAGTCGTATTGCCGTTTTTCACAGCTACAGCAGCAAGTCTGAGATTGGGAACCTCGGTGATCTCAACAGCCTGATCTTCGAGATCTCCCTCAGACACGCGCTTATAGATGCTCTTTATCCTAGACTCCGTTACATATTTTCTTATGATTTCTATCTCATGAGGATTTCCGGAAAAATTACTGAGAGGAATTCCCGCCGCATCAAGACAAAATGCATAGACTCCTGCCATCTCACAAAATTTATCCTGCCAGGATTGCATTTCGCCGGCGTATTTAAGCGTAAGACTACCAAGAGCTCCGCTTACTGACGAAGAAGAGCCCTTATTTGTAGTAATTTTTGTGTCCATATCATTTAGTGTCTCTTGCAAGCTATCCCCCCTCATCCCTTTTTTATATTTTATCTGACAGAAACAGATCCCATCAAATAAAGAAAAGGAAATTAGTGGTCATCTACACTATAGTTAGGTGCCTCTTTTGTGATCTGAATATCATGAGGATGTGACTCACGAAGCGCAGCGGAAGTCATCTTGATGAACTTACCGTTCTCTTTGAGTTCTTCAATAGTTCCGCATCCGCAATATCCCATACCAGAACGAAGTCCGCCCATAAGCTGGAATACAGTATCTTCTACTGTTCCCTTGTATGCTACACGACCTTCAACGCCTTCAGGAACAAGCTTCTTTGCATTCTCCTGGAAATAACGATCCTTTGAACCGTTCTCCATAGCCGAGATTGAACCCATTCCACGGTATACCTTATATTTTCTTCCCTGGAAGAGCTCGAAGTCACCGGGTGCCTCATCGCAACCTGCGAAGATTGATCCCATCATAACAAGGTTTCCGCCTGCAGCGATAGCCTTTGTGATATCTCCTGAATACTTGATACCACCGTCTGCAATGATCGGCACACCATATTCCTTAGCTACTGCATAACAGTTCATAACTGCTGTAACCTGAGGAACACCGATACCTGCAACTACACGTGTTGTACAGATAGATCCGGGACCGATACCTACCTTTACAGCATCTGCTCCTGCTTCAATAAGAGCCTTTGTAGCCTCTCCAGTTGCACAGTTTCCTGCAATAACCTGAAGATCGGGGAATTTCTCTTTTATCATTCTGAGGCACTTAAGAACATTCTCAGAATGTCCGTGTGCGGAATCAAGTACGATAACGTCAACTTTAGCATCTACAAGAGCAGCAACACGATCGAGGCAGTTAGCTGAAATACCAACGCCTGCACCGCAAAGAAGTCTGCCCTGATCATCCTTTGCAGCAAGAGGATATTTAATGGTCTTCTCAATATCTTTGATTGTGATAAGACCTACAAGATTATAATCATCATCTACGATGGGAAGTTTTTCTTTCTTGGATTTTGCAAGAATACTCTTTGCTTCCTCAAGTGTAATTCCTGCTTTTGCAGTAACAAGATTTTCGCTTGTCATTACATCTTTGATCTTCTGTGAGAAATCTTTTTCAAATTTAAGGTCACGGTTTGTAATGATTCCGACAAGCTTTCTGCCTTCTGTAATGGGAACACCTGAAATACGGAATTTAGCCATAAGAGAATCCGCATCCGCAAGTGTATGATCGGGTGAAAGCGAAAAAGGATCTGTAATAACACCGTTCTCAGATCTTTTTACCTTATCTACTTCCTCAGCCTGAGCTTCGATAGACATGTTCTTGTGGATGATACCGATACCACCCTGTCTTGCCATTGCGATCGCCATTCTGTGCTCTGTAACTGTATCCATTCCCGCACTCATCATAGGAATGTTAAGTCTAATCTTCTTGGTAAGCCATGTACTAACGTCAACCTGTCCGGGTATAACCTGTGAATACGCAGGTACCAAAAGCACGTCATCAAATGTAATTCCTTCACCTATAATCTGTCCCATCTTTCTTAACTCCAATCTATAAAAAATAATGATTATGAGGCGGTGATATGCCCCGTAATATCTCTATAAAAACACATTGCTCCCAAGATCAGTCGGTAAAGACTTTCCTTGGCGCAACAGCCTTAACGGCAGCAACCAGCTCACTGTTTGGCTCGAAAATTATCTTTTCCTTGCCGTCATAATAAAAAGTATATGTGGGATTTGGCTTGGCATCCTTATTTCTTGCGGAAAAATCAAGCACCTTGAAAGTCTGGTTCTTGTAATCCGAAAGATGATATGACTCAGAAGGCGCCATAATAGCCATCTTCTCCACTTCATAATTACCGATATGTTTACGTGAACTCTTATCGAGGATCTTATCTATAGAAATCTCTTTGTCACAATACTGATATTCGAATTCAATGTTTGAATTGAGCTTAGCGAAATAATAACCTGCAATTGACGCAATAAAGAGTAATGCACCAAAGACACCCGCGCCCAGCAAAATGGACGAAAGTAAGAAAAATATAGCCAATGCAAAGCACAAATACTTAAGAAAAACAACAATAGGAGACGCTTTACTGACTACCAGACATTCAACATAACTATTGTCATTACCGATCATGTGAAAATCCATCCTCCTCTGACTTGGCAATCTGCCATTTTATCGACTATCTTATATTATTTCCGTTTCTCTTTCAAGTTTTTTTTGCCTAATCAGTTGACTTATAGTTAAATAACGTTTATATCATAATAAATGTACAAGCTTTATTACATTATATATGTTTTAATAACAAAAAGACATTATTTTATTAAAAATAGAGAGGTATGTATATGTCAATCCGCGACGAAGTCAAGCAGCAGCAAGACAAGATGAAAGATAAAGATTTTAAAGAAAAATGGGATTATTTTTGGGAGTATCACAAATTCCACGTTTTAACCGTAGTCGTTGCTCTTATTTTTATTATTTCGGGAGTAAAAAACATAATTACCGAGAAAAACACATATCTCAATGCGATACTTGTAAACTCAACTCCCACTTCTTTTGAAGATACGATAGGTGATGACTTTATGGAAAGCATCGGCGTCGATCCTAATGAATACGCTTGCGTAGTGGACACCACAGCCGGCATCGACAAAGACAATATAGATGAAATGACCGTTGCATCATCACAGAAGATTATGGCACATATTGCAGCAAAAGAACTCGACATTTTCAGCGCGGACTTCAACTACTTCTTCCAGTATGCGGGCCAGGATGTTTTCCTCGATCTTTCCACAGTATATTCGGAAAAAGAGCTTGAAGACATGGGCGATAAAGTCCTCTATATGGATAGGGGATATATGGAATATATCGCTTCCGACGAATATCAGGATTATCTCTCGAGTGGAGAATATGATAAGAATAACAAATATGCGGTTATCAGCGCAGCTGCCGACAAGACCGGTAACTATACCAATCTTCCTAAAGAAGAAATGAAAAATCCGATCCCCGTAGGCATTATCATTACTAATTCCAAAGCCTACGAAAAGACCGGATTATATCCGGGCAAGACATCGGTTATAGGAATTATAGGCAATTCCCAAAGAACCGATGCTGCCGTAAAATTTATAGATTATGTCAGAACTGAGTAGTTACAAAGATATCATATATTGAACGGATTGCCTTCTCAAAGTCGCGAGCGTCTACACCGATGATGATGTTAAGCTCGGAAGAACCCTGGTCGATCATTCTTACGTTAACACTGGCATGAGCAAGTGCTGAGAATATTCTTCCCGCTGTTCCTCTTGTAGACTTCATTCCGCGTCCAACGACTGCGATGAGGGCAAGATCTGATTCAATCTCAAGCATATCGGGATGTGCAAGTCTGTGGATCTCAGATACAACAGCCTGCTCTTTCTCGATAAACTCATCTTCCTGAACAAATACTGTCATAGTATCAATTCCCGAAGGTACATGCTCAATTGAGATCTGCTGATCTTCAAATGCCTGAAGTACCTTTCTTACAAATCCAATCTCTGAATTCATCTGATCCTTCAGAATGTTTACACAGCAGAATCCCTTCTTTCCGGCAATACCGGTAATAACATACTTAGACTTCTTTGCTGTAGACTCAACGATCCATGTTCCGGGATCTTCAGGCTTATTTGTATTTCTGATATTGATCGGAATACCTTCTTTTCTTACAGGGAAGATTGCATCTTCGTGAAGAACAGAAGCACCCATGTATGCAAGCTCTCGAAGCTCTGTGTATGTGATAGTCTCAATGTGCGGCGGCTTGTCAATGATTCTGGGATCTGCAACAAGGAATCCTGAAACGTCAGTCCAGTTCTCATATACATCAGCCTTGATAGCTCTTGAAACAATTGAACCGGTTATATCGGAACCGCCTCTTGAGAATGTCTTGATGCTTCCGTCAGGATATGCACCGTAGAAACCGGGAATAACAGCCTTGGGAGTTTTCTCAAGTTTCTTTGACATAAGCTTGTTTGTCTTCTCTCCGTCAAATTCACCGTTCTTATCAAATACAACTACAGTTGCGGAATCGATGAACTCATAGCCAAGATAGTTTGCCATGATTATTCCGTTAAGATATTCCCCTCGGCTTGCAGCATAATCATTGCCCGCAAGAGCCTTGAAATTCTTCTCGATTGTCTTAAACTCATCGGAAAGATCAAGTTTAAGCTTAAGGCCGTCGATGATCTCGTCATATCTTGCCTTGATTGCAGCAAGCTGCTCAGAGAAATCCTTCTTTGCTTCAGCAAGAGCATATGTCTTGTAGAGCATATCGGTTACCTTTGTATCCTTGGAATCTCTCTTTCCGGGAGCGGAAGGAACAACATATACGCGGTCGGGATCTGCTTTGATAATGTCACCGACTTTCATAAACTGCTCTGCACTTGCAAGAGAACTTCCGCCAAATTTAACTACCTTCTTCATAACAATCAAACCCTCTTTATTTTTATTTTTATAAAAACTTATCTGTATTCTTATTAATAAAGTCTGATATATCCCTTTACGCTGTCAAACTTCCAAAGCTTCTCTTCAAAGTCTTTCTCAGAAATGAGATCTGTAACGAATGCAAACTCACCGCTCACTTCATCACACCTTATAACTTCGATCTTATTTCCAAAAAGCTCTTTTGCCTGATCCTCGAGATTGTCTGTAACTCTTACAAAGAACTTGCGAACCGCATTGTCCTTGGATGTAAGAACAGCCTTCTTGGAATTCATGTTTACTTCAATGTGCTTATCTTTGTGCTTGAGTATATCAACAACATCTGCAACAACCGCACTAGCTGTAGCGCTCTTTCCTGCACCTTTTCCGTAGAACATAACATCTCCGAGCATGTTTCCGTGAACATCGATTGCGTTGAACACTCCGTTTACGTTCGCAAGAGGATTCTCAAGAGGAATCATGAAAGGAGCAACTATAGTAAAGAATCCGCTTTCATTCTTTTTGCACATTCCAAGAAGCTTTATTGCCATGTTGAGGCTCTTTGCATAAGCAAAATCTTCAATGCTTATCTTGGTGATTCCTTCAGTATAGATATCCTCATAGTTTACATGCTCGCCGCTCATGAGGCTTGAAAGAATTGCTATCTTGCGGCATGCGTCATATCCTTCGATATCGGCTTCCGGATTTCTCTCGGCATATCCCTTGTCCTGTGCCTGCTTAAGAACTGTTGCAAAACCAATTCCTTCTTTATCCATCTTGGTGAGAATATAGTTTGTAGTTCCGTTCAGGATACCTGTGATCGCATCAATCTTCTCATGCTTAAGTGAATCGTTAATGCTTCTGAGAACAGGAATACCACCGCCTACACTTGCTTCAAAAAGATAACTTACGCCGTTCTTCTTTGCTATCTCTACAAGTTCAGGTCCGTGTGCAGCTACAAGTTCTTTATTTGATGTGCATACACTCTTTCCGCTCTCGAGAGCTTTTTTCTCAAATGTGAACGCCGGCTCAAGTCCGCCCATTGTCTCGCAAATAACATCCACTTCGGGATCGTTAAGTATTATATCAAAATCATGCACAACCTGTTTCTCGTGCTTATCACCGGGAAAATCTCTGAGGTCCAAGATATACTTTACTTCTACAGCTTCTCCTGCGCTATTCGCAACTTCTGCCGCATTTGTATCAAGAACTTCAACAACTCCGCTTCCTACTGTTCCGTACCCTAAAACCGCTACTTTTGCCATTTCATCCTCCAAAAAAAATTTTTAATAAGTTGCACTTCTACCCGTTATGTGCACCTTATGTATTCCTTCCTTGCCTTCCATAATGGAAATCATCTCCATTATATCCTTGGTTGCCTCAAGCACCTGAATCGTAATGGAGATCGACGCCACACCGTTAAGCGGGATAGACTGGTGTATTGTCAAAATATTTGCTCCGAAATCCGCAATAAGATTCAAAACATATGATAAAAGACCAACCTCATCATTCATCTGGAAAGTCAACGTAAATGTTGTTCCCTGTAAAGAATCGTGAAACTCGTATATATCTTCCTTATATTTATAAAAAGAGCTGCGGCTAATACCGAGCATTGCAGACGCTTCATTTACTGTCTTAACCTTGCCTGATTCCAAGAGTTTCTTGGCTTCCACAACCTTAAGCAGCACTTCCGGAACCGCCTGTTTCCTAATAACGTAGTATCCTGTGTCCTGCTGCATCCCTAACCTCCGCATTTATAACACCCTGTTTTTCTGCTACGGACATTTGTGTGCGACGTAAAGAGTTTAGCATGCTAAAGTTCTGAAGGCAAGGCTTATTTTTGCCAAAAAAACTCCCACCACCTAAGCTCTCTTTGGTAATCATGCCAAACCTTCGATATTAACTAAAAAAAGCGACGGTCAATCGGAAATTTCGAAAAAACTGTGAAAGGTGCCCGCAGACAGCCTATGAGTAGGGAAATTGTGCTATACTTTCTCATTGTTTGCATAAATATTGATTTTCGGAGTAAAAAATGAAAAAAGCTCTTTTAAAGAATTGGTACTTCATGGTTGTGTTCGGCATATTACTCATCCAACTCGCCATTTTTCTAATCGCTGGCGAAAGTCACTCCTACATCGGAGTCCATGACAATCTGGACATTCACATAACTGATTACAAATTACTAAAAGATAATAATGCTTTTTTTGCACAGGAAAAAACAATTCCTCTGCTTGGCGGAATCGACAGAAATTTCCTGCTTTCCGAATTTTACGCTTATTCCTGGCTTTATATGATCCTTCCGAATTTTGCGGCATACATCACGGGATATTTCCTCAAAATACTCATCGCGCTCTTTTCGGGAGTTCTTTTGGCCAAAGATATATTAGGCGACAGATATGATAGATACAAATGGGCCGTGGTACTTTTCAGCTTCATATACGGCCTGCTACCGCTCTATCCGGCATTCTCATTTTCTTTTGCTTCGCTTCCTCTTCTTGTATTCATAATAAGAAGACTTAAGACCGGTGGAAAAAAGATATATTACCTGCTCGCATTCCTATATCCGACGCTTTCGTATTTTACGTTCTTCGGACCTTTTATCTTAGGCTATATATTTATCTATTTTATCTATCTTTGGGTAAAAGAAAAGAAGATAAATTTAAGAATATTGCTTGCAATGCTCCTATTGTCCGCAAGCTACATTCTTATCGAATACAGGCTCTTTGCGCTGATATTCGCATCGGGACAGGCAACGATCAGAGACACCATGGTAATTGACGATCTCTCGGCATCCGAGATCTTACGCAGCATCTTAAATGTTTTTGTAAATAACATTTTCCACTGCGATGATCTGCACAGGGTTGTTGTACTTCCTTTATTTGTCATTTCATTTATTGCGATCAATCTTACACATATCAGGAGAAAAGAGCTAAAGCGTGCTTTTACAGACCCTTTTAACCTTATCTTCCTGTTTATAGTCTTTAACTGCTTTGTTTACGGTCTTTACAACAATCACGCAGTAAGGACTTTATTTGAGACACTGGTACCGCCGTTAAAAGGATGGCAGTTTAACAGAACCGTCTTTTTCAATCCTGTTTTATGGTACACAGAGGCTCTTATTGCAGTAGTACGTCTTTCAGATTATATTGCCACCAAAGAGCTCGAAAAAAGCCGTTTAAAAGCTGTTTTACCGCTTATTCCAAAAGCAGTCACTATAATTGTCCTGTTCTCCGTGATGGGCACTCAGTCCTTATATAACGACTTTTTCAACACATGCTATGTAAATACTTGGGAAACTCTGAAAGGACAGAAATCAGAAACCCTGTCATACGGCGATTTCTTTTCAAAAGATCTTTTCCAAATGATAAAAAAAGACATTGGTTATAACGGAGAATACAGCGTAGCTTACGGTTTCCATCCCGCAGTCCTGTCTTACAACGAGATTGCCACATTGGACGGGTGCCTTAGCTACTATTATCAGTCATACAAGGATTCATTCAGAAATGTGATCGCGCCTTCTCTCGCAGAGTCCGAGGAAGCTCGTACCTACTACGATGACTGGGGCGCACGCGCCTACATTTTCTCAGGCACAGATTACGGCATCTGGAATCCCGTAAGAACAATTGATGTTGAAGACAAGCGTCTTCTTATCGATAAACAGGCATTTGAGAATCTAAAGGGAAAATACATATTCTCACGAGTAGAATTTTCTAACAGCGATGAGTCAGGCTTTAAACTCATCGGCAAATACTCAGATGCAAACTCCCCATATACCATATGGGTCTATACAATATAATAAGCTTGGAGATGTAATGCAAAATGAAAAAATACGTTAAAATCGCCCGTCCCGATCACTGGATCAAAAACTTCTTTATCATGCCGGGAGTTGCAATTGCCTTTCTTCTTACGGATAACTCGTTTAAAGATATCAATATCTTTAAGCTGCTATGTGGCTTCTTTGCAACCTGCATGATCGCAAGCGCAAACTACGTCATAAACGAATGGCTCGATGCCCCTTATGACAAGTTCCATCCAACCAAAAAGAACAGACCTGTAGTAACCGAGAACATGAAATTTTCTTATGTCATCATCGAATATATTGCTCTCATAATTGCAGGCGTAATACTTTCTTTGTTTGTAGATACTCTGTTTCTTTTAACATCGCTGATTCTGCTGTTGATGGGCTTTTTATACAACGTAAAACCCTTTAGAACAAAAGACATCCCTTATCTAGATGTTCTTTCCGAATCAATAAACAACATGCTCAGACTTATGATGGGATGGTTTATTGTAACAAATACATCTCTCCCGCCCTCAAGTATTCTGATCGGCTATTGGATGGGCGGTGCATTCCTAATGGCGACAAAGCGCTTTGCGGAGTACAGAATGATAAATAATCCGGAGATTGCAGGACTGTACAGACAATCATTTAAGAGATACACGGAAAAAACGCTGCTTGCGTCAGCGCAGTTCTATTCACTTATTTCAACGTTCTGCCTCGGAGTGTTCCTGATAAAGTATCGTATCGAATATCTGCTGTGTATGCCGCTTGTATTCATGTTATTTTCCTACTACGTAGCAATGGCATTCGATCCCGACTCAGCAGTACAAAGACCTGAAAAACTCTTCAAAGAAAAAAAGCTGATGCTTATGGTTTTTGTGATCATCATCGCTTTTGTCACACTTACATTTGTAAACCTTGATTTTCTTAACGGTCTGACATCAGATACCCTTGTATGGGTTAAGCCAAACTAATAATATACTGATACAACAATCAAATATAAAGCTTTTTTGAGCATGCGAAAGGCCATGGTATGGGGAATACCATGGCCTTCCATAACGCTTATAAAAGGAAAGAGTATCTTCACCTCGCGGACAAGCAAGATGAAGAGTAGTAAATAACTAAGTCAGATTATCCCTTTACACCGCCGAGTGTAACACCGCCAACGATGTGTCTGGATAATATAAGATAAACAACTATGACAGGGAAGATTGAAAATGCAATCATTACATATACCTGTCCCATATCAAACTTAAGCCAGTCAGCACTTCTGAGCTGAGCTATAAGAATAGGAAGTGTTTTCTTCTTGTCTGTGTGAAGCACAAGTGCCGGAGTAAAGTAGTTATTCCAGCTGGTTACAAAACTGAAAATTGTCTGAACCGCAATAGCAGGTTTCATAAGCGGTACTACAATCTTATTAAATGTGCCCCACTCTGTAGATCCGTCGATTCGTGCAGCTTCCACGAGAGAAAGCGGAAGTGTTGAATCCATGTACTGCTTCATAAAGAAAAATACTGCAGGTGAAGCAATAGCCGGAACGATAAGTGGTGTAAACTTATCATCCAATCCCATCTTACCGATAAGCTGCAAGAAACCAAGTGCAGTTACCTGTGTAGGGATCATCATAACCATCAATATAAATGTAAAAATAAATTTCTTTAACTTAAAATCATATGCATGAATCGCATAAGCGGTCATTGTAGAAAAATATGTAGCAAACGCCGCTGTTAGTGTAGCAATAATCAGAGAATTAATCAAGCCATTAAATATAGGTAATGTTCCATGCAAGAGATTTGTCCAGTTTGTCCAAAGGAAATTTCCCGGATAAGGTCTGAAACCTCTTGTAAGATCTGCGTTAGATCTGGTTGAATTTATAAATAAAACATAGAACCAGAAAAGGCAGATAAATGTTATCAATACCAACACTATATATGCAATCACGCGTCTTACGTGAACTGATGCGCCGGCATCACTCTGCCCGGCCATCGCAATTCTTTTTTCATCCATTGTTCTGCCTCCAAATCAATCCTTGTCCTCGCCTGTTGTAAACTTAAATACAACCATGCTGAGTATACCGGTAATAATAAACATAAATACCGAAAGTGCACCACCAAGACCATAGTTCTTGCTGAAAAGATGCTTGTTAAGATACATGATCAAGGTCATTGAAGATCTCATCGGATCACCGGTACCATTTGTCAGGATCTGAGGTACATCAAACATCTGGAGTCCACCGATCAATGATGTAATCATAACATAAATAAGGATCGGTTTTAACAAAGGCAATGTAACTTTATAAAAAATTTGAGTGGCTGTAGCACCGTCAACCTGTGCTGCTTCGAAAAGTGAAGGGTCAATACCCATCATTCCGGCCATCAAAAGAATTGTCGTATTTCCAAACCACATAAGGCAGTTCATAAAAGCAACCAAGCCACGTACTGACCAAATGTGTGCCATGAACTGATAAGGTGTTTCCAATACTCCGATTTGTACCAAAATCGAATTGATAGGGCCTGAATTTGAGAACAATGTGAAAAACAACATTGCAAATGCTGAGGCCATTATCAGATTAGGAAGATAAATTACTGTTTTAAAAAAGCCCTGTGCCTTTAATCTCAGTGACGGATCAGTAAACCATGCTCCCAATAAAAGTGAGAGAATAATCTGAGGAACAAAGCCTAAGATCCACATTATCAATGTATTCTTTAAATATGTAGGAAGATCTCCGTTTGTAATTATTGTAACGTAATTCTGTAATCCATTAAAATTCGGACCAATCTGTTTTAAACCAGAGCGGTAATTCTCAAAAAACGAATTATAAATCGTGGATACAAGTGGAATCATCTGGAATACCAGATAAACTAACACGAACGGAATAAGGAAAATGTAGCCCCACTTATTATAGCTGACTACTTTACTATTCTTTTTCATACCCGTTACCCTTCTTTTCTCTATTCGCGGAGCGCATTGATAACAATGCGCTCCACAATTTTAAAACTAAATCTAAATCAAAAGCTAAAAACTATTCACAGATTACTCTGCTGTAACATCAGGATACTTCTCAACGATTGCAGAATTGAACATTGCAAGTGCATCGTCAAGTGAAGCGTTTCCGTCGAAGTAGTTCTTCATAGCTTTCTGGAACTCTTCGTTACATCCCTGATCATATTCGCACTGGTTAGAAAGATCGCACTTCTCAGCACCGTTGCAGAACATTGCAAGAGGGTTCTGTCCACCAAGGGGAGCAAATGCAAACTCGTCCTTAGTTGCTGCTTCTTCCATAGCAGGCTTGTTGTTTACGAAGTCACTGTCAGCTGAAACGATATCAAGCATGATATCCTTGTTTGTTGTGAGCTGCTTCATGATGTCAGCTACAAGTGAAGCATTGTCTGTACCTGCTGCAGCGCAGATCCATGTTCCGCCCCAGAAGAATCCCTGAGGTCCCTCTGTTGCTCCCCAACCGCCTGCATTAGCGATTGAACCTTCTTTGTCAGCTGCCATTGAGAAGTTGATCATCCAAGCGGGTCCAAAGTAGCAGAATACTTTTCCGTCAGGATAGAATCCCTTGCTCCAGTCATCGCTCCAAAGATCTGATGTTGATCCAACTTCGCCGGCATCAACCATAGCCTTTGACATCTCAACCCATTTCATGATGCTGGGATCAACTACAACCTTACCGTTCTGTACCCACTTACCGGATACGTTGTTTGAGAATACACGATAAGCATCGTTAGTTGTTGCTGTCATGCTGTATCCCTTAGCCTTCATCTGCTCAGCAGTCTTAAGGAATGTATCCCAATCTGCTACAGACTTCTGAACTTCTGCAGGATCATCTGATCCAAGAACTTCTTTAGCAGCCTCACGGTTGTAAATAAGTACACCGGGGCATCCCTGCCATGAAAGTCCCTTAAGTGCTCCGTTAGAATCTGTCATAACATCCTGTGTATACTTGTACTGATTTGCAATGTCAGCATCTGTGATACCAAGATCGGCAACAGGTACTGTAACATCTGCATCTACATACTTAAGTGCGTAGTCAGCTTCTACAAGGAAAATATCGATCTTATCATCTGCTGATGCATCGCCCTGCTTAAGAAGAGCTTCATCAAGGTTGTTCTGATAAGCGTTATCCTGGTTAGGTGTGATATTCCACTTTACAGTAACATCACCGATTGTTCCTGATGTAGCATCAGTCTCAGTATATCCGGGATAGTGATCCTTTACTCTTCTCTGGAACTCATCATTCCAACAATAAATGTTGAGGACTTTACCCTCATCTCCTGCTGCTGCAGTTGTTGCTGCAGCTCCGTCAGCAGAGCTTGTATCTGTTGTAGCTGCTCCGGAATTGTTGTTTCCGCCGCAAGCTGTAAGCATTCCTGCTAACATTGTTGTAGAAAGAAGTAACCCAAGTACTTTTTTCTTCATAACCGTACCTCCCATTCTTTTGCGTTAGATAATTGTTGTGTGTATTTAAAATGGATATACCATCTCAAATCTTACTGTATCTTTCTCACAGACTCCCCGGGTTCAAGAGTTCCTTCAACCACAATCTGCTCTACCAATGTCCCCTTTGGATTATTGATAAGGTCTATAAGTTTAGAAGCAGCTATCTCACCAATCTTCTCAGAATTCTGTGTTACAGTTGTAAGTCTAGGAGAAAGACGCTTAGCCAACTCCAGTCCGTCATATCCGGCTATCGAAATATCTTCCGGTATTCTGAGATTTCTCTGCCTTATGGCATTTATTCCGCCAAGAGCTGCAAAATCATCAGGATAAAGAATACATGTAGGCGGTTCTTTCAAATCCAGTAACTTTTTTGTTGCCTCATATGCGGCATCTGTATCTCTGTAAGGAGAAACAACCACATATTCATCCGGAATCTCCACTCCCAATTCCTGAAGTGTTTTGTAAAAACTTGTCAGTCTGTTCTGTGTAACGGATGAACTGGCACCGTGTACATACGCCACTTTTCTGTGTCCCTGCTTGTAAACATAAGTCACAAGCTCTCTCATTCCGTTGACATTATCGGATACGACTGACGTCCTGTTATAAAAGATATGATCGATCGTAACGACCGGTATATTACTTTTAATAAGTTCCTCAACTTCCGGATCCGAAAAGTCCATACATGCAATAACCACTCCGTCGAAGCCTCTGTATATCGCATGCGACAAATAAGACATATTATTGATTCTTGCCTTACCTCCATTGATGAAGGTTATATCAAACCCATTTTCCTCCGCAGTTTTCTTGAAACTGTTCAGTACATGATTGAAATAATCATGAGTAAGACCGCTGTTTGCTTCATCAACAAACAAAACTCCGATATTGTTGGTTCTGTTTGTCTTTAAAGCCTGTGCAGCAGCGTTTGGACGATAACCAAGCTTAGCTGCAACTGCCCGTACATGTTCCTTGGTCTCCTGCCCTATATCGCTGTGGTCATTTAGTGCCTTAGACACTGTAGCAATGGACACGCCGCAGGCAATGGATATATCCTTTAATGAAACATTACGCTTTGCCATATCAATAAATACCTTTGAACTTAATCGTTTTCGCACGATAAATATACATCATAATGACTTTATAAGCAATAAAAATTTTGTGTTTTTTGTGCATATTATATATCTTTGTTTGTTTTTTACAAAATCTGACCTCACTTTTCATATATTATTCTGATTTTGGTCATATCTTGTTAATAAGTTAATAAAACGTTTTCGAAATATCATTTATCCCCTTGCGCATCGGGGCTTTTCATGCGTGTTGTCTCTGAAACGCGCATGGAGCAACGGTTTAAGCGCAATATTATTTGTGATATTTTGTGTTGCAATATACCCCTTTCCCATATATAATGTCTCTAGTAATTATCTTAAACGTTTAAGTGAACGGAGGTTATATTCTATGAAATTCGGCTATTTTGATGACAACGCATGTGAATACGTCATCACTACACCAAAGACTCCTCTTCCTTGGATCAACTACCTTGGAAATAAGGAATTCTTCTCATTAATATCAAATACTTGCGGCGGATATACTTTTTATAAGGATGCTAAGCTCTTAAGACTTACAAGATATCGTTATAATAATGTGCCTTATGATAACAACGGTAAATACTTCTATATTAAAGATGAAACAGATAAGGCAAATGAAGTTATCTGGAATCCCGGATGGCAGCCTGTAAAGACAACTCTTGACAGCTACGAATGCCGTCACGGATTAGGTTATAGCAAGTTCTCATCATCAAAATCAGATATCAAAGCCGATGTGTTAACTTTCGTTCCTATGAATGATAATTGTGAAGTTTCCAAGATCACGATCACTAATAATAAGAAAGAAAATGCTAAGCTTGTTCTTTTCTCATATGTAGAATGGTGTCTGTGGAATGCTGACGACGATATGAAGAACTTCCAGCGTAACCTCAGCACAGGTGAAGTTGAAGTAACAAATGACGGTGCTACTCTTTTCCACAAGACAGAGTACAGAGAACGTAGAAATCACTACGCAGTATACGGCGTAAATACAAAAGTTGACGGATTTGACACAAGCAGAGATGCTTTCCTTGGAGCATACAACGGTCCCGACAGCCCTGATGCTGTTGCTGCCGGCAAGTGCACAGGTTCTGTTGCAAGCGGATGGTCTCCTATCGCTGCACACCAGATCAACATCGACCTTAAGCCCGGTGAGTCCAAGACACTCATCTTCACACTCGGATATATTGAGAATCCCGAAGATGACAAGTGGGAATCATACGGCGTTATCAACAAAAAAGCTGCATATGCAATGCTTGACGCATACAAGACAGAGGAAGCTTTCGACAAGGCTCTCGCTGAGCTTAACGATTACTGGAAAAATCTTCTTGGAATCTATCATGTATCTTCTTCAAATGAGAAAGTTGACCGCATGGTAAATATCTGGAACCAGTATCAGTGCATGGTTACATTCAACATGTCAAGATCAGCTTCTTACTATGAGTCAGGTATCGGCCGCGGAATGGGATTCAGAGATTCTTGTCAGGATCTTCTTGGTTTCGTACACCTTATCCCCGACAGAGCAAGACAGCGTATCATTGATATCGCTTCTACTCAGTTCCAGGACGGAAGCGCTTATCACCAGTACCAGCCTCTTACAAAGAAGGGTAACTCAGATATCGGATCAGGCTTCAATGACGATCCGCTCTGGCTCATCGCAGGTACAAGCGCATATGTAAGAGAAACAGGCGACCTTTCTATTTTGAAAGAAATGGTTCCTTTCGATAATGATATGAGCGTTGCTAAGACACTTATGGATCACCTTAAGTGCTCATTCAACTTCACTGCTACTCACAAGGGTCCTCACGGTCTTCCTCTTATCGGACGTGCAGACTGGAACGACTGTCTCAACCTCAACTGCTTCTCAGAGCATCCGGGTGAGTCATTCCAGACATTCGGTCCTTCAGAAGGTCCTGTTGCCGAGTCTGTGTTCATCGCAGGTATGTTCGTAAAATACGGCGAAGAATATGCACAGCTTGCTGAACTCCTCGGCGATGATGCAGAAGCAAAGAGAGCAAGAGAAGAGATCAAGAAAGTTTACGATGCAGCTTGCACAGCAGGTTGGGACGGAGAATGGTTCGTAAGAGCTTATGACGCAAACTCCAACAAAGTTGGTTCAAAAGAATGTGAAGAAGGTCAGATTTTCATCGAGCCTCAGGGCTTCTGCGTTCTTGCAGGAATCGGTGTAAAAGAAGGTCTTGCAGAGAAGGCTCTTAAGAGCGTTGAAGAAAGACTTGATACAAAGTACGGCGTAATGATCTTACAGCCTGCTTATACAAAATATCACCTCGAACTCGGTGAAGTTAGTTCATATCCACCGGGATACAAGGAGAACGGCGGTATCTTCTGCCACAACAACCCTTGGGTATCTATCGCCGAGACAGTTCTCGGACATGGCGAGAGAGCTTTCGAGATATACAAAAAGACATGTCCTGCTTACATTGAGGAAATCAGTGAAGTACACTGCACTGAGCCTTATGTATACTCACAGATGGTTGCAGGAAGAGACGCTAAGTTCTTCGGCCAGGGCAAGAACAGCTGGCTTACAGGAACCGCTGCATGGACATTTGTAAATATTTCACAGTACATCCTCGGTGTTTATCCGACTCACAACGGTCTTTCAATCGATCCTTGTGTACCTGCAGATTTCGGTGATTTCACTCTCACCAGAAAATACCGCGGTGCTACTTACAACATCAGCGTTAAGCAGAACGGTGTTCAGAAAGGTATCAAGAAGCTCACTGTAAACGGAAAAGAAATCAGTGGAAACATCATTCCTTACGAAGAAGGCGTAAAGGAATACACAGTTGAAGCTGTTATGGGATGATAAACACCCCGTTTCATCTATGTTATTTTGCTTACATTCCATGTGAGCACTAATTATACTCCTATTCTTCTAGGCCCCCGCAAGCGCTAAATTCGGCGTTTACGGGGGTTTATCATACCTAAAGTTGCGCAACCGACCATATATGTGGTAAAATACAGTGTCAAGTCGGAGGTGAATATGAGTACTGATAAAAAGCCCAGACAGCACAGTTATCACAGAAAACATAGGCACAAACGAAGTTATACATTTATGATTATTTCCGGAGACTCTGACGGTGTAACCAAGCGTCTTCATCTAAATCATTCTCAAACACAATGGTTAGCATACTCACTTTTTGCTCTCGCATTATTTTTGGGGTGCTACATTATCTACTCTATGATGACCATATCTAATTTAAGGTCCATAGAAGCCAAGCAACAAAAAGAAATCGCAGAACTTACCGAAGAAAACAGTAATTTATCAGCATCAAACGAAGTTTTGAGTGCCAATACGGAACATATGACAGCCGCTCTCAACGAAAAACTTGAGACCGAGCATCAGTCCGCTGAAGAAGCTGAAAAGTTAGCAATTCCATCCGGTTTTCCTTTAACCGGAACCACTCCACTCCCCGCAAAGGCTGTGGACGATCCGAATTCTACCGAAATAACCAAGCTCACGGATAAAAACAAAAATACAGCAAAGGGCAATCCCCTTGTGCTATTCACCGCATCTCAGGGAAGCAATATTGTTGCCACCGGAAGCGGAACAGTTATGGCAGTAACTTCTGATGCCAAATTCGGCAATGTCGTTTCAATAGATCACGGAAACGGATATATTTCAATCTACCGCAACTCCGGTAGTGCCGTTGTCACGGAAGGTGCAACGGTTGATAAAGGTGATGTTCTATTCATCGTAGGTAAGCAAAATAAATCTCTTGGATATCAGATTCAGAAGGATGAAAAATATGTCGATCCCGAAGAAGTAATGGATATCAAAGGATAAATGGAGGACTCAAAATGTTTGGAAATACTAAAAAAGATTCTACCGCCGCAGAGAATGAAATAATCGAGCAGGTAGGAACCATCATCGGACCCGGTGCCGTTATTGACGGACCACTCACCACAAAAGACTCAACAAGAGTTGATGGTACCATTAAAGGCAATGTCAATATCAGCGGCGCTCTCATTGTTGGTCAGGAAGGTAAGATTTTCGGAACCGCTTCAGGTGTAAACATCTATGTAGCCGGCGAAGTAAACGGAAATGTCACCGCTCCTCAGGGCAAGGTTGAGATCAGTGATACGGGAAAAGTTGTCGGAGATATTATCTGCAAGGGAATCATTATCGATGAAAACGCTGTATTCCAGGGAAGATGTGAAATGACAGGCCTTGACAAGAATTCGGCCGAAATTGCAAAAGAAAGAGCTGCTGCCAACAAGGAAGCAAATGATGCCGAGAACAATTCAGAAGAAAACAATAACGAGAATAAAGATTCTGATAAATAATTAAATTAATTGGTTTTCTGAATAATTTTAATTCAGATAGTTTACATAAATAATCTCGTAGCATAATTAAATAAGCGCTGTGGTACATGCCACAGCGCTTATTTTTTTGACTCAATTTTTATTTCGAAATCACTCTTGTAATCTGTCAAACACCAGCTCATAGCCGTCATCACCGTAATTGAGTGAACGGTTCACTCTGCTGATGGTAGCAGTTGAAGCTCCCGTTTTCTCAGCTATTTCAAGATATGTCTTATGTTCTTTGAGCATAGAAGCAACCTCAAACCTCTGAGAAAGGGACAAAAGCTCATTTACTGTACAAAGATCATCGAAAAAACTATAACATTCATCTTTATTCTGAAGGCATAGAATTGCGTCAAACAGGTGATCTACGGCATCTGTTCTAATCTTTTTGTTCATTTCGCCATCCCTCCGATTTTTATATCACAAAAGTAAACTATATTTCGTTAATATAACTCCTTGTGTTTACATATTTTATCACTTTAAAATCTTAAAGTAAATAGGAAGATTTGCATAATTTACTTTACTTTTTTACCTATTTATGCTATTGTTAGTTTGTTGTCATGGACAACAGAACGATTATTTTTTTATTTTTTAGTGGAGGTATTACAATGAACAAAGGTACTGTTAAGTGGTTCAACAACCAGAAAGGTTATGGCTTTATCTCTGATGAGGCTGGAAATGATGTATTTGTACATTATTCAGGACTTAACATGGAAGGTTTTAAGTCTCTCGACGAAGGCGCTTCTGTTGAGTACGATGTAATCCAGGGCGAAAAAGGACCTCAGGCCGTAAACGTAAACAAGCTTTAATTTAATCTAAGTTAAAGCTAATTAATCAGACTACAAATCGTCTTATTCTTAATATATATTTTGAATTTGCAATATTGTATATATGATTAATCGATAAGAGCCATCCAACATTTGTTGGATGGCTCTTTTGGCTCATAAAGCAACAGCACCAATGAAAATTCAATATTTCAATCACATATTTCAATTACATCTTTAAGTTTGAGACTTCCTCCGAAAATCTCAAGAGCGCTTCCTATAGTGACATCCACCCTGCCCTTTCCGATTTCCTTTAGTTCTTTTACATCATCAAGCGTTCCGGCTCCTCCTGCGTATGTAACGGGTATCTTGCCCCATTTACCAAGAATTCCGGCCACATTCTCTTCGATTCCCTTTTGCTTTCCTTCAACATCAGCTGCATGTACCAGAAATTCATCGCAATACTCTGAAAGCAGATCAAGCGTTGCCTCAGTGAGCTCTACATCTGTAAGCTTCTGCCACCTGTCTGTTACTATATAATACTTTCCGTCCACATTCTTACATGAAAGGTCGAGAACCACCTTTTCTTTTCCAACAGCCGCTGTAAGCTTCTCTAGATTGGCGTAATTGATCTTACCGTCCTTAAATACGTAAGAAGTAACTATGACATGAGAAGCTCCCGCATCGATGAATTCTTTCGCATTATCGGCAGTTATTCCGCCTCCCACCTGCATAAGTCCCGGACAAGCATTCAGAGCTTCTGTTGCCTGTTTCTTTGTCGCCTCGTATAAAGGACTGGTTACAGGATTAAGCAATATTATATGGCCGCCCGAAAGCCCCATCTCTCTGTACATTCTGGCGTAGAATACAGCATCGTTGGAAGCGACATAGTTTTCTTTTGCCTCATCGTTCTTATCACGAAGGCTGCTCCCCACTATCTGCTTCACTTTGCCGTTATGAATATCAATACAAGGTCTGAATCTCATACGCTTCTCCTCAGGTGCTATGTCCGGTCAATCAGGCAAGTACATCTGACATGTCATACAGTCCCGCAGACTTACCGGCTAGGAACTTAGCTGCTTCGATCGCACCTTTTCCAAAAATTGCTCTTGAATAAGCTCTGTGAGAAAGAGTCACAACCTCATCGTGGCCTGCAAAGATAACATCATGGTCACCTACGATTGTTCCGCCGCGTACTGCAGAGATACCGATTTCCTTCTGAGGTCTCTTCTCTCTTCTTGTACTTCTGTCATATACATAATCCATCTCATTATTAAGAGACTCGTTAATGCTGTCAGCAAGCGCGATTGCTGTTCCACTGGGTGAATCAAGTTTCTGATTGTGGTGCTTTTCTACTATCTCGATATCAAATCCCGCAGCAG
>JAEEGK010001033.1_pt1 | contig 69874 bp, 42 predicted proteins | sample 8958771 | NCBI WGS metagenome assembly JAEEGK01 (sample SAMN16246547, study PRJNA631951) | gut metagenome | biome: gut microbiome; feature: rumen; material: SC-attached | host: Bos | place: Iran: Karaj | collected 2018-10
ACCTGGTGCTCAGCGATGTCAACCTGACGCTGAACAAGGGTGAGTTCATATATCTCATCGGTCGTACAGGAAGCGGCAAGTCCTCCTTGCTGAAGACTTTATACGGCGAGTTGCCTGCCCGCGACGGCATTGTGCGCGTAGCCGGCTACGACCTCACCAAACTCAAACGGAAAGACATCCCCTATCTGCGTCGTAAGATTGGCATCGTATTTCAGGACTTCCAACTGCTATTTGATCGCAGCGTGGAGAAAAACCTGGAGTTTGTGTTGGGTGCCACGGGCTGGACCGAGAAAGCCGAGATTTCGCGCCGCATCGACGAGGTGTTGGCCAAAGTGGGACTGAGCGGCAAGCGCAAATCGATGCCTCACCAGATGTCGGGCGGCGAGCAGCAAGGCATCGCCATTGCCCGCGCACTGCTCAACGACCCCGATGTCATCCTCGCCGACGAACCTACGGGCAACCTCGACCCCGACACGACCCTCGAAGTGATGAAACTGCTGCGTCGCATCAGCGAGAACGGTCAAGCCGTGCTGATGGCCACGCACAATTATACCCTAATGCAGAAATACCCCTCCCGCATCGCCAATTGTAAGAATGGGACGGTAATATGCTCAGAGATGGAATAGTTGACAATTGACAATTGATAATTGATAATTGATAATTGACAATTGACAATTAAGAGTTGAAAGTCAGGAGAGTTTTGAGTAAATCGTTTCCATGATTTTCCTCGCATTGGACTCATTGTCATAAAGCTGACGCATTTGCGCATCACGTTCCTCGATGTCGTCCTCGGTGAAGTCCTCTTCCATCAGACGTTTGATTTCGGCAATCATCTGCTCAGGCTCGTCAGCCACCTCACAAAGACTCTCCAACGAAGTCCCTTTCACCATGTCGGCGTTGACCAGACAGAAACGCCCATTGTAAAGCGCGTTCAACAATTTCAGTTTCAACCCTGTAGGTTGGTTGGTCACTAAAATGTTCACCTGTGCCTGACGCAAGAGGTCGATCATCTCCGCATCATCGGGATTGGCCACTAAGGTGACATTGCTGTATTTCTCAGCCAACTTTACCAGTTTTTCAGAAGGGTTCAAGCCCGAAACGATGCAATGCAGGTCAAGCTCCGAGAACACTTGCTCTATCAGCCATTTGGCGGCTTCTTCATTCTCGCGCACCGAGAGGTTGCCGTGATACAACACAAAGTCGCCCCTACCCGTCTCCGAACATACCGAATCCGAGGCACTGAAGCCTGGCACATGCACCACGCTCTTATAGCGCTTGCTGAAATAATCCGCGTCTTTTTGTGAGATGGCAAAGATGCCCGAGGCCTTTTTTAAAACCGATTCATAATGCCTTAGCTTCCATGCTTCAGTATGATAGAAAAAGCGTCTCCACCAACACCTTTCCGTGTCGCCCAAGCCGTTATAATAATCGTGTTCCACATTGTGGGCACGCACATAGATTTTCCTGTTCTTCAAGCGTTTGTCAAGCAAGATAGCCGTGGTATGCAATCCTTCGCAAAGGATGGGATAATCGTCTCTCAACAGGTCCAGCACCAAAGCCTCCGAACGGCGGGAGTTGACAATATAAGGTGTGAGACTCAACTGTCTGGCAAAGGAAGTGTCGCGCTTATAGTATTTCACCTCGTGGCAGCGTTTCAGAATCTCCTGCTCACCGCGACCGTACTCAAAACAATGCAGATGCACCTTGACGCCTACCTCTGTGAGGGCCTTCACACGGTAAAACACATCGATCACCCCACCGTAGTTGGCAGGATAAGGCACATCGAAGGCGATGATATGGAGGTGGTTTTCACTCATAGTGTCGGTAAATTTCAAGCAGTTTCTCTTCCTCGTTCTCCCAACACAAATCCCGTGCCGCAACCTGCAGATTCCGCTTCCATTCTTCCCTTCGCATCTCATCAGTCAAAGCCTCACGAATCGTGGCCGCGATGGTGGCAGGCTCATGGTTTTCGATGAACAAACCAAGGTCGTATTGTCGGATAATCTTCTCGATCTCCGTCAGATGCGAAGCTACAATCGGCACACCAGCTTGAATAAAGTCGAAGAGTTTGTTGGGGAGGCTGAAACGATAGTTGAGGTTGGTGTCCTTGTCTAGGCAGAAGCCCAACTCGGCGAGTTGGGTGTAAGCCATCATCTGCTGGTAAGGCATTCGAGGGAAGAAACGGACACGGTCGGAAATTTTCTGGTTTTCAACCATTTGTTTCAAGATAGGCAACACATCGCCGCCGCCGATGATCATTAAGAAACAATCGTCCAAATACTGCATGGACTGCACCAATTCCTCTGCCCCGCGCTGTATGTTGATACCCGAGCCTTGCAGTATCAAAAGGTGCTTATCTGTTGGCAAACCCAAAGCCAGTTTGTCGCCTTTGGGAGGCAAGGCCTTGCGAGGTGGTATATTGCGGATGACATGGCATTTAACGCCATATTTCTCGCGAAACAGGTCAGCGATACTATCGCAAACAGTAATCATCTCATCCAACTTGGGCACCACGAAACCCTCGATGCGTTTCCACACCTTCTGCACTTTGCGCCGATGAACCAATTCAGGTGTCTCAGTAAAGTACTCGTGACTATCGAAAAGCATCTTGACGCCTTTCAAACGCGAGATGAAATAATTGGGCAGGATGGTATCCAAATCGTTGGACAACAAAAGATTGGCGCGATGAAACAGCAGGAAGAGAAACAGTCGGATATTGTACTCGGCATAAAACAAAGGCCCTTTCTCGAAGAGCAGTCTCATCCGCTTTGTACCATACGACCGCTCGTCCATCGGCGGGCTTTTACGCTGCTTTCGCCCTACCAAAAGCACCTCGTATCCAGCCTTTTGCAAGGCCAGGCACGACTTGTTGACCCTTTGGTCCGTGACCAAGTCGTTGATCACCGATACGATGGCGCGTTTCATGGGACAAAGATACGAATGTTTTTGATGAAACGATGGTTTTTCACTTCTATTGTGTATTTTTGCAGCCATGAAAACCAACGTCAGCCTCAAACCCTACAACAGCTTCGGCTTCGACGCCGTGGCGAAACAATTCGCCGAAATCGACGAAGTCGACGACCTGCAAGCCCTCATCAAAAGTGGTGACTTGCAACATCAAAAGACCTTGATTCTCAGCGGAGGAAACAATATTCTTTTCCAAAACGAGGTGTTTGATGGCCTTGTGGTTTACATCAACACTAAAGGCATCGAAATCCTTCGTGAAAACGAAAATGAAGTCGTGGTTCGCGCCCAGGCCGGCGAGGACTGGCCCGACTTCGTGCGCTTCTGCGTCGGCAAAGGATGGCATGGCGTAGAAAACCTGGCTCACATTCCTGGCAAGGTGGGCGCCGCCCCTGTACAGAACATCGGTGCTTACGGCATGGAGTTGAAAGACAGCTTCGCAGAATGTGAAGCCATCGACTTGGCCACAAGTGAGACCAAGGTCTTCACCAAAGAGGAATGCCATTTTGGCTACAGGGAAAGCATTTTCAAAGGCGAACTGAAAGGGCGCTATGTCATCACCACGGTGGACTTCCTGCTAAAGAAAGACGCACCGCTCCGTCTTGAATACGGCAACATCAAGGCTTATCTGGAGCAAAGCGGCATCGAGCATCCCACCTTACAGCAGCTCTACGACGCCATCTGCGCCATCCGCGTCGCCAAACTCCCCGATGTGAAGCAGATTGGCAGTGCAGGGAGTTTCTTCAAAAATCCTGTCATTGAAAGGACGCAATTTGAGACTTTGCTAACAGAGTATCCCACGATGCCGCACTACGACGAGCCTAATGGCATGGTTAAAGTGCCTGCAGGCTGGCTCATCGAGCAAGCTGGATGGAAAGGTTGGCGTAACGAGCATGTGGGCGTGTACAACAAGCAAGCACTCGTCCTAGTACATTATGGTGGCGGCAAAGGCTGCGACATAGTGGAGCTAGCCCACAAAATCCAAGACTCCGTGGAGAAAAAGTTTGGGATAAGAATCAGTCCAGAAGTGAATTTCGTCTAAGCCTCCAAAGCCCCAATCAAATCCGTCACCTTTTGGAATCCGTGCCGTTCGCAGTATTCGTTAATTCCCCAAGCGACCTTTGCCGAAACAGCAGGATCAATGAAATTGGCTGTGCCGATTTCGATGGCTGAAGCACCGGCGAGCATGAACTCCACGGCGTCGGTGGCGTTGGAGATGCCGCCCAAGCCCACTACGGGAATCTTCACTGCCTTGGCCACCTGCCACACCATACGCAAGGCCACAGGCTTCACGCAGGCACCCGACAGGCCGCCAGTTATTACTGACAGTTTCGGTTTGCGCTTCTCGGCATCGATAGCCATACCCATCAAGGTGTTAATCAAGGAGACCGAATCGGCACCGGCAGCCTCGGCAGCCAAGGCGATTTCAGCGATGTTGGTCACATTGGGCGACAGCTTCACCATCAAGTGCTTATGATACACCTTGCGCACCTCGGAAACAACTTGAGAGATGCCCGTAGTGGTCACACCAAAAGCCATACCGCCTTGTTTCACGTTAGGGCAAGACACATTCAACTCAATGGCGGGAATCTTCTCCAAGGCATCCACCATCTCGGCACCCTTTACATAGTCATCCAGACAAGAACCAGAAAGATTGAGCAACACATTGGTGTCGAAGTCCTTGATACGAGGATAAATCGTGTCGATGAAATACTGAACGCCTTTGTTTTGCAGCCCGACACAGTTCAGCATCCCCGAAGGTGTCTCCGCCATACGCGGATAGGGATTGCCCTCACGCGGATTGAGCGTTGTGCCTTTTACAATAATGCCACCCAGCTGGGCCAAATCCACGAAATCGGTGTACTCCTCGCCATAGCCGAAGGTACCCGATGCCGTCATCACGGGGTTGCGCAGCACCAAGCCGCGACCCAAATCAATCGTCATGTTCACCATTTCAACCTCCTTGTGTTAAATACCGGACCTTCCTTACAAACGCACACATGGCCGTCGACGGTGTCCTCCACACAGCAGAGGCAGGCACCCAGGCCACAAGCCATCAGATTCTCGAGCGAGACCTCGCACCAGACGTCCTTTTCGGCAGCCAGCTTCGCCACGGCCTTCATCATAGGTTTCGGGCCACAGACGTAGATCTTGTCGAAGCCTTGCTTTTGCCAGACCGAATGCATCGTCACAAAGCCTTTCTCGCCAAGTGAGCCGTCTTCGGTGGTCACGAAAGTCTCACCAAGTTTTTGATAGTCAGCCAGACGAAGCAGATCCGTTTCCGTCTTTCCTCCTAGTAATAAAGTCGGACGAACGCCTTTCGCATTCAGCACCTTGGCGAAATAATACAATGGCGCGATGCCGATGCCACCGCCGACAAGCAAGCACCTCTCGCCTTTCTCAGGAAGGCTGAAGCCATTGCCCAACGGCAACACCATATTTATCGTATCGCCCTCTTCAGCTGCGGCCAGATGCCTTGTCCCCTCGCCCACCTGCTGCACCAGCAGCGTTATTTCATTCTGTTCGAGCTCCACGTCATGAATCGAAATGGGGCGACGAAGGTAAGTGCTTGGCGAGCCATCGACGCGCACCTGAACGAACTGTCCAGGCATGATATCGGGCAAAGGCCGCATGGAGCGTAGCCTAAGCAACACCGAACGGCCGTAGTCTTGCTTTGCTATTAACTTGAAATCTGCAATCTGTTTCATATAATTCCATTTGCTCAGGAGATTGCGGGAACCCGCAATGACTCCTCGGATTCGGGTACAAATATACAAAAAAAGCTGCCGAAGCAGCTTCTTTTTAATCATTTAGGGAAATCATTCCGCTTTCTCGGCGGGTTGTTCCGGTGTTTCTTCCTTCTTCTCCTCTTCTTCAGTGAAGTCAAGCAGGTTCTTGTCCATCAGCATCTGATACCAAGCGAAGACCTTCTTCATGTCGGAAGGATAAACGGCCTCTTCATCGTAGTCAGGCATGACGAAGGCAAACTTCTCACGCAGCTGCTCGGGGGCGGCTTTCTTATAGTCGAAGTCCACCTTGTCGCCCATCTTCTCGTGTATCATCTTGAAGACATCCTTCAGCGGACGGTCCTCGTCGGTGCTGAAGATGGAGATCTCCTCCAACGAGCTCATGCGGTCGCGGGCAAAGGCAGGCGAGCACTTGCCGTCGATAACCGATTCAACAATAAGCCTACCAATGGCTTGAGACTTGATCACATACAGTCCAGGTTTACCGGATATTGAAACAATCTTACTTAAATCCATAGTCAATGTCGTGTTTAATAATGCTCAAAAAACGGGTGCAAAAATAGGAAAAAGATTGAAATGTCGTCAAACAGAGCCAAAAATATGGCTACAAGTCGAAGCCCTGTCTTTGCAACAAAGCCTCTGTGGTCGCCCACAGCCATTCGATTTGCGGGTTGTCCATGTATTTCCTCGGCACCTTTCTGCATCGGTTTCCGTTGAAGAAACGAAGACTTTCGTCCGTTGTCAAGGCATTCACAGCGGGCAAGGCACCTTTCTCGGGCGACTTGCAGAAAGGACGGAAAACCAGATCCGCCAAACCGTCGTACCAACGGCTCATGTGCAACATATTGGAGTTAACCACGCCTGGGTCCGCCATATTGACATGGAAGACGGCCCTTTGTGAGAGCGCGATGGTGAACAGCAGCAATGCCAGCTTGGAGTCGCCATAAGTGCCCAGTTGCCGAAAGTCATCCTCTTTTTTGTCAAAGAAGTCGCGATCGACATGGGCCAGATGACAGGTCAAGGAAACCATGTTGACCACATGTGCGTCAGGCAAAAACAAGGGCATGAGTCGACGTGTGAGCAGGTAGGGAGCCAGATAGTTGACCGCCACGGTTTGTTCAAAGCCATCTTCGGTCAAAGCAAAGCTACGATTCATCACCCCAGCATTGTTGAACAAGCCCGACAAAGCAATGCCTTGATCCTTCAGCGACTCGGCGAAACGGTTCACCGATTTCAATGACGCCATATCCACCTGCATCACTTGCAGCTGTGCCGAGGGATTCTCCTCCAGCAGACGCTGTTTGACAGCCTCGCCTTTCTCGACGTTACGGCATGCCATAATTATCGCATGGCCTTTCTTCGCCATGGCACGCACCGCTTCCGAGCCAATGCTGCCCGTGGCTCCCGTGATGATCATTTGAACTTGTTCCATAACCTATCAACCAATCGTTTGGGAAGAATGGCAATCAAAGGAGGAAGATACCTGTTCATCAAGCCAGGCTTGACGACGCGTTTCTTACGCATCATGCCGTTGATTGCCTTACGCACCAGCCATTGCGGCGTGCCGATAAGGCCTATCTTCACCCCCATGCGCAACAAATTGGGTTTCAGTCTATATAACGGCGTGGCGATGGCAGCAGGGCACACCGTGGTGACACCTACGTTGTAGGGACGCATCTCGTAATAGAGCGACTTGCCGAAGCTCTTCAGATAGGCTTTCGTGGCAGAATAAATGGTGATGCCTGGACATGGCAGTTGGGCCGCCATCGACGACATATTAATAATGTATCCGCAGCCGCGTTTCTTCATCTCCTCGCCAAACAAGATGCAGAGCCGCGTCGGCGTCAGGATGTGCAAACGCATCATCGTCATGGCCTTGGCTTCGTTCTCCGAGGTCAGCTCCTCGAAAAAGAACATACCGGCATTGTTGATCAAGATGTCGACGACAAGGTTCTCGGCCTGGCAAAACGCCAACAACTCATCGGCTGCCGTCTCGGTGGCCAAATCATGATAATGAGCGACAACCTGGATGGCATTATCAGCGCTCAACAACGCTGCAACTTTTTGCAACTCTTCTTCTTGATTACTGATTAGCAACAGATTACAGCCCATCTCCGCCAGCTGACGGGCATACTCTAAGCCCATGCCCGAGCTACCGCCCGTGACCATTGCCCAAGGCTTACGTCCTTGTGCTTCCTCAAACCGTTTCAGCCACTTTTGTGTGTTCATCCCTTCTTCTCCGCCTTCTTAATCTCCCTACGGATGCTTCTAGGCAACTCCTCATCCACGCAATGGTGACACTTCATCTCCAGCGTATACATACGACCGATGCAGTAGTTGGAGTGCTTGCACTCACTTCGAGTGACCTCGCCACTATGCAATTTATTGATGAAGTCGGTGTCGTTGATCAGAGCGCGAGCCATCTGCAAGGCCACAAAACCCGAATCCAGCACCTCCTCCATCTTTTCTTTTGACACCATGCCACCCACATAGATGAGCGGCAGTTTCAGCTCGGAACGAAACACCTTGGCATCTTCCAAAAAATAGCCTTCGCTATAGGGCACAGTGGGGATCACAGCGCGGCCAAACAACGCCAGCCCTGCCTTGAGCCACCAGAACTTCTTGGTGTCCATATAATAGCGCAAAGTCTTGAGCGGCATGGCGCCACGCATCACCTCCATCGGGGCCTTGCTGACGAAGCCCGCTGTCAAAACGAGGGCATGCACGCCCAGCTTTTCCAAAGTCTTGGCTACGATGATGCAATCATCCTGATCCATGCCTTTACGAAAACCGTCGTGCATATTCACCTTGACCACCACAGCCATGTCGTTGCCAGCAGCACGCATCACCTCTTCGATGACGAGTTTCATGAAACGCATCCTGTTCTCGAGGCAGCCGCCGAACTCATCGTGGCGGTGGTTGGTATAAGGCGACAGGAACTGGCTGATGAGATAGCCGTGTCCCGCATGAATCTCAACACAGTCGAAGCCCGCCTTGCGTGCCATACCCACTGCCCTACCGAAATCGAGCACCAACTCATAGATCTCCGACTTCTTCAGCTTCCTATGGAAGGTAGGCGAATACAAATTGAAGCCTCGCGACGCGCCTACTGGCATGCAACCACAGGTGTCGCGGTGGGTCATGTTGCCACAATGTCCCAACTGAATGGATGCCTTGGCACCATGGGCATGGACGGCATCGGTGAGACGCTTCAGGTCGGGGACAATCTCCTCACGCATCCAAAGCTGGCCGTTGAACGACAGACCCGAACGGTTGACGGCGGCATAAGCCACCGTCGTCATGCCCACGCCACCACGGGCAACGGCCTCATGGTAGTTGAGCAAGTCGTCGGAAGGACGGTTTCCATAAGCCATATTCTCAAAAGCCGCAGAGCGTATCACCCTATTACGCAAGGAAATAGGGCCAATCTGGCAAGGCGTGAATATCGTTGAGTTTTCCATAGGTCAATATATAAAAGGTATGATTCTCTTTACTTTTTTCGTGTCCAGTTCGTCGCCAAACTCCGTTTTGTAGCGGTCGTAGATGCGCGCTGCACGTGGACAAAGGTTGGCAAAGGTCCACAAGGCGAACACCGCTCCGGCCCACGACCAGGTAAGGATGGCGAAGCCGACCCATTCCACGAACTCGCCGAAATAGTTGGCCGAGGTCACATAACGGAACATGCCGCCTTTGGGCAGATAATGGTTAGAGTCGCCTTCCTTGCGCAGGTTACGTATGATGTCGTCGGATTGGATGTTGATATACATCCCGATGATAAACACCAGGAATCCGCCGATAAACCTCGGGTCGGTCAGCCAATCGGAAGGATAATAGTCGGCAGGAGAGATATAATAGATCCAACCACCTTGCATCAGGGCATTGGCCACATTGAAGGTCACACCCATCAGGACGATGGACAGCGGCATCACGCTGTCGCCCCGCATGCGGAAGGGAAACACGAACGAACGCTGAATGTAATGCAGTTCAAATAAAAACAGGAAGGCCAAGCGCACCAAATCGCCACGACGGTCAGAGAAGAGCCATAGTAACAGCATGGCAACAAACACGGGCGACTCCATCAGCACCCATCCCAATTTGTTGTTGACCGCGGGACCCCATTTCGGGTTATAGAACTTTCCGTAGCCGGCATCCACGAAAAACAGGCTTACAAACACCACCAGAGCCACAACGGCCATGATGATCAGAAACAAATGAAAGGATTGAATAGACATTTTGCAGCAAAATAATGGTCAAAGGTAGAGAAAATACCTTTCCCCGTCTGAATTTTTCACTAAACAATCCAAAAAAATACATTACTTTTGCGCCATTAACAATCAAAACATAATAAATATGAATATCAGTTGGATTCTGATTATCGTCATCGGACTTGTCGGACTTATCGTCCAATGGCGCCTGAAAAGTGTGTTTGCCAAGTACTCGAAAGTGCTTTCGCCTGGTGGACTCACCGGAGCCCAAATCGCACAAAAAATGCTGAACGACAACGGCATTTATGACGTCACGGTCACCTGCATCAAGGGACAACTCACCGACCATTACGACCCAACCAAGAAGACCGTCAACCTGAGTGAGGACGTATATCGGATGAACAGCGTCTCAGCTGCTGCCGTTGCCGCCCACGAATGCGGTCATGCCGTGCAGCACAAGGTGGGCTATGCGCCTCTACGTCTGCGTTCGGCCTTAGTGCCTGCCGTCAACCTCTCCTCCAAGCTTTCGATGATCGTCATCATCATCGGCTTGTTGGTCATCAACTTTTTCCCAGCACTGTTCTGGATCGGCATCGCCATGTTCGCCATGGTGTTCCTTTTCAGCGTCGTCACTTTGCCCGTCGAGTTCAATGCCTCGAAGCGCGCATTGGCATGGCTGCAGTCGTCCAACTCGCTCAGCCCGACAGAGGTCGGACAAGCCAAGGAAGCCCTCGGCTGGGCAGCCAGCACCTATGTGGTTGCCGCCTTGTCATCCTTAGCCTCACTGCTCTATTACATCGGCCTTGGCAACAGAAGATGACAAGCCATCAAAAACAAAAAAAGCTCCGAGATCTCGGAGCTTTTTTTGTTTTAAGCCATCCATATATCATCGCAATACATTGCTGTAGATTTCTTTTACCTGTTTGGCAATCTCTTCGGTGCCATTGGCATTGATGGCACCCATGAACTTGACGCGAGCATTATCCCAGCGCATTTGGTCTTGTTCGGAGAGGGCATCCTTAACGCCCACATATTCCTTACTCATCACCGTAAACTGTTCCACGGCGACCTTCCAGTCTTCAGCAGAGTAATGCTTGGACTTTTTCTCGGTTTGTTTCACAAATTTCTCAACTGAACTGACAAATTGGCTTTTGTCTTTCGGACGTTCAAACATGGCTGGTCCTCTATTGCAACCCATGAAGGCCATCAGGACCAATAACATAAGAGGTAATACTTTTTTCATTGTTCTGAAATCGTTAGATTCAACGTTGTAAAATTTTGCCGCAAAAATAATACTTTTTGCCGACGTGTTCGAGATTTTTCGTATTTTAGCCGACTAAAATTTGAACAATCATCAACAAAACATCAACATTATGAGCACTATCAAAGATTTGGAACCGAATGGCGTGTGGAGAAACTTCTACAGTCTCACCCAGATTCCGCGCCCTTCGAAGAAAGAAGCCAAAGTGATCGCTTTCATGAAACAATGGGGCGAGGAGCATGGCCTTGAAACTATCGTCGACGAATGCGGCAACGTCATCATGCGCAAGCCTGCCACCCCTGGCATGGAAAACCGTAAGGGCGTCATCCTGCAAGCCCACTTGGACATGGTCCCGCAAAAGAACGCCGACAAGGTGCACGATTTTGAGAACGATCCCATTGAGACCCATATCGAAGACGGCTGGGTGAAGGCCAACGGCACCACCCTCGGCGCTGACGATGGTCTGGGTGCCGCCGCCGCCATGGCAGTCCTCGAGGCCACCGACCTGCAACATGGTCCCATCGAAGCCCTCTTCACCATCGACGAAGAGACGGGCATGACGGGTGCCAACAAGCTGCAGCCCGGCGTGCTGATAGGCGACATCCTGATGAACATGGACTCGGAGACCGAAGGCGAGCTCTACGTGGGTTGCGCTGGCGGTGTCGACAACATCGGCACTTGGACGCCTACCTTCGAAGCCGTCCCCGCTGGCATGAAAGCCTTCCGCATCTTCGTGAAGGGCCTGAAAGGCGGTCACTCGGGCATGGACATCAACCTGGGTCGTGCCAACGCCAACAAGGTGATCAATGCCATGCTGCTGATGGCAGCTGAGAAATACGGCCTGCGCCTCGCCTGCATCGACGGCGGCAGCCTGCGCAACGCCATCCCGAGAGAAGCCGAAGCCATCGTGGTCGTCCCCGCCGACAAGGAAGAAGACTTCAAACAATACGCCGCCGAGTATGAAGGCATCTGCAAGGAAGAGTTCGCCGAAGTCGAACCCGAGCTGGCCATCCTCTGCGAAGCCACCGAGATGCCCAAGCAGGTCATCGACGTGAAGACGCAAGACAACATGTTCTGCGCCATCGCCCGCTATCCCAACGGCGTCATCGCCATGTCGGAAGACTTTGAAGGCACCACCGAGACCTCAAGCAACCTGGCCACGTGGAAGATGGACAACGGCAAAATCACGACCGCTTCGCTGACCCGCAGCCTCGTCGACGCCGCCAAGGACAAGCTGGCTGAGCAAATCCGCAAGAACCTCACCGACAACGGTGCTGAGGCCTACTCCACCGGTGACTATCCAGGCTGGAAACCCAACATCAACTCGACCATCCTCAACCTGATGAAGAAGGTCTACCAAGACAAATTCGGCAAGGAGCCCAAGGTCATGGTCATCCACGCCGGACTTGAATGTGGCATCCTCGGCTCGAAGTACCCGAACTGGGACATGGTGAGCTTCGGACCTACACTGGTGCACCCTCACTCACCCGACGAAGCCCTGCTCATCGAGAGCGTGCAGCCCTTCTGGGATTTCCTCACTGAGACTTTGAGAAATATCCCCGAAAAGGAAACGATAGCATAATTAACTAATTATCAATAACTTGAAAAAGACAAAATCGATTTTGGTTTTGTCTTTTTCATTTTTTTCAAGAAAAGTGTTGGCGATAAAGAAATTATTCGTACTTTTGCAGCCCGATTCAAAGGGATTTTAGCGAAAAATAACAAATAAATAGATACAGAGATGAAGCGCACTTACCAACCTTCAAACAGAAAACGTAGAAACAAACACGGTTTCAGAGAGAGAATGTCAACGGCTAACGGCCGTAAGGTTTTGGCCCGCAGAAGAGCCAAAGGCAGAAAAAAACTTACAGTTTCTGACGAATATTAATTCGGAAGCCGTTATATTTCTCATTTAAGGTAACGAAGGCGATCCCTATTGGGATTCGCCTTTTGTTGTTTTTATTTCTCGCAACGATAAATGATTTCCTCTCCCCTACGCGCCAAGTGCATACGGCCGCGCTGTTCTTCTGAAATCTCGTAGTAAATCCTGTCTTCCGTTACCTTGAAACCTGCCTTGCGCAGCACCTCGGCATAGTCGCGGCCAAACTGGCGCACATGGTCATATTGCCCGAACAGACGCTCGCGCTCCTTCGGGTCGGTGATGCTCGGATCCTCGAAGGTGTCGACATCAGGGTTGATAGGCACCAACAAAATGGCCCAGCCGCCTGGTTTCAAGATCCTCTTGATTTCCGAGAAAGCCTTGTTGGCATCGCTGACATGCTCAAGGACATGGTTGCAAATGACCACATCGTAGGTGTCGCTCGGCTGGTCGATGGCCGTCACGTCAAGGTGCAGGTCGGCGATGGGCGAATCGAGGTCGGCCGTGGTGTAATCGAGGTTCTTCAAGGCACGGAAACGCTTCAAGAAAGGCTGCTCGGGGGCAAAATGCAAGACCTTTAACGGCGCAGTGAAGAAATCCGTCTTCTCTTTCAGGTAGAGCCACAACAGACGATGGCGCTCGAGCGAAAGACACTTGGGGCACAAACGATTATCCATAGCCTTACCATAGCCATAGGGCAAAAACTTACGGAAATGACCGCCGCAAACGGGACATTCCACCTTGTTGCCAAGATAGAACGGGCGGACCAACAGACTAAAAAGGTAGCTCAACTTGATGAGCCACTGGCGAGGAAAAATCTTTGTGAAAAAGGCTATCAGTTTCTTCATTTTCAGAGAATCGCAATTTGATAGCGCAAAAATAAGGAAAGAATCCCTATCTTTGCAAAAAATAATGAAAATGCTGTTTTCGATCATCATCCCCGTCTACAACCGTCCGCAAGAAGTCGACGAACTGCTGGAGAGCCTATGCCACCAAACTTTCAAAGACTTTGAGGTCGTCGTCGTGGAGGACGGCTCGACGGAAAAGTGCGACACGGTTTGCCAAACCTATGCCGACCACCTGCCGATCAACTATTACTTCAAGCCCAACTCCGGACCGGGCCCTTCGCGCAACTATGGTGCCGAACGCAGCCAAGGCGACTACCTCATCATCCTCGACTCCGATGTCATCGTTCCAGAGAACTACCTTGAGATCGTCAAAGGCGAACTTGACAGCGAGCCATGCGACGCCTTCGGCGGCCCCGACCGTGCCCATCCCTCGTTCACACCCATACAGAAGGCCATCAACTATTCCATGACCTCGTTTTTCACCACGGGTGGCATACGCGGTGGCAAAAAGAAAATGGACAAGTTCTATCCCCGTAGCTTCAACCTCGGCATCAAGAGAAGCGTGTACGAAGCCTTGGGAGGCTTTGCCCCGATGCGTTACGGCGAAGACATCGACTTGAGCACCCGTATCTTCAAAGGCGGCTACAGCTGCAGGCTCTTCCCCGATGCTTTTGTCTACCACAAGAGAAGAGTCAAATTCAGCTCGTTCTTCCGTCAAGTGAAGCACTCGGGCGAGGCACGTGTGGTGCTGAAAAACAAATACCCCGAGACCTTCAAACTCGTCCACCTCTTACCCGCCGCCTTCGTGGTAGGCACCCTTTTGTTGGTCATGCTGGGCATTTTCCACCATTGGCTATGGCTGCTGCCCATCCTGCTTTATGCCGTGTTGGTCTTTGTCGACTCCTTGATCAAAAACAAGAGCCTCAAAGTCGCCCTGCTCAGCGTTCCTGCCTCTTTTTGCCAGCTATTCGGTTATGGCTTAGGCTTTTTAGGGGCCGCCTATAAAGAGATTATCCGCAAAAAACAGCCATCGCAAACAGAAAAACCGTAATTTCGCAGCACATATTTAATATATACCATGGGAGCATTTCTGAAAATAATCCTCTACACTGTCCTGATCTTCTACGCTTTCAACATGCTTATCAAGCTGATATTCAGAAGAAAGATGAGAAAGCTAGAGAAGCATATGAACCAATTTGGCCAAGAAGAAGCCAAGACCGACTCGAACGAGGAAAAGAAGCCCCACGTCGACCCAAACATTGGAGAATACACTGATTACGAAGAGATTAAATAAAGACACGATGAACAAAAACTTTTTCCAGAAGAACAAGAACATCCTCAGCATCGTGGCCGCCATCCTGGCTTTTGCGGTCATCACGCTGATTTATTTTAGCCCCGTGCTCCAAGGCAAGCGCATCAAGCAACACGACATCGAGATGCACCTCGGCATGTCGCAAGAGATCAACCAATTCCATGAGGCTACGGGCGAACAGACACTTTGGACCAATGCTCCGTTTGGCGGCATGCCAGCGTGGAACATCTCCGTGCAGCCCAAGGGCAACCTCACCAACCCCGTTTACAAAGGGCTGAGTTTGGGCTTCCCCCACCCCATCGGCTCCGTATTTATCTGTATGTTAGGATTTTTTGTTCTGTTGTTGGTGCTCGACTGCGGCTTCTGGATCAGTTTCATCGGTGCCATAGCCTATGGGTTCACGTCCTACCTATTCATCGTGATTGGCGCAGGCCACAATGCCAAAGCCATGGCCATGGCCTATATGGCTCCCGTCATAGCGGGTGTGCTGCTGGCCTACAAAGGCAAATACCTTTGGGGCTGGCTGCTGACCGCCTTTGCCATGGCCTTTGAGGTACGCACCAACCACCTGCAAATCACCTACTATCTTGCCTTGATCATCGTCATTTTGGTCATCGCCGAGCTTATCAGCGACATCAAGAACAAGAAGTTGGGGCATTTCTTCAAGGCTTCCGTCGGTTTGGCCGTGGCCGCCATCATCGGCGTACTGACCTGTTCGACAGCCCTCTACGGCAACTATGAGTTTGGCAAGGAGACCACACGTGGCAAACCCGTGCTGGCCAGCGACCAAGACAACCAAACTACGGGCCTCGACCGCGACTACATCACGCAATGGAGTTATGGCAAGGGTGAGACCTGGACGCTGCTGATCCCCAACGCCAAGGGCGGCGCTTCGGCCTATATCGGAAAACAGAACCCTGCCTTGGACAAGGCCGACCGACAGTTCAAGGACACCATCGCCCAGCAAAATGCCTATTGGGGCGACCAACCCATGACCAGCGGCCCCGTCTACGTGGGTGCCATCGTGGTCTTCCTCTTCGTCTTGGGTGCGCTGACCGTGAAAGGCAAGCTGAAATGGGCCTTGCTCATCGCCACCCTGCTCTCCATCTTGCTCAGCTGGGGCAAGAACTTCATGGGCTTCACCAACTTCTTCTTGGACTACATCCCTGGATATGACAAGTTTAGGGCCGTTTCCATGACGCTTGTCATCGCCGAGATTACCATGCCGTTGTTAGGCTTCTTAGGACTCGCCGAGCTGATGAAGGATCCCGACGGCTTCCAAAAGAACATCAAGAAATTCTATATCGCCTTGGGTATCACGGCAGGTATCTGTCTCTTGTTCTATCTCGCCCCGAAGACCTTCTTCAGCTTCCTCAGCCAAGGCGAGGCTGAACAGTTCGCCGCCATGAGCAAAGGCAAGGACGGCGCCGTCTACGCCCAGTTTGCATCGCAACTCGAAGACGTGCGTGTGGCCATCTTCCGCAAGGACGCGCTGCGCAGCCTGCTGTTCATCATCCTTGCCGCTGTGCCGTTGTTCCTCTATGGCAAGGGCAAGTTGAAGGGCCAAATCGCCTTCCCCATCCTCGCCGTGTTGGTTTTGGTCGACATGTTCCCCATCGACAAGCGTTACCTGAACAACGACAAATTCGTCAGCAAGGAGCAATACTCGAAGCCTTTCACTGCTTCTGCCGCCGACCAATATATATTGAACGACAACGACTTGGACTTCCGTGTAGCCGACATCACCAAGGATATGTTCAACGATGCCAGCACCTGCTATTTCCACAAGTCGCTGGGTGGCTATTCGGGCGCCAAACTGCGCCGTTACCAAGACGTCATCTCGCAATACCTCGGCAACGAGCTCAACCAACTCAGAGGAGCTAAGACCGCGCAGGATCTGATGCTGAGCTTGTCGCAGCAGAAAGTGATCAATATGCTGAACACGAAGTACGTCATCTTCAACCCCAACGCACAACCCTTCCCCAACGCCAATGCCTTGGGCAACGCATGGGTGGTTAACGACATCCGCTGGGTGAGCACACCTAATGAGGAAATCGACGCCATCGCGGAGACCAACTTGGCTCACGCGGCCATCATCAACAGGGAGTTTGCACAACAAGTCGGCAACTACCAACTCACGGACAGCATCGTGCCCGAGATTACCTTGGAGGATTACCAGCCCAACAAATTGTGCTATAAGTTCCGCGGCGTTTCAACAGGCGCAACAGATGCCAACTATCTTGTCGTCTTCTCCGAAATTTGGACTGAGAAGGGATGGAAGATGTATGTGGACGGACAGGAGCAGCCTTTGCTTCGCGCCAACTACATCCTGCGTGCCGCCCTCATCCCTGGTGGTGAGCATGACATCGTCATGGAGTACGCGCCCAAGGCCTACAAGGTGGGCAACACCGTGTCGTTTGTCAGTTCGTTGATTATGATCTTGGGCCTGATAGGCGCCCTCATCTATACCTTCAAACCCAAAAAAGAAGAAAAGGCATGAAACGCGTTCTGATCATCACCTACTATTGGCCTCCTTCGGGTGGCAGCGGCGTGCAACGCTGGCTGAAGATGTCGAAGTACCTGCCCGAATACGGCTGGCAGCCCGTGATATACACTACAGAAAACGCTGAGTATCCGATTATCGATCATTCCTTGGAGAAGGATGTCGCGCCTAACATAGAGGTCATCAGAAGACCCATCACCGAACCTTATTCCGCATACAAGAAGTTCCTCGGAATCAACAAGGACGAGACCGTGAAGATGGGATTCATCCAAGAGAAGGAAAAGAACAAAAGCTGGAAGTCGGACCTGTCGCTGTGGGTACGCGGCAACTTCTTCATCCCTGACGCCCGTTGCGGGTGGGTGAAGCCTTCGGTACGCTTCTTGAAAGAATACCTGAACGAGCACCCCGTGGATGCCATCATCAGCACAGGGCCACCCCACTCCATGCACCTGATCGCCATGAAGCTGAAGGAAGCATTGGGTCTCCCGTGGATTGCCGACTTCCGCGACCCTTGGACCGAGATTGACTACTACAACGACCTGCACCTCACCGCTTGGGCCGACCGCAAACATCACCGTTTGGAGCAAGAGGTGTTGACCAAAGCCGACAAGGTGGTCACCGTGGCACCCGATGGTGCGAGAAGGCTTGGGCGATTGGGCAACAGGAACGTCAGGACCATTTACAACGGTTTCGACCGCAACGACGACGCACAGACGCCCGTCAACTTGTCCGAACAGTTTACCATCACCTATCTCGGCGTACTCTCCAAGATCCAAAACCCCAGCAACCTATGGCAAGCCTTGGCTGAGCTCATCAAGGAAGATAGCGGTTTTGACAAGAACCTAAGAATCAACATGATTGGTCAGATTGACAGCGCTGTGGTAAGCAGCATCGACGAAAACGGCTTGACACAACATGTCGCCTATTCGCCTTACATGCCGCACGACCAAGTGTCGGCGGTGCATCGCAGCTCAACATTGCTCTTGCTCCTGCTCATGCCCGACAGCGAGCCACGCGCCAAAGGCCTGCTTACCGGCAAGCTCTTCGAGTATATGGCCTCGGGCCGCCCCATCCTCTGCATCGGTCCCGAAGATGGCGATGCGGCAAGAATCCTTAGGGAAACTGGTGCCGGCCTAACCATCAGCTTTGAAGACAAAGAGAAGATGAAGGAAGCCTTGAAAAACCTCTATCAGAGGTATTTGGAGAACACTCTGGAAGGCAACACGAATCCAAAGGTGGAAAACTATTCGAGACAGGTTATGACGCAACAATACGCGGCCCTGCTCAACCAAGCCATTAACGAATGACAACCAGTCCCAACATAGACAAGAGAGTCAAAGTCTGTCATCTGGCAAGCAAGCACAAAATGAATGACATGCGCATCTTTGAAAAAGAGTGCAAGTCATTGGCAAAAGCTGGTTTTGACGTCACGCTCATCGGTTTTGGTGACACAGCCAAGACTGAAGTGATTGACGGCGTTCGCTGCATAAGCCTGTTTTATCCCATCAAAAACAACCTCGAACTGCTGAGAAAGCGGAACAAGATGAGTTTGGAAACCGCCCTAACAGTCGATGCCGACATCTATCACTTGCATGAGCCCGAGTTGTTGCCCGTAGGGATGAAACTGAAACGGGCAGGCAAAATCGTCATTTTCGATAGTCACGAATACTATGGTTGGCAACTTCGCGATAATATCCACAAGATCAAGGTGATAAAAACACCTGCTTTCCTCATGAAAGTGTTCGGCAACCTCTACATGCGCTACGAAAAACACGTCTGCATGAAAATCGACGGGGTAGTTCAGGTATGTACCATGAATGGCGTTGACTATTTCGACCATCGTTGTCAAAAGACCTTGTTTATCAGAAACTTGCCAAGTCTCTCCGATTACACGAGGAAAACGCCCATAGACTATTCACAAGGTCCAGCCGTGGCAATGATTGGAGGCATTACCAAAGAACGAGGCATCACGCAACTCATCGAAGCGGCATACCAAGCCAAAGCAAAATTGCTTTTGGCCGGCGCTTTCTCGCCCAAAACCTACGAAACAGAACTAAAAGAATCGCCTGCCTACGCCTGCGTCGACTACAAAGGCTTTTTGGACAAAAAAGGCATGGTAGCCTTGTTGGAGGAGGCAAACATCGGAGCTTCCACCCTGCTCAATGTCGGGCAATACGACAAAATCGACACCCTCCCGACCAAGGTCTACGATTACATGTCAATGCAATTGCCCGTAGTCATTTCCAATACAGACTTTGCACAAAAGATGAATGAGAAGTATCACTTTGCCATCTGTATCGACCCCGAAAAGCCAGAGGACATTGCCGATGCCATAAAATGGTTGAAGGAGCATCCCGAACAAGCCTATGAAATGGGCAACAACGGTAGAAAAGCCATTGAAGAAGAGTTCAATTGGGAAAAAGAGAGCGAGAAACTGGTTGATTTCTACAAGAATCTCTTGGCTTAATTCATCATACATTTTCATTCGACACTTTAGCATCAATGAAGCATTAGCCAATTCCATTTTGCATTACGACTTTTTTCGTTACGACTTTTTTCGTAATGACGGTGCAAACAATGTAGTTTTCATAAACACTGCAATAAATTGGCACAATAAACAATTATTTGAATTAATTATGTATTTTTGCAAATCTACAAGATAGAATGAATTTGCTTTGCCATGAAAAAGGCGCTACTCATCTTGCATCTCTTACTCCCTTTGCTCGTTTTCGGGCAGACGTTTCCCGACAACGTTCTTGAAAGCGACTGCAACCGACCCATATTAGGCAGTGCTTGGGAAATTCAGCTCCTCGAATCCAGCACCGGGGACGACGTAGCTTCCTATTCCCCTGTCATGGTTGGCGACATTGACGGCAACGGCGTTACCGACATCGTGGTAGCCAAATACAATGGCAACAACTACCGAAGCCGCGAAATCAACGTCTATAGCGGTTCAGACTTAAGCCTTCAACATTCCTTTATCGTCCCCGACACCATCTACCTTTCCAACGGTCCATACGCCATCGGACGCTATCCCAAAGCTGACGGCACGATGCAAGGCGCTATCTTCACGCATTGTTACGACAAGAGAATCCGTGCCTACTCCATCAACGGCACCCTACTGAATGTCTCAGACCAGCCCACCTCTTGCGACGGCATGGTCTCACTGGCTGATTTCAACGGCGACGGCTATCCCGAAGTATATGCGGGCAGCGACATCTTTGATGCAGCCACACTTCATTGGCTGTGCTCTGGACCCAACAACGGCAATAAAGGCCTAAGTTACAGAGGCACACCTGCCTACAGCAATGGCGTCTACCACCATACCTATTATGCCATGTCGTTGGCATATAATACCTTAGGTGATGATACACAGGAATTGATATGCGGCAACACCATCTACAACGTCAACATAGTCAGCCGAACCAATCCCAGCCAAAACTCCATCACGGTCAACAAGACCATCACGCCTCCCAACGGTTGCTCCCAAGATGGCCACACCTGCATAGCAGACTTTGACCTCGATGGAGAAACTGAAATTCTTGTCATACGTGACGACACCAACGACCAGATTGTTGACAACACCTATTTTTACGCCTATAAACCTTCCAATGGGCAAATCCTTTTCGAAAAACCTCACCGTTGCGCCAGTTCAAGTTATGTGTTCATAGGCAGCATCGACACCGACCCTTATCCCGAAATCGTCTTATTGGAAAATCAACCCAACGGCAGCACTGAAAAGATTTTCTGTTGGAGATACGTGCCCCAATCGGGTCTTCAAACTGTTTGGTCGCAAAACCATGACGACCGTTCGGGACAAACAGCCATGACACTATTCGATTTTAACCAAGATAACATCATGGAACTGGTCTACCGTGATAACAACAATCTGCGTATCATCAATGCCAGCGGCAAAAGCCATGTCACCGGAAACGACACCATTAGACCATACAATATTTACGCGAGGACAATGGCTGCGGGAACGGGATGCGAATACCCCATCGTTGCCGACATAAATGGCGACGGTATAGCAGAAATCGTTGCCACCGGCTTGCTTGACCAACACTTCAATTACGACATAGGTTATGGCAACATTCATGTCTTTGGAAGTCCCAGTTGGGGATCGGCACGACCTGTCTGGAACCAATACATGTACCACGTCACCAATGTCAACGAAAACCTAACCATCCCGACCTTCTGCTACAACGCGGCCACTGTTTTCACGGCACCTAACGGCACCGTACGCCGACCCTACAACAACTTCTTGCAGCAGGCGGGCTATATTGACCAATATGGTGAGCCCTACAATCCTGGAGGATTGACCGAAGTCGGCATCAACGGTTCAGGGTGCACCGCCTTTGTCTTCCATGGTGTCACATACAACGAAAGCGGGTCATTCCAACAATTGGTAGAGGCGTCAAACGGATGCGACACTCTTTACAATATCGAGGTGAGCATCGGCGGAACCGTGACTTACGAATGGTGGCAGCAAGCCTGCAACGCTTACACATGGAACGGCGTCACATACGCTACCCCGGGCGACTATACACAAGAGTTTGTCGCTCCCGATGGTTGCGATAGCATCGTCACCATGCACCTGTCTTTCGACCTCTATCCCGAATCCATCCCCGCCATCTACGGTCCGACTGAAGTCTATGTCTCAACCGACCTTATCTTGGGTGAATTTCATTATTCCATTAACCCTGTAGGGCTTGCTGAGCATTACGAATGGGAACTCGACGGTGCTGATTGGACCATGGATACCATGGGTACAGCATGCACACTTACCATCTACCACCCTGGCACAGCCACCCTGCGCGTCAGGGCTTGGAACGGCTGCGGATTCTCGGAACAGGAAATCGTCATCCATGCTGGATTCTTCGACATCAATGATTTCCAAACAATTTCAGCCGCCTTATATCCCAATCCCGCACATGACAAAGTAACCATTGAAGCCGAAAGCATTGTGAGGATTAAACTGTACAATATGCAAGGGCAATGCGTTTGGGAACATCCAGTCAACCAAGTCGACCATGTGGAGCTTCCCCTACCACTCCTTCCTCCCTCACTCTATCTCGTTGAGATACAAACAACATATGGTATTGCTCGAACCAAACTAAAAACAGAACCGCTATGAAAAACAGAATCATCACCATCGTCCTCTTCATCCTGTTGTTGCCGACATGCCTCATCAGCCAAGTCAGCATCGGTGACATCCTCTGCACCGATGGCAGCATTGTAAGTCGCGAAGCGTTTCCTTCATCGGGGAAGACAGCTGAAGGCATCGTGTTCTACATCGACAACACCGACACTCACGGCTGGGCCGTCGCGCTCAACAACCAAAGTTCTTCCATCAAATGGTGTAGATACTATGAATACGATATTGCTAATCTACCTGACATCAGCAACGCCCGCAATGCCATGCATGATTTGGACGGTCACACCAACACAGGTATCATCCGCGCCGAAGGCAACAGCTCCATTTTTCCTGCGGCATGGGCCGTTGACTATGACAACGGATGGTATCTTCCCAGCGCAGGACAGTTGCGATACCTCTACTCGTGTGCTCCTGAAATCAACACCTCGCTGCAAGTCGTAGGCGGAACAGCCATACACTATCAATACAACTTCTATTGGTGGTCGTCGACCGAACACTCTCCCTATCATGCCTTCGACATGAACTCGGGAGGTAGCACAGGTGATTATCTAAAAGACAACAGCAACAACTATCCCCCCACTGGCATCGCTGTCCGACAAATCAGGGATTTCACCATACAACAACCCGTTCACCCTACTTACCATATCGGGGACCTCATCACCAACAACGATGGCAGTCGTGGCATCCTTTTCTACGTCAGCCCTGACCAAACCGATGGCTGGATGGTGGCCTTGAACGACGCGGCAAGCGCCATATCTTGGGGCGACAACACCGATGTGCCTGGATTGAACAACCAAACCTGCGCCCATCCTTTCGGCGCCTTGCTCGACGAAACCAACGGCTTTGCCAATACGGGAAGCATCAGAAACCACCAAAACGGGTTGGCCACAGCCGCCAATGCAGTCGACTATCAACACGGCTGGTATCTGCCCACTGCAGGACAGCTATTGAAACTCTTTGGCTCTCTTGCCTTCATCGAGGACAAGTTGCAGACGTATGGCACCACCTTAGCGGAAGATTATTATTGGTCAAGCTCCGAGGCCAACGACTCTCAAGCTTTCGGTTTAAGTTGCGCTCCGACGGCCAACGTCCGTGCCGGTCACTGCGTACTCGCCTTAAAATCGAACCCATTCCGTGTCCGCGCGGTCAGAAACATCATCCTTGAGGATCCCGTTCCTGTCCCTGGACTCCCCGACAACATCCTTGAGAGCGACTGCAACCATCCTATGGAAGGCATGGCTTGGGACGTAAAGCTAATTCATTCCACACCAGAGGTGGTGGCTTCTTACGCCCCGGTAATAGCTGGCGACATTGACAGCAACGGCATCGTCGACATCCTGATATCGCACTTCAATGGCAACAACTACCGCACCAACACCTTGGACGTTTACAGTGGCATTGACCTCTCACTACAATACAGGTTCAACATCCAAGACTCCATCTACAACACCACGGGCAATTATGCCCTCTGCAGATACCCCTTGCCCAACGGTTCGCAGCAAGGTGCCATCTTTGTCCACAGTTACGACAGAAAGATCCGTTCATACGCCATCGACGGCACCCTACTCAACGTATCGGATCGCGCCACTTCCTGCGAAGGCATGGTCTCATTCGCCGATTTCAATGGCGACGGTTTCCCAGAAGTATATGCCGGCAGCGATATCTTTGATGCCGCCACGCTCAAATGGCTCTGCTCGGGTCCCGAAAACGGAAACAAAGGATTGAGTTACAGAGGCTCGGCACCAGGTGTAGTCAACAGCCACCGCTGCTATTATGCCATGTCGTTAGCCGCTGACGTGCTGGGCGACGCAAAGCAAGAGCTGATTTGCGGCAACACCATCTACAACGTAAACATCACCAGCCGCACCAATCCCGCACTCAACGCCATCACGGTCAACAAAACCATCACGCCACCGTCAGGCTATACCCCCGACGGACATGTCAGCCTCGCCGACTTCGACCTCGACGGCCAATGCGAGGTCTTGGTCACTCGCAACAACACTGACGACCACACCATGGGCACGGTCTATTTCTATGCCTACAAGCCTTCTAACGGACAAATCATTTTCCAGAAGACCGTCCCATGCCTTTGCACCGGTTATCCCCTCATCGGCAATATCGACGACGACCCGCATCCTGAGATCATCTTTCTTGAAAAGCAAGAGTCATGGCAACCGATGTATATCTATTGTTGGCGATACACGACACCAACCGGGCTGACTACCGTCTGGCAACACCAGCACGACGACTTATCAGGACAAACAGGCATCACACTGTTTGACTTCAACCAGGATGACATCATGGAACTCGTCTATCGCGACAGCGAGAACCTTCGCATCATCAACGGTAGCGGGAAGAGCCACATCACCGGTAACGACACCATCAGGCCTTACAACATCTACACTCGAATGATGGCAGCTGGAACAGGCTGTGAATACCCAATCGTTGCCGATGTCAATGGCGATGGGTCAGCCGAAATCGTTGTCTCAGGTATGCTTGACCAATATGCCTACCTCCCTGGCGTTGGCGGGCTCCACATGTTCGGTAATCCCGGCAACTGGGCACCAGCCAGACCTGTGTGGAACCAATACATGTACCACGTTACCAACGTCAACGAAGACCTCACCATCCCGACCTATTGTTTCGACAAGGCGACAGTTTTCACAGGGTCAGACGGCACCCTTCGACGACCCTACAACAACTTCTTGCAACAAGCTGGCTACATCACTCCAACTGGCGAGCCTTACAACCCTGGTGGCATGGTAGAAATTGAGCACTATGGCGAAGGCTGCCAAACCTACACTTATCATGGTGTAACCTATACGGAAAGTGGCGACTATGAATACCTGATCGAAAACCCATTGGGCTGCGACACCTTGCTGAACATCCATGTTCACTTAGGCGACACCATTCACAACTATCTGTACAAAGCCGCTTGCGACAGCTACACTTGGAATGGGACAACCTACACAGAGAGTGGCCTTTATGAGCAGACCTTCATCTCGGCACAAGGCTGCGACAGCATCGTCATCCTCGACCTGACCCTCGGAGCCTCTTCTTACGTCAGCCCCATTCATGGCGAAAGCCTCATCTATTACCAAACCAACGGACAATACACCTATAGCATCGCCCCTGTCGAAGGTTGCTTTGGCTACGAATGGAGCATTGACGGGCCTTGGACCATTCAGTTTTCGCCTGACTTGCCTGAATGCATAGTCAACATCACTTCACCCGGCACTGCGACATTGAAAGTAAGGGTCTATACCGCATGCGGTTCTGTGGAGCGCACCCTCTTCATCAACCACGACGCCCGCCCCGACATTGTCATTTACCCCAACCCCACCCAAGGCGAGTTCAACATTGTGCTTTATGGAATGGAGGGCGAGGCTATCGTAGTCATTTACGACTATCTAGGACAACTCATAGGCCGCTTCCGTGTTGATGCAGATATCCACGGCACCCTCGTGCCCTATTCCTTGGCAGGCAAGGCAGCAGGGATATATATGGTCTCCGCCATCAACCGATACCATAAAGTCACGAAAAAAGTCATCAAGAGCACGCCCTCAAGCTTTGGGATATTCAACTGGGAATGGTAACATCAATTATTTCCATCCTATGATCTTCATGGCTTTGTCAATCAGGTCATTCACCGATTGAGAGACCTTCCATTTGTAGAGCGCGGCAAGACCCAAGACAAGGAAAAGGACCGACTTCAGCACCGCATTGATGCCCAAGCCGAAAACAGGTTTGGCAAACAAGCCTTCAAACCAGGGCGTCAGCACAAGGGTCCACAGCCAGTTGAGGCCAAACATGACCAACACCACAATCGCTACAGGGATCAGTTTCACCGACAGCGGATTCACCCCGATCTTCCACTTGATGAAGGCAAGCAGCAAGATGAAATAGACGAGATACGACACCACTTGGGCCAAGGCGCCGCCGTTGATGTCCCACTTGGGCACCCACCATGCATTTAAGCCTACTGACATGCCCGCCAACAAGATGGTGAAAGCCAACGAATAATAGTAATACTTCGAATAACTCAACGCCGTGGTAGTCACGCCAAGGGTTGAATAAACGAGACGGCTCAGCGACAAGATAAGCACGGCCCATTTGCCCAAACGGTAGATGTCGCCATTAGGCAGCAAATCGAAGATATAGTCAATGTTGATCCAAATAAGGAAAAACACAAAGGTTCCGGCTATAAACTGATGCAATGCCACGGTCTTGCACAAGTAGTCGGCCTGTTTGACATCCTGTTTGGCCATGGCCTCGGAGATATGCGGCCTCGAGATGGCACCCAACGAACGGTAGGGCATCTCGACCAACGCCGCGATATTGGTGGCGATGGTGAACACACCAGCCAAATGGAAACCCGTCTTGCCCGCCACGAAGAACTTGCTCAACATCGGAATGACATTGCCTGCCAATGCCGCGGTAATCATGAATAAGGTGTAAAACAGGAAGTCGCGTTTCAGTTCCGGCTTGATGTAGTCCCATTCGATCTTGAATGACACCCGCTTCAGAGAAAGCAGATAAATGATGTTGATCAAGGTGGCGAGGCCATAGAACACACAGAAAGCTATGATAACGCCATCAAAATCGATGACTTTGTAGAAGTACAGCAGATAGACCACCAACGTAGCCACCCGCAAGCCTACCTCACGGATGAACTTGGGCAGCACGATGCGCAGCAGAAGATTGCTATTTGTCTCAAAGACAGAGATATATAGCATAAAGAACGCCAAGGGAATGACGAAGTTGACGTATTTGGCAAAGAGATCGGCACCCACTTCAGCATCCTTCGTGAAGAAATGCACAATGGGACCTTTGAACAAGAAAAACGCCAATAGGAAGAACATGAAGCCGATGAGCGGGACTAGTAACGTCCAGCCGAAGAAGCCATGGTCGCGGTGTTCCTCATCCTTGAAGAAAGGATAGTAACGCATCGCCGACGAGTTGGTACCGAGTTGTGCCAAGCCGCCAAAGAGCAACGAGCATTGCAGCAAGATGTCAATGAGGCCAATCTGCTCAGGTTGAAGGGCTTTGGTCTGGATGAAAAAGGTCGTGACGATACCCACGACCACCCCGATATAGGTGGCTATGGTGCCCTTGATGCTCTGTCGTGCCACGATGCCCATGCCTTATTCCCCTTCCACCTTCAGGTATTCTTCATCCGTGCTCTTGCGCTCATATTCCACATAGTCCTCGTAAGCGCTGATAATCAACTCGTAATCCTTGTTCTGTTCCTCAAGGTTTTGAATCAAGGTGTTTTGCTCCTCGATTCTCTTTTTCAACTCGTTGATACGGCTTTCGCGATATTCATTGGCGGCCTGATAAGTCTGGATGTGCTTCCTCAGGTCTTCGATGACGATCTCCTTGCGCCGTGTCTGGATCTCGGTCTCACTCAGTTGCATCGTACGCTTACGGATACCCGAGTTCAAGTCGTTGCCAGCCAAAATCAAGATAGCCACCACCCAAATCCATAGCAAGAGGATGATAAGAGTACCGATGGAGCCATAGAGGGCGTTGTAGCGCGAGAAGTTGGAGATATAGGTATTGAAAGCCACGGTGCCCAAAACAAATAAGGTGGTGGCAAGGATGGTTCCCGGACTGAAGATGACGAACTCACGATATTTCTTGCCTTTGCGTCTGGGATGTTTCAGTTCTACCCGATAATGCTCTTTGTATTTTACATTGCCGAAATAATACAGCAAGGCTATACCAAAACAGAGGGCAAAGATACCAATCACCCAACGCAACACACTGAAGAGGAAGAAGGTAAAGGTACCTCCTTGGATGATCTCGTGAGTCACCAGATACTTCAAAGCCATGCCACCCAAGGATATCAAGAGAACTGAAACGACCATCAGTGCACCGATAATCACCAACATGACGATGGCAAAGAGACGCTGCTCAAGCCAGTCGCGAAGGTTCAATTTCTTGCTGCGGAGATAATTGGCATAGACATTACGGAAGCCGTTGAAGAAGGCCACCACGCCACTCGACCCGAAGACAATACACAAGATAATACTTATCGACAGCAAGCCGTCGTGGGGCTGGTTCATGATGCCATCGATGGTCTCCGTCACAAAGTCGAGTGTGCCCGAAGGAATGAGGAAGTCGTTGATGAGCATCATCACACGCTCGTAGAGATGCGGGATGGGGATATAAGGAATCAGCGTGAAGAAAAACAAAATCAACGGGAAGAGTGCCACGAAGAAATTGAACGCCACACCGGCGGCACGGTCGATGGTACGGCCCTTGGTGAATAGCTTGATGAAGTCGCGCACGACATCAAGGAACGGCAATTTGGTGCCAGGGAAACGCACCCTACGCAAATAGTTGTCGTCGCGGTTGTACCAAGCCTTGGCTGCGTCGATCTTTGCGTTGATCCACAGCTTCAGTTTACCGTCTTTCTTTTCTTTTTCTGCCATAATTCTTAGTGAATTAACTTGCAAAAATAGTGGTTTTATTGCAACAAGCCCACAAAAATCGTAATTTTGCGGCATGAATACACAAGAAACCATCTCACACGAGGGTATCGTGACCAAGATCACCGACGAGGAACTGGAAATCAAGATACTGGCACAAAGCGCCTGCGCTGCCTGCCACGCCAAGAGTGCCTGCGGCATGGGCGAGCAAGCGGAGAAGATCCTCACCGTGCCTCGTCCCAAGGACAAAGACTTCGCCCTCAACCAAAAAGTCAACGTCAGAATGGGCATCGGGCAAGGCAACAAGGCCGCCGTCTTGGCCTATCTTCTTCCTGTCATCCTGCTGCTGGCCGTGCTCTTTGTATGCCTCGGTCTGGGCTTGAGCGAAGGTCTGTCGGCCCTCATCAGCTTCATCGCGCTGATACCTTATTATATTGTCCTCTACCTGCAACGCGACAAACTCAAGAAACGGTTCGAATATACCATTGAATAAAAAACGGAAAAAAACTTTTGTCAAAAAAAGGAGTTTCCGTATTTTTGCAGGTTGTTTTGACGAAAACAAACTCAAAATTCTATACAGATGAGTAATACTTTACTAATTTCCTTAGCGGTTCTCGGAATCCTGGGCGGCATCCTTGCCGTGGTTCTGTACTTCGTTGCACAGAGGTTCAAGGTGGAAGAGAACCCTTTGATTGATGAAGCGGAAGCTTGTCTGCCCGGCGCCAACTGCGGCGGCTGCGGCTTTGCAGGCTGCCGTGCCTTGGCCGAGGCTTGTGTGAAGCAAGCCGCCGAGAAAGGCAACATCGACGGTCTGGCCTGTCCTGGCACCGACATGGGCAAGGTGGCCGCCGTCCTGGGACTGACCGCTGGCACCTTCGAGCCCAAGATCGCCGTGGTGCGCTGCAACGGCAGCTGCCAGAACTCACCCGCCAAGGTGCATTATGAAGGCGCTGACATCTGCGCTTTCGCCACCACCCTTTATGCCGGCGAAGGCGGCTGCTCAAAAGGCTGCCTCGGACTGGGCGACTGCGTGAAGAAGTGTAACTTCGACGCGCTGCACATCGACGAAGAGACGGGACTGCCCGTCGTCGACCCCGACAAGTGCGTGGGTTGCGGCGTCTGCGCCCGCACCTGCCCGCGCGGTATCATCGAGATCCGTCCGCGTGGCAAGAAAGACCGTCGCGTCTACGTGTGCTGCTCCAACACCGACAAGGGTGCCTTGGTCATCAAGAACTGCGCGGTGGGTTGCATCGGCTGCCAGAAGTGCTTGAAGGAATGCCCCTTCGAGGCCATCGAGATGCGCGGCAACCTGGCCTACATCGACCCGGCCAAGTGCAAGGCCTGCGGCAAGTGCGCCAAGGTGTGTCCGCGTGGCACCATCCATGCCGTCAACTTCCCCGCCCCCAAGCCTGAACCCAAGGCCCTGGAAGGCGCCGAGCCGGCCGTCAAGATCGAGCCCCAAGCACAGCCTGTGGAAGTGAAAACTGAAGTCAAACCCGAAAACACCGTCACAGCATGAACCCGATAAAGACTTTCAAAAAGGGTGGCGTCCATCCGGAAGAGAACAAGCTTTCGGCCGACAAACCCATACAAGACTTCCCGATGCCCAAGCAGATCATCGTCCCGTTGGGACAATGCCTCGGCGCACCGGCTGAATGCATCGTCAACAAAGGCGACCGCGTACTGACGGGTCAACTCATCGGCACGGCCAAGGGCTTCGTCTCGGCCAACGTCCACTCGCCCGCAACCGGCACCGTCGCCAAAGTCGACGTGGTGATGGACCACACGGGCTACTACAAACCCGCCGTCTTCATCGACCGTGAAGAGCAAGACGAATGGGCAGAAGGCATCCTCGTCACTGACGAGCTGCTTACCGATATCAAGCTCGACTCCAAACAAATCATCGACAAGGTGAAAGAATGCGGTATCGTCGGTATGGGCGGTGCCACCTTCCCCACCCACGTCAAGCTGATGGTCCCCGAAGGCAAGAAAGCCGAATACATCATCATCAACGCAGCCGAATGCGAGCCTTACCTGACATGCGACTACCGTCTGCTTCTTGAGAAGACACAAGAGTTCCTCATGGGCGTCAAGATCCTCATGAAGGCTGTCAACACCGACAAGGGCATCATCGGCATCGAACAGAACAAGATGAAAGCTATCGAGCTGTTGGACAAGACCATCAACGAGCACAAGGACTTATACGCTGGCATCGAGGTGCAGCCTCTGAAGACCAAATACCCACAAGGCGGTGAAAAACAGATCATCAAGGCCATCACGGGCCGTGAGGTGCCGTCGGGCAAGCTGCCCATCGAGACAGGTTGCGTCGTGGTCAACGTGGCCTCGACTTACGCCGTTTACGAAGCCGTGCAGAAGAACAAGCCTTTGATTGAGCGTATCGTCACCGTCACAGGCAAGTCGGTCAAGAACCCGGGCAATTTCCGCGTGCGCTTCGGCACCCCTGCCGACCTCCTTATCGAGGCCGCTGGCGGTCTGCCTGAAGACATCACCGACGTCATCAACGGCGGTCCCATGATGGGCAAGAGCGTGTCGGTCACCAACTTCCCGTGCATCAAAGGCACGTCGGGCATCCTGCTGATGACCCTCAAGGAAGCGCAAGACCGTCGTCAGACCAACTGCATCCGCTGCGGCCGTTGTGCCAAGGCCTGTCCCATGGGCCTGCAGCCCTTCCTGCTCCACAAAGTGGCCAAGCAGAACGACTTCGACGAGACAGAGAAGAACCACATCATGGACTGCATCGAATGCGGTTCCTGCGAGTTCACCTGCCCCGCCAACATCCCGCTGCTCGACTACATCCGTTACGGCAAGGCCAAGACGGGCGCCATCATCAAAGCTAGAAATCAAAAATAAAAGACCATGAATAAATACACAATATCTGGTTCGCCGCATGTGCATTCGACGGAAAACACGAGGAAGATCATGTATCGTGTGCTCCTCGCCTTGCTTCCCGCCCTGCTTGTGGCCATCTATTATTTCGGCTGGTATGCCCTCCGCCTGACCATCGTCACGGTGGCCGCCTGTATGCTGACCGAATGGCTCATTCAGAAATTCCTTATCAAAGGCCCCTTGACCATCAACGACGGCTCGGCCGCGCTGACGGGTGTGCTGTTGGCCTTCAATGTGCCCGCCAACCTTCCCATCTGGATGGCTATCGTGGGCAGCGTCGTCGCCATCGGCATCGGCAAGATGGCCTTCGGCGGCTTGGGCAAGAACCCCTTCAACCCCGCCTTGGTAGGCCGTGTGTTCATGCTCGTGTCGTTCCCGACCGCCATGACCACCTGGCCGCAGGCCGCTCCTATCTTCAAGGCCGGCTTCTTCACCGATGCCGTCACGGGTCCCACCCCGCTCGGCCTCTTGAAGGAATCGGGAGCCTCATCGCTCGACCACGCACAATTCATCGACATGGTACTGGGCAACCGCGGCGGTGCTTTCGGCGAGGTCTGCGCCATCGCCCTGTTGCTTGGCGCCATCTACCTCATCTGCCGTAAGGTCATCGACATCTGGACGCCGTTGAGCATCCTGCTCACCGTGTTCATCTTCACGGGCATCTTTTACCTCATCAACCCAGAGGCGTACATTGCTCCGTGGTACCACCTGGTATATGGCGGTCTCATCCTCGGCGCCTTCTTCATGGCCACCGATATGGTGACCTCACCGATGACGGTACGAGGCAAACTATTGTTTGGCTTCGGCATCGGTGCCATCACGGTCATCATCCGTCTGTGGGGTGCCTATCCCGAAGGTGTGTCGTTCGCCATCTTGATTATGAATGCCTTCACACCGCTCATCAACAAGGCCTTCAAGCCCAAAGTGTTCGGCGTTGTCAAACCCTCTAAAAAGTAATCGCCATGGCAAAGAAACCATCCACTTTAGTTAATATGCTCGTCGCCCTGCTCGTCATCGCAGCGGTGTCGGGCGGCGTGCTCGGCTTGGTTTATGGCGTGACCAAAGACGCCATAGCCGAGGTCGACCAGAAGAAGAACGAAGCTGCCATCCAGGCCGTGTTGCCTTTGGAGGGCGAAATCAACTATGAGGCCGACACGATACAGTTCACTTATGAAGGTGTCGACATGACCTTCCCCTGCAACCTTGCTTTCGATGCCAACGGCAACTTCCAAGGTGCCGCTGTGAAGACTAGCGAAGGCGGCTTCGGCGGTAAGATCGACATGATGGTCGGCTTCCTCGCCGACGGCACCATCAAAGGCACCTCGGTGCTGTCGCACGCTGAGACCCCTGGCCTCGGCGCCAACATGACCGGCAAGTTCAAGGACCAGTTCGTCGACAAGAACCCCAACGACTTCAAGTTGATCGTCAAGAAAGACGGCGGCGACGTCGACGCCATCACTGCGGCCACCATCACTTCGAGAGCGTTCTCGAAGGCGGTCGACAAGGCTTACCAAGCCTTCATGGCCAACAAGGCACAATTCATGAATAACGCTCCCGTCGAGGAAGAAGTTCCCGTTATGGAAGAGGCTCCCGCTGTGGAGAACAATGAAACGGAAGGAGGACAAAGCAATGAGTAACAACCTGCAAACCTTTACCAAAGGCCTCATCAAAGAAAACCCCATCCTGGTGCTGCTGTTGGGCTGCTGCCCGACCTTGGCAACGACCACCAGTGCCATCAACGGCATGTCGATGGGTTTGGCCACCACCTTCGTACTGGTGCTATCGAATATCTTCATCTCCTTGCTGAAGGGCTTCATCCCCGACAAGGTGCGTATCCCCTGCTTCATCGTGGTCATCGCCTCGTTTGTGACGGTGGTGCAACTCGTCATGCAGGCCTATGTGCCCGACATCTATGAAACCCTCGGCCTGTTCATCCCCCTCATCGTGGTGAACTGCATCGTGCTGGGTCGTGCTGAGGCTTTCGCCTCGAAGAACCCCGTGTGGCCTTCACTGTTGGACGGCCTCGGCATGGGCTTGGGCTTCACCCTCGCCCTGACGCTGTTGGGCTGCCTCCGTGAGTTCCTCGGCAGCGGCTCCATCTTCGGCCTCACCATTCTGCCCGAGACGGCCAACATCCTGGTGTTCATCCTGCCTCCTGGCGCCTTCATCTGCCTCGGCTTCGTTATCGCTATCGTCAACAAATTCAAAAAAGAAAGTCACTAAGCCATGAAATACCTCATCATTATCTTATCGACCATCTTGGTCAACAACGTGATCTTCTCCCAGTTCCTGGGTATCTGCCCCTTCTTGGGCACCTCTAAGAAGACCTCCACTGCTTTGGGTATGGGCGCTGCCGTCATCTTCGTGTTGACCCTGGCCACCCTCGTGACATGGCTGACGAACCAGTACATCCTGATTCCCTTGAAGCTGACCTTCTTGCAGACCATCGCCTTCATCCTCATCATCGCCGCTTTGGTGCAGATGGTGGAGATCATCCTGAAGAAAATCAGTCCGTCGCTATACACCGCCTTGGGTGTGTTCCTGCCGCTGATTACGACCAACTGCGCCGTCCTCGGCGTGTCGCTGACCGTGGTCACCAAGGAATTCAACTATGGCGGCGTGGCCCACATGCTGAGCCTCGGCGAGTCCATTGTCTATGCCGTCGGTATCGCCCTCGGTTTCGCCATGGCCTTGGTCATCTTCGCCGGCATCCGTGAGCACATTGACCTGATGGAGCCTCCCAAAGGCATGAAAGGCACGCCTATCGCCCTGATCACCGCTGGCATCCTTGCCTTGGCGTTCATGGGATTTACAGGCATCGTATAACGAGCCGCACACCGCGGTGTGTTTTGGGACACGGATTTCCCAGAGGAACACAGAGGATTTATTCTCTGCCCTATGTGAGGTCCGTGTCCGTTTTTTTGTTATCTTTGCAGACATGAAACGGTGGTGTTCCATAGTGTTTCTTGTTGGGATTGTGGCGTTTTCGGCCTGCAACCGCTTTGTAGAGACGCGCCATGGCACGTCTCTACCAACCGACGTGTCGCCCGAATTGTCCGCCATCGACAGCCTGATGTGGCAGCGGCCCGACAGCGCGTTGGCTGTGCTGAGGGATTATTTAGACAATGACGGCGGAGACGCGGCACGCCATGCCTCTACGGGCGGAACATTCGATAACCATTATGCCCACCTCTTGTTAGCAGAATTGTTATATAAGAACTACCAGTTCCAGACCAACCGCGCGGAATTGTTGGAGGCGGTGGATTATTACGATTCATTGTATGCGTGTACAGACGTTGCGCGCAACGTCTCTACCAACGCCTTTTTGGACGCCCGCTCCCATTACATTAATGGTGTGGGGTATTACGAACAGGACAATGTGGTGGAGGCCTGTAAGGAATATTTTAAGGCATTGGAGGTGATGGAGAAGTGTTTCGAGGAAGAGGAATTAATAAATGAAAAAGCACAATTTCTAGCATATAACTATACTAGACTGTCAAGCATATTCTCTGATCTCTATCTTCATGAGCAGGACATTTTTTTTGCTCAACAATCCATGACTTATTATAACAAACTGGACTTACCATCATGGAATACTGCACGAATGCTCAATGAAATTGGTTCGCAATATGACATGATGAAACAATTGGATAGTGCAACTTATTATTATCAGAAAGCAATAAATGTCTTGGACGACACTATCACCTTGATTTACAGAGATATTTCTGCGCACCTAATCTATCTAGAATACAAGAAAGGTGTGTGTCAGGCGGAGACGGCAGAACAAAGGTTGCGCTATTTGCTTCAAAGTTCAGAAAGTGACAGAGAAAGTCAAGTACGCCACATGAACATAGGGGAATTGTTTTATCACGAAAAGAGGTACGATTCCGCATGGATGTATTTGAATAAGGTATTTAACACAACATCTAATGTGGGCTTAAAAAGACAGGCAGCCGAATGGCTTGTGGAAATTGGAAGAGCGAAAGGATTGGAAACACATGCCTATACGGATTTCCTGGCTCCTTTTGCCAACCAAGAAGAAAACAATAGCGAGACAAAATCGCAACTGACCGAGTTATATAAAGTATTTGGACAAGCCCAACAGGAGCGGAAACATCAAGAAGATATTCGGCAACACCGTAAACGATTAATTTCAATTATCGCCGGATGGTCGTTATTGACGCTCATTATCATCGTCTTATTCTATTATTTCAGCAGGCGCCGTAAACAGCATTACAAAACCCAGATTGAAACCGAGCGACAAACTCATAAGATACAGCAGGCTGCTCTGGCGGGAAGGCTCAAACGTAGCAATATGGCCCTGAAAAAACAGTTGAAACATAACATGGAGAACAATAACGCCAACCCGATGCAGCCCAAAGCCGACAAATATGAGGACGAGCCTATTTGCCAGCAAATTTTATCTGTTTGTAATAATGAAAAAAATGCCATTAAGTCCACAGTTGCCCCTTCAGCCTATGCCGACATTGCCCTCACGGACACACAAAAGGCCGAGCTCAAAAATGTGGCTTTAGCGCATTATACGCCTCTGTTTGAAACACTGAAACAACAGCATCCCGAATTGAAGGAAAAAGATTTCATGTATTGTTATCTATGTCTTTTGGGCTTGGACAATATACAGATTGCCGCCATGTTACAATGTTCCTTCAGTACAATTTGGGACCGCGAAAAACGCCTGAAGAAGATCTTAGATTCCGAAGAACGTATTTCTGTTGTCCTTCATGGATTGATTATAAACTGATAATCAAGTTGTTGAATAAAAAACCGAAAAAACCGAATTCGTTTTCTCTTGACAAATCTTTTTTTTAGTCGTTGCTTTGCTTTTGAATTATTTACTAATTATCATTATGCAAAAGCACATCAAACAATAAACAATGTCTTCGGTGATGTCGTATTCTCCCTTGTTTTGGACAATTTACCATCAGATTCACAGCAATAAAGACCAAAAAAGAATAATAATAAAAAAAATACATACCTTTGCATACAAAACTACAAACAAAAAAAATGATAACGCCATGAAAAGAACGCTACTAACCATCCTACTCTGCACCATGGCCATGGGCATCGGTTACGCCCAATTCACCGATGGCATGGTGATGCAACCCTCCAGTGTCGTAGCAAAGCACTTCGATGCCTCAGGGCAGCTGATCAACGAAATGACCTCTACTTTCACTTATGATGAAGACGGGAAACTGATCCGTTATGACTTCCCAGACCATCAGCTTTGGAGCACTTACACCTACAACAATGACCTGCTGATGCAAGAATACACACGTCATGAAGGAGGCCACCCCGTCTACAGCGAATCCTTCCAATATACATACGAAAACTACAAAGTCAAGACCAAATCACATCTTTGGGGAGCCATGAATGCCAGCGAATACTGGATCTACGAATACAATAGCGAAGGCAGGGTCGAAAGGATAGACTACAAGGATGAATATGACGACGACTATCATATGCATTGGCTCTATGAATACGAGAACGATGGCAAGACCAAGATTGAGAACTACTGGACCTCATGGATCAGCCAAGGCATGTTGCTCAGAAAGAAAACCGTTTACCAATATGACGAAGCCTATAATTTGCTTACAACACATGTCGAGAACTACAGTGTTGAAGGCGAACTGGTCCAAACGACCCTGACCACCTACACCTACACGCCAAGCGGCAAGAAGGATTCGGAAATCACCCAGACGCTCACCGACGGCGAATGGGACAATACGGAAATCATCCGGTATGTGTATGATGACAACGACCGCGTGACGGAATGGCAAGTGGGTGCCTGGTCGGACGAAAAGGGAGACTGGACGCTTACAAACAAAACCATCTATGCATTGGACGAGGAAGCGTTGACCTTGACTATGACGTTCTACAAGAAAAGCGGCGAGGAATGGACATGGGAAGACTACGGATGGCTTGTCAACCATATCCAGCCTTTGTTTTACGAGCCTTATCTGACCGAACAGGAACACGCCCTACGCTTCCATGCCTACGACGACCTGTATGACAGCGAACATATCAACCAATTCGTTTTTACGCTTACTGAGACGAACGAGCCCACCTATGTGAATACCCATGAGCAACAAGGCTCGAAATTCAGCATCTTCCCCAATCCAAGCCAAGGCCAGCTGAAGGTAGAGTCCCCTTTAGACAACACCGTTATCCGTATTTACAACTTACAAGGTCAATTGGTTATGGCCAAGTTATTTGATTTCAACACCGACATCAATGCCGAGAATTTGCCTTCAGGTATCTATCTTTGGGAGATATGGCACAACAGCCAGAAGCAGGCCTGTGGCAAATGGGTCAAGGAATAATAAAGATAGCATTGTGTGATTTTTTGAACATTTTCCCTTGCATTTTAAAAGAAAGTCGTAATTTTACGGCTTTCTTTTTTGTTTGTATATTGAAAAACAACATAATATGAAACGTATCTTATCTACGCTAGTTCTACTAATGGCCTTGCCCTTGTTCTCCATCGGCCAGGACTTCACCATCACCGCTTCCGACCGCGGTCACATCAGCCTGCATTTCGAGCTCGGCGACTATAGCATCGACACCGTCGTGGTCGACGGTGAGATCATGCACAGCATAGCCACAAAAGGCATAGTAGTGCCTAACGAATACGGTCTGCCGGCACTGCCCACCTTCAACCGTTTCATCGCCATTCCGCAAGGCGCCAAAGCCATCGTCGACGTCAGGATGAGTCGTGACGAACACATCATGGGCATCAACATTTCGCCCTCGGAAGGCAGCCGCTGCGAGAACGACCCTGAGCCTCCTTTCTTCAAAGACCCGAAGGTGTATTCCCGCAACTGCTTCTATCCATCGGAGGCATGCTGCACCGCCGAGCCTCAGCAACTGCGTGGTGTCGACGTGATTCATATCGGTCTCAGCCCGTTCCAGTTCAACCCCGTGACACACGAGTTGGCTGTCCACCGCTCGATGGACATCGACATCCGCTTCGAGGGCGGCAACGGGCACTTCGGCGACGATCGCCTGCGCTCTCCGTATTGGGATCCTATTCTGCAGAATAACATATTGAACTACAGCAGTCTGCCGAGTATTGACTATGATGCCCGCAGACAAGAATGGTCAAGAAACCGTGCCACAGGATGCGAATACCTCATCCTAACGCCCGACAACGAAGCCTTTATCGAGGCTGCACAGGAGTTGGCTAACTACCGCACCCGTCAAGGCATCCTCACCAAGGTGATGGCTATTGGGGAAACAGGTTCCACCACACCCGGCATGCTCAGGTTGTGGGTCAGAGACATCTATGCCAACTGGGACATTCCTCCAGTGGCCGTGTGTATCTTAGCCGACCATGGCGAGGACATGACCCATTACATCCCAGCATTCCGCACCCAGAGTCCCAAAGACGGTTTCATCTCATCTGACAACCCCTATGCCGACATCAATGACGACAACCTACCCGACATCAGTTTCTCGCGTCTTGTCGCACAAAACGAGTCGGAGCTGCCCATCTTCATCGGCAAGCAGATGGAGTATGAATACACCAACCCCTGCATGAACCTTTACTACTACAAACACCCTTTGACGGCCTCGGCATGGCAGACCACCTTATGGTTCCAAATCACCATTTCGACCATATACGGCTATCTCAGCCAACACGACAAGTTCCCCACCCGACTCAGCGAAATCCATTCCGGCACGCTGAGCGACCAGTGGTCGAGCGCCTCGGGCACCAGTGCCATCACTTCCTATTTCGGTCCCACCGGCCTTGGCTACATTCCTGCCACGCCTGGAGAACTCGGAGAATGGACGGGCGCCACCAAAGACGATGTCATAGAAGCCTTCAACCGAGGCGCCTATATTGTGCAACACCGCGACCATGGGTGGACACAGAAATGGTACCAGCCCCTGATCCTTGTCAGCGACTTCAACGCCATCAACAACGTAGGGCAGATGCCCTTCCTTATCTCGGTCAACTGCAAGACGGGAGAATACGACTTCAGCTCGAACTGCTTTACTGAGGCCTTGATGCGTATGACCCGAGATGGGCAGAATGCGGGCATCGTTGGGGCCATCAGCCCGTCAGGACAAACCTATTCCTTTGCCAACGACATCTTTTTATGGGGTGTCTGGGATCTCTTCGACCCAACCTTCATGCCCGATTACGGTCCCAATGCCAGCCATGTGGCCGAGTGGATCCCTTCTTTCGCCATGGTGTCAGGCAAGTATTTCCTTGACCTCCACGTCTTCCCCAACACCAATGCAGACATGCGCACCACCATCTACAACACCTTCCACTCCCACTGCGACGCTTTTCTGAGGGTTTTCACGGAAGTGCCTCAAATCATACAAGCCTCCCACGACTCGTCCATTACTTCTTTCTCCCCCTTCCACATCACTGCGCCCGAAGGTGTACAAATCGCTTTAAGCACCGAATACGGAGGAGAAGCACACCTGTTGGCCACTGCCACAGGCACTGGCGAGGAGCAGACCCTCTATGTCATGGAATATGTGCCCAACGGTTTAGTGCATCTCACCTTGACGGGACTGAATTACCTTCGTCATGAGGAAGACATCCCCTTGGTAGCCGTCAACGGACCTTTCGTCGTTGCCGACAGCGTCGCTTTCAACGACGGAGTCGCCCACCTTACTTATGGACAGTCAGCCACTATCGACCTCGCTGTCCGTAACGTCGGTACTGATGCCACCACTACAGGCACTGCCGTTCTTGCCAACGCCACCGGCCAGATGCAAATCGCCCAAGGGCAGACCGCAGTTCCTCCCTTGACGCCCGAGGAGGAGCAGGTGATTGAAGACGCCTTCCAGATTACGCTTTCCGAGAACATCCCTGACGGCACCCATGTGCCTTTCACCGTCACGACGGAATGCGATGGCATGGGGTTTGAACGCGAGTTTGATGTGGCCGTCGTCGCGCCACGCATCATTGCGGAGCTCGTCGACATCAACGACCAAGCGGGCAACGGCAACGGAGACCTGGATCCTGGAGAATACGCGACGCTCACCTTCCACCTTACCAACACAGGCCATTATAATGCCCATAGTCCAAATATTTCATTAAGGAACAACGAAGGTTACATCCACGTCCTCAATCCCGAGACCACCATCGACGACATGCCTATTGGAACCTCGACCGACCTCACCTTCGACATCTACGTCGAATACATCGCGGGAGAAGTGCCCTACGTCGAATTGCATCTTGACGCCAGCTGCGGGGAACTCGTTATGCCTAACAACATCAGATGCTCGATAGGCTTTTCGTATGAGAGTTTCGAATCCGGCATGTTCAACACCGAGTATTGGACCAACGACCCCGTCCATCCTTGGCAAATCATCAACTATGGTGCTTTCGACGGCAACTATTGCGCCTTGTCGGACACCACCATCACGCATGACGAATCGTCATCGCTGTCATTCACCTACACCTCAAACGAAGAAGGCACCTTTGAGTTCTATAGTAGGGTCTCATCGGAATCCAACTATGACTTCCTGATATTTTATATCGACGATGAGGAGAAAGCCAGATGGTCGGGAACAATAGAATGGTACAACCATTCCTACACAGTGAGGCCGGGGCAACACGTCTACACGTGGACCTACGAAAAAGACTACTCTGTCAGTTCAGGAGCCGACTGCGCCTGGATCGACTACATCTTCCTGCCGCCCTATTTGGACAACACCGCCGAACAAAACGCCCTCCCGCTCACGCTATATCCCAATCCCACTACTGACCAAGTCAGCATCGGACTGGAGCTGGAAGGCGATTTCATCATCCAAGTCTTCGATGCGAACGGACAATGCATCCTTGAAGAAAAGAACCTCAGCACCCTTTCCTTTAAAGGTCGCCCTGCAGGCATGTACCACATTGTCGTGCAACAAGACGGACAAAGCTGGAGCCGAAGGATCATCAAGATGTAGCCTGTCGATACAAAAATGATGCATTTCATCAGAAAAATGCACCTTAATTCCAAAAAAGTGCGTATCTTTACGCGCTTTTTTAATTTAAATAGGTAGTTAAATCAACAAAATAACCGTACCATGAAGCTTATTACACGTACACTCGTTTCCGCCATTCTGCTGTTTTCGGCAATGGCCTTGAATGCACAGACGCGCGATTTCAATTTCAACAACTCGGCCCAAAAAGAAGGCCTCAGCGTCGAGCAGAACACCCGTTCCGCCATCACGATGCGACATGCGTTGAAACATATTGAGATCCTCAACATCACCGACAACGGCTATACCGGCGACGTCATCCAAGGCGGCACGGGCATCAGCCTGCCTGCCAACGCTGGCGAGCCCGACCTGCCTAGCTTCAGCCGTTTTGTGGCCGTGCCTAATGGCGCCACTGCCCATGTCGAGATGGGTTACCGCAGCATGACTACCATTCAAAACGTCGACCTTCTGCCTGCTGCACCCATTAAGTTCGACACCGACGACAGCCCCAACACCTACGAACGGAACACGAGCATCTACAATAAGAATGCCTTCTTCCCCGAGCAGCCTGTCACCATCAGCGAGCCTTTCAGCCTGCGTGGCGTGCAGACCGTGGCTGTCACCGTGGTTCCCTACCAATACAACCCCGTCACCAAAGAGCTGCGTGTGTACGACGACCTGCAGTTCGGCATCCGCTTCGACGGCGGCAACGGCACGTTTGGCGACAACCGCCTGCGTTCCCCCTATTGGGACCCCATCCTGATGCAGAACCTGGCCAACTACAACCAGCTGCCCGTCATCGACTATGAAGCCCGCATGCAGGAATGGGTCAACAACCGTCCCTCGGGCTGCGAATACCTCATCGTCATCCCCAACAACGAGAGCTTCCGCCAATATGCCAACCAACTGGCCGAATACCGCATCCAACAAGGTATCCTCACCGAGGTGAAGAGCCTCAGTGATATGGGCTGCACCACCACCGACCAGATGAAGAGTTACTTCCACAATGCCTACAACAGTTGGGACATCCCGCCTGTAGCCGTGCTGCTCCTTGGAGACCACAACGCCAACATGAGCGTAGGCATCCCTGCAGAATACACCTACCACTCAACCAGCTATGGCAACTGCATCACCGACAATGGCTATGCCGACGTCACGGGTGACCTGCTGCCTGAGATGGCCTTCTCGCGCCTCGTGGCCGCCAACGCCAACGAAGCCCAGATGATGGTGAGCAAACAACTGGAATACGAATACACCAACCCCAACTTGGATGCGGCCTCCTACGACCACCCCATCACCGCCTTGGGTTGGCAGACCGAACGCTGGTTCCAGATTTGCTCTGAAGTGGTAGGCGGCTATTGGCGCAACCAAGGCAAGAATCCCGTGCGTATCAATGCCATCTATAGCGGTTATCCTGGTAACCAATGGTCGAGCAACCAAAACACCTATATGGTGGTCAACTATTTTGGTCCCAACGGATTGGGCTACATTCCTGCCACGCCTGCCGAACTCGGTGGATGGACAGGCGGTACCGCTGCACAGGTCGTGAATGCCGTCAACAGCGGCTCCATGTTGCTGCAACACCGTGACCACGGCTACTACCAAGGTTGGGGCGAGCCTGACTTCAGCACCAGCAATGTGGCCCAGATGAACAACGTGGGTAAGATGACCTTCGTCAACACCATCAACTGCCAGACCGGCACCTTCGACCACACACCTGAATGCCTCATCGAGGCCTTCATGCGTCGCACCAGCGGCGGACAGAACGCCGGTGCCGTGGGTTGCATTGGACCCACCCAGACCTCCTACTCCTTCGTCAACGACGCCTATGCTTGGGGCATGTACGACCAATACGACCCGCAATTCATGCCTGACTATGGTCCTTACGCCAGCTATGAAGGCAACTGGAGACCTGCTTTCGGCAACGTGGCCGGCAAATACTTCCTTGCACAAAGCAACTGGCCCTACAATGCGAATAACAAGGCCATCACATACAAAATGTTCACCGCCCACTGCGACGCCTTCCTGACGCTCTACACTCAGGTGCCCACCGCCATGACGGTCAACCACCCCGCACAAATCACGGCTGCCACAACCAGCATCAACGTGACTGCCCCGCAAGGCGCCGTCATCGCTCTGACACGCAACAACAACATCCTTGCCGTGGCCACCGCCACAGGCAGCAGCCAAGTCATGACCTTTACTGCCCAGCCTTCGAACTCCAACATCACCATCGTGGCCACCAAACAGGACAAGCTTCGTTATGTGGGCACGATCCACGTCATCAGCGAGCCCAACCTCAGCGTGACTGAGCTGACTCCGCACGATGCCAACGGCAACCACCAGCTGGAATCGGGTGAGCAGTCGTCGTTCGACATCACCATCAAGAACACTGGCGACCAAGCCTCCACGATAGCCACAGCCACCCTCACCACCGAGACGCCCCAATACGTGACCATCAACGAAAGCACGGCCACCATCCCCGCTCTGAGCCCCAACCAAACCACCAACCTCGAAAGCGCCTTCGGCATCACCATCTCGAACAACGTGCCCCATGAGACCCCGCTTCTGTTTAAGCTCACCATGGTCAGTGGCAATCACACCTGGAGACACGACTTCAGCTTCAATGCCTTCGCTCCCAGAATCAAAATTGATGATATTATGACCATCATCGACGGCGGCACGGTGAAAGGCAACAACAACGGACGTCTCGACCCAGGCGAAACCGCCGAAATCACCTTCGTTTACGAAAACAACGGCGGTATGACTGCCAACGACGTCGTGGCTACGCTTACCACCTCGAACCAACAATACATCACCATCAGCAATCCCACCATCACTACTCCTGTGGTGAACGTCGGACAAAGTATTGAGGCAACCTATACTGTCAGCGTGTCGGCCAACATGCCTAAAGGCGAAGCGGCCTTGTTCGCTCTCAACGTCGTTTCAGGCCCCTATACCGCTATAAACTCCTTCTCACATCGTGTCGGCCTCGACCTCTCCCATTTCGAAAACGGCATGGGAGAGCTGGAATGGGAGAACGACCCCACACATCCTTGGACCATCGTCAACACCAACCCGAACCAGGGCAATTACTGCCTGCAGTCAGGTACCATCGGACATAACGAGACCTCCACGTTGAGTTTGACCTTCGAAGTGGAAAACGAGACCGACGAAATCCGTTTCTTTAGAAAGACCGACTGCGAACTGAACGGCGACAACCTCAAGTTCTACATCGACGGTGAACTGCAACAGGAATGGTCAGGCCAACTCAACTGGCGCGAGCTTGTCTTCCCTGTCACCCAGGGCGAGCATACCTTCACTTGGACTTACGAGAAGAACGCCTCTGGCACCAATGGTGCCGACCACGTATGGCTCGACGACATCCTCTTCCCCGTACGTCACATCAATTTCTCCTGTAACGCAGGTGCCAACCAAAACATCTGCCTAGAAGAAGAAGCCCATCTGCAAGCAGAGTCCATCGGCTACGAGAGCCTGCTTTGGACCACCAACGGCGACGGCAGCTTCGACCACAACGACATCCTCAACCCCATCTATACCCCTGGCCAGCAAGACCTGGAAAACAAGACCGTCACCTTGACCCTCACCGCCACCAATGAGGCGGGCGAAACCCTAAGCGACAACGTGATCGTCAACTTCCATGAGGCAGCCAGCATCGAGATGGAGACCGAAGGCGAGATCTGCGAAGGCGAGAGCATCAACCTCAGCGCCATCACCCACGAAGCCGGATTCACCACATGGTCAACCGACGGCGATGGCAGCTTCAGCAATTTGGCCAGCATCGAGACCATCTATACGCCAGGCGAACAAGACATCGCCAACGGCAGCGTCACCCTTACCCTCACCACCATTTCGCCTTACGGCTGTGGCGACGCAAGCCAAGACTTCCTCCTCACCATCCATCCGCTGCAACATACCGAGTTTGACATGGCCACCTGCGGCGCCTATTCTTGGAATGGCGTTGAATACAGTGAGGCTGGCGACTATATGCAAGTGCTGCAAAGTGTTTATGGCTGCGACTCTACTGTGGTCATGCACCTCAGCCTTGTCGACAGCTACAACACCGAATCAGAGGTGACCGCCTGCAGCAGCTATGTTTGGGCTGGAGAAACACTGGTCGAGAGCGGTATCTATGAACATACCTTCACCTCGATTCACGGCTGCGACTCAACCGTGGTGATGCACCTCACCATCGCTGAGCCTTCGCATGTAAACTTTACCATTGAGGCTTGCGACAGCTATACTTGGAACAACAACACCTACACCCAAAGTGGTGAATACGTGGATTATTTCATCAACACTATGGGTTGCGACAGTATCGTCACCTTGCACCTGAACCTCAACTACACTCCGGCTATCGGATCCATCAACGGTGACAGCGAGGTTGACGTGCGTTTGACACCCAACAGCACCTACACCGCCTTGAACGAGGAAGAACTAACGTTAGCGGATTACACTTGGAGTATTGAGCCTCAAGAAGCAGGCAGCATCGAGTCCAACAGCAGCCATGCCAACGTCACATGGAGCGACACCTTCCGCGGCGATGCCGTCATCAATGTGAAAGCCGAAAACGAGTGTGGCCTGTCAGAGAAGTCGTTGACCGTCAAAGTGAAGAACTCGACCGACATCGATGAATACAGTATCACAGCCAAGCTCTATCCCAACCCGACCGATGGCATCGTCACCGTCGAAGCCCAGAGTCTGCAACGCCTCACCATCATCAACGCCCTCGGCCAGACCGTCTACGACCGTGAGACGGAAGGCGACAGCGCACAGATAGAAATGGCAAGATTCGGAACGGGGACCTTCCTCATCCGCATCCAAACCGAGAACGGCGTTGCTATGAGACGCGTTAATGTAGTCAAATAATTCAGAAACACCAAGACAATGAAAAAACTGATCCTCGCCATAATATTATTGGTTCTCATACCGTTACGACACTTCGGGCAAACCCCTTATCGGCAATATTCCGATGAAGGTGTTGTCTTGGACTTCCACTCAATCAATAATGTCTACTTAAGGGCTTTCCTACTTTATAGCATCAACAATGACAACCGTTTCGTGCTGATTCCCGAAGAAAAATATGGTCAATTCACCCTTACCCCGAAAGACGATGACTGCCACTTCATGGAAGAGTTCGAAAGCTTCTATGCGGATGTTGAAAATGACTTCTCCTTGTTGAGCAAAATTGATGTCACTAACCAGATGAGTGTGTGGAAAAGCTCCGTAGAAGCTTCTGACTATCTCTCGATTATGATGGACGTGAATACGGCTAATATGAGAGCTGATAATGACCATTGCATTAACTCGATGCCTTTCTGCACTTCAGAAGTGATTGAGTTTGAAGCTGCTTACCAAGGCGGTGCCACTGGAGAGATTGGTCCCGAATACGGTTGCCTCTCCAGTCAGCCTTATCCTTCGTGGTATCACATGAGAATACATACTCCAGGTCAGTTTATCATTCACATGGAAGCACACGACAATTACGGCCAAGGCAATGACATTGACTACTGCATCTGGGGTCCGTTCAGCGACCCTTATGATCCATGTGTCGACGACCTGACTTGTGACAAATTAGTTGACTGTAGCTACTCTACCGCTAGTGTTGAAGACGCTTACCTTGGTTATCCTATTTCGGAACACAACCACGGTTCTTCGTCTCTCATTGATGGTAATTGCGTTACTTCTAATAACAATCCGCCTCATTTGCCTGAAGTGGGTGAGTACTATATCCTCGTGATCACTAATTATGCGCAAGTACAACAAACCATCTCCTTCACCAAGGCTCCCAACTCTGGCCCAGGGGAGACCGACTGCGGCATCCTGCCTGGTATTGCTACCAACGACGGTCCATATTGCGTCGGCGAAACCATCAGCCTGAATGTCACTGCACAAAGCGGTGCCACCTACAGCTGGACAGGCCCCAACGGTTTCACTTCCACCATGCAAAACCCCATCATTCCCAACTGCACCTTCGAGATGGGCGGCACTTATACCTGTGTCACCACGGTCGGCGGACAAACCACTACTGGCGACACCGAAGTCATCGTGTACGCCTTGCCCATTGCCAGTTTCACCCACACCGAAGTATGCGTAGGCAATCCCACCCAGTTGAACAGCACAGCCGAAACCGAACCCACCGGTCAGACCATCACGGGCTACTTCTGGGATTTCGGCGACGGAGAGACGGCAGAAGGACAAGAAGTCACTCACACCTATGCCGCGCCTGGCGAATATCAGGTAACCCATACTGTGGAAACGGGTCGTGGCCACTGCTCAGACGAAATCACCCAGACCGTTTCGGTCTTCGCCTTCCCCGAAGCCTTGGTGACCGCCTCGCCAAGTTCTGTGATGTATGGCGGCACCTCCACACTTAGCGTCAACGTTTCCACCCCAGGCAACTTCACCTACCATTGGGAGCCTGCCAATATGGTGGTCAACCCCAACGCACAGACCACGCAGACTATAGCCATCCAGCAGTCGCAGGAGTTCACCGTTACCATCACCAATACACAAGGTGGATGCACCACCACCCTTCAAGTCATGGTCAACATGGCCGGTTCCAACCTGATGGCTGAAGCCTCCGCCGACCAAAACGAGATCTGCGAAAACGAATCCACCACACTGCATGCCATCCCCACAGGCGGAACAGGCAATTACACCTACAGTTGGTCACCTGCCAACACCTTGAGTTCGCCTAATGCACAGCATCCCGTTGCCACACCGCCAGTAGGCACCACCAATTATACCTGCCTGGTCAGCGACGGCCTTACCGAACAACAGGTCTACGTCAGCGTCACCGTGCATCCCATCTATGAATATACCATGCCTGACCAAGACGACTGCGACAGCTACTATTGGGATCCCCAAGGACATGAGATCGTCTACACCGACCACGAAGCCTTGGATTACACCCAATCGGGCACCTACCACAGGACCTACCGCGACATACACGGATGCGACAGCTTGGTGACCATGAACGTTCACATCGACTACACGCCCACGCCGAGCGACATCTACCCCACCGATAGCGCCAACACCGCACCCCACTGGGTGGTCACCGCCACCGAGTTCCAAATCAACTCGTACGAATTCACCTTCTGGGATAACACCGGCCTGCCGCGTTGGGACTCCATACGATGGGCCTTCGAAGACCCCACCGTCAACTGGGTGCTCGAGCCTGACACCACAACCCAACCCGTGGGAAGAAGATGCAAGATGTATGTGCTCAACCATATCGACGACACCATCTGGCTCCGCGCCACAGTCTACAACAACTGCGCACCACAGGGTGTCTTCAGCCGCTATTGGTTCGTCTGCTCGTTCTACGACATCGACGAATTTGGTCCTTCGACTGGTTCCATCGACTTCAACGTGGTGCCCAACCCCAACAACGGCGAGATGCAACTCGACTTGGCTTCGCTCCGCGGCTTGGTCGACATCAAGGTGTACGACATGAGAGGCAACCTGATCGACAAATTCCAGACCCATAACGACAACAACGCAGGGCCTATCACCTACACCATGAAGCGACGCACGCAAGGCATCTACTTCTTCGTCGTCACTAGCAAAGACGGCATGCGAACCAAGAAAGTGGTGATACAGCCCTAACGACAAGTCTAACAAGTAGAAAAAAAAGCGGTTTCGGCCGCTTTTTTTCATTAATTTCTCCCGATTTTCTGGGTATTTTGGGATTTTTTGCTATATTTGTCGGTTGCAAATAAGGCATTTTTGCATGCCTTGTTCGCTTTGTTTTGATTTATAATTTTGATATTCAATAAATTAGAGTATTACCAATAAAACAAAAGACCATGAATAGATTCTCGAAAATTGTGTTGACGGCTTTATTGTTCTTAGCCCTTCCTATGAAACAATGGGCGCAGCAACCGCAAACAGTCTACACCTCGTCAACGATTAGCTTTGACATCACTGAAATAGCCAACTTCGACGAACGAATCTTTTTCATGTATCAGCTGGTCAATGACGGCCGTTTCGATGTCATTACCAGTGAAAACGACGGTGTTTTCGTCATCAGCGCCAACGAGGCTTATGAAGGCATCAACCTTCAGGAGGACTTCACCAGTTTCCGTACCCAAAATGCCAACGCCTTTTTGAGCATGGACAAGGTCCAAGCCGCCGAGTTGTCGTGCGACTATAAAGCCGCCCTGCCACTAGATCTCGTGCTCTCGCTGATGATGGACGTCTACAACAGGTCGAGGCAGAACAACACCTGCGCCAACTCCGACCCCTTCTGCACCGACAACGGAATGTATCAGTTCCCTGCTGGCGTCAATGCGGGTAGTGGCGAATCGGGACCCTATTATGACTGCTTATACACCACTCCTAACCCGGCTTGGTATCACATGAGGATTGCCAACCCTGGCAACATCAACATCTACATGTACAGTACCCCTTCGCACGACATCGACTTCTGCTGCTGGGGTCCTTTCACCGATCCTATCTCGCCTTGTCCCAACGGCTTGACTTCCAACAAAGTGGTGAGCTGCAGCTATTCTATCAATTCGACCGAAACCTGCGTCATCCCTTCGACAGCGCAAACGGGCGACTATTTCATCCTGGTCATCACGAACTACTCCAACCAATCGTGTAACATCTCCTTCAGTAAGACCGGCGGTTCGGGTACCACCGACTGCGGCATCTTGCCTCCTCTGGTCAATGGCGGCGGTCCTTACTGCGTCGGCGAGACCATCTATCTGACGGCACAAGGCCAGGCTGGTGCCACCTACCATTGGACCGGCCCCGGCGGATTCAACTCTAACCTTCAGAACCCCACCCGCCCGAATTGCACCTTGAACATGGCAGGCACCTACACCTGCACCATCACCGTGGGCACCCAGACCAACAGCGCCACCACCGAAGCCGTGGTGGTTTATCCGCAACCCAATGCCAACTTCACCTATACCTCGGTTTGTAGAGGCACACCCACCCAGTTTACCAGCACCTCTACCACCAACCCCAGCGGACAGCAGATCCAAAGCTACCAATGGAACTTCGGTGACGGACAAAGCGGAACGGGACAGAACGTGTCGCACACCTATGCCAATGCGGGCAACTATCAGGTAACCCTGACCACCTCATGCGGCAACGGGAACTGCACCAGCTCGAAGACCTATTCCGTGCCCGTCTATGCCGCTCCCGTAGCCTCAGCCACGGCACAGCCCAACACCGTCATCTACGGTGGCACCGCTACCCTCACGGCCAGCGCAGGCAGCACCGGTTCGTTCAACTTCCACTGGGAACCTGCCAACAAGGTGGTCAACCCCAATGCACAGACCACACAGACCGTGGCCTTACAGCAAACCACCACCTTCACCGTCACCGTCACCAACCCGCAAGGCGGCTGCAGCAGCACGGCACAAGTCACCGTCAGCATGGAAGGCTCCAACATGACCGCCATGGCCTCGGCCGACCAAAACGAGCTCTGCGAAGGCGAGTCGACCACCCTGCATGCCCTACCCTCGGGCGGCACAGGCAACTACACCTACAACTGGACTCCGGCCAACACCCTCAGCAACCCCACTTCGCAACATCCCGTGGCCACGCCTCCTGTAGGCACCACCACCTATAGTTGTGCTGTCAGCGACGGCATCACCACGCAGAACGTCAGCGTGACCGTTGTGGTGCATCCCAACGAAGTGGAAGACATCGACCACTACATTTGCGAAAACGACACATATTACTTCTACGGTGAGGACATCCAGACGCCCGGCGTCTACGAGCATCACACCCAGACCCAATATGGCTGCGACAAGCTCATCCGTCTGCACCTTTACAACTACGATACCTACGAGACTCCCATCACCGACCACTTCTGCCAAGGCGAGCATTATATGTTCTTTGATGAAGCGCTCTCATCATCGGGCATCTACTACCATACCTTGCAATCGGTTCACGGCTGCGACAGTATCATCAGGCTCAACCTCATCCAAGACCCGAGCTATGAAATAGAGCTCTGGGAGTCGACCTGTGAAGGCGGTCAGGGGTATTACTACAACGGCGACTACCTACAGCCCAGCCCTTATCCTTACACCTATCACTTCGAGACCGTCCTAGGCTGCGACAGCATCGTACAGCTCCACGTCGGCCAATCCGACTACAACTCAAAGACCTACAACGTGTCGATCTGCGCCACGGAATACACCTGGCCCTCTAACGGCATGACCTACACCGCGACGGGCGTCTACTACGACACCCTGTCGTACCCCAACTCCTGCGACAGCACCCTTGTCCTGAACCTTGAGCTTAGGCCCAGCTACACCAATGAGGTGGTTGTGACCGACTGCGACAGCTACCGCTGGAAAAACGACGCCTACAACGTGGACCTCACCTTCACGGAAAGCACCGTCTACACCCACCACTACGTCAACAGCTATGGTTGCAACAGCGAAGCTACGCTTTACCTCACCATCAACAACCACGACGAATACAGCTTCACTGTCGGTGACGATGAGAACTGCGATAACTATTACTGGGATCCCGAGGGGCACGAGATCATCTACACCGACCATGATGACTTGGATTACAACATGTCGGGCACCTATCATCGCACCTACAAGAACATCCATGACTGCGACAGCCTCGTGACCATGAATGTGCAGTTTGAATACACCCCCAACCCCACCGAGATCTATCCTATGGACGCCACCAACACGGCGCCCCACTGGGTCATTACCGCCACTGAGTTCCAAATCAACGCATACGAATTCAACCTGTGGGACCAGAACCCGAACTGCCATTGGGACAGCGTCACCTGGAGCTGCGACGAGGCACCGCAATGGGTGCTGGAGCCTTTTGGCAACAGGAACCAATGCTGCCGTGTCTATGTGCTCAACCAAGTCGATGACACCATCTGGCTGAAGGCCCATGCCTTCAACCGTTGCGCTCCCGAGGAAGGCATCGAGCAGCGTTATTGGCTCCTCAGCTCCTTCTATGGAGTGGAAGAGAACGGCAACACACAAACCAGCTTCGACGTCATACCGAACCCCAACAACGGACAGATGACGCTCAACTTCGAACATCTCACGGGCAAAGTCGACGTGAAGGTGTATGACATGCGAGGCATTCTCATTGACCAGTTCCAGACTTACAACAGCCAGGGACCGAGTTCTTACACCTATAATATGAAGCAGCGTGAAGACGGCATCTACTTCTTCGTGGCGACCAGCAAAGAAGGCACTGTGGCGAAGAAAGTCGTCATTCAGAAATAAGTTTTACCGGACATAGAATGAAGCGCTTGAGGAACATATTATTTCTTCTTGCATGCATCATCAGCCTGCCTGCGACGATGGCACAAAACACATCTACGCAAGGCAAGGAGTTTTGGCTGTCGTTCATGCACAACGGGTACAGGGATCACACCCAAGGCGGGTGGATCATCAACCAGGTGCTCATTAGTGCCAAGCGCGACTGCAATGGCACCGTCACCAACCCGTTGACAGGATGGTCGCATCCCTTTTCCGTTAGGGCTAACAGTATCACCACAGTGGAGATTCCCGAAGCGCAAGGCTACCACGACCAATTCAACTATGAGGCCATTTCGCAGAAAGGCATCAAGGTGGAAGCCAGCGACACCATCTCGGTTTATTGCACCAACATCGCACATGTTTCATTTGACGCTTCTTTCGTTTTGCCTACCGAGAGTTTAGGCGACGAATACATCATTCAAAGCTATGACCAATCAAAGACATTCTATGCCAACGCATATGTCACCAACAACGAGACCAGTTCCTTCCTTATCGTGGCCACAGAAGACAACACCGAGATAGCCATCACTCCTACCGTAAACACTCTAGGTGGACACCTGGCAGGCGAGACTTTCACCATCACCATGAATGCTGGGGAGACTTATCTTGTCAGGTCGACGAGGACCGGCGATCAGCGTGACTTAAGTGGAACCAGGATCCTGACTGGCGATTGCAAACGCATTGCCGTCTTCAATGGCAATACCCTCACATGCATCCCCACCAGCCTTGAAGACGGATATGACCATGTGTTCGAGCAAGCCATGCCCCTGCACTCATGGGGCAAAAGCTTTGTGGTGACCAGTTCGCGCAACCGCAATCGCGACTTCATCAAGATCACCTCAAGTGCCGACCACAACCAAGTCACCATGAACGGAGAACCGTTGGTTATGCTTGCAGCAGGACAGTCGTACACCTTCCCCATGCTGGAGTCCGAAGGCTCTTGCTTCCTTGAGTCCAACCAACCTTGCGCCGTATACCTTTTCAACAACTCAAGTTACGACCAGAACCCGGGAGGCGGACAGGGCGACCCCTCCATGGTTTGGATTGCACCCGTGGAGCAACGCATCAATGACGTGACCTTCTCCACCTTCGACCACCCCAACATCAACATCGAAGTTCATAGCGTCAACATTATCGTCAACACAGAAGACATTGCCCATGTGTATTTCGATGGCGAGCAGATCTCACCTTTGATGTTCACCCGTGTTCACGGCAACAACGAATATAGTTACACCCGAATGGACATCACCCATGGGGTGCACCGTATCACCTGTGCCAACGGCTTCAACGCTCACGTTTACGGCTTCGGCCATGCTAAAGGGTATGCCTATCTCGTCGGTTCCAACGCCATCAACTTGAGCAGCAGCATGACGCTCAACAACGAGGTGGTGCTACCCGACGAGACCTTCCTCTATTGTGTCGACGCACCCATCACCTTCAACGTGGAAGTCAACTTAACAGACTACGAACTCGTTTGGGACTTTGACGACGGCACCACCAGCACCTCCAACCAGGTGACCCATACCTTTAACGAGAGGCGGGTCTACGATGTCTCCTTGGCAATTACCAGCACCGAAGGCGGATGCTCAGGCTCGTCAAGCAACACCACACACTTTTTCGTTGACACCCGACAACAATATGTCGTCGAAAACGACGAGGTCTGCACCGGCGGACTCTACAGCGGCTTCGGCTTCAACAACGTGCTCATCCATAACGACACCCTACTCACCCGTTTGCAGGACAACCCCCTGCACCCCGAATGCCAAGACTCGCTGCTCCTTTACATCACGGCACGTCCCTCCTATCACATCCCCATCAACGACGGCCGCTGCTGGCAAGGCACGCCAGGCATCTACGACGGCTACGGCTTCAGCTTCCAATACGACCACCCCGGCGTTTATGACCGACAGCTCTACCTGCAGAGCGTGTATGGCTGCGACAGCGTCATCAACCTGCATCTCGTGGTCGACGACCAGATCAATGTCGAATTCGAGCATCACGAATGCGGCAGCAGCTACGTATGGAATGGGCAGACGTACACCGCCCCAGGCGTCTACGAGCAGTCGTTCATCTCCATCGGAGGCTGCGACAGCGTGGTGACCTTGCACCTCACCATGGGACAGCCGCAACACACCGGCTTCGACACCATCACCTGCGGCACCTTCCACTGGAACGGACAGGAATACAGCCAAAGCGGCAACTACCAACAGCACTTCCTCACCATCGATGGCTGCGACAGCCTTGTGGACTGCCATCTCACCATCTCAGGCAATGTGGAAGGCGCCACGACCAACATCTCGACGTGCGATTCCTACTATTGGATCGACACCGTCTACACCCTCTCGGGGCTTTATGACAAGACCCTTTACACCTCCTTAGGCTGCGACAGCGTCGTCCACCTCAACCTTCACCTGGACTACACCCCCGACCCTGCCGAGATCTACCCCGTCGACCCCGAGAACACGGCACCCCATTGGGTCATCACCGCCACCGAGTTCCAAATCAACGCGTACGACTTCATGATATGGGACAACAACCCACACTGCAGCTGGGACTCCATCACCTGGGCCTTCGAAGACCCTGAAGTCCATTGGGTGCTTGAGCCCGACACCACCACAACACCCGTGGGAAAACGTTGCAAGATGTATGTGCTCAACCAAATGGAAGACACCATCTGGCTCCGCACCACAGTGTACAACGCATGCAAGCCCGAGGGCGTGTCACAACGCTATTGGTTTGTCTGCTCGTTCTATGGCATTGACGAAGACGGCCCTTCGACAGGCTCAGGGACCTTAGGGACCTTTGACGTCGTGCCTAACCCCAACAATGGTGAGATGACCCTGCATTTCAGTCATCTCATTGGCAAACACGAAGTAAGGATCTACGACATGCGTGGCACGCTCATCGACCAGTTCCAGACCTCGAACACATCCGATCACTACACCCTGCCCTACCACTTCAAAACCTTGACGAGTGGCATCTATTGCTTTGTCGTCACTGGGAAATCAGGGACCTTAACCAGAAAAGTCATCATCCACTAACCTCGGTTGTTATTAAACCTACTACTACCGCACCTAATTAATAATAGGCACTACTATCACACTAAAAAACACCTATGATGAAACGCTCAAAAGCCATCTTGCTTTCGCTCCTGTTCCTGGTCATGCTCATACCGGCAAGCCATGCCCAAGATTTGTCCACCCAAGGCAAAGAGTTTTGGCTGTCGTTCATAAGCAACGGCTTCAAATACCATCCCAACATCCCACCCAGCGGCTGGGTACGCGTACAGCTCATGGTCAGTGCCAAGCGTAGCTGCGAAGGCACCATCCTCAATCCCAATACCGGTTGGAGACATGATTTCACCGTGGAGGCCAACAACATCTTCTCCATCGACCTTGAGGAGGAGCAGGTGTACATTGAGAACTACGAATATGAGCAGGTCGTCAACAAAGGACTGATGATCACCACGACGGATACCGTCTCGGTTTATTGTGCCAACATCGCCACCTATTCCTTCGACGCATCCTATGTGCTGCCCACCCAAGGACTGGGCGCTGATTACATCATACAAACCCATGAGCAGTCGACCGGAAGCTACGACCCCACCAGTGCCTTCGTCATCGTGGCCACCGAGGACAACACCACCGTCGACATCACCCCAAAAGTGAAGACTTTGGGCAACAAACCCGCTGGACAAGAGTTTAGCATAACCTTAAACAAAGGGCAAGCCTACCAGGTGCGTTCCAACGACGACCTCATGGGCAACCGCGACCTCAGCGGCACCAGGGTCACCTCGCGCGACTGCAAGCCCATCGCCATCTTCAACGGCAACAACCTGACCCTTGTCCCCAACAGTGCTACCAGCGACCAAGACTGCATCTTCGAACAGGCCATGCCGATACACTCGTGGGGCAAAAAATTCATTGTCACCTCGTCGCTCGACCGTAACAATGACTACGTGAAAATCACTTCGGCTGCCGACAACAACGAGATATACAAAAACGGTACGAGGCTCTGCACACTCAATACCGGACAGTCATACTCCTTCGAACTGCGCAGCTGGGATCAATCATGCTATCTTGAGGCCTCGCAGAGCTGCGCTGTCTACCTTTATAACACCAGCTCGAACGGCTCTAACACCGGCGCCCCCTCGATGCTGTGGATTGCCCCCGTCGAGCAGCGCATCGACGCCATCACCTTCTCCACTTTCAACTACAACCACAACAACGTCAATATCGCCAACCACTATGTGAACATCATCGTTGAGACCCAGGACATCGACCAAGTGTATCTTGACGGCATCCTCCTCGATGCCGACCTGTTTTCACCCGTGACCGGCAACAGCGACTACAGCTTTTACCGCAAGAACATCAGCCACGGTGTACACCATCTCAGCTGTCCCAATGGCTTCAACGCCCATGTCTATGGCTTCGGTCGTGCCCGAGGCTATGCCTATATGGTCGGCTCAAAGGCCACCGACCTTTCGACCATCCTCACCATCGACGACGTCGTGGTGAACAATGGCGACACCATCACCCACTGCACCCTAGCCCCCATGAACTTCGAGGCCGACATCAACTACAGCAACTATGAGGTGCTTTGGAACCTGGGCGATGGCAGTACCAGCACCGCCACCTCTTTCGTCCACACCTACTCGGAGCATAAGATTTACGAAGTCTCCTTCACCATCACCACGCAAGAAAACCCCTGCGCGGGCTCCACTTCAGTCACCACCGTGTTCTATATTGACATGCAAAACGCCCCAGGGCAGGACATCTTCGACGAGCTGTGCTTCAGTGGGCCCGGGGTGTACAACGAGTACGGATTCAACCTGCAATACGACGCGCCCGGGGTGTACACTGCTTCCCAAACCTTCCCCACGGAGAACGGCTGCGACAGCATCGTCAACCTGACCCTCGATGTGAACGAGATTATTGAAGGAGGCATGGAACACGTAAGCGGACACTGCGACACTTTCGAATGGAACGGCAACACCTATACAGCATCGGGCATCTATAACGACACCGTCACCAACCCCTCGGGGTGCTACACCATCTACCATCTCGACCTTGACCTCGACTTCACCCCCAACCCCACCGACATCTACCCTACCGACCCTGCCAACACCGCGCCCCACTGGGTAGTCACCGCCACCGAGTTCCAAATCAACTCGTACGACTACACCTTGCACGACATCAATCCCGAATGCGAATGGGACACCGTCATCTGGAGCCTGGAAGACGACGTCACTTGGGTCATTGAGCCTTTCGGCCCTAAGACCCAGAGTTGCAAGATCTATGTGCTGAACCAGGTGGAAGACACCGTTTGGCTCCATGCCAAGGTCATCAACGAATGCCATCCCGAGGGCATCGACCGCCGTTATTGGCTGGTCTGCTCGTTCTATGGCATTGAGGACAACGGCGGCCCTTCGACAGGCTCAGGGACCGCGGGAACCTTTGACGTGGTGCCTAACCCCAACAAAGGACAGATGACCCTCGAACTCAAGCACCTCACAGGCGACATCAACCTCAAGGTGTACGACATGAGAGGCACGTTGGTTGACAAACGACATTTCCTCAACCACGACGATGCCTATTCCTTAAGCTACGCCCTACCACAAACCGCCCCTGGCATCTATCTCTTCACACTATATGCCAAGGAAGGCACCATGACAAAGAAAGTTATACTATTAGAATAAACAAATCTACAACCATCCACAAAGTTATGAGACATCTCAAAGCCATTTTCATTTTCATAGCAGCATTGCTACTCATCCAAACATCAGCCAAAGCACAAGAGGCAACCACGCAAGGCACGGAGTTTTGGGTTTCCTATATGACCAACGGGCACAAATACATCTCCAATGCGCCCAACAACGGCAACTGGATCCTCACCCAATTGCTCATCAGCGCCAAACGCAACTGCAGCGGCACCATAACGAACCCGCAAACAGGCTGGTCGACATCGTTCACGGTAAACGCCAACAACATCACCACAGTCGAGATTCCCGAGACCCACAGCTATGTGGATGGCACCTCGGAGAGTGTGGTCAACAAAGGCTTGAAGGTGGTCACCGACGACACCGTATCGGTCTTCTGCACCAACATCGCGCACCTCTCCTTCGACGCCTCCTATGTGCTACCCATACAGAGTTTGGCCGATGAATACATCATACAAACCTACGACCAATCCCACTCTGCCGGAAGCCCGGTCCAAACGCAGAACCAAACCAGCGCCTTCCTCATCGTGGCCACTGAGAGCAACACCACTGTCGACATCACCGTCACCGAGGAGACCATGGGCGGACACCACGGCACCTTCACCACCACCTTGAACGAAGGGCAGGTCTATCAGGTGCGTTCAAACAACACCGACAACAACCGCGACCTGAGCGGTTCACGCGTCAAGGCACGCGACGGCAAGCGCATCGCTGTGTTCAACGGCAACAACCTCACCGCCGTGCCCACAAACGGTAGCAGCTTCGACCATATCTTCGAGCAAGCCATGCCTCTGCAATCGTGGGGCAAGAAGTTTGTGGTGACCAGCTCGCTCGAGCGCGAGAAAGACTACGTGAAGGTCACCTCGGCCTCCGACAACAACGTGATCCGCAAGAACGGCACAGCCATCGCCACACTTAGCATCAACGAGTCGATTGTCTTCGAACTGCAAAACAACGAAAAGTCGTGTTTCATCGACTGCACGGGACCCGCTGCCGTGTATCTCTACAACACCACGCGAGGCGGCAACTCCATCGGTGACCCCTCGGTGGTTTGGATTGCCCCCATCGAGCAACGCATCGACGAGATCACCTTCTCCACCTTCAACAACGAGAACATCAACATCAGCACCCACCATGTCAACATCATCGTCAACCGCAGTGACATCGGCACGGTGGAACTCGACGGCAACCTCATCCCTGCCAGCCAATTCGAGGACGTCAACGGCAGCGATGAGTACGCCTTCACCCGTCAGAACATCAACCATGGTGTGCACCATCTGCAATGTTTCGGCGGTTTCAACGCCCACGTCTACGGCTTCGGCGTCGCCAAGGGCTATGCCTACCTCGTAGGCTCAAAGGCCATCGACCTCAGCACGAGGGTCAACATGAATGGCACCTTCGTCCCCAAAGAAGGCACCTATGAATACTGTCCCAATGCGCCCATCACCTTCGAGGCCGAAGTCAACCTCGAAAACGCCTCCCTCCTATGGGACTTCGGCGATGGTACCACCAGCACCCAGAACCCCGTCAACCACACCTTTGCCGAGAAGCGTGTCTATGAAGTGGTGCTCACCGCCACCGCCAAGGGACAGAAATCGAGCGACGTGTCGCATTACTACGTCGACACCCGAATAAAGACCTTCACCGAAGAGGTGGAACTCTGCAAAGGCTCTGTCTACGCCGAGCACGGCCTCAACATCGTCATCACTGGCGACACCATCATTGGTGCCGAGATCGACAACGCCGTGCACCCCGTCTGTAAGGACAGCCTATTTGTGTATGTCACCGCGCTGCCTGGATTCTATGCCTCTTATGAGGATGCCCGCTGCTGGCGAGGATATCCCGAACTTTACGAAGGCCATGGCTTCAGCTTCATCTACGACCACCCCGGCGTTTACGACGAGCAGATCAGTGAGCCTACGCCCGAAGGCTGTGACAGCATCGTCGACCTGCATCTGGTCGTGGCCGACCGCATCATCAACCCTGACACGATAGTGCAAAGCGTCTGTTCCGACTCCTACACCTGGAATGGCGTCACCTACTACGAAGACGGCATCTACGACCAAACCTTCCCCTCCATGGCCGGCTGCGACAGCATCGTCACTCTGAAGCTCTCCTTATCGGAGCTCATCGAAGGCGGCACCGACGTCCTGACAGGCACCTGCGCAGGACTGGTTTGGCATGGCACCCTCTATAACACACCTGGCGAATACACCGACACCATACCCAGCAGTATGGGTTGCGACAGCATCGTCCACCTCGTGCTGACCATGCCCACCCCGCCCAAGCCCACCGACATTTTCCCCTTGGACAGCACCAACACCGCACCACACTGGGTCATCTCGAGCACCGAGTTCGACATCCATTATTACGACTACACCCTTGAAGACAGCCTCGTGGGTGCCGAATGGGACTCCGTCGTCTGGTTCTGGGAGACACCTTGTCAGTGGATACTGGAGCCTTTCGGCGAAAACAGCCGCTGCTGCCGCGTCACCGTGCTCAACCGTGTGGAAGACACCGTTTGGTTGCGTGCCCGAGTACACAACCCCTGCGACGAGAGCGACCGCATCGAGCGCCGCTACTGGTTCGTCTGCTCGTTCTATGGCATAGACGACATTGGCCCTTCGACGAACTCCGATGCCTTGCCGATCGACATCATGCCGAATCCCACCAATGGTGAGATGACGCTGCGTTTCGGCGATTGGAAAGGCCGTGTTGTCGCCAAAGTCTACAACACGACAAGCCAACTTGTCGACCAATTTGTATTGGACGTCAGCCCGAACGGCGAACATCATTATAGCCTAAGCAACTGTCGCAGCGGTATTTACATAATCGTGTTCGATTACGGAGACGGCATCGTCACCCGAAAAGTCAGTCTGATTAAATAACGTTTCGACAATAATAAACCATAAAAAAATTGCGTTCTCTTGTCGAAGATTAAACATTAATCTATACATTTGCAGATTATTTTCCCCATTTTAGGATGGGAGTTGCGCAAAAAAGCATTCAAAATGATGAAGAAGCACCTATTAATTACACTACTTCTCCTCTGTGGGCTGGGTTTCCTCAGTTCCTGCATCAAAGACGATCCTGAGGCCAACGCCACCGTGTACTATGGCTACCAGAAGATCCCGAACATCAACGAGTTTATGCCGCAGAGTCTGCTGACCGCTTTCAATCCCAACGACCTGCACTTTGGCGGAGAGCCTCCCAAACTCGAAGGCGCCTATATCGCCGACTCCGTTTGGATTACCGATGTGATCCTTGCCCCTGGCAGCCACTACAGACAGCAGCCCACCTCCATCCCGACGCCTCAGTACTTCCACTTCTTCGACCAACACATGGGCATCGCCAAGCTCAACTTCAAATATCCTAAAGGCAACCCCGGCGAATACGCCTACTTCCTCGAGCGCTCCGATGCCGACACCACCTTCAGCGTGGTCACGGGCAACCCCGATCATTTCATCAACGACAGCATCGCACCCTCGTATTTCCAGAACGGTTTCTACGAGCCGGAAAACTTCAACACCGTATATATCATGGGCACCGACCCCTATTTCACGATCTACTACTACGAAGTGCGTGACATCTCGTCGAAAGCCCAGCCGCTGAATGCAGTGATCTTCTCGGGCAAAGTCAGCCAAGAGACCATTGTGCACATCGACGACAGCGACACCGCCAACATCATCATCGACACCATCGTAAGGCCCGTCATCGAGGAGCTCAAATGGGGCATCGAGACCATGAAATACTACAAGGAAGGCACGAGCCTCGACCAGATCCTCTTCTACGGCTATCTGCCTTCGAAAGGCGACGTGATGCTGCTCGAGAACAAGAAAACGGTCCTCTCCGGCGATTTCCCTGAAGACTAATAACGAACCAAGACTTCCAACGCAATGAAAAAGTCAACCTCAATACTTCTCCTAGTCCTTTTACTTATTGGCAGTGCGGCTCACGCCCAGTTTAAGAAGCCGTTGCAGTCGTCAAGCAGGGCAACCTCCTCTGAGGCCAGATACAACATAGGCCTTGTAGGCGGACTGACCTCCACCTATTGGCTGCACTTCGGCGGGACGAAGACGCCCTACCACATGCCTTTCAACTTCGGTCCAACGGCAGGTCTCTCCATCGAGCGCATGATCAACAACAACAGCTCCGTCAGCCTCGAAGGCTTATTCGCCATGCGTAAGGACACCCTTAGCTACGAGGTGCTCAACTTCCCCGTGGCCGTCAACGAGAACAAGGACTATCTCCGCAAATACAAAGCCGACTATCAGGAAGTCAACGTGCAGTTGGTTTACACGCATTATTTCTCACAACGCAACATCAGGCCCTATGTCTTCGTAGGCCCTCGCTTCACCCTTCCTGTAAGTATTCCTAAAGAAGGCACCATGGTTTGGAACAAGCAGGAGATCCTGCACTATGGCACCGATAGTGTGTCATATATCCCTGTGAGCACCGACACCATAGCCGTCACGGCACAAGGCATGCGTCAATGGAATGCGGGTGTGGTGGCCGGCGTTGGCGTGCTCTTCAAGATCAACGTGGGCAACTATTACCTCCTGCTCAAGGCTGACGTCTCGGGCCATGCCGCCGTCATCAACTCGTTCACCAGCGAGGAGATCCACGGCGAGTCGCAACACGTGGTAGGCGCCGGTTATATCGACCCCTACCTGTTGGGCATGCGTTTCAACACCGATGTCACCGCAAAGGTCACACTGATGTTCCCCTTGAAGAAACAGCTGCAAGGCGCTTGCATACGTTGGGGAGAATACGATTGATAAAAACCACAACAACACATCAAAAAAAAGAGGCGAGATTCGTCTCTTTTTTTTGTTTTTATGCTAAATTTGCAGCATGAACCGTAAAAATCGAATGTCAAACCAAACAATACCACAATGAAAAAGTCATTACCCATCGCAATTGCCTTGGTGCTGTTTGCCCTCATCGGCAGCACCGCTTTGGCACAGACCTTCAACTATCCCGTCAAGGGGAAGCAAGGCTTCAACTTGACGGAGAAGACCCGTGACGGGCTGCACATCAGCTACAATGTGGGCCAAGTCACGCTTAACCCGATCCAATACCGTGGTGAAGAGATGAGCGAGGTGAGCATCAACGTCCTCGCCATCCCCAGCGAAGCCGGCAAGCCCAACCTGCCTGCCGACAGCCGTATGCTGGCCATCCCGCAGGGCGCCACGCCTACGCTTCAAGTGCTGAGCTTCGACAAGGAAGTGATCCACAACGTCAACATCGCCCCTGCCCTCCGCATACAGTCGGAGAACGAGGAGCCTGACATGAACTATGTGAAGGACATGAGCGTCTACAGCAAAGATGCCTACTACCCTGCCGAGCCTTTCGTCATGGGTAGCTCCTACATCCGTGGCGTCGATGCCGTCACCGTGGCCGTCACGCCCTTCCAGTACAACCCGGTCACCAAGGACCTGATCGTCTACACCAACGTGGAACTCGCCGTCACCTTTGAAGGCGGCAACGGCCATTTCGGTGAAGACCGTCTGCGTTCGCCCTACTGGGACCCCATCCTCGCCGCCGAGCTGCTCAACTACGACCAGCTGCCCGTCATCGACTATGAGGCCCGTATGCAACAGTGGCTGCGCGACAACGACAAAGGCGCCGAATACCTCATCATCACGCCGAACAACGACGCTTGGGCCGAGTATGCCAACCAACTGAAGGAATACCGCACCCGTCAAGGCATCATCACAAAGGTGTACCGCCTCGACGAGATGCCCGCCACCAACACCAACCAGATGAAGAGCTGGTTCCACAGCGCCTACAACACCTGGGAGATCGCCCCTGTGGCTGTCTGCCTGCTGGGCGACCATGGCAACGATATGGGTCAATACATCCCTGCCGAGACCGTCAGCCACCCATCCAATGGCAGCTGCATCACCGATAACCGCTACGCTGACGTGGTCGGCAACGACAACCTGCCCGACATGGTGTTCTCGCGTCTGATTGCCGAGACACCGGCCCAGTTGCCCGTCTTCGTCGGCAAACAGCTCGAATACGAATACACCAACCCCAACATGGATCCGGACTTTTATTCGCGCCCCATCACCGCATTAGGTTGGCAAACAGAGCGTTGGTTCCAAATCTGCTCCGAGGTGTTCGGCGGTTACATGCGTAACCATGGTTACGACACCAACCGTATCAACTGCATCTACCAAGGCCAACCGGGCAACATCTGGTCGAGCAACCAAAACACCTCAATGGTGGTCAACTACTTCGGTCCCAACGGCGTTGGGTATATCCCACAGACCCCGAGCGAATTAGGAAACTGGAACAACGGCACTCCCGAACTCGTGGTGCAAGCCGTCAACGAAGGTTCGTTCTGGCTGCAACATCGCGACCATGGCTTGGAGACAGGCTGGGGCGAACCCGCCGTGCGCAATAGCCACGTCTACCAGATGAACAACGTAGGCAAGTTGCCTTTCGTCATGTCCATCAACTGCCTCACGGGCAAATTCAACTACAACCAAGACTGCTTCTGCGAAGCGTGGATGCGTCGTACCTACAATGGCGAGAACGCAGGTGCCGTCGGTGTACTCTGCCCCACCGAGACGTCCTATTCATTCGTCAACGACGCCTACGTATGGGGTGTCTACGACCTCTTTGACGGAGACTTCATGCCTACCTACGGTCCATTTGCTGCCAACACCGGCAACTGGATGCCCGCTTTTGGCAACGTGGCTGGCAAGTACTTCCTCGCCCAGAGCAACTGGCCCTACAACGCGACTGAAAAGGATATCACCTACACCATGTTCACCGCCCACTGCGACGCCTTCTTGCGTATTTACACCCAGGTGCCTCAAGTGATGGATGTCACACATCCCGAGGTGGTCATCGCTGGTCTTGGCGAAGTCACCATCACCGCCCCTGAAGGCTGTATGATCAGCTTGGTGAAGGAAGACCCCGAAGGCGGCTGGGAGATCCTCGCCGTGGCCGAAGCCACGGGCGACCCGCAGATCATCGAATTTACCGCCCAAGTGCCGCCCACCGAGATCAACCTCGTGGTGACCGGACAGAACTACCTGCGTTATGAAGCCGTCATGGGTGTCATCCCGGCCGACGGCCCGTATATCGTTTTCGACAGCAAGACCATCCACGACCAGAACAACAACCAACAGCTTGACTTCGGTGAGAGCATCGACCTCGACATCACCATGAAGAACGTCGGTAGCGACCCGATGCAAGCCTTCGAGGCCGTGCTTGAGACCGAATCGGAATACATCACCATCACCAATGGCACAGCCCAGTTTGAGACCATGGATCCCAATGCCACGCAGACCGTCGCCAACGCCTTCTCGTTCACCGTGGCCAACAACGTGCCCGACAACACGAGCAACCGCTTCACCATCACGGTGACCAATGGTGACGACGTCTACGTCAGCAACATCGCCATGAAAGCCTACGCCCCCGTCTTCAACCTCGGCAGCATGGGCATCACCGAGGTGAACGGCAATGGCAACGGTCGCCTCGATGCAGGCGAAACCGCCAGACTCAGCTTCCCGATCGAGAACAAGGGCCACGCCGATGCTGCTACCACCATGGCTGAGCTGCAGATGCTTTCGCCCTACATCATCGTGGAAGAAGGCACCGTCTTCTTCGACAATGTCAACGCGGGTGCTACCCAGACTGCAGTCTACAACATCAGCATCGACGAGAACGCGCCCATCGGCTACATCTGCCCCATTGCCGTCAACGTGACCTCGGGACAATACAACGCCATAAAAGACTATGTCGCCAAAGTCGGCCTTGTCGTCGAAGACTTCGAACTCAATGAGTTTGGCGAAGAATGGACCAACGACGCCGGCCGTCCCTGGACCTTTGTCAGTGACGACCCGTACGAAGGCAACTACTGTGTGAAGAGTGGTGGCTCAGGCATCAGCAACGTCACGTCCAACCTCATCTTGAGCCACGAGGCTGGATCGAACGACAGCATCTCCTTCTATTACAAAGTGTCGTCAGAAAACAGCTACGACAAGTTGCACTTCTATATCGACAACCAAGAGATGGGCACATGGTCGGGCAACGTCGGCTGGACGAAGGCCATCTACCCTGTCACTGCCGGAAGACACACCTATAAATGGGCTTACACCAAAGATGGCAGCGTGAATAGCGGTAGCGACTGCGGATGGATTGACTACATCGGGCTGCCCGCCGAGCGCGTCATGGCCGGCACCGCTGGCTACGACGTGACCGTCTGCGAAGGCAACGACGCCCAGATTGTGGGCTACGCCATCCACTACGACAACCTGACTTGGACCACCTCGGGTGACGGCACCTTCAACGATGCTAGCATCGCCATGCCGATGTACACCCCTGGCGAGCAAGACCTGGCCAACCGCGAAGTCACGCTGACCATCACCATCAACGGCGAGGGCCAGACCATCACCGATGAGACAAAGGTGTTTATCGTGGACAGAACGGAGATTGAAAACGCACTGACCGATGTGCAATACTGCGCCACCGATGCGCCTCAGCCTGTTGCCGTGAGGATCACGGGCGAATACATCAACTTCCAATGGCTGACCGACGGCGATGGCACCTTCGAGGACGCCTCCGCTTTGGAGACCAACTACACGCCCGGCATCAACGACATGACTAACGGCGTCCACCTGACCGCCTTTGCCGTTTCGCCCGGCTGTGGTTCCTTCACCTACGACTATCCCTTCGAGATGAACCCGATGCCCAGCTTCGACATGGGTCTCATCCCGCCCTGCGTCTTCGCCTATTGCCCAGGACAAGACATCGACTTCCCCGCTCCTGTCGAGTTCTCCGGCTTCGTTGACGGACAGATGACGCTGACGATCGACGGCGAAAACCACACGGTTGTGGAAGGCGAGCCGTTCTTGCTGCCCACGGCCTCACTCGAGCCTGGCTACCACGTCATGGAGATCCAGCATATCAGCAACGGCCTTTGCGAGACCGACCTCGACAATACATTCAGCTTCTACATCATGGAAGCCCCGACGATGACCGCTGAGGAGACCCAATATGACATCTGCCAAGGCGAGAGTGTCGACATCGTGCTTAACGCCACTGGCGGCATACCCAACAACCCCGAGCCTTATAGCTTCACCGTCAGCGGTGAAGGCATCGAGCCGTTTGAATTCACTGGAGAAACATACACATTGACCTTATCGCCCACCGAGAGCACCGAGATCCATCTGACGAAGGTGGTCATGGCCAATCCCGACTGCGGCGGCGACTGTGAAGCCGACCTCGACATCACGCTCGTCATCAACGTATACGAACACGCCGCTCAGCCCGTAATCAACGGCGACGCTGAGCTGGATGTGCGTCTGACACCCACCACGACCTACACCATCGCCAACGATGTGATGGTCGGCTTCGGCATCGAGCCTGAAGAGGCTGGCACGCTGGTGCCTGCCAACGACGGCAAGTCGGTGGTGGTCACCTGGAGCAGCAACTACAGAGGCACCGCGTTGCTGACGGCTACGCCTATCTCGCCCTGCAACGACGGTGTCGGCACGTTGAACATCAACGTGAAGAACTCGACCGACGTGAACGAATATGGCGTGAATGCCAGCGTCTATCCCAACCCGACTGACGGCAACGTCACCATCGAGGCTGAGGGCATGCAGCGCCTCACCGTCGTGAACGAACTCGGTCAGGTGGTGTATGACGCCGAGGTGAACAACGACACTGAGACGCTCGACATGAGCCAATACGGTGTGGGTGTGTATATGATCCGCATCTACACGGTGAATGGCATTGGCGTCAAGCGCGTGAATGTGATTCGTTAAGCGCTTCGCGCAATGTGATTGAAAACGGCTGACTGTTGGTCAGCCGTTTTTTTTGTGGCCAAAGGGACAAACCGCCCCTTTAACCCTCATTGCGGGCGGGTAATGAGGTTCCCCTTCGGGGAATGGAGTAATTATTATAAGGTAACACGCGGCGGATTGAAGTGTTTACAGGTCGTAAGCGTTGACTGCCGCCGCTGGCAACTTTATACCTAACTCCATTCCCGCCGTTAGGCGGGAACCTGTGCCAAAGGAATAAACTGCTCCTTTAGCCCTCATTGCGGGCGGAGAACCGCAATCTCCTGAGCGGGAGTGTGTCACTATAGCGTATGAGATTGCGGATCAAGTCCGCAATGACTCCAAGGGGTGCAAGTGTTGGGTAAAGAGGTTCCCGCTACGCGGGAATGGAGGCCAATAATAGAGGTACCACGCGGCGGATTGAAGCGTTTACGGGTCGTTAACGGTGCTGACCGCCGCATGCCACTTTATGTCCACCTCCATTCCCGCCGTTAGGCGGGAACCTGTGCCAAAGGAATAAACTGCTCCTTTAGCCGTCATTGCGGGCGGAGACCCGCAATCTCCTGAGCGGGAGTGTGTCACTATAGCGTATGAGATTGCGGATCAAGTCCGCAATGACTCCAAGGGGTGTGAACGTTGGGTAATGAGATTCCCCTTCGGGGAATGGAGTAATCATTATAAGGTAACACGCGGCGGATTGAAGTGTTTATGAGACGTTAACAGTGCTAACCGCCGCTGGCAACTTTATACCTAACTCCATTCCCGCCGTTAGGCGGGAACCTGTGCCAAAGGAATAAACTGCTCCTTTAGCCGTCATTGCGGGCGGAGACCCGCAATCTCATGAACGGGAGTGTGTCACTATAGCGTATGAGATTGCGGATCAAGTCCGCAATGACTC